>Ga0075272_1000098_pt1 | contig 21536 bp, 23 predicted proteins | sample SF_Rice_5C_0N_40_FD_69776 | JGI IMG/M metagenome (GOLD analysis project Ga0075272, IMG submission 69776) | Rice paddy soil microbial communities from Twitchell Island, California, USA - SF_Rice_5C_0N_404 | ecosystem: Environmental > Terrestrial > Soil > Paddy field/soil | place: USA: Twitchell... | reverse complement strand
GCCGGGTGGCGGGCGTGTTTCGACTCGTGCCTAAGCGTGGTTGAGGGAGAACTGGAAGACGCGAGCAGCGTGTGGGAATTCGGAGAGTGGATGGCACCGCCGGCGCAACGCGAAAACTGAACAAGCGAGGATCACAGCGATGAAAGCTTCCGAGATGTTCGAGGTTTGCCACTCGCGGTACCGCTCGTTGAGGGCGCATCTGGGGCAGGGCACGGGTGAATTGGCATCTATCGGGTTGGACAAGCCGACCAACGGCTACAGCTGGCGTCCCGACCGCGCGCGCGCATGCGAGTACGTGGCTGATTTCGAGCGAATTGGGCGTCATGGGCTGCGGCGCGCGGAGTGGAAGGGGAGACTGAGGCTGTTCGAAATCTACTTTCTTCAGGGCGCGGAATACCGGCGCGCGATCAGCCTGGTCGGGGTCGCCGAGGGTACGTTCGACTACTGGTTCCAAGAGGTGAAGCGAACGCTCGGCGCGGAATACTCGCGAACGGGTCTGTTTCCTCCATCGCGGTACTTTCAGATGCGAAGAGAAGAATTCCTGCGGCGGGCGGCCGAGAAAAGCGACGGATCGCACGAGTTCGAGGATGGCATGCTGGGAGCGTCGAAGCCAGCATCCCTCCAGCGGCTCGCGGCGAGAACTGAAGCGGAACTGTCGCCGATTGGCTGAGCCCTGCGGGATGAGGGTAGTGCGAATCCTGCTATTTAGCGGTCTTTGCGAGCAGAATTGAAAAAATGCTTGATGAGCGGCAGCCCACCAGTCAGCGGAGCGAGCAGGAGGTGCTTGAGCAAAGTGGAGCGCTGGCCGAGGCGTTCGTGCTCGGCTTCGGCTTGGGCTTTGTTGGCAAAGACGATCGCGGAAGCGTACTTGATGAAATCGACGCCACATTGATCGCACTTACCTCCGTGTGGCTGCTTGTGTTGGCAAGCCGGACACTCAAAGGAGAGGGGCGTGTGGCAGCGCGGGCAGAATTTGGCGGCGTCGGGCGCCTCGGTGGAGCATTTCGCGCATTTCATATATTCCGATTTTAGGGGAACAGGAAACGGGAGTAGCGGTCGAGAAGGGGAAAACGCACGGGTTTGTAACTGTCCCTTCGGACAGTAGGGTCCTGAAAGCCGGAGCCGCGAAGATTTAGTTTGGGATGTGGGCAGCGGGCGTGAGTTATGCGGTGGAGCCGGGATCGTAACGGCGTTTCAAAGGGGTCAAAAGGCGAGTGATGTGCACGAGGCGCTCGTTGCGGAACGGCTTGGCCATGCAAACGACAGCGCCGAGCGAGTGAGCGTTGGAATAATCGGTTGGATTGGCTAGCTGGGTTGTAAGCACGACCGGGACGCATTGCAAGCGAGGAGTGGACTTGATGTGGGCGCATAGATCGTAGCCCGGGAATCCTTCTCCTTCGATTTCCGCGATCACGATGACAGGGGTGAACAGCTTCAGGACGTCGTGAGCGTCGGCGGCGTTGTTTACGCCGATCACTTCGTAGCCTTCCTCGCTCAAGAGGGTGCGGATCATTTCCAAGACGGCCGGGTCGGAATCCAAGGCTAAGACGAGCGGTTTGGGCTCGCTGTGCTGATTACAAATGTTCGCAGGCAGCGTTTCTTGGGGCTGAGTTTGGCCAGAATCAGTGGCTGAGGGGCAGGAAGGTGCGTCCTCCGGTGCGGGCGATCCGAGAGCAATGGCGACGGCATACCAGCCTTGGGCGACCTCGGAGACGCGGATAACATATCCAGTTTGTTCTGTGACCAGCGCGCCGGGAGCGTTGCTGTAGGGGAAGACAACCTGAACGGCCATGCCGCGCGAGTAGGCGGGGAGTGCGGTGACAAAGAGGACTCCCAAGCGGGAGACGTTGACGGTGGTCGAGATTTGCTCCGGAAGGCCAGTGTTCGCGTCGGTGGGTCGGATACGGATGGGAACCGAAATCAGAGCACGGCGGCGACGGCGGCGGTCGACTCGGCAGTCACGCCTATCTTGAGGGTGCGACCGCCTGAAGGCGGGCGCTGCTGCTCTTGGATCGGGCGCTGGCGGTATGAAGTCTCTCATAACGGCAGACTAGTTCGTCTGAATGCAGAAAATAGCAGGCCGGAACGCGGCGATGCACTAGGCGGAAGGTTCGGTCAAAACAGTACTTCGAGAGCGAACACAGGGGTACTGAGGTACTGGCCGCGTGACGGCACATCCGCTTGTTGGCTGGCGCCGATCGGGCCAGCGATGCGAACCCGCCGACGCGAAGAGAACCGCAGGCGGGAGGTAACCCTCAGAATCTAGAATCGATAGGTGATTCCGACGTAGGGTTCTTTCATCTGGGTGCGCGTATTGGTGAATTGCCCATCCACATTGAAATCAGGGGCCGTGAAGAAGAGACCACGGTAACCGACGCGCAGGCCAAAGTGCCCGAAGGCTTTCCAGTCCAAGCCGCCGCCGTAAAGGAGAACGGCCCTGTTCTGGTTGTACGGGCCGCCCACGGAGCCGGCTGTGACGGGCGACCAGAACAATCCGCCGGTGCCGACCTCGGCAAAGGGCTGGAGGCGGTCATTGAATCTGCTCCAGAAGTGGACGACGAAGGCTGCGGTGAGTTCCTTGGCATTGGACTGCGTCCAGGAAGTGATCGAGCCGGTTGCACTCGAGTAGAACTGGGTATAGCGAGTGTGGGCGTAGTTGACCTCGAGGGCGCCCCAATCGTTGAAATGGAAGCGGTAATTGATGAGGTAGCCGCCCGAATAGGTAGGGGTGTCCGTAACGTTCTGACCGGTCACGGTTGATTGATAATCGACGAAGCCGCCGCCAAAAAACTCAGAATGATTTCCTTGGGCCATGGCCGAAGTGGAGAAGAGAGCTAGCGCCGCAGACGCCAGCAGGACGGCCGTTTTGATCCGCATGATCCGCTGTCTTCCTTTCGTTTGGAAACACAGTAGCTTAGGGGAAAGCCCTATCTTGACACATTTCTTCGCCGGGACGCTGGAATGCTCATCGCAAAGCCCAAGGCCCGGAGCGGGACATCTTGAACTGGCCCTCAGTCTACGGCGTAGAAGGGGTTACGGGAAACTTCGATGAAGGTTCCAGAAAGAGGGGTTGCCAGGAAGCTGCGGCTGGCAGGCGGTGGGCGGCGAGGCCCAAGGCGCTTGCTCGGTGATTTTGGTCACAGAAACTAGGCCAATGTATGTAGGTTCTTGCCAGCAGAGTTCCTGTATGCTATAGTTTTTCCTGCGTTTGTTGCTCTTGAGTTCCTTTTGACGCGCCAGAAGGCCTACCGGGCAACCGCCCGGCGGCCTTTTTTTGTGACGGGCAGAGGCACCAAAGCACAAATAGCTTTCGGGGCGGTGTCCCAGCCGGAGTTCGGGGAATGTCCGCCTGAATGAATCAAAGGAGTAGAAGAAGTGAGTAGAGAGCAGGGTACAGTGAAGTGGTTCAATGCGGCAAAGGGCTATGGGTTCATCCAGCGCCAGTCCGGTGAGGATGTCTTCGTGCACTTTTCGGCGATCCAGGCCGATGGGTACAAGACCCTCAATGAGGGGCAGGCGGTGGAGTTCGAAGTGAAGCAAGGACCCAAGGGCCTGCAAGCCGAGCGTGTAGTCAGCCTCTAGCCCGTCCCGAACTAAGTCAGCAGGCAATCAAAAGCTTGAGTCCGAGAGGGCGACCGAGTTTCGGCCGCCCTCCTCGCCAAAGAGAAAAGGCAGTCCCCGCGCGCTGCTTGGGCTCAGGTCAGGTTTCTCCAAGGGAGGAAAACGTGCACGTTTTGGAAGAGGGACAGACAGTTCGTCACGAGCAGTATGGGATGGGAACTGTCACGGAATCGAATTCGGACCGCACGACGATCGATTTCGACAACTATGGGATGAAGAAATTCGTGACGTCCATCTGGTCGGCAGAGTTGGTGGGCGATGCTCCGGCGGAACGGCCGACACGCCGGCGCGGACGCCGGAGAGCGGTAAAAAAGCCGGCTTGAGGCGGCTCAGAGTTCGACGAGATTATTGCGCACAGCGAAACGGACCAGTTCGCTGAAGCTACCAAACTCCATTTTGCGCATGATGTGATTGCGGTGGCTTTCCACCGTACGGGTTGAGACGTTCAAGGCCGCAGCGACCTGCTTATTGCTGTGGCCGTTGGCCAGCAGTTGCAGGACTTCAAGCTCGCGAGCGCTGAGAACCGCTCCTCGCGCGGCGGCCGGGCCGGCCACGGCACCCTCCACAAAATTTTGCATCATAGAGGCCGTCAGCTGGCCGGTGAAGAACGGCTGACGGTGGCGGATGTGGTCCACCGCCGCAAGCAGCTCCCGCTCGGCATCAGATTTGAGGACGTAACCCACGGCACCGGCGCGCAAGACCTCGCGCGCGAGATCCTCGGAAAAATGCATGGAGAGGATGAGCACGTCTGTTTCGGGGCACTCCTCGCGAATCGTTCTGGCAGCATCCAGCCCATTCATTTCCGGCATGGTCAGATCCAGGATCACCAGATTCGGCCGGGAGCGGCGGACCGCGTTGATGGCTTCAATTCCAGTGCCGGCTTCGCCGCAAACCTCCAGGCCCGGTTGGTTGGCGAGAAGGGAAGACACGCCTCGGCGCACCAGGGAATGGTCATCGGCAACGAGAATGCGATAGGGCTTGGGCGCAGCCGCCTGCGTGTTAGGTTGCGAACCTTTGGCCACGGCTGCCATTTAGAACCTCCCGGCTGCGGAACTGGCGACACGCGCTGTGGAGCTGACCCCGTCCGTTGCATCGGGAAATTGATGTGAGCGAGAGACGGAGTCGGGGAGCAGCGCCCGGACGGTGGTCCCCTGGCCAGGAGTGCTTTCGATTTCAAACAGCCCGTTCAGCTCGTGGATGCGTTCCCGCATGCTGGCAATTCCGACTCCGGTGCCCTCGCCGGATCCCCCTCGTATGGAGTGGGCCAGTCCGCAGCCCTGATCGGCCACTTCGACCCGAACATGGCCTTTGCCGCGAGCCAGCAGAATGCGAGCCGTATGGCTGCCGGAGTAGCGGTGCACGTTGGTGAGAGCTTCCTGGATCAGGCGGAAGATGGCTAATTCAACTTCGTAGGGCAGCCGGCCAAAGTTCTCTGGAACATCGACGGCAACGTCAATTCGGCTGCGTCGCGTGAAGCCCCGGGTGTACCACGGAACGGCGGAGGCCAGCCCAGCTTCATCAAGCAGGGGAGGGTGCATCAGATAGGAGATGGTGCGAACTTCGCGCACCGCTTCGTCCGCGAGCTGAGCGCAGTCCTCGAGCAGGGAGTGTGCGCGGGTGTTTCTGGGATGCAGTACGTCGCGCAGATTGCCCAAGCTCATGGTGAGGGCAGCGAGGGTTTGTCCAGCGGACTGGTGCAGTTCGCGCGCCAGGCTGCGGCGTTCCTCATCGCGGGCGCGCAGGATTCGCTGCGAGAGGCGATGGAGCTCCCGTTCCAAGCGCTTCCGCTCGGCGATATCGCTGACGGGGCCGGGTGAGGCGCTCAGCGCGTCAGATGTTGTTGGAAGGTTGGCGGAGCACGTGGCGGGAAGGCTGGACGATTGCTCCGGCTCTGTTTTTGCGTGCGCGAGATGGTCCTGCGCGGACACGCAGCCGGACTTGAGGCAACTCATCAATCACCTATTTCTGCGAGGCTGCCGGCAAGGACAGGCGGTTGGTCCCGTTCGACCTCGTACTCTCTCAGATGGAGCGAGAGAACTCTACTCTTCTTATAACTCTAATGTCAAGTACCGCGCTCATTGGTAACGCGCTGACGACGGTTCGCTGGCGGTACGTAGTTCGCGTGAAGGCGAAACAGGAAGAGCAAACTCAGCGTTTCGCGGCCGCACGCCCGACGGGGCGAGGCTCCAATCGATCGCCGCGATCCTGCTCCGGCCGGCTGTTGCTGTTTGCCAAACGTTTCCAGAGGACAACGCCCAACACAATCGACACGAGGCTGGCCGCTTGCGCGTTGGTGAGCCCGAAAAATGAGCGCGGGTTGATGCGGATGAATTCTACGAAAAAACGCGCGATTCCCGTTAGCACCAGATATGCGGCGAATACACCGCCTTCAGCAGGCATGCGGAGGAATCCGCCCGGCTGCACGCGGCGTAGCGACTGCCGTTGTTGAATCTGCCGGGTGCCTAATTTCCACAAAGCCCAGGCGATCACGCAGGCCACAATGAACTCGTAGATGGGCGTGGGATGGACTCGTTGCGTCGTTGGAACGAGGCCATGAGGGAAGCTCATCCCCCAGGGCAGAGAAGTGGGAATGCCGTAGTCGCCGTCACCGGAGAGCAAGCACCCGATGCGCCCGATTCCATAGCCGAGGGCGGCGGCAGCGGACCCGGCGTCGAGGACGCGAAGCAGGGGAATTCTCCGCCGTCTGGCGATCCACAAGAAAGCGGCAGCACCGGCGATCAGCCCGCCAAACCACGCGAAACCGTATTGGCTGAATAGTTCGCTGGGATGAGCCAGCAGGAACCTGGGATCCTCGAAGACGTGGTAAAGCTTGGCGCCGACAATGCCTGCAAGGCTGGGGATGGCGATCAACGCCTCTGCGAAGCCCGAATCTTTAGCCGCGATGCCGCGCCGCGCGAGGTCCGCTCGCAGCACGAAGTAGGCCGCCACCATCGCGGTGGCCACCATCAAGCCAAATGTGGGGATGGTGAGACGCCAGAAGTGCAGGAAGGGAACCATAGTCGACCAGTATAGCGGCTTCTGCGACCGTGCTCCAAACTCGGGATATCAACAAAAAAAATTGAAACCTGGCGCACCCTCGAGCCGTCCGATATGGCGGGACGAAGCAGCCGGACCCCTCGATCGCCCCAAGATGGAGGGCTTATGGCGCGAAGGACACCGCGGTTCCAGTCCAGGCAAGAGTCAGATCTGAATCCCCTGAAAAGATGGAGCGCTGCGGGTTGGTGTGTCTGCGGATGGCCCGGGATGAAGCTCGCGGGCTTGGGACTTGCTGCGGCGCTCGCGTTTGCGCCGCCCTCGTTGGCGCAGAGGCCCAGCCCGCCACCGTCCAGCGGCGGCGGAGGCAGTCGTGCCAGCTCTGCGCCGTCTAGCGGAGGCGGCTACCAGTCCAGTGGCGGGCGATCGAGCGGTGGTGGTGGCTGGTCGAGCGGCGGGAGTGGGGGCTCCAGCAGCAGCGGAGGCAGCTCTTCGCAAGCAAGGTCTGGCGGTGGGCGGAGCGGCGGCGGTGGCTCCAGGGGCGGAGGCGGAGCGCGTGGAAGCGCGGGCAGCGTCCGAGGAGGCAGCAGGTGGTCTCGCGGTTCCGGTTCGCGGGGCGCTAGCGGCGCATCGGGCTCATCGGGCGCGGCGGTCGAGTCTGGGTCAAAGCCGCGTGGCGGGGTCATGTCCGCCATCGGGCGTTTCTTCGGCTATCGCGGCAAGCCAGCAAACCGCACGGGCGCGGTTGGGATTAGCGCCGCAGCGACAGCACCTAGCGCGACGTCATACCGCGCTCCCGGATCGCCGAAGTTGCCACCAGCGTTCAGCCGGTTGCGCTTGGGAGAGACTCCGGCAATCTTCGAGGCAAATAACTCGACGGCCGCGGGACGAAGCGATGGGGATGCTGTGGCGGAAGTGATCCTGCGGCGTCATCCCATGCCGCCTCGTGTGGGAGTCGGGCCGCCGCCAATCGTCTACTACTACGCGTGGTATTGGCCCTCGTACGACTTCGGCTTTCCGTTCTTCTACGACTTCGGGTATTTCGGTTATGGATCGACTCTGTGCTGGACCTGCAGCCGCCCAGCGGCGCCAGCGATGCTCGTGTATCTGACAGACGGTTCGGCGCTTGAGGTGACTGACTATTGGGTGCAGGGAGATACGTTGTACTACGTCACGGAGAACGGGAAGCACGGCAGTGTGCCCTTGGGTAATGTGGACGTGCAGCGCACCACGGCGGCCGACGCGCGGCTCGGGTTCAAGTTCAACCTGAACCGCACGGAACCGGGGCTTCCGCTGGATCCAATATAGTAGCGGCCGGGATCCAAACGAACTGATCCTGGCGAGCCGCCCCGGGAGCCGCTCAGGAGGCAGCGGATGCGGGGGCGAGCGGCGGTTACCTTGGGCTTATTTCTTTTGCAAAGAAAGTACTGATCGTATGGTATAAGAGTTTTCGTTATCCTCGAAGAATGCGCGCCGGCCAGTCCGCAGGAGACCCCCTGAGCCGGCGCGCGACCTCTCAAAGTGAGTAAGCCCCAGCAATTCCAGCGGCGCACGGGTGTGGTCCTGCTACGGCAGGGCACACAGGACCGCCCGGAACGACTCTCTGTTAGCTTAAGAGTGAGTAAATATAGGATTTAACGGCTTCGGAAGTCAATACATTCGTCCGGGCGCAGGCCGTTGGGAGAGCGCCATGACGGTTACGGAAGAAGAAGTCCAGACAGTCCCGCCTTTTCCCTGCAGTGAAATTTCCGGAGGCTTTATGCCGAATTACAATGCACAGGTCCCGCCGTATTCCATCTTTCCGGGCGACGTGGCGCTGGCCTTCAATGCCGACGCGCCCGCGGCCGGGCAGGCCAGCCAGCAGTTCGCTCTGCCCAGCTATGCCGGTTTCCCTGAGAATGGGCGCACCATCCGCTGGCAGACCGTGTTCGGATCGGCGCCAACGGCCATCAGCGTCGCGCTGCAAACGGCCATGATCGATTCCGATGCGCAGTACACCACGGTCGATACATCGACCGCTACGGCAGGGGAGGCCCGCACGGTGAGTGGGGTGCGCGCGAAGTTCATCCGCGCGAAGATCAGTTCTATCACCGGGGGCAGCGGGATCACCGTCCAAATCCTCGGCTAACGAACTGTACGGGGATTGTTTCCGGCCAACCGTTGGCGAGTATCGTCGATTGGCCATTCTCAAACCAAAAAGGGGATGACGTGTCCAAATCAGGCTCCCGATCTGTCACTCCGCAACCTGCCGCACAATCCGCCGAATCGACCAGCGATCTCACACGCGTTAGTTCGCCTGTACGGGAACGCGCCAAGAAATCGCGGGCGCACAAAAGGGGTCAACCCGCTCGCAAAAATGCTTCGGCGGGCGCGCCTGCGCTAACTTCTCCTCTCGCGGGACCGGTCACGAATTCCGGCCCGGGAGCGAAAAAGTCTCCCGCCGAAACGGCCAAACGCATCCGCCCCAAGAAGCCTGTGCGTATGGGCCAAGCGCTGCGCGGGCAGGGAATCGACGAGCACTCGGTAGCCCGCACGTTTGCCCAGGTTGTGGATACGCTCAAGGGGAAGTCCGAGGGAAGCGACGACGTGGATAAGCTCCTGGTCGACGTGCTGAAAGAATGCAGCCGGCACCTCGAAGAAGATAACAAGGCGGCGGAAACAGCGCCCGCGCGCGTGAAACTGATCCACAACGTCGCGCGCCCACAGCGCAAAGCGCCGGCCGCGGCTCAGCCGGCCGGGGCGCACGATTAGCCCAGGCCCGTTCGTCCTTCCACAGGCAAGGTTCCTCCGTTCCGATTTATCAACCCAGAACCGCACACGATTTCGGAGTTCCCCTTTTCATCCAGGAGGAAACACCATGAGCAAATTCAAGAAAATCACGCACGTTTTCGCCGTCATCGCGGCCGCCGCTGCTGGATTCATCGCCACCCCTGCGGGAAAAGCGCTGCTGGGCCAGTACCCGGTCTTGAGCGCCGCCGGCGCTGCGATCCTTGCTGTCGCCGCGCTGTACCACAACCCGGTGGCGCAGTGAGTGTGCGACCCTGAGTGCAAATCTCCGATGGGAGGCCATGCTGATGCGCGCTAGCGTCGCGCCTGGCACCGACCGTTGGGTTCGCAAGGTCAATCTGAACTACAGCCCCTTCCCCAAGCAGAATCTGTTTCACGGCTCGCCGGCAAAATACCGACTGTTCGGCGGCGCAGCGGGGCCCGGAAAATCGAAGGCGCTGTTGTTCGAAGCGGTCCTGCAGGCGCACGAACATCCGGGATCGAATGTGCTAGTGCTGCGCAGGACGTTTCCGGAACTCGAGCAGTCGCTGTTGCAGTACTTTCGCCACGACGTTCCGCCCGAGCTCTACCGCTCCTACAACGAATCGAAACACGTGGTGAACATGCAGAGCGGATCGACGCTGCGCTTCGGCTACTGCCAGCGCGAATCGGACGTTTACCAATACCAGGGCGCGGAGTTTCTCTTCATCGGCATCGACGAGCTGACGCTGTTCACGCTGCGGCAGTGGCAATTCCTGACCAGCCGCAACCGGTGTCCGATTCCAGGAACGTTTCCGTGCATGGCGGGCGCGACAAATCCGGGGAACATCGGGCACGCCTGGGTGAAGTCGCTGTGGATCGACAAGAAGGCGGCCAGTGGAATGGACTTTCCGGATCAGTACGATCCTGCGGACTACGAGTTCATTCCCGCGCGCGTGACCGACAATCCGATTTACGCCTCGGATCAAAGCTATCTGAAAACCCTGCGCGCGCTGCCGACGCATCTGCGGCGCGCGTTTCTGGACGGCGACTGGGATGTTTTCGCCGGGCAGTATTTTGACCGCTTCGATCCCGCGCAGAGCATCGTGCGTCCCGAGGAAATCCACTGGAAAGCGTGGTGGCCGCGATGGATCTCGATCGACTGGGGATTCGAGCATCCGGCGGCGGTGTACTGGCACGCGGGGGTGCCCGTTGGGTGCGAGCCGGCGCGAATGGGAGCGGAGTCGAAGTACAGCGATCCATTCGAGCCGCGCCGCTTTGAGGCAGGAAGCGGACAGGGAACGGACGAGCGGGGGAGAGACGAGGGCGCGCGGCGGACGGCGACGTACCGCGAATTCGTGACGCGGCACACGCCTCCGCGCGACCTGGCGCGCGAGATCATCGCGCGAAGCTTCTCCAGCACGACGGAGGGAAGCGGTCGGGAAAAGATCGACGCGATCTATCTATCGCCCGACGCGTTCGCGCGGCGCACGGATGAAGCGTCAATTGCCGAACAGATGGGCGACATCTTCGCGCAGGCGGGATTTCCGCGGCCCATTCCCGCGGATGACGATCGCGTGAGCGGCTGGATGCTGATGTACCAGATGCTGGCCGCCGGGGAGTGGTTCATTACCGAAAATTGTCCCGAACTGATCCGCACGCTGCCCACACTGGTGCGCGATCCGGCGCGAATTGAAGACATACAGAAGATGGAGGGCGACGATTCGGCGGACGCCGCTCGGTATGGCCTGAAATCGCGCTACGGCGTGCGGCATGGCGGATTCGCGCATGCGCCGCTGGAGCAACGCTTGGCCGAGCGCGTCACTTCCGCCGATCCGACGATTCGCGCCATCCAAGCCCATCTCGCCCAGATCGAAGAGTCGCGCCGCGTCCAGCCGGTCTCGTTCTTGCACCGGTCGCGGCGGTGAGGCCGGAAGGCGGTTCATCACAGATGCAGAGAATACGAAGTATTTGGAGCCGATGGACAGCAGGGCGGTACACGCGGCTGCTGGAGGCGGAAGTGGCGCGGCTACGGACGGAGAATCGGGCGCTGCTCAACTCCATTCTGGGGATCGCGGGCATACCGCCAATCCCGGTCGCGGCGCCCGAACTCGCGAGCGGGGAAGGGCTGCGATCAACCAGTATCGAAGCGAAATCAGGGCTGGATCGTGCCGGCGTGGCGCGGCTCGCTGCAGCAACGGAGAGGGCCGCGAGTTCGCGAAATGGGAGTTCGCCCATCGTGGGTCCTTTGCGTCGGCGCTCGTGGCACCAGATCAACCGCGCGCTCGAAATCGACTCGGCGCGAAAGAAAGAGCGGGAGGCGGGAGAAGCGCCGGCGCTGGGGATTGCGGTCAAGACGCCGTAGGTTCTGCGGTTCGAAGCGCGAATTCTTTGGAGGGAATCATGCCGTTTATCAAGGGGCGGTACCACATCAATCCGATCGTCGGGGCGGCGCTGGAAGCTGCGCGCGAAGCGGAGGAGGCAGCGGCATTCAAGCAACAGTCCGCACACGACGCTGATTCAGAAAAGGCCGGCTCGCCTGACGATCAGAAGAGCCGTCCGATTCATCGCGTCGAAATCGAGGCGGCGGAAGTTGGACCGGCGCATTCAGGAAGCGCGCAACGCGGTTTCGTCGCGCGAATCCATCGTGGCGCCGCGGCAGAGCCGCAAGCCAGCTCTGGCAGCGATGCGGATTTCTTCGACACCCCGGAATCAGCGGGTCATCCCATCGCTAAGGCGCTCAGCTCGACAAAAGGCGTGCAACCGCCGGAAACCCAGGTCTTCTCGAACCACGAAGACCTGGTCGATTTTCTGCGCAGCGAATTCGAACGAGATTGCCAGCGGTAAGGCGTCTCTCGGCCGCCCAGTCACAGACACAGAGACCCAGTCTGCCGACCGGCGAAAACGGCTCCTGGCCCAGGCTCTCTGACTGGCAGTTCACAACAGCGCCAAAACCTCAGCACTCGATAGAGAGGCACAATGTCCACCGATAAGAGCTACGGGGCAGCCGATCCAGCAATCGTTCCGGTGGAGGGACCGGCGGAAAGTTCGTTCGAGGGACGAGTGCGACCAACGAGCGTCGCGTCGCAAGACGGGGCGAGGGGAAGTCGTCGAGACACGCCCGCGGGCCGCTCGCGAACATCTCCTGCTCGCCCCGTTCTTCTTTCCGCTGAAGAAAGTGCCGGCGAATACGGGCCTAACAACGAGCAACTGCCGGAACGCTTGCAGGAAGCGTTGCGGCGGCTCGTTTTTCAGTACTCGTACGAATCGGAAGCGACGCGGCGCCAGGAGATCCGCCGGATCAAGCAGGCGCACCAGTTCTGGCGCGGTCTGCAGTATTTGTGGTGGAACGAGCGGGATCAGAACTGGCATCTGCCGTTCGAGCAAAAGCTGCTGGACAACAGCTCGTTGCAGGACCTGCCGCGCTACGAGTTCGTGACGAACATCTACCAGGCCTTTGGCCTGTCGCTGATTTCCGTGCTGTCGCAGGACGTGCCGCGCGTGCGATTTTTCCCGGCGTCGGCGCAGTCGGAGGAGGACGTGTCGGCGGCGAAGGCGGCGACGGAAGTAGCGGAACTCGTGGAGCGAAACAACCGCGTAGGCAACTTGATCGTAGAGGAGGCGTTCAACCTCTGGACCGACGGCAAGGTAGGCGCGTACGTGAGGTACGTGGTAGATGGGCAGCGTTTCGGATTCCATCCGGAAACGGAAATCAGCGCAAAGGAAATCCGAGTCGGAAGCGATAGATACGTTTGCCCGGGCTGCGGAGCGGAAAACGAAGCGGTACGAAAGCCGGCTGACGCAGGCGATGTGTGGGTCGGGAACCCGGAAGAGGCGGAATTGCCGCATGGAAGCGCGCCTGATGCTTGCGCGAAATGCGGAGCGCTGCTGACGGAAGAGAATTTCGTCGCGGCGGAAGCGATCGCGGTGCCGTCCGCGCAGACGCGCCTGCGCGTGCCGAACGGGCAAGAGGTGCTGACGATCGTGGGTGGGCTGGAACTCAAAACTCCGCCGTGGGCGGAAGATATGAACGAATACCCGTACTTGCAATGGAACACGGAAGTGCACCAGGCACGGTTGAAAGCGGCTTATCCGCACGCAGCGGAGAAGATCGGGCCTCCAGTGGCGACCAGCGGGCAGGAGTACGAACGACTGGCGCGCCTGGCACAGTCGCAGGGCGGCCCGCTGACCGAGGGCGGGGACTACAACATCAATCTGGTCACATTCCAGCGCACGTGGCTGAGGCCGTGGGCCTTTTTCGCGCTCGAAGACAGATCGCTGCGGGACGAGCTGCTGAGGCTATTCCCCGACGGCGCGTACATCGCATTCGCGGGGGACGCGTACTGCGAATCGCGCAACGAAAGTATGGACGATCACTGGCGCGTGCTGCACGCGTTGCCGGGCGACGGCTCAAGCGGAAGACCGGCGCTGGGAGATGTGCTGATCAGCGTGCAGGAGCGATTCAACACGCTGTCGAATTTGCAGATGGAAACCTACGAGTACGGCATTCCGCCGATTTACGCGGACAGCGAAGTGCTCGATTTCGATTCGTTGCAGAACCAGACGGCGGAGCCGGGCGCGCATTATCCCGCTAAAGCGAAGCCAGGGCAGTCGCTTGCGGCAGGATTTTTCCAGCCCGCGCCGGCGGAAGTTCCTCCCGACCTGGCGCAGCACGCCGCCACTTTGATGGGGCCGGTAGCGCAGTTTCTCACCGGCGCATTCCCGGCGCTGTTCGGCGGCTCGATGGCCAATAACGATACAGCCGCTGGATACGCGATGGCGCGCGACCAGGCTATGGGGCGGATTGGGCTGGTCTGGCGGCGCATGAAGTTTTTCCACGCCGACCTGATGCTGCTGGCCGTGGACTGCTTCCGCAAGAACCGGCCAATGGACGTAGAGGTGACCCTGCTGGGCGCGGGCTCGGCGTTCGAATCGAAATGGATTCGCCTGGCGGATCTGAAGGGCAATCTGTTCAGCTATCCCGAAACGGACGAGCAGTACCCCACGCTATGGGCGCAGCAGAGGGCCGTGCTGCTGCAGTTGATGTCGAGTTCGGACGCGCAGATACAGGCCATGCTGTCGAATCCGGAAAATCTGGCGCTGGTGAAGCGGCTGATCGGGCTGGAAGAACTGGTGATTCCAAACGAGGAATCGCGAACGAAGCAGTACCGGGAGATCGCGCAATTGTTGGGGGAAACGCCGGTGGTGAAACGCGACGAGAAGAGCCACGTCGAGGTGCTGCTGCCGAGCTTGGTACCCGATGAATTTGCGGACAACCATGCCATCGAGCTGGAGGTGTGCTTGCGCTGGTTTTCATCGGACGCGGGACAGGTGGCAAAGATCGAAGCGCCTGCCGGTTACGCGAACGTGAGGGCGCACGCGCTTTTCCATCGCGACTATTTGCGCAAGCAGCAGAAGCCGCCGCAGGGTCCTGCATAGCGGCAGCGGGGGCGCAAAGCCGCCCTCCAGCACCGTTGTGCCTTACAGGTTGCGGTCGATGGCGTCGGATTGAACGGGCGCGCCGTAGGCGCTGCGTTTCGTGGGCGGAGGAGCGACGAGTCGAACGACCTTCAGCAGGCGATCCGGATCCGGAGATTTGGCGATGCAAACGACGGCTCCGAGCTGCTGGCTGGTAGCGTAGTCGGCGGGCTGCGTGGAGCTGGTCAGCAGAATGATAGGGACGTGCTGCAAGCGCTCGTTGCGCCGGATGATGAGGCAAAAATCGTGGCCGTCGATATCGGAGTTTTCGACGTCGGTCACAAAAACAGACGGAACGGTCGTTTTCAGGACGTCCAGGGCAGCTTGGGCGTTAGGGACCACGACGGCCGTGTATCCGTCCCGCTGGAGAACATCGCGGATCGCATCGCTCGCGGTCGAATCGGGCTCGATGACAACAACGACGGATGCGGGCCTGGGATGAACAGGAGCGCCTGCACTCGCGCGGTGCGTTGAACCTGCGCCAGGCGACGCCTTTGCCGACGCAAATTGCACGGCGATCCCGAACTGACCTTCCCCCTGATCGGAGACGCGCACGACTTCGGCCGGCTGCCCTTGATTCAGAGCGGAGGGAGCGGAGGAATAAGGGAACGTAACCTCGAGAGCCTGCCCCTTCCAATATCCCGAATGCGAGGAAAGGAAGAAGACGCCGTCGCGTGAGACGTCAACAGACTTGCAGATCTCCTCGAATGGCGTAGGAGAGTTCAGCGCGCGGACCCGCAGCTGGGCGGACATTTTGGCGCGCTTGCGCCGGCGGCGGTCGACATTTGTTTCGGCCGAAGAGGAGGACCCCTGCGCCGGTGGATTTGCGGCGGGCGATTTGGTTTCCATGCTCAAGCGGCACCTCAATTGGGCAGACGCGTCTATCCCGGCAGGAAAGACTCGTCCGGATGGGCACAGCTTCTCAAACGCGGGGCGAGGAATGGAATAGTACCTCGGACTTAATTTCAGGGATGTTACCAAACGCATACGGTATGTCTAGAGGAACGATCTAAGTGGCCCGAAAAGAGACAGCGGGGAAACTTGATTAGGGGAATGGTGATGGATACAACGACAGAAACAGCGGCCGATCAGGGAAACGCGAGGCCACCGTCCAGGCCCGAAGCCGCAACAGTACGAGGGGTTGCGAAGCGGCCAACGACACAGAAGGGCGATAACGCTGCGGCGGGACAGCCGGCGAAACTGCGTAGCGCTTCCGATGATGAAATCCTGGGAATCGAGGCGAGCGGCCAAGCGCGGAGGGACCAAGACGCGTTTGATTGGGAGGCAGAGGCGTCCGGTAAAGAGAGCGGCAGCAGCGCAGATCAGACGAATGCGGCTCAACTGAAGGGCGAGATTCCGGAGCTGGAGGCGGCCTTGGCAGCTAACCCCGAACTGCGACGGGCGTGGGATGACGCACGCGCGTACCGCGAAACGTTCCGAACGCCAGCGGAGGCGCGGAGCGCGACGGCGGCTTTGGCCGATTTAGCGCGAATGGACGCGCTGTTTTTCTCCGGCCGCGCAGACGATCATGCGGAGCTGGCTCGGGTGGTGGCATCACTCGATCCGGCCGCGTTCCGGTCCCTGGCGCGGGCCATGTCGGAGGTCGCCAAGGAAGGGCAGGGAAGCAGCGACGCCGCGGTGGCGAACCCCGTGCCGAGCCCCCGCGCGGAACTTTCTACGGGCACAGCCAACGCGCAACAACACGGCGTCAACGCAAGTGCAAACACCAGCAGCAGCGAGGCATCGGGGGTCGCAGCGAACCCGAAAGAAGCGGCGGCGCGCGCGGAGACCCGAGGGCTTACGCCGCAGCAGGAAGAGTTTTTCCATTCGACGAACGCGACAGCTGTGCGAGCGGTGCTCGACTCGATTGAGCAACAGGTGGAGAAACTGCTGCCCGCAGAAATTTCGAAGGGTGCGCGGAACCGGCTGGTGGGCGAAATTTATCGCGAGCTGGATGCCAGCTTGAGGGGCGACCGGCAATTCGCGAGTCAGGCGCGCGAAGCCTTCCGCTCAGGCGGGTTGGATGATGAGCATCGCCAGGCCATCGTGGCGATGGTGAACAGCCGCGCGCGGCAGGCACTGCCGGGAGTGGCGAGGCGCGTGTTGAACGAGTGGACATCGGCAATCGTAGCGGCGAACCAGGACGGTCGTGCGCGACAACGAGCGGCCGAACGGCGGGTGGATATCGCCGGATCGGGGCGAAGCGGGAACGACGGCCTGCGGCCGGTCACACCGAAGGACATCAACTATTCGCGCATGTCGGACGCGGACATTCTGAATTTATAAGCGAGGGGGCGGCAGTCACGCGCACGGGAGAAGGGATACCGCTGGAAGTTAAGCAGATCCCTCCCCGGCACGCCATCCGGGCGCAAAATGCGCGCACCCCATTCCCGCAAAAGCGACGGGGCTGGGTTCGGAATGACTAGCCGGACATTCAGCGCACAATGTTCCTCGATCCGCCCGAGATTTTTCTTCCATCCACGTCCGAGGAGGATACCCCGCACGACGCGCTCGAAGATGAGCGCGGTTCTACCGGCCGGCTGATTCAAGCAAGAGGGAATTCCATTCCAAGGGAGAAGGAAACTACATGGCACAAATGCAAAATGCGCAGTCCGTTGCGCTGCAACTCGAAAAAGTGCGCGACAAACTTCCGCTGCTCTACGAGCGGGACGACATCCTGCTGACCATGATCCAGCAGCGGGGCGACGTCGAGCGGGTCAGCTCGCGAAACATGCGGCTGCCGCTGCAGATCCGTCCCGGAGGCAAGGCGGGGCTCGCAAACATGGACGGCGGCGATTTGGGCCGCGGTTCGGGAACGGTGTACGACGTGGCGCAAGTCACGCCGGTATTCTTCCGGCACGCCGTGGAAATCACCAAGCTGGTGGAATACGCGAGCAACGCTCCGGAGAAGTCGATCGAAAACGCGGCCAAGCGGGAAGTGAAGAACGCCATGGCGCAGTTCCGGTCGTTTCTCGACAAGTTGATGCAGACGAACGGGAATGGCGTGCTCGGAACGATCAGCTCGATCACCACCACCGGGTTGCCGTCGGGCGTCGCCGCGCAATTCGCGCTGGCGAAACCGCCCGGCGCGCAACTGTTCTATTACAACCAGACGGTGCAGGTCTACGACCCGACGCTGACGACTAATCGCGGATCGGCGAACGTGGTGCTCGTCGATCCGTTCAATTCCGTGATCCAGGTCGACAGCTTGCCCACGGGCACGAGCGCGAACGATGTGATCGTTCATGACGGCCTGACCGGGGCGCAGCCCGCGTCGCTGTTCGGCATTCTCTATCACCAGACGAACGCGACAACGGGGACATGGCTGAACCTGAACCGGTCGACCTATCCGGTCGAGCTGGCCACGCCGTCCGTGAACGCGAGCAACTCCGCTCTGACGCCCGCGGCCGTACGGCTGGCGATCAACAAGGTGCGTAAGTCGTTGGGCTCGAACCAAGTCAGCAAACTGATCGCGTACACGTCACTCGAGCAAGAACACCAGTGGGAACAACTCGGCGTGACGATCTCGCAGATCATCAAGGAAGGGGCGGGCGGCCGCGCCAGCGATCTCGACCTGCTGTTCACCGGCGACAAGACCATGGCCGGTGTGCCGATCAAGTCGAGCATCAACGCGAACGCCTCGCGCGTCGACTTCCTCGACCTTTCGCACTGGGGACGCGCGGTCATGCAGGACATCGATTTCTACGATGTCGGCGGGCAAACCGTGTTTCCCATCTACGGCGCGAGCGGCGGCCTGGCTTCCGCGTACATTTTTTACTTCGTGACCGGATTCCAGGTGTGGAACGACTCGCCGCGCTCGGGGGCTTACATCAGCAACCTCGCCATCCCGACGGGGTACTGAGGCGAATCGAGAGAGCTGAAGAGGAACAATTGGGCGGCCTGGAAAATCCGGGCCGCCCAGTTCGTTTGTGCGTATCGGAGCCGGCGTGCGCGAGCTACTTGGCCCACTCAATCTTGCCGTAACTGAAGGCGATCGTTTCCATGGGTTTGTCGCCGCCGGATGTGTGATCGGAAGCGACCAGGACGTCAAACAGCCTGTAATGGCCTCCGGTTGAGACGAGGTCCACATCGACTTCCTTGAAGTGCTGCCCTGAGGCGCAGGCTTGGTAGAGCTTGGGCGAGGCACTGTCCATTTGCTTGGTGACGACAAAAGGGTTGTGGCTGCGCCGTCCTGTTGCCGCGCCAGACAAAGAGTCTCCTGGCGTGCCGGCGTAATGAACGACGGGCGAAACCCTGCGGGCCGACGCCTGACTCTTCTGCACCTGGCGCGGCGCCAGTTCAGATACTGAGGGTGAAGAGGATTCCCGGTCGGCTTGCGCGGCGTGGTTCAAGCCGCCAGCCGCTACTGAGGAGATTGGAATCCAGTTCAGATGAGCTGAATCTTTCGATTCTCCGCGGATTGTGGTCCCGTTCGCTGAAACGATGCGGAGAAATCCCGCATTCTGAGCCCGCACAGCCGGAGAGAACGAACCAACGAGGAGCGGGAGCCCGACTGCAAAGAGCACGGCGTGAGCTGTTGCGATGCGCTTCATGGATTGCCTCCGTGTGAGCAGAAGAAAACGTGCACTCATTTTCTTATGCAACCACCTGCCGACGAGCGGCCGTTGATTCGTGTGACGCGAGAAATACATGAGGTCCCGGAGTCAATTGAGGAACGCGTAACGCGCGCGGGCGGACTGAATTGGCTGGGCCAGCCGAATTTCCGGGTGGTTTGGGGAGGAGCGCGGCTGGCGTGGATCGGCGGGCGCTGGACGGATCGCGACGAACACGGGAACGTGATTCGCGAGCGCGTCGAGCTTCGGCGCGTGCCGAAATATCTTCCGACAGAGCGCTGGTACGTCGAGCGCTGGATGCCGCCGGAAACGTATGGGCCGCCGGAGTTGTGGAGCGCACAGACAGTTGAGACTGAAGACGGAATTCGCATTCCGGCGCTGGGGCCCTATCCTTCGCGCGGCGAGTACGAGCATTGCTTCACGTTGCAGACAGCGACAGGCGACTTCATCCCGCTGTCGCCGGCTGCCTGTGACGGCGTCGTGCGAGCCATTGAATGGGCGCGACAGCAGGATCCGGCGGTGAAGCGCGCCTCGCTGGCAGCGCGGGAACTGCGCCGGGAACGGGAATGGGAGCGTCTCGCGGATGGCATTTTGGATCATGCATTGGCGGGCAGCTGAGTTCAACGGAGAGGAAACAAAGTGAATACGATTGGTGAACAGGAATCACGAACCGGTTTGCTGGAAGGGAATTCACCGGAGGATGCGGCGGCAACGGTCTCGATTGCGTCGATCTCCGATCAGGACTGGTACATTTCGCGGACGCACGGAATCTATCACATTCCGGCATGCGCCAAGGGCGAACTATACGCCCTGCTGTTGATTAGCGCACGCAGCGACGCGCTCGATCTGGGCGACAACCGGAGGTTCCCGTTCACGATTTCGGCACGCGAGATTGCGGACGATCTGCTGCAGGACCTGCGCGACCATGGAATCTTTGTCTGCGCCGGGCCCCGCCCGACGACTGCAGAACTGGACGCCGCCAAGGCGCGGCGCGATGCCTTTTACCAAACCTTGATTCTGGACGGCGATACGATGTGGGCGCGAGGCCATTCGTTTCGCGAGATTTCCGACATGCATCGGCGCGCCGCGATCGCGATGGGCGTCGAGCGTGAATGGGCTTATGTGCCCGCGCGACTGGACGACTGCCCGGTTTGCGGCGAGAAGATCAAACACGGCGTCGCGGTCTGCAAGCATTGCCGCGCGATTCTCGATGAAGAGAAGGCGGCCAAGCACGGCCTGCACAAAGAGAATCCCGAATTCCGGAGCGTTATCGTGAAGAGCGAGCTGGCGCCCGCAAACGGAGCCAATCGCACAGCTGCGCAAACGGGCCCGAGTTCGTCGAATCATTCTTCGGGCAGTGCACGCCGATAGCGAGGCGCCCTGATGAGAATCGCGAAAAAACGAGCGTTTATTTCAATTTCGGCGCTATTAGCGGTTAGCGCGTCCTGCGCCATCGCGCCGCTGGCGGCATTCGGGCAAGGTTCACGCAAGGACGACATCGTGCTGAACGCGTCCGGGCATCCCATCGCGGGTGCCACAATTCGCGTCTGCCAGGCGGGAGCGGCGGGAACCCCCTGCAATCCGCTGGCGGCCGTTTATACCGACGCGACACTGAGCGCGACGGCTCCCAATCCGTTCCAGAGCGACGGCATCGGCAATTATCATTTCTACGCGCCCGCCGGACGTTATCTGGTGCAGATCAGCGGCCCCGGCATACCGGGAACGCGGAGTTATCCGGATGTCATTCTGGCGCCGGATGTTTCTTCCTCCGCAATCGGGAGTGATATCTCCGCATTTGGCCTGACTCTTGGCGGCAATCTGACCGTCGGCGGCAACGCGACGGTCGCCGGCACTCTTACCACTTCGAATTTCAATCCGGGGACGTTCACGCCATCTTCTTTGAGTGTCGCCGGAAGCGAAACGGTGACTGGACCGCGGCCACGCGCGGACGTGACCGCCTATGGGGCGAAAGGAGACGGCTCGACAAATGATACCGCGGCGATTCAGGCGGCGATCAACGCGGTGTGCGCGTACAGCGTGTCTCAAAGGCCGGTTCTTTTTTTCCCGCCGGGCACATACATCATCTCCCAGCCACAGGGCGGGCCAACCAATACCGCTCCAGTG
>Ga0075272_1000097_pt1 | contig 21607 bp, 19 predicted proteins | sample SF_Rice_5C_0N_40_FD_69776 | JGI IMG/M metagenome (GOLD analysis project Ga0075272, IMG submission 69776) | Rice paddy soil microbial communities from Twitchell Island, California, USA - SF_Rice_5C_0N_404 | ecosystem: Environmental > Terrestrial > Soil > Paddy field/soil | place: USA: Twitchell... | reverse complement strand
CCCGGACGAGCTCCGCCGCAAAGGACGGCCCGTCGGCCGCGGCGAAGAAGACGCGCTCCGCGCGCCGGCGCGCGAGCCGCGCGAGACCCGCGACGAGGGACACGGCCGGATCCGCCGGAAGGTCGAGCCAGACGGGAGGGGAGCCGGGGAGCGGCGCGGTCTCGAGGGCCGTCGCGGAATCGTCGGAAACCAGCACGGCGTCGATCCCGGCGGCGAGCGTCGGATCTTCGAACAGCCGGCGCAGATCCGCGAGACCTTCCGGGCCCGCGCCCGCGGCGAGAGCGACTTTGACGTCCGGTCGAAGACCGGCAACGGTGGCCGAGAGCCGCTTGACGTCGAAGCGCCGCCGGTCGATTCCCGCTTCTCGTTCCGGAGCTCCGCCGCCGGCGAGGATCACGGACTCGATGTTCGCGTGCGCCTTGAGCTGCGCGGCGAGCGCGTCCGGGTCCGTCGAGAGGCCGCTCTCGAGCGCGACCGGAACCGCCGCGAGGCCGTCCAGGAGCGAGGCGTCGGAGATCCGGCGCAGCGGCGACCGGTCGGCGGCGGCTTGCGGCGGCGCGAGCGGACCGAGGACGGCGGCATCGGCGCCGAGACGGATCTGTTCGCCGCGGGCTCCGGCGGCGACGAGGATGAGGCCGACCGCGGCCGCGAAGGTCCGTATCGGACGCGGCGAGGCCTTCAACGGGGGAAAACCCGCCGCCGACCCTCCGGGGATGAAAAACACCGTATTTGCTTCATTCCGGGTCTCCGGAAAATTCTCCGCGGCCCGCCTCGGGACCCGCAAGGTCCCGGCCTCTCCACCGTGTCCGCGGGCAAAGAAAATGCCCGCGACCCTGCGGCCGCGGGCACCAAAGAGGAGGATCTCGTCGGGTTCTACGGAGGACCGGCCCCCCGCGTTGGGTCAAGCCTTCTTCTTGGCCGGCTCCCGCTCGAGGGGAGGCTCCGGCGCCGGCGCGAGCGCCGGCGCGAGCCCGAGGTGCTCGCGGATCTTGCGCTCCAGCTCGTTGGCGAGGTCGGGGTTCTCCTTGAGGAACTGCTTGGCGTTCTCGCGCCCCTGGCCGATCCGCATGTCGCCGTAGGAGAGCCAGGAGCCGGACTTCTCGATCAACTTGGCCTCCGTGCCGAGATCGAGCAACTCGCCGCCGCGCGAGATCCCCTCGCCGTAATTGATGTCGAACTCCGCCTGCCGGAAGGGGGACGCCACCTTGTTCTTCACGATCTTGACCTTCGTGCGCGAGCCGACGACGGTTTCGCCGTCCTTGATCGAGGCGATCCGGCGGATGTCGATGCGCACCGAGGAGTAGAACTTCAGCGCCCGGCCGCCGGTCGTCGTCTCGGGATTGCCGAACATCACGCCGATCTTCTCGCGGATCTGGTTGATGAAGATCAGGCAGGTGTTCGACTTCGAGACGATCGCCGTCAGCTTCCGGAGGGCCTGCGACATCAGGCGAGCCTGCAGGCCCATCTGCGCCTCGCCCATCTCCCCCTCGAGCTCGGCCTTCGGGACGAGGGCCGCGACCGAGTCGATGACGACGACGTCGATCGCACCGGAGCGGATCAGCATCTCGGCGATCTCGAGCGCCTGCTCTCCCGAGTCCGGCTGCGAGACGAGCAGGTTGTCGGTGTCGACGCCGAGCTTCTTGGCGTACTCGGCGTCCATCGCGTGCTCGGCGTCGATGAAGGCGGCGATCCCGCCCTTCTTCTGGGCCTGCGCGATGATCTGGAGCGAAAGGGTGGTCTTGCCCGACGACTCGGGGCCGAAGATCTCGATGACGCGCCCGCGGGGCACGCCTCCGACGCCGAGGGCGGCGTCCACGGCGATCGACCCGGTCGGGATCGCGGAGATCAGGACCGGCGGGTGGTCGCCGAGACGCATGATCGCGCCCTTTCCGTACTGGCGGTCGATCTGGGTGAGCGCGGTCTCGATGGCGCGCATCTTCTCGGTGAGGACGGGACTCGGGGATGTGCCGGGGACGGGTTTGATCTGAGGCATGCTCTCGTTCTCCTTCACGTGTTCGCCGGCATTATAAACCGGCGAGCGGGGATTGTCCGGCGCCCGCGCGGAGCGCGCTTCGCGGCTCGGCGGGCGCGTGCGACGACTTATGATGAGGAGAGATGAGGACGCTCTTTTCTACGCCCCGTCTTCGCTGATGTCAAGACCGAGCCTGCGGCGCGCATGGAAGGAGAGGCCGATCTCCACGGCGATCGCGACCGGCGCGGGAATCGGGATGATCCCGCTCGCGCCCGGGACGTGGGGAAGTGCCGAGGGGCTCGCCCTCGCCGCGTTCCTCGCGCGCGTGCCTCGCCCGGCGCTCCTCGACACGCCCACCGCCGCGCCGATCGCGTCCGCCGGGGAGCTCGCCGGTCTCCTGATCCTCGCCGCCGCTCTCGCGATCCTCGCCGTCGGGATCGTCGCGAGCGGGCGCGTCGAGGCGCTCTCGGAGTCGCCCGACCCGGGAGCGATCGTCGTGGACGAGATCGCCGGGCAGATGATCGCTTCCGCGCCCTGCGCGCTTCTCGGCGCGGGGGGCAGTCTCTGGGGCCTTTCGTTCCTCCTCTTCCGTCTCTTCGACGTCTGGAAGCCCGGGCCCATCCGCAAGCTCCAGGAGTTTCCGGGAGGCTGGGGGATCGTGGCCGACGACGCCGCGGCGGGCGTCCTCGCCGGCGCGATCACGTACGCGATCGGGAGGATTTTCTGACCGGCTGACCTTCCGAACGCCGCTGTCCGTGAGAAATCGAGCCGCGGGCAGGCGCGCCGATCCGGCGCCGCGTGGATCTATAATGGATCTGTTTTGGAGGTGGCCGGATGCCCGTGAACATCTCGATCAAGAACGTCCCCGACGAGATCGCGGAGAGCCTGAGGCGGCGGGCCGCCCGGGCGCGGCGCTCGCTCCAGGGGGAGCTCCTCGTCGTCCTCGAGCAGGCGGCGGCGAGCGAACCGAAGCTCTCTCCGAAACAAGCGCTCGAGCGCGCGCGGCAGATGGGCCTGAAGACGCCTCGCGAGGCGGTCGCGATCCTGCGGCGGGATCGCCGTGCCCATTAAGGTCGTCGATGCATCCGCTGTCGCCGCGGTGCTTTTCGTCGAACCGGGAGCCGACACCGTCGCCGGACGGATCGAGGGTTTCGAACTGGCTTGCCCGACGCTGCTGCCGTACGAGGTGGCGAGTGTGTGCGGGAAGAAGATTCGGAGACAACCGAATCTGCGCCGCGAGCTGCTGAGATCGCTCCTGAATCTCGCCCGGATGGGGATCACCGAGCACGCGGTGCCGCCGACGGATGCCGTGGATCTCGCGCAACGCCTGGAGCTCACGCCCCACGACGCCGCGTACGTGTGGGTCGCGCGCTTCCTCGACGCCGAGCTCGTGACCCTCGACCGGAAGCTCGATCGGGCCTGTCGGTCGGCGGGTCGCTGATCCCGATGCTGACGCTGTCTCCCGCCGACGGGGAGGTCCGGCCCGGCGAGCCGCTCTCCGGTCACACGACGCTCCGGATCGGAGGGCCGGCCGAGTGCTTCGTCGCCGCCCGGACGGCCGAGGGGCTCGCCGCGGCGCTCCGGGCGGCGCGATCGGAAGGGAAGCCCTTCCGGATCCTGGGCAAGGGCTCGAACGTCCTCGTTTCCGACGACGGCGTCGCCGGCTGCGTCGTCGTCCTCGAGGGGGATTTCCTGGCGGTCGAAATCGAGGGCGACCGCCTCGCCGCCGGGGCCGGCGCGTCGCTGGGAGGCGTCTGCGCGAAGGCGGCGCGCGCGGGGCTGTCGGGGCTCGAGCCGATCTCGGGGATTCCCTCCTCGATCGGCGGCGCGGTGCGCATCAACGCCGGCGCCTACGGCGGCGAGATATTCGACGTGCTCGAGAGCGTGAGCCTCGTCTCTCCCGACGGCGCCGTCGAGGAGCGGCCGGCGGCCGCGATCGCGCACGGGTACCGGTGGACGGCGCTCGTCGACTCGGGCGAGATCGTCTGCCGGGCGGCGATGCGGCTCCGCCGGGCGACGCGAGAGGAGATCGAGGGCAAGACCCGCGAAGTGACCGAGAAGCGCCGCGGCGCGCTCCCGCCGCAGGCGAACGCCGGGAGCATTTTCAAGAATCCGCCGGGCCGATTCGCGGGTAAACTGCTGGAAGATTGCGGCCTGAAGGGCGTCGAGCGCGGGGACGCCGAGATCTCCCCGCGGCACGCCAACGTCATCGTCAACAGGGGCGCGGCGCGGGCGGCCGACGTCCTGGAGCTGATGCGGCTGATGCGCCGGAGCGTCGAGGAGAAGTTCGGGGTCGAGCTCGAGCCCGAGGTCGAGCTGGTCGGGCTGCCGTGGCCGTGACGTTTCGCGCGGTCCTCCTCGCGGGCGGCGCGGGGACGCGTCTCTGGCCGCTTTCGACGGAAGCCGAGCCGAAGCAGTTCCTCCGCCTCTGGGGGACGACGAGCCTCCTCCAGGACGCATGGCGGCGCGTCCGGCCCGCCGCCTCGCGCGTCTGCGTGGCGACCGCGGAGCGCTATGCGGCGCGAACCCGCGAGGAGCTCCCCGACCTTCCGCCCGGCGACCTCCTCCTCGAGCCCTCCCGCCGCAACACGGCGGCCGCGATCGTCCGCGCGGCCGTCGTCCTCGGCCGCGAGAGCGACGAGCCGGTCGTCTTCCTCCCCGCGGACCAGACCGTCGCCGACCCCGAGGCGTTCGCAGGATGCCTGGCGCAGGCGGCCGCGGCGGCCGCGGCCGAGCCCGTGATCGCCCTCCTCGGGGTGCGGCCCGAACGGGCCGAGACGGAATACGGTTACGTCGAGGTGGAGGCCGGAACCGGTCCCCGTCGGGTCAGGCGCTTCGTCGAGAAGCCCTCGCGGGAAGCCGCCGAAGCCTACCTGCGCGGGGGGAATCTCCTCTGGAACGCGGGGATCTTCGCGTTCCGCCCCTCCTCGGGGATCGCGGCGTCGGCGGCCGCCGCGCCGGAATTGCTGGAGGCCTGCCGCCGTTATGTCGAGCGTCCCTCGGCCGAGGCCTGGGACCGGATCCCGGCGATTTCTTTCGATTATGCGGTGATGGAGAAGAGCAGCGACGCGATCTGTGTCCCGTGCGATGCGGGGTGGAACGACGTGGGCTCGTACCGCGCGCTCCGCGAGCTCAAGGGGATGGACGCCGCCGGCAACCTGGTGATTTCCGACCGGCCCGTCGTCGTCGAGGGCGTGCGCGACTCGATCGTCGCGGTCTCGGCCGCCGGAGCGCTCGTCTTCCCGTTCGCTCGCGAGAGCGAGCTCCGCGGACGGATCGCCGGCGCGGCGGGAGAGGGGAAATGAGCGCCTCGCTCGACCGCCTGCGGGAGACCGTCGGCCGCGTCTTCCGGGGAAATCCCGACGCGATCGACCTCGTCCTGATCGCGATCCTGTCGCGCGGGCACGTGCTGATCGAGGACGTGCCGGGCGTCGGGAAGACGACGCTCGCCCGCGCGATCGGAAAAGCGCTGGACTTGAAGTTCACCCGGATCCAGTTCACGAGCGACACGCTTCCCGCCGACGTGCTCGGGGTCTCGATCTACAACGCCTCGGCGAACCGCTTCGTCTTCCACCCGGGGCCGATCTTCGGCAACGTCGTGCTCGCCGACGAGATCAACCGGGCGACGCCGAAGACCCAGTCGGCCCTCCTTCAGGCGATGAACGAAGGGCGCGTGTCCACCGACGAAGGGACGCTCGACCTGCCGGCCCCGTTCGTCGTGATCGCGACGCAGAACCCGGTCGAGTACCTCGGGACCTACCCCCTTCCCGAGTCGCAGCTCGACCGCTTCTTCCTGCGCCTGTCGCTGGGATATCCGCCCGCGCGCGAGGAGAAGGACCTGCTCCAGAGCGGCGGCGCGGAGCGGACCCTCGACTCGGTCGAGCCGGTGCTCGAGCCCGCGGACCTCCTCGCGCTGCAGGCACGGGTCGAAGGGGTGCGCGTGTCGGACAAGCTCCTCGACTACGTCTACGCGTTGATCGAGGCCACCCGGCGCCGGTCCGACCTGCGCCTGCCGGTCTCGACGCGCGGGGCGCAGGCGTTCTACCGGGCGATCCAGGCGCGGGCGCTCGTGGCGGGACGGGACTTCGCGCTCCCCGAAGACGCGCAGGCGGTCGCCGAGCCGGTGCTCTCGCACCGGATCCTCTCGATCTCCTCGGACGGATTCGGGACCGGTCCGCGCGAGCGCGAAGTGATCAAGACGATCCTCGGGGAAGTGCCGGTCCCGGTATGAGAAAAAAATCCGAAATCCGAATATCGAAACGCGAAACAAATTCGAAATTCGAATGTTCGAAAGTCGAAACAGCGGCCTAGGCGCGCTTCTTCTTTCGAAGCGGGCGCGACCGGACCAGGTTTTTCGGTGCCGCCATTTTCGGATTTCGGATTTCGAACATTCGGATTTGTTTCGGATTTCGAATTTCGTGCTTCGAATTTCTCTCCTCTATGTCTGATCGCCCCATCACCCCCCTCATCCCGCGCTGGCACATCCGCATCACGAACTTCGGGCTGGGCTACATCCTGATGACGCTGCTGGTCGCGATCGCCGCCACGAACACGGCCAACAACGGGCTCTACACGGTGCTCGCCGGGCTGCTCGCCGGCATGATCGTCTCCGGGGTCGTGTCGCGGCGGAACCTGCGGGCCGTGCGGTGCACGGTCGAGGCCAACGGCGAGATCTTCGCGGGACGCCCGGCGTGGATCGCGGTGACGGTGAAGAACGCGTCGGGGGCTTTCACCGCGCAGGGAGTCTGGTTCCTGCACGAGGCCCTTCCCGGTCCCCTCTACGTCGCGCCGCTCCCTCCGGGCGCGGAGCGCCGTTACACCCTCGAGGCGGTGTTCCCGCGGCGGGGCGTCTTCGCGGGCGGGGACGCCGGCCTGATGAGCCGGTTCCCCGTCGGCCTCTTCCGCAAGTACCGGGGCGCTTCGTGGCCGAAGCCGATCGTGGTCTATCCCGACCCGGCCCGCGGCGCGAGGCGCCCGGAGGCTCCGGAGTCCTCCGGCGGGGCGACGTCGCCGGCGAGCCGGCGGGGATTCGGCCCGGAGGTGCGGACGCTGCGCGAATTCGTCTCGGGCGACGACGTGCGAGACCTGCACTGGAAGCAGTCGGCGCGGCTGCAGAAGTGGATCGTCCGGGAGCGGCGCGACGAGCGTTCGCGGCGCGTCGTGTTCGCGGTCGACAACGCGGTCGCGGATCCGCTCGACCCGGCGGCGGTCGCCGCGGTGGAGCGCGCGATCGCGGCGACCGCGGGGGAGGCGCTCGCGCTCGTCGAAGCGGGAGGAGAGGCGGGTCTCGCCGCGCGCGGCGTCTCGGTCGCGCCGGCCGGCGGGGCCGGGCAGCGGCGTCGAATCCTGGAGGCGCTCGCCCGGCTCGAGATCCTTCCTTTCGCGGCGGCGCCCGCGTTTCCGCCCCCGCGGCCGGGAGAGCGCCGGGAGGTCGCCGCGTGAGCGAGCCCTGGTCGAAGCCGCTCCGGGCCGTCCATCAGCGCGCCCTGCTTCCGCTCGCCGTCCTCGCGCCCGCCGCCCTCCCGTGGACCGGCGCCGCCTCGTTCGCCGCCGTCGGCGTGTACGAGGCGCTCCTCGCGGCCGCCTGGATCCGCGCCCGGCGCGGCCGGCCGCTCTCGCTCTCCAACGCGGCGCTGAACGTCCTCGCGCTCGCCTACGTCGCCTGGTTCTTCCTCGCGGCCCGGGCGCTCCACGCCGGCCTCGTGCGGACCGCGTCGAACCTCCTCCTCTTCACGGCCGCGGCCAAGCTCGTCTCGCTCAAGAACCGGCGCGAGGAGAACCTGACGCTCCTCCTCTGCTTCTTCCTCGCGCTCGACTCGGCCTCGACCTCGACGCACGTCGTCTCGCTCGCGTTCCTCGCCGTCCTCGCCGCCGTCGGGTTCCGGACGCTCGCGCGGCTCGCCGTCCTCGCCGACTTCGACCGCGCCCCGCCGGAGAGCGCCCTCGGGAGGCTCCCGACGTGGGGGGTGGCGGCCGGATCGGTCGCGGCGACGGCGCTCGTCTCGGTCCCGCTCTTCATGGCGTTTCCGCGCCTGCAGAGCCCGTTCGCCGTCGCGCCGATCCCGAAGATGGCCGCCGACGGGTCGTTCTTCACGTCCGACCGGGTCGATCTCGAGTCGTTCTCGTCGACCAAGCACAGCGACCGGATCCTCCTCCGCGTCCAGACGCCCGACGGCGAGCTCCCCGATCCGCTCCGGCTCCGCGAGGCGACGTTCAACCGGTATCGGAGGGGGCACTGGGTGCGGGAAGGGATGGTCTCCTCGCGGCTGCGGGAGAGCGGCGACGGGAGGGTCGAGCTGCCGCCGCAGTACGCCACGGCCGTCCCGTCGAAGACCCCGCGGCCCAGGCGGACGCTCTCGATCGAGACGTCGTCGTTCACGCCGGGGTTCCTGTTCGTTCCCTACGGCACGACGGCGATCGCGTCGGCCGGCACGGCCCTCGCGATCTCGTCCGACGCGACGATCACGTACTCGGGGGCGCCGAGCGACCGCCGGTACGCCGCCGAATACGTCCTGCAGGCGGACGGAGCCGGGCCGGGAAGGACGTCGGTTCCGCTCCACGACGTGCCGCCGGAGGTCGCGGTGCTGACGCGCCGGATCGTGGCCGGCGCCTCGACGCCGGAAGAGATCGCCTCGCGCCTCCTCGCCTATCTCGGACGCGGGTTCACGTACCGCGTCGACGTTCCCGAAGCGGTCGGCGATCCGGTCGTCGACTTCCTGACGCGCACCCGCGCCGGGCACTGCGAGTACTTCGCGAGTGCGCTCGCGCTCATGATGCGCTCGGCCGGGATCCCCGCGCGCCTGGCGACCGGCTCGCTCGGCGGCGAGGTGGGTCCGCTGACGAGCGAGATCCTCGTGCGCGGCGAGAACCTGCACGCGTGGGTGGAGGCGAGCCTCGACGGGGAGCGCTTCCGCGTCTTCGACCCGACTCCGCCCGAGGGGCGTCCGAGGATCGTCACGGTGTCGCTCTGGAGGCGGCTCGCCGAGCTCGGCAACGAGGTCGAGTACTTCTACGACCGGAACGTCCTGGGGTTCAGCACGCTCGAGCAGGTGCAGCTGGTCGAAGCGGCCCGCGAGGCCGCGCTGCGGATGGAGAACGCCGCCGCGAGAGCCGGCGCCCTGGCGCGCGTTCACCGCGGCCGGGCGGCCGCCGCTGCGGCGCTTGCGCTCGCGGCCGCGGCGTTCCTGCGGCTCGCCCGACGGCGCCGGCGGGTGCCGCCGGCCACGCGCGCCTATCTGCGCATCCGCCGGCTCCACGCTCGCCGCTTCGGGCCTCTCCCCGAGTCGGCCCCCTCCGGCGCGGTCATCCGCGGCTTCGCGCGGGCCGGCCGGGGCGCGGGAGTGGCCGCCCGGAAAATCGTCGAAACCTACCGGGCCGAGGCATTCGGGGACGCGCCGCCCGACGTCGAGACCGTGCGCGAGATCCGGCGGCTCGTGCGCGCGCTCAAGAAAGCCTCGGCCGCGGCCGCCGCCGTCCTGATCCTGCTCGCGGCCTCGCCCGGCGCCGCGCGCGCCGCCGATCCGGCGGTTTCGCAGGACGCGCGGCGGCAGGACCTCGCGGGACTCCAGGCGCGCGTCGAGGAGTCGCGGCGGCGCCTCGCGGAGGCGGAGAAGAAGACCGCTTCCCTCCGGCAGGAGGTCGAGGCGCTCGACCTGCGCCTCGAGCTGGCGCAGCGGCAACGGGAGCTCATCGCCGCGCGGCGAGACGACCTCGCGCGGCGCTCGAGCTCGCTCGGGGCCGATCTCGAGTCCGCGCGCGCCGCGCGCGCCCGGTCGGCCGATTCGCTGCGCGCGCGCGTCCTCCTCCTGTCGCGCCTGGGCCGGTTCGGCTATCTGAGGCTGCTCCTCGCCGCGCGGGGGACGACGGAGGTGTTCGCCGCGATGCGCACGCTCGACGCGATGGCGCAGACCGACGCGCGCGAGCTCGCGCGGTTCACCGACGCGGGGCGGCGGCTCGAGACCGACCTCCGGTCGCAGAACGACCTGCGGAAGGAGACCGAACAGCTCCTCGCGCAGGACCGGGAGGAGGAGAGGCGGATCGCGGCCGGGAAGAGCGAGCGGATGCGGCTGCTGGCGCAGTCCAGGAGCGAGACCGTCGCGACGCGGCGGGAGGTCTCCGAGCTCTCGGAGAAGGCGCAGAAGCTCGAGGCGCTCCTCGACCTCCTGGCGAAAGGAGAGTCGACGACGATCGGCTCTCCGCGGCCGTGGCGCGGCGTGCTCGACTGGCCCGTCCGCGGGACGATCGCCGTCACGTTCGGACGGCATCGCCACCCGAAATTCGACGCATGGACCGTCTCGAACGGCGTCGAGATCGCGGCGCCCGACGGAACGCCCGTCGCGGCCGTCTACGGAGGGCGGGTCGTGTTCGCCCGCTGGTTCGCCGACTACGGCAACATGGCGGTGATCGACCACGGCGACGAGGTGCTCACCCTCTACGCGCGCCTGCGGTCGATCCTGGTCCGCGTCGGCGACGTCGTCTCGACGGGGGACAAGGTGGGCCTCGTCGGCATCGGTCCCGGGGAGACGGAGCCGTCCCTCTACTTCGAGGTCCGCGACCACCAGAAGGCCTCCGACCCGATGACGTGGCTCCGGTAGACGGGAGCGCGGCTCGCGCCGCCTGACGCCACCGGAACAAAGCCGAGCGGAGATCTGTTGAAAGCCGCATGACGGTGCCGATGGTAGAATTTCCGCGATGAAGTCGAACCGCTCCCGGCTCGCGTTCGTGCTCGCGTCGCTGGCCGGCCTGGTGCTGCTGACGGCGTTGAAGGGGCCGGTCCTCGCTCCTCCCGGGCGCGACCCGGTCTTGAAGCCCCTGGCGATCTTCACCGAGGTCCTGAATCTCACCCGCAGCAACTACGTCGAGCCGGTCGACGTCTCGACGCTGCTCGCCGGCGCGTATGACGGCGTCACCGACGCGATCGATCCCTACTCCTACTACGTTCCCGGCGACCGGATGGCGAAGTATCGGGCGTTCGAGGCCTCCCGGCCGCTCGATTCGGGGCTCGTGCTCGGCCGCCGCGGCGGGTTCGCGTACGTCGTGGCGCCCGTCCCGGGCTCGCCGGCCGACGCCGCGGGCATCAAGTCGGGCGACGTGGTCCTCGCGATCGACGGCGCCTCGACCCGCAACCAGGCCCTGTGGGAGATCGAGTCGGCGATCGCCGGTCCGGAGGGTTCGGCGGTCCCGCTCAAGGTCCTGCGCGGCGGCGACGAGAAAGAGGTCACCGTCCGGCTCACGCGGCAGCGCTACACCCCGGCCACGGTGTCGCAGAGGGCCCAGGACGGCGTTTCGGTGATCCGGATCCCGTATTTCGCGCCCGGAACGTCGGCCGCGGTCGAAAAAGCGCTCCGCGCCCAGACCGCCGGCGGCCCCCCGGTGATCGTCGACGTTCGGGATTCCGCCGGCGGCGACGTCGACGAGGCGGTCCGCACCGCGTCGCTCTTCGTGCCGCCGGGCGAGGTCGTGAAGCTCTCGGGGAAGAAGATCCCGGGCCGGGACTACGCGACCGTCGGGTCCCGCGTCTGGAACGGAAAGACGATCGTGCTGATCGACGGCGGCACCGGGGGCGCGCCCGAGGTGTTCGCGGGCGCCCTCCACGATCGAGCGGCTGCCGAGCTCGTCGGAGAGCCGACGGCGGGGATGGGCATCGTCCAGCGGCTGCTCCCGATGAGCTCCGGCGGCGCGCTCTACCTGACCGTCGGCGAGTACGTCTCGCCCTCCGGCACGGAGCTGACGGGTAAGGCGCTCAAGCCCACCGCGCGCGTCGATCTCTTCCCGGGCGACTCCGGCGCTTCCGACGACGCGATCCTGAAAAAGGCGCTCGAGATCGCCCACGGCGCTCCCGCGAAAGCGGCGGCGTAGCGTCCGATTCCTTCGCCGTCTCGTCCCGGCCGCCGCGCGGGGCCGCGCACCCGGGGAGGCGTTGCCCGGTTGCTCCTCGCGCTCCTGCTCTTCGCCGCCGGATTCGGCGCGGCGGTCCTGTGGATGCGTCCCCGCGCGGCTTTGGAGGCGCCGGCCGTCCGCGCCGGCAGGGCGGCGGCCGCCGTCGCGCCGCCCCGAGCCGCACAACGGCGCTCCGCCCATCCGGCTCCGCGCGAGGAGGGGATCGTCCTGGCGGCGGACCCCTCCCCGGCGCCGCGTCTGGCGATCGTCGTCGACGACCTCGGCAACGACGACGCGGCGCTCGCCCGAGTCGCGGCTCTCCCGGCGGCGATCACCGGAGCCGTGCTCCCGGGTCTGCCGCGGAGCCGCGAATCGGCGCAGACGCTGCGATCGGCGGGGAAGGAAGTGCTCCTGCATCTTCCGATGGAACCGCTCGACCGTTCCGCGCGGCCCGGCCCCGGCCTCGTGAAGGTCGGTATGACGGCCGGCGACATCACTCAGGTCCTGACGGCCGACCTCGCCGACGTCCCGGGAGCCGACGGGGTGAACAACCACATGGGCTCCCGCGCGTCGGCCGACCGTCCGACGATGGACGCCGTCCTCTCGGTCCTGAAGAAGCGCGGCCTCTACTTCCTCGACAGCCGGACCACGGCGTTCACCGTCGCGGCCGAGGAGGCCGGGCGGCTGGGCGTTCCCTGCCGGTCGCGCTCGGTCTTCCTCGACGACGTGGCCGAGGAGTCCGCGATCCGGCGCCAGCTCGACCGAGCCGTCGAAGACGCGCGCGCCGAGGGCGCCGCGATCGCGATCGGCCACCCGCATCCCGCCACGCTCGCCGTCCTCGAGCGCGCGCTCCCGGAGCTTCGCGGCAAGGGGATTCGGCTCGTGCGCGTCTCGGACCTGTTTTCCCGATAGGTTCCGGCGCGGCCATCCGCTCCGTTCAACGGGTCCGGCAGGCCCGCGGGACCGGCTTCCGGCAGGTCTGCGCGCGCCTGGCCGTCACTTCGGAGATTCGCGGCCTTGCGGCGGCTCCGGTCAGCGGCGGGGAGGGTCCGGCTGGTCTCAGAGGCGGGGCTTTTCCGGTTCCGCTTCGCGCTCCTCGGCCTTCACGGCGTTCCACCACCGGTCGAGCTCCGCCGCGCCGCACGCGCCCACGTCCTTGCCTTCGCGCCGCGCGCGTTCGGCGACGGAGCGGAAGCGGCGGCGGAACTTCGCGTTGGCGAGCCTCAGCGCGCGTTCCGGATCGAGGTCGGACCGGCGGGCCCAGTTCGCGACGGCGAACAACAGGTCTCCGAGCTCCTCCTCCGTGGCCGCGCGGTCGCCGTCCGCCTGGGCCGCGCGCGCCTCGCCGATCTCCTCCTCGACTTTCGCGAGGAGATCGGCGTTTCTCTCCCAGTCGAAACCGAGGCCGGCGGCGCGCTCGCTCATCCGGAGCGCGACCGAGAGCGACGGGAGGGTCGCGGGGATCCCCTCGAGGGGATCGTCGGGCCGCTCTCCGGAGAGCCGCTTCCTCCGTTCCCAGTTCGCCTTGACCGATTCGGCGTCCCGGGCCTTCTCGGCGCCGAAGACGTGGGGGTGCCGGGCGATCATCTTCGATTCGATCGCCGCCGCGACGTCCTCGATCGAGAACCAGCCGCGTTCCTCCGCCAGGCGGGAGACGAAGAAGATCTGGAAGAGGAGGTCGCCCAGCTCGCCGGCAAGCTCGCGTCCGTCGCCGTGGTCGAGCGTCTCGAGCAGCTCGTGCGTCTCCTCCAGGATGTAGGTGGAAATCGACGCGAACGTCTGTTCTTTGTCCCACGGGCACTCGCGGCGAAGGCGCCCGACGAGCGCCTCGAGCCGGGAGAGAGCGTCGCCCATGGCGGGAGTCTAATCGTATCCGTCGTCCGCCTCCCGGCAACGAAGGCGGGCGAAGCCGCGCCGTAGCTCGCGTGGGCGAGTAACCGTGCGGGCAGAGCCGCGCCGTAGCTCGCGTAGCGAAGGCGGGAAGTGGCGGGCAGAGCCGCGCCGTAGCTCGCGTAGCGAGCGGAGGCGGGTTGCCGCGCGCCGGAAACCGGTGCTATCTTCCGGCCCACCGAGGTGCCCCGTGGCGGAAGAAGAGAAGCCGATCAAAGTCTCCGATTTCCGGATGTTCACTCCGGACGGCGAGCTCAAGCCCGAGTACCGCGATCTCGAGGATGCGCCGGAGCCGGCGGCGGCCGCGCCGCCGCCGGAAAAGAAGGAGCCGGAGCCCGTGCCGGAGCCCGAGCCGGCCGCGCCCGGGGGCGCCGACCCGGACTTCGTCGACCTCGTACGGTCGCTCGCGACGAGCGCGTATTCGGCGATGGGTCTCCTTTCGGAGCCGGGGGCGGGCGCCGCGCGGGACCTCCCGGGGGCCCGCCGGATGGTCGAATGGCTCGGGCTCCTCGAGCGCAAGACCCGTAACAATCTCACCTTCGCCGAACAGGATCTCCTGACTCGCGCCCTCTACGAGCTGAGGATGGCCTACGTGGAGGCGAGCGGAGTCGCGACACCGCCGACGCGCTGAATGCGAACATTCGCCGCGGGAATCGTCTTCCTGCTGTCGATCGCGCTCGCCGCCCGGGCGCAGACGGTCGCGCCGGCGGACTCCGGCGCTCCGGACGACGCCGCCTCCTCCGGCGACCGCGTGTCCCCGCTCCCCCCGCCCGCCACCCGGTCCGGGCTTCGCGGGCGCTGGTTCGAGTTCCTGTCGGCGTTGAACGAGGACGACTATGCCTCCGCGCGGCTCGCGAGCGCCGACCTGCTGCGCACCGCGAGCCGGGTCGGGATCTCTCGTCTGTCCGACTTCTCGCGCGCGGCGCTCTACCAGGCGCGGCTCGCCGACCGGCAGGGGAAGGCGCAGCGGGCGGACCTCGCCCTCGAGACGGCGATCCAGCTCGACCCCGAACTCGTCGACCCGCGCTGGGAGAAGGCGCGGCTCGCGTGGGGCCGCCGGCAATACGCGGACTCCGCGATCGCGCTCGGTGAGGCCGTCAACGCGCTCTTCGAGGCGGAGGAGTCGCGGCGGGAGTTCGTCTCGAACGCGGCTTTGCTGATCGGCGCGTCGTTCGCTCTCGCCGCCGCGGGGCTGGTCCTCGCGCTCATGCTCCGGCACTCGCGGCGGCTGTACCACTCGATCCGGGAGCGCGCGCAGCCGGCGTTCGGGCGGCGCGGCACGATCGCGGCCGCGCTCGTGCTCCTGGGGCTGCCGTTGTGGCTTTCGTTCGGGCCGTTCTGGCTCCTCCTCTACTGGTCCGTCCTCGTCTGCATCCACGCCGGGACGCGCGAGCGGATCGTCCTCGGGGCGGCGCTGCTCGTGGTTGGTTTTCTCGGTCCCCTCACCAAGGAGATCGCGGATCGGAATCTGATCGCGCGCTCGCCGCTCGTCTCGGCGGCGGTCGACCTCGAGGAGAAGAAGGAAGAGGGGGGATCCGTCGACCTGCTGCGGCGGGCGTCGGAGGTGTTCTCCGAGGATCCCGACGTGTGGTTCCTCCTCGGACGTTTCGCGCAGCGGCGCGACGACTACGACGAGGCCGCGGCCGACTACGCCCGGGCCCTGAAGGGCGATCCGAAGTCGTTCCGCGCGATGATCGGGAGCGGCAACATCCATTTCTGGCAGGGGGATCTCGGCGAGGCGATGGCGGACTATCGGGACGCGATCCAGGTGCGCCCGCGCTCGGCGCTGGCCTGGTACAACCTTTCGCTGGCGCAGGGCGACGCGTACCTCTTCGACCAGCAGAGGGAATCGCTCGCCAACGCCCGGCGCCTCTCGCCGCGCGAGGTCGACCGGTGGATCGAGTCTCCGACGCTCGCGCGCGTGCTTTCGCTCGACTATTCGATCGAGGAGGCGGAACGCCGCTCCCGGCGCTGGACGCGCGAGGTCAAGAGCCAGTCTCTTCCGGGGCTCGGCCACGCGTATGCGCCCGCGGACCTCTTCTTCGTGCCGACGTCGATCGGACCCTGGCTCGCGCTCCTGGTCGGGCTCGTCCTGGGGGCGGTCGTCCGTTACCGCCGCTGGGGCGCCCGCGAATGCGCCCGCTGCGGAGCCGCGTTCTGCCGCCGTTGCAAGGTTCCCGGAAGCGCTGCGCTGTACTGCGCTCCGTGCGACCGGCTCCTGTCGAGCAAGGCCGCCGCGGACATCGCGTCGCAAGTGGCGCAGTCCGAGGAGGCGCGCCGCAACGTCCGGCAGCGCCAGCGGGAAGCGCGCTGGCTGTCGGTCGTCTTCCCGGGCGCGCGCCGGATCTCGGAGGGACGGCCCGCGACCGGCCTCCTGATCCTGTTCGGCTTCTTCTTCTTCGTGCTGGTCGCCTTGGTCGGCGGCCGGATCTACCCGGTGCGGTCGCTCCCGACGGCGACGTATTTCCCGGTGCGCGAGATCGCCGCGACCGTCCTCGCCTTCGGCGTGTGGGTGGGGGCGAACCTCGGATTCGTGCGGAGCTGACGATGGCGCTGCGCGGCACTCTCCGGGACTTCTCGCTGGGCGAGATCCTCCAGCTGATCAGCTTCCAGAGGAAGACCGGCGTCCTCAGCGTCGAGGGAGAGGAGGACACGGTCTCGGTCTCGTTCCTCGACGGGAAGGTCGTCGCCGCGGATTCGCTGAAGCGCCGGTTCGAGAACCGTCTCGGGAACCTCCTGGTGCGGGCCGGCAAGCTCACGCCCGCGGTCCTGAACGAGGTCCTCGAGGAGCAGAAACGGCTCGAGCAACGGATCGGATTCGTGCTGATCAACCGCGGGCTCGTGTCGCCGGGGGACCTCCAGGCGGCGCTCCGCACCCAGATCCTGAATCTCATCTACCGCCTCTTTCGGTGGAAAGACGGACGGTACTACTTTTCCCAGGAGAAGTCGGTCGAGTACGAGGTCGACCACTTCACCCCCGTCGCCACCGAGAACATCCTCATGGAAGCGGCGCGGATGAGCGACGAATGGCCGCTCATCCAGAGTCGGATCCCCTCGCTCGACATCGTCTTTCGCCGGGCGCCGGGGACCGAGAAGCTCGAGATCGTCTCCGAAGAGGACGAGAAGCCGCCGGGGACGCTGGCCGTGCCGCCCGAGGAAGCGATCGTCTGGAAGCTGATCGACGGCAAGCGAACCGTCACGGAGATCACCGAGGCGACGTTCCTCTCCGATTTCGACGTCGTCAAGGCTCTCGACCGGATGCTCGCGCGGCACCTGATCGTCGAGGCCGAGCCGGAGAAGGCGGTTCCTCCTCCCGCTTCGTCGCCCCCGCCCGAGCCCGCGAAAGAGGTCATTCCGCCGAACACTCCGGCGGCGCTCGTCCTCTGGGGGGTCCTGGCCGCGCTGCTCCTCTTGTCGGTCGTGTTCCTGCCGCGCAATTCCTTGAACTTCGTGTTGAGCGGGGCGCGGGGGAGCTACCTGGCGCCCGTCGAGAACTCGATCAGCGTCGCCTGGCTCCAGCGGCTCGACCGCGGGCTCGAGGTCTTCTACTTGAACGAGGGTTTCTATCCCGCCACACTCGCCGAGCTCGCGTCCGCCGCGGTCGTGGAGGGAGCCGTTCCGATCGAGGCGGGGACGGCGGGATACCGGTACATCCTCCGGGTCAACGACAACAAGTACGACCTCTACGGAAAGACGCTCGACGGCAAGCTCGATCCCAGCCTGAGCCTGAGCCGGACGCTCGATCCCGTCGCTCGACAGGCCATGATCACCGAAAGGCACAGGAAAGCCGAAGCCAGGAGAAAGCCGGTCAAGATCGACGTGGTGAATTGAGCATGGGATGCTTAGGTCCTGTCGATTTATACTTGACATGAAGAGGCTCATGTCCTAAAATGCGCCCGTGACCAGAAGGAGGGCGCAGTCTCATGGCCAAAATCATCGGAATTGACCTCGGCACCACGAACTCGGTGGTGGCCGTGATGGAAGGCGGCGATCCGGTCGTGATCGCCAACGCGGAAGGAAACCGCACGACCCCGTCGATCGTCTCGTTCTCGAAAACGGGCGAGCGGCTCGTCGGGCAGGTCGCCAAACGGCAGGCCGTCACGAATCCCGCCAACACGATCTTCTCGATCAAGAGGTTCATGGGGCGGAAGTTCTCGGAAGTCAGCGAAGAGATGAAGATGGTCCCTTACAAGGTCGAAAAGGCCGACAACGGGGACGTTCGGATCGACGCGGGGGGGAAGAAGTACTCGCCTCCCGAGATCTCCGCGATGATCCTGCAGAAGCTGAAGGAAGCCGCGGAGGCGCATCTGGGCGAGAAGGTCACCCGCGCGGTGATCACGGTGCCGGCGTACTTCAACGACTCGCAGCGGCAGGCCACGAAAGACGCCGGACAGATCGCGGGGCTCACCGTCGAGCGGCTCGTCAACGAGCCGACGGCCGCGGCGCTCGCGTACGGCCTCGACAAGAAGAAGGACGAGACGATCGCCGTGTACGACTTCGGCGGCGGCACGTTCGACATCTCGATCCTGGAAGTGGGCGAGGGGGTCGTGGAGGTCAAGTCGACCAACGGCGACACGCACCTCGGCGGCGACAACATCGACCAGAAGATCATCGACTGGATCCTCCAGGAGTTCAAGAAGGACCAGGGGATCGACCTGTCGCAGGACCCGATGGCGATGCAGCGGCTCAAGGAAGCGGCCGAGAAGGCGAAGATCGAGCTCTCCTCGACGATGGAGACCGACCTGAACCTCCCGTTCATCACGGCGGACGCGACCGGGCCGAAGCACCTGCAGATGCGGCTCTCCCGCTCGAAGCTCGAGCAGCTCGTCGAGGAGCTCGTCCAGCGGAGCGTCGGCCCCTGCCGCCAGGCGCTGAAGGACGCCGGACTCGAGCCCAAGGACATCGACGAGGTCGTGCTCGTCGGCGGCCAGACGCGCATGCCGAGGATCCAGCAGGTCGTCAAGGAGCTCTTCGGGAAGGAGCCTCACAAGGGGGTCAACCCGGACGAGGTCGTGGCCGTCGGCGCGGCGGTCCAGGGAGGCGTGCTCGGGGGCGACGTCAAGGACGTGCTGCTCCTCGACGTGACGCCGCTCTCGCTCGGCATCGAGACCCTCGGAGGCGTGAGCACGAAGCTGATCGAGCGCAACACGACGATCCCGACGCGCAAGAGCGAGACGTTCTCGACGGCCTCGGACAACCAGACCTCCGTCGAGATCAAGGTCCTGCAGGGGGAGCGCGAGATGGCGCGCGACAACAAGCTCCTGGGAGTCTTCCACCTGATCGGGATCCCTTCCGCGCCGCGCGGCGTCCCGCAGATCGAGGTGACGTTCGACATCGACGCCAACGGCATCCTGAACGTCTCGGCCAAGGACCTCGGGACCGGCAAGGAGCAGAAGATCACGATCACGGCGTCGTCCGGCCTCGCGAAGGACGACATCGACAAGATGGTCAAGGACGCGCAGTCCCACGCCGAGGACGACAAGCGGCGGCGCGAGGAGATCGAGACCCGCAACCATCTCGACTCGCTCGTCTACTCGACCGAAAAGACCCTCTCCGAGAACCGGGCGAAGCTCTCCGACGCCGATGCGAAGAACCTCGACGACGAGATCGCGGCGGCGCGCGCGGCGCTCGAATCGGGCGACGGCGAGCGCATGAAGCAGGCGAAGGCGAACCTCGAGCGCGCGTCCCACAAGCTCGCGGAAGAGATGTACAAGAGCGCCTCGCAGGGTCCGACGCCGCCTCCGGGCGCCGCGCCCGGCGGAGGCGAGGAGCGCCCCCGTGCGCAGGGTGACGAGGACCAGGTGATCGACGCCGAGTACGTCGACAGCGAGGGCGGCAAGCGCTGAAACCGGACGGGGCCTGCGGGCCCCGTTTTTTTTCCCCGCGCGAGGTGCGATGGCGACGTTCCGCTGGAATTCCATGCAGGAGCTGATGGCGATCCAGGAGAAGATGAACCGCCTCTTCGAGGAGGTGCTCTATCGCCGGGAGTTTCCGGAGGGATCCGACGAGCGGGCCGCCTCGCGCTGGGCGCCGGCGGCCGACGCCTTCGAGTCGGCGCGCGAGTACGTCTTTCGGGTGGAGATCCCCGGCGTCTCCCTCTCCGACGTGAAGCTCGAGGTGGAGGACGGGAAGCTCCGCCTCTGCGGAACCCGTCCGGAAGTCGATCCCGCGAGCCGGTTCCTCCGGATGGAGCGCGTGTACGGCGATTTCGACCGCGAGTTCGAGATTCCCCACGACATCGACGCCGAGCGGATCTCCGCTTCGCTGTCGAGCGGCATCCTGACGATTCGCGCCCCCAAGAAGGGGACGCCCGCGGCGGAGGAACCGTGACGCGCAAGGACGGCTCGGTGCTGATCGGAGAGATCGCGCGCCGCTATTCGATCCACCCGCAGACGCTCCGGATGTACGAGCGGGAAGGGCTCATCCAGCCCGACCGCACCGAGGGGAATACCCGCCTTTACGGCGTCGAGACGATCGAGCGCCTCGAGATCATCCTCACGCTGACCCGCGATCTCGGGGTGAATCTCGCCGGGGTCGAGGTCATCCTGAACATGAAGGAAAGGCTCGAGAGCCTGCAGCAGCGCGCGGACCGGCTCGTGGACTACCTCAAGAAGGAGGCCGCCCGCCACCGGCCGTCGGACGAGCGGTACGCGCTCGTCAAGCTGCCCGCCGGCGCCCTCCGCAAGCCGTGACGCGTGCGCGCGGCGAGGGCGGCAAGACCCTCACGCGATACCTTTCGGAGATCTCGCGCTTCCCGCTGCTCGACCCTGCCGAGGAGCGGGAGCTCGGACGGCGGATTCGCCGGGGCGACGCCGCCGCTCTCCGGTCGCTGGTCGAGGCGAACCTGCGCTTCGTCGTCTCCTACGCCTCGCGGTTTCGCGGCGCCGCGCTTCCCCTCCTCGACCTCGTCCACGAGGGCAACCTCGGCCTGATGGAAGCCGCCCGCCGGTACGACCCGGCGCAATCCAACCGGTTCCTCTCCTACGCCGTTTTCTACGTGCGCGACGCGATCGTGACCGCGCTCCGGCGGCAGTCCGGTGCGCTGCGGCTTCCGCGCCGGCCCGGGCAGCTGCTCGCGCACCTCTACGAGACCCTGCAGAAGCTCGAAGGAGAGCTGCGGCGTCCTCCCTCGGAAGTCGAGATCGCCCGGGAATCGGGTTTGTCACCCCAGCAGGTGCGCTGGCTGCTCGCGCGGCTGCGAGGGGACGTGTCGCTCGACAGCGACGCCGGGCAGGAAGCCGTCGATGCGGAGCATCGCGGGCTCGTTCCCGGAGCCGAGGAGGCCGCCGTCCGTCACTCGACTCTTCGTGCGCTGAAGCAGGCGGTCCGAGGGCTCTTCCCGCGCGAACGCCTGGTCCTCGTCCGCCGCTACGGCCTCGACGGCCGCGAGCCGGAGACTCTGCGGGCGATCGCGGAGGCGCTGAAGATCTCGAGCGAGCGGGTGCGCCAGATCGAGACGAAGGCGCTCGAGAAATTGCGATCCTCGGAGTCGCTGGGGGGGCGGCGGGCGAAGACCTCCGGCTGACCGAGCCGGCGCCGCAACGGGTCGCGCCGAAGCCTTGGCGAAGGCGGATGCATCGAGCCGGACGGGCGCGTACTCCCGGCCGGCGGCTCGACGTACGGCTTTCGGTACGCCTTCGCCGCCGGCCGGCAGTCCGCATCCCGTCGGGCTCGCGCCTCGCTGCGCCATCGGGTGGTTCTGAACCGAGAATCGCTGATCGCGAGAATCGGAGCGGCGGGCGCCGCGACGTGTCGAGCCGAAGCCTTGGCGCGGCGGTGCATCGAGTCGGGCGGGCGAGCGCCTAGGGCCGTCGGCTCAGTCCACGCGCAAGGGAGCGCGCGCCGTCCCCATCCTCCCGCTCTCCG
>Ga0075272_1000096_pt1 | contig 22095 bp, 19 predicted proteins | sample SF_Rice_5C_0N_40_FD_69776 | JGI IMG/M metagenome (GOLD analysis project Ga0075272, IMG submission 69776) | Rice paddy soil microbial communities from Twitchell Island, California, USA - SF_Rice_5C_0N_404 | ecosystem: Environmental > Terrestrial > Soil > Paddy field/soil | place: USA: Twitchell... | reverse complement strand
TCGTATGCCCGGTACGCCGACCAGCTCGGCCAGGGCACGATCGCCTTCAACAACCCGCTCGGATACTCCTACCTCTATTACAACCTGTCCGACGCGTACTTCGCCCGCGGAGACCACAAGATCAAGGGCCCCGGCGACCTCGCGGGCTTCTACTACGCCTACGGCGTCGACCCGAACAACCCGAACAGCCCGGCCTCGGTCAACCAGATCGACCCGAACCTGAAGGCTCCGATCACGGACGAGTTCTCGGTCGGCATCGACCACCAGATCTCGCCGGAATTCGTGGCCGCCCTCTCCTACACCCACCGCAACCGGAAGAACTTCACGTGGACGCCGTACACCGGCATCTCTCAGTCGGATTTCGCTCTTTTCAACTCCGGCTACGACGCCGTCGACTGGCAAGGCCACTCCCTTGGAACGACCGGGCCGGTCTACTACCTCCCGGGCGATGGATACACCGGCAACTACGGCAAGACCCTCGAAAACCGTCCCGGCTACGAGACCCGCTACGACAGCGTCGAGCTCCAGTTGACCAAGCGTCTGACCAACCGCTGGATGGCGCACGGCTCGTTCACCTGGAACAACTGGAAGCAGAAGATCGGCTCGAGCGGCTGCCAGGATCCGACCAACGTCGTCAGCCCGACCTTCGGCCCCTCCTGCGAGAACGACACGATCGCGTGGTACGGCGGCGCGAACAACAGCGGATCGTTCTCGAACGTCTACATCAACAGCAAGTGGGCGTTCAACGTGAGCGGTCTCTATCAGCTCCCGCTCAACTTCAACGTCGCGGCCAACTTGTACGGACGCCAGGGGTATCCGCTGCCGTACTACGCCCAGGTCAATCCCGGTGACGGACTCGGCACCCGCAGCGTCCTCATCGGGAACCCCGACGACCACCGCAATGCGAATCTCTATGAGCTCGACATGCGGCTCGAGAAGGTCGTCCCGCTCTTCCAGAAGGCCGACCTCACGCTCTCGCTCGACGTGTTCAACGTGTTGAACTCGAACACGGTCCTCCAGAAACAGATCACTGGACTTGCGGTCTGCGACAACGCCGACGTCTGCACCGGATCCGCGACCGCCAACGAGATCTTCGAGATCCAGGCGCCCCGCACGCTTCGGTTCGGAGCTCGCTTGAGCTTCTGAGTCTTTCTTTCTCTTTCTGTAGGCCCCGCCGGAGCGATCCGGCGGGGCCACTCCTCAGGGTCCTTCGCTTCACTCAGGAAGGCGTACTCCGCGCTCACGTTCGTAAGCGCCCGCACGCAAGCAGGCGGAACGAGCGACTCGACGCGACCGCCGTCACCCCACTCGCCAACGCTCCCGCTTCGCGGGGCGGCCGGTCGCACGCGCCCGCCCGGCTCGATGCATCCGCCTTCGCCAAGGCTTCGGCGGATCTGGCCGCGAAGACGCTCGAAACGGCAAGAACTGTCTTCGAACGAATATCCTCCGTAGCTCGTGAGAGCGAAGGAGGATCGCCGCGCCAGCAAAAAGGACGGCCGCGCTCTTCGCGCGGCCGGGAAGGAGGAGATCTGCCCGTAGATACGTAAGACACCCCCTCCCCGTTTACGTAGAATAGGGCGACGGAGGAACGAAATGGGAAAACTCGGGCTCGGATGCGCGGCCATCGTGCTCATCCTCATCGTGATCGTCGGCCTCTCGTTTGCCGGCACGTACAACACCTTGAACAGGAAGAACGAGGCGGTCAACCAGCAGTGGGGACAGGTCGAAAACGTCTACCAGCGCCGGTCAGACCTGATTCCGAACCTCGTCGCGACGGTCCAGGGAGCGGCCAATTTCGAGAAATCGACCCTCGAGAGCGTGGTCGAGGCCCGTTCGAGGGCGACGTCGATCCAGGCCACGCCCGAGCTCGTCAACGACCCTCAGGCATTCCAGAAGTTCGAGCAGGCGCAGGGGCAGCTCACGTCCGCCCTTTCCCGCCTGATGGTGGTCGTCGAGCGCTATCCCGAGCTCAAGGCGACACAGAACTTCCGCGACCTGCAGGCCCAGCTCGAAGGGACCGAGAACCGCATCACGGTCGAACGGATGCGCTACAACGAGGTGGCGCAGGATTTCAACACGAGCTACCACTCGTTCCCGACGAACATGATCGCGGGGTTCTTCCCGCGGTTCAAGGAAAAGTCGTACTTCCACGCGCAGCCCGGCGCGGAGACCGCTCCGAAGGTGAATTTCAACTTCGGGACCGGGACCGCTCCGACGACGGCGCCGGCGACGACCCACTGATCCGGCGTCTCGGGGCTCGCGGAGGAGATTCGTGACCGGCGAAAGACGGCGCGCCCGCCGGGGCGCGCTCGCCGCGGCGAGCGCCGTGGCCCTGGCGCTCGCGCTCGCCGCGGCGTTTCTCGCGGCCGTTCCGGCGCGCGGCGACGTCGCGATCCCTCCTCCCCCGGCTCACTACTTCAACGACGGCGCCGCGCTCGTGTCCGCCGGCGACGCGTTGCGCATCGACGCCAAGCTCCGCGATCTCGACGAGCAGACGTCGACCCAGATCGTCGTCGCGATCTTCCCGGAGTTGCCGGAGCCTTCGCTCGAGGATTTCACGGTCCGCACGGCGCAGGCCTGGCGTGTCGGCCGGAAGAAGCTCGACAACGGCGCCGTCCTCTTCATCTTCGTCAAGGAGCGCCTCTCGCGCATCGAGGTCGGTTACGGCCTCGAGGGCGCGCTCCCCGACGCCGTCTGCAAGGACATCCTGCAGGATCGCCTCGCTCCCGAGTTCCGGGCCGGCCGATACGCCGCCGGGATCGACGCCGCGATCGACGCGATGATCCAGGCGACGCGCGGCGAATACAAAGCGACGGGCCGGAGCGCGGCGCCGTCGAAGGGGATTCCCCAGGGATGCATCACGGCGATCGTCCTGGCCCTCTTCTTCGGGTTCCCGCTCTTCTTCCGGCGCCGCGGCTGGCGGACGTACGGCGGCGGAGGGTGGTGGACCGGCGGATGGGGCGGCGGCTTCGGCGGCGGAGGATGGGGCGGCGGAGGAGGAGGGTTCTCGGGGGGCGGAGGGTCCTTCGGGGGCGGCGGGGCCTCCGGGAACTGGTGAGGAGCTTGCGATGAAGAGCTTCCTGTCCAACGTCGATCACGACCGAATCGTCTCGGCGATCGCCGCGGCGGAGGCGAGAAGCTCGGGCGAGATCCGGGTCCACGTCCATCACCGCGCCGTCCGCGATCCGATCGCCGCCGCGAAGAAGATCTTCGAGAAGCTCGGGATGACGAGGACCGCCCAGAAGAACGGCGTTCTGATCTTCGTGGCCCCGCGGTCGAGGAACTTCGCGATCCTCGGCGACTCGGGCATCCACGACCGGTGCGGCGAGCACTTCTGGAAGAGCGCCGCCGCCGAGATGACCCGTCTCTTCGGCGAGGGAGACTTCACCGGCGGAATCGTCGCGACGATCGAGAAGCTCGGCGAGGCCCTCGAGGCGCATTTTCCGCGCGGCGTGAAGGACGCCAACGAGCTGCCGAATCAGGTCGACGAAAGCTGACCGGATTCCTTTTTCCGTGACGGCTCCGGCGGCTCACGGCGGGGAAAAGCCGGACCGGCGTCCCATTCCCGGATGAGGGCCCGAAGCCGCTCGGCGTTCCCGCGGCCGCGGATCTTCGACGGGCTGACGCCGAATTCCTTCCGGAACGCCGCCGTGAAATGGCTGTGGCTCGAGTATCCGAGCTCGAGCGAGAGGGCGGCGAGGTCGATCCCCGGGTCCGCGATGCGTTCGAGCGCGATCCTCAGGCGAAGCGCCGTACGGTACCGGTGGAGCGTCCGGCCGGTCGAGCGGCGGAACAGGCGGCAGAGATGGAACGGGGACAGCGCGATCCCGCGGGCGACGTCGTCGAGCTTCAGCGGCGCCGACAGGTTTTCGAGGATCAAGGCCCGCGCCCGATCGATCCGCGCGCGTTGACGGGGAGTCACCTCGGAATCGGCGCGCCCCCTCGGCCGGAACGCGGCTTCGACGAGGGCCATCGCCATCTCGTCGACCTCGAGAGCGTCCGGGCCGGGTACCGAGCGTATCCGGTCGAGGAGCGAGCGCTGGAGGAGATAGCTCCGCGTCGAGCTCGGCCCTTCGATTCCGGCGAAGCCCTCCGCGCGCGCTTCGCTCGCCGTTCGGGCGACGTCGGCGAAGACGTCGGGGCGCACGAGCACGTAGGCGCCGTGGGAACGCTCGCCGAAATGGCGGCTCATGCGGTACGGCGCGCCGGGGTTGATCAGCAGCGTGCACGTCGGGTCGATCACGGCCGAGCGGCCGCCCGAATGAACGACGAACGCTCCGGCGTGCGTGAACGAGATCATGGGCCAGCGCTGCGCCTGGATCGCGGTCGATTCCGACGGACCCACCACGCAGCGCCAGCGACCGATTCGAAACAGCTCCGTCGCAAAGAGCGGATCGACGGCCACGCCGACCGCGAAGGAAGCGGCCGACGGAAGAGCCAACGCGGAGGAGACTTCGAGTGACGCCACGGCGTGCCTGGAGTTTCCAAGGTAACCGGTAAACCGGAAGGTGAGCTATCGAAATTTTGCGGAGCCCGCCGACGACCCCGCGGCGGTCTCCGGCACGTTGTCCGGTGTGTAACGGAATACGCCGTCCCCCATCGTCGACACGTACAGGCTTCCGTCTCCCGCGATGATCGCGTCGGTGACCCGGAGCTCCCCTCGGGGCAGCTCGAGCGCGGCGGACTCCGTCCCGCGGCGAATGACGAGGCGGCTGTCGCGCACGTCGTACCGGAAAAACGGGTGCGCGGCAGCCGCCGGGTCGGTCTTCCGGTACATCCCGCCGGAGAGAAGAGGCCGGCGGCTCACCTCGAAGAGCGTGGTCCCGCGGAACCGCGCCGACGTCGTGCGGACCTCGAGCTCCGTGCGGCCGGTCGCGTCGGAGACAAGCGAGGCGTCCACGGGCGTCCCGCTGATCGTGTCGATCTTCCTCCACGTCGCGCCGTCGGCCGTCGTCCACGCGCCCCTTTCGGTGACGACGATCGGCGCCGGGAGAGGATCTCCGAAGACCTTCAGGATCCGGCCCTCGGGCGGCCGCGCCGCGGGAAAGAAACGGCGGGCGGAGTCGGTGGACACGAGGAGGCTCGACGCCGAGGCCGTCAGCCAGACGGTCCGACCCGCGATCGTCGCGGCGGCGAGCGCGAACGCGCCCGGAGGCGAGTCCGAAGAGATCTGGCGGGATGCGCCCGCGGCCGTTTCCCACACCCCCGACTCGACGCCGCCGTAGGCGCGGAGGAAGAGCACGCGCGAAGGATCGGCGGGATCCGGGGCGATCGCCGGGACGCGCGCCTCGTCGAGGCCATCCGAGGCGGGGACGATCGTCGCGCCGCGATCGTCGGAATAGAACATCCCTTCTCCCAGCGATCCGAGATAGAGGCGGCCGCTGCGGGGGTCGACCTCGAGCGCCGAGACGTCCAGCGTCTCGCGCGAGATCCGGTTCCAGGTCTTGCCGCCGTCGTCGGAGCGGTGAAGACCGCCGACGGTCCCCGCGTACAGGACGTTGGGCGCCTTCGGGTCGAGATGGACGACCGGCGTGCGGCGGTTCGTGAAGCCGGTCGTGAACCGGGTCCAGCGATCTCCGCCGTCGTCGGAGCGGTACACCCACCCGCAGGTCGAGACCCAGACCCGCGAGGCGTCGTGCGGGTCGAAGTCGAAGGAGTACACCGTCGCGTCGAGCACCATCCCGTTGGCGATCCGCGCCCAGGTCTCCCCCGCGTCGCGGGTCCGGAACGCCTGGCGATAGGTGCCGGCGTAGAGTGTGGCGCGATCCGCGGGATCGAACGCGAGCGACTGCACGAGGGCGAGGCCCGCGACCCCTTCGCCGCTCGGCGTCCACGAGCGCCCCCCGTCGCGCGACAGGAAGACGCCGTCGTCGCCGCCGCACGCGAGCCACTGCGGGTCGAGCGGAGATTGCGCGAAGGCGCGGGCGTCCACCGCACGGTCCCACCGGGCGAGGATCGTCCAGTCCGCGCCGTCGTCGTCCGAGACGGCCAGCAGCGCGCCGCGCCCCGTCCCGGAGAGGGCGGCCCAGAGACGGCCGGGCGTCCGGACGTCCGTCTTCAGCGTCGAAACGACGTAGCCCGGGAACTGATTGCCCGGGCGGGTCGCGCCCCACGACCGGCCCCCGTCGGACGAGTGGTAGACGTTGCCGCGCGAGGTCCCGCAGAACACGGAATCGGAACGGAAGGGATCGCTCGCGATCGCGGTGACGTCCGCGCCGAGCACCGGAATGCGCACCCAGCCGGCCCGGGCTCCGGCCGCCCAGGCGAGGAGGCCGAGGAAGAGAATGACGCGGCGGATCACCAGTGTCATCTTAACCCGGATCGTTCGCCCGGACGCGAAAACGTCCGCCCGCAGCGCGCGGACGGCCGCGTGGCCCGGCCTTTGCTATTCTCGCCGCCATGCAGCGCACGATCCGCAAAGCCGTGTTCCCCGTCGCCGGTCTCGGCACGCGGTTCCTTCCCGCCACGAAGGCACTCCCGAAGGAGATGCTGCCGCTCGTCGACAAGCCCCTCGTGCAGTACGCGGTCGAGGAGGCGCGCGACTCGGGCCTCGACCAGATCCTGCTCGTCACGGGACGCGGCAAGAACGCGATCGAGGATCACTTCGACGTCTCGTTCGAGCTCGAGGCTCTGCTCGGCGTGCGCGGCAAGGAGGACCTCCTCGCCGAGGTGCAGGAGATCTCTCAGATGATCGAGGTCGCCTACGTCCGGCAGAAGCAGGCGCTCGGCCTCGGTCACGCGATTCTCCAGGCGCGCCAGATCGTCGGCAACGAGCCGTTCGCCGTTCTGCTCGCCGACGACGTGATCGACGCCGAGCGCCCCGCCCTGCGCCAGATGATCGAAGTCTTCGAGGGCCGCGGCAATCCCGTCCTCGCCCTTTGCGAGGTGCCTCGCCAGGACACCGCGATGTACGGCATCGTGTCGGGACGCAAGATCGACGACCGGCTGACGGAGGTCACCGGCATGGTCGAGAAGCCCGCGCCGGAGCAGGCGCCTTCCAACCACGCGATCATCGGCCGCTACATCCTCACGCCTGACATCTTCGAGATCCTCGCGAGCACGCCGCCCGACCATCGCGGCGAGATCCAGATCACCGACGCGCTCAAGACGCTCCTCGGCCGCCGGCCGATCGACGGATACGCCTTCGAGGGAAAGCGCTACGACGCGGGCGACAAGCTCGGCTTCCTGAAGGCGACGGTCGAGCTCGCGTTGAAGCGCGAGGACCTCGGCGCGCCCTTCCGGGAGTATCTGGCGACGCTGACCCGTTGATCCATAAACTCGCGCGGCGATGCGTTACCGGCGAGTCCCATCCAGCGAGATGACGGTCGCGGAGCCGATCACTTCGGCCCGGTGGCGCGTGCCGGCGGGAAGGTAGAGCCGGTCTCCGGCGCGCAGATCGAAGGCGGGCCCTCTCTCGATCTCGATGCGGGGCGTGCCTTCGACGACCGCGTCGCACTTCTCCTCGGCGTGGGCGTGCCCGTCGAACACCGTCCCCGGGCGGTAGGCGTAGACGGCGACCTCGTATCCCTCGAGCTCCATGGCTCGCCGCAGCCGGCGCTCGCTCATCTCCCCGTCGCGGGGGTCCCACGATTCCCGGTGGAACGGTTCCACGACCGAATTATCGCGCGGCTTCGCATACGATCGCCGCGATGAAACGGATCGACCCGGCGGTTCTCTGGCTCGGGCTCGTCGTCCTCGTCTTCGCGGACCTCCTCTTCCTGCCGGTGATGATCTACGGCCGCGACGTCAACAGCTATTTTTTGCCGCTCGAGAGCGCGGTCCACCGCGCGTGGGCATCGGGGCAACTGCCGCTCTGGTTCGGCCAGGTCTCCGGAGGAAAGCCGCTGCTCCCGAACCCGAACGCGGGCGTTTTCTATCCCCTTCGAATCCTGGCGGCCGCGCTCCCGTTCGCCCCGGGATTCAAGCTGTACCTCGTCGCGCACGTTTTCCTCGCCGGATGGGGCGCGATGCGTCTCGCGCGAGCTCTCGGCGTTTCGGAGGGCGCCGGGCTCGCGGCGGCGGCCGCGTACGGCTTCTCCGGCCCGGTCCTCTCGACGATCCTGTTCTCGAACATGCTCCCCGGCGCCGCGCTCCTTCCCTGGGCGGCCCTCGCGGGAGAGCGCCTCGCCGCGCGTCCCGACATCCGCCGCGCGGCGGCGGTCGCGGCGCTTCTCGCGCTCGACGTCCTCGCCGGCGAGCCGTTCACGCTCGGGCTCGCGACGCTCGCCGTCTTCGTCTTCGCGGCCGCCGCGGAACCGGGAAAGCGCGCGCGGGCCGGGCTCCTCGCCGCGGCCGCGTGCGCGGTCGCGATCGTCGCGGCAGGAATCCAGCTCCTGCCGATGTTTCTCTACCTCCCCGGGACGTTCCGGGCCCAGGTGCGGTTCCGGCTGCTCGCCACGCTCCAGTGGTCGCTCTCACCGGCCCGGCTCCTCGAGTGGGTCGTACCCTACCCGTTCGGCGATCCGACGGCGTTTTCTCCCTGGAAGACGTGGGGCGGCAGGTTCTTCGACGGGCGGCCGAGCGGGTACTTCGCGACGCTCTTCGCCGGCGCGTTCGCGGCGGGCGCGATGCTCCTTCCTTCCGTACGTTTCGAGGGCCGCCGCCGCGCCGCCGCGCTGCGCGTTCTTTTCTGGGTGAGCGTCCTCCTCGCGTCGGCGGCGGTGTTCGTCCCGGAGCGGCTGCTCTCCACGCCGACCCGGATCGCTCTCCGCTATCCCGAGAAGCTCGCTCTGGGCGCGACGCTCGTGATCGCGCTCTGGGCGGCTCGGGGGTGGGACGCCGCTCGCGGCGGCCGCCGTTTCGGGCTCGTTCTCGGCGGCGCCGCCGCGGCACTTGCCCTCGCGGGACTCCTCGCCTGGACGGCGCGCGGCGGTGTGGCGCACGCGGTGCTCGCCTGGACGCGCGACGGGCGAGCGTCGGCCGCGACGGTCGCCAGCGGCGTCCCGCGCGCCCTCTTCGCCGCGTCGCTCCACTGGGCGCTCGCCGCGGCCGCGGCGCTGCTGCTGGCCGCGCCCCGCCGGCGATTCCTGTCCGCGGCCGCGCTCCTCCTGATCGCGGCGGACCTGACGCTCGCGACCCGCCGCATCGTCGCGACCGCGCCGGAGAGCGACGTGCTCGATCCGCCGCCGGCGATCACGGCGCTCCGCGCGCTCGATCCGGAGACGCGCTTCTCGTTCGTCCCCCAGGCGATGTATTTCCCGATCGCGGGATCGCGCGACGCGGAGCGGGGCCGCCGCGGCGATCGCCCGCCCGAGATCGCGCTGCGCGCCTTCGCCGGCTCCCTCTGGGGACGGCCGTCCGTGCTCAACAGCGACCCGGACGCGTCCGATCTCGCGGGCCACGCGTTCGTCCGGCGCGATCTCTTCGACGTTCTCGGCCGGTCGCCCGGAGACGTCGCCCGGTATCTCGCGGGATTCTCGATCCGCTGGATCGTTCGCTTCCCGGACGCCCCGGCGCTCCCCGGCACGGTTGCCGCCGCATCCGCGGGAGACGTCGTCGTCGACGAGGTTCCGGACGCCGTCCCGCGCGTCTCCGTCGCTTCGGCGTGGAAGGAGCTTCCGACGGCCGCGTCCGCGGAATCGAACGTCCGCTCCGCCGCAATTCCTCCTTCGACGGCCATCCTCGAAACCGGAAAGAGCCGGGAGGGAACCGACGCTCCGGGACGCATCCTTTCGTATTCGGAACGGGAGAACGGGTTCGACGCGGCGGCCGCCTGCCCGACCGGATGCTGGCTGCGGGTCACGCGGGGCTGGTGGAAGTTCCGGGACGTCCGCATCGACGGGACGCCCGCCGCGGTAGTCCCCGAGCGCGTCGCGCTCTCGGCCCTGCGGGTGCCGGCCGGAACCCATCGGATCGTCTGGCGGGAAGAGGTGCCGGGCGGAATCGCGGGAGCGCTCGCGAGCCTCGCCGGCGCGGCGGCGATCGGACTCGGACTGGCGAAGCGGGGCGGCTAGTGTCCCGTCCCGGAAATAGCTTTAGCGTCGTTCGGAGCGCCGCGGGGTAAGCTGCCAGTCGCCGCGACGATGGCGATGCGTTGCCATCGTCGAGTCGCGGCGGCGCCGCAGATTGCCCCGCGCCGCCCGAACCCGAAGGGCGCCAGCACATTGCGAACGATGGCGGCGTTGCGTCGCGGGCCCGATGCAAACGGCATCTGCTCCCGCGACGCGTCTGGCCCTCGTCCGCAAGCCGCAGGCGCGACGCTGAAGTTATTTCCGGGACGGGACACTAACCTTCCTTTTTCCCGCCCTTGCGCGCCGGCTTCTCCGATTTCGGCGGTTTCTCGCTCTTCTTTTCGGCGGCCTTACCGGCCTTGTCCTCCTTCTCGGAGGCGCTTTCGCTCGATTCGCCGCCGCGATCCGAGCCTTTCTTTCCGGCGTAGTCGGTGACGTACCAGCCCGTGCCCTTGAACTGGATGGCCGGCGCGGAGAAGAGCTTCTTCAGCGCCCGCTCGCCGCAATGCGGGCAGATCCTCAGCGGCTTCTCGCTGAAGCTCTGGATCACCTCGGTCTTCTTGCGGCAGCGGTCGCAGCGATATTCGTAGAGCGGCATGTCGTCATTATCCTTCGGCGGCGCCGCCGCCCGGATGCGTGCGCCAGTGGAGCTTCTTGAGGGAAGGCTCGGCTTTCCGCCGGATCAGGTCGAGGCTGAAGAAGAGGAAGAGAAGGCGGGCGTTCGTCGCCGCGTCCCCCGGCCCCTTGCGGCAGAGATCCACGAACGGCGTCCGGCCGTCGACGACAGAGAGGAACTTCTTCTCGTCGTCGGACAGCTCCGCCGCGGGAGCGGGCGCGGGGACCCTCTCGAGGATCGTCCAGGACGGGCCGAGCCGCTTGACGAGCGATTTCGGATTCGCGGCCTTCATCAGCCCTTCGCGGATGGCGCGGTCGATCGGAAGGTCCATCTGGATCTTCTCTTCGGTGCGGAAGCGGCCGACCTCGAACGCGATCTCCCCCGACTCCCAGTCGAACACGGACCAGAGGATCGCGGACACCTGGGCGACCACGGCGGCGGCCATCTCCGAAGGCGTCAACACTCCCATTTCGACCAGCACCTCGCCCTGGCGCTTGCCGCTTCCCTCGAGCCGCGCTCCCGATTCCTCGAGCTGCGCGGGCGCCAGCAGCTTGCGCCGGACGAGGAACTCGCCGAGGGCGTCGTCCATGTCGTTCGATGTGGCGAAGACGACCTTCCCGTCGTCGAGGAAGATCTTCTTGACGGCCTCGGCCTGGCGGGCGGTGATCACGCCGGGAACCTGGTAACGGTGAATCGTCGCGAGCACCTTCGGCAGCGGCGTCGCCGAGAGGTCTCCCCGGTACTGGAATTTCGAGCTCATGGCGAACGCAGGCCGATTCTATAAGATTCCGCCGTGCTCACGGTCGCGGAAGCCCTGAATCGCATCGAGCGGGAAGTCGAGCCGATCGGTCCGGAACCGATCCGGGTGGCGGCTTCCGGCGGACGCATTCTCGCCCGCGACGTCGCCGCCGACGACGATTATCCCGCCTTCGACACGACGGCGATGGACGGCTACGCGGTGCGCGGCATCGCGCCGCCCTGGCGCGAGCGGCGCGGGACGATCGCCGCCGGCTCGGTCCCTCCGGCCGCCCTCGAGCCGGGAGAAGCCGCGCGCGTGATGACCGGCGCGCCCGTGCCGCCGGGCACCGACGCGATCGTCCCCGTCGAGGAAGCGGAAGTCTCCGGCGGACGCGTCGGAGCGCGAAGGCCTGCCGTGGCGGGGATCCACGTCCGGCGCCGCGGCGAGGTGTTCCGGCGGGGCGAAGTCCTCCTGCGCGCCGGCGAAAGGATGACGCCGGGCGCCGTCCTCCTCGCGGCGACCGTCGGCGCCGATCCGCTCGAGGTCGCGCGCCGGCCGCGCGTCCTCGTCGCCGCGACGGGCGCCGAGATCGTCGATCCGGGGAGCATCCCGTCTCCGGGGCAGATCCGGAACGGCAACGGTCCGGCGCTCGCGGCGGCGCTCGCGCGGCGCGGCATCGCGGCCGAGTCCGCGGCGGCCGTGCCCGACGACGTCGACCTCCTCGTCCGCTTCTTCGACGCCGCGCGCGGGGCGGATCTCGTGCTCACCACCGGCGGCGTCTCCGCGGGCGACTACGACCGAACGATCGAAGCCGCCGAGCGGTCCGGCTTCGAGATCCTCTTCCATGGCGTCGCCGTCAAGCCGGGCAAGCCGATCGCCTTCGGACGGCGCGGCGGAGGCTTCTGGTTCGGGCTCCCCGGAAACCCGGTCTCGGCGCTCACCACGTTCGCGATCTTCGTCGAGGCCGCTCTCGACCGCTTCGAAGGGATCCGCGAAGACCGGTTCGTCGTCGCGAAGCTCGATGCTCCCCTCCGGACGAAGCCGGGACGAGAGATCTACCGCGACGCCGTGCTCTCGGCCCGCGGTGGAGACCTCGTCGTCGCTCCCGTCGCGTCGCACGGAAGCCACGACATCCGCGCGCAGGGGCGCCGCAACGCGCTCCTCGTCCTTCCGGCCGAGGGAGGCGCGTGGGAAAGCGGCGCGCCGATGCGCTGCCTGCCGCTCACGAGGTTCCCGGGCGAGGAAAGGGGCTTCTGAGCCCGCGGCCGCGGCACGTCTCGTTCGAACGCCGTGCCGGGCCGGGGCCGTTCCGGAACACGTGCCCGGTGAGACATTTCTGAACGCGTGCCCGGGCGGGCGCGACGCGTGAAACAATCGGAAGCGGAGGGGGATTCTTGGCGCATCGCGCGGTCGTGACGGGGATGGGATGCGTTTCGCCGAACGGGATCGGCCGCGAAAGCTTCGCCGGAGCGATCCGCGGCGGCCGGTCGGGCGTCGGGAAGGTATCCCTCTTCGATCCCGAGGGTCTCCCGGTGACGATCGCCGCGGAGGTGAAGGACTTCGATCCGACCGAGCACCTTCCCGCCAAGGAGGTCGCCCGGCTCTCCCGCGCGGTCCCGATGGCGATCGCCGCCTCGACCGAAGCGCTCGAGGACGCGGGGATCGACTGGAGCCGTCTCACGCTCGAAGAGTCCCGGGAGCTCAACGTGATCCTCGGCACCGGCGGGGGCGCGATCGAATTCGCCGAGCGGATGTACCACCTCTACTACACGGGCCAGCAGCGAAAGGCGTCGGCGCACACGATCTCGACCGGAACGATCGGGACGATGTCGTCCGAGCTCTCGATGCGTTTCGGCCTCCGCGGCGCCTCGCACGTGATCACGACCGGCTGCGCCTCCTCGACCGACGCGCTCGGATACGCGTTCCGCTCGATCAAGCACGGCGAGGCGTCGATCTTCCTCGTCGGGGGAGTGGACGCGACGATCGTCCGCGGGATCATGGAGGGATTCATCCTGATGCGCGTCGTCTCGACCCGGCGGGATCACCGTCCGGAAGCCGCGTCCCGTCCTTTTTCCGGCGACCGCGACGGGTTCGTCCTCGGCGAAGGATCGTGGATGTTCGTGGTGGAGGATCTCGACCGGGCCCGGGCGCGCGGCGCGCGCATCTACGGCGAGATCGGGGGCTATGGCGCCACGTGCGACGCGCACCACCGGATCCGCCTCGACGAGTCGGGCGACGAACCGGCCCGGGCCATGGAGCTGGCGATGCAGGAGGCGCGGCTTTCGCCCGGAGAGATCGGCTATCTCGCCTACCACGGCACGTCGACCGAGCTCAACGACCGGGTCGAGACGCGGGCGGTCAAGAAGGCCTTCGGGGCGGCGGCGCTCTCCCTCCCCGGCTCTTCCGTCAAGTCGATGATCGGGCATCCCCAGGGCGCCTGCGGGGCGGCCGGCGTCGCCGCCACGCTGCTCGCGATGCGCGACGGGTTCCTCCCGCCGACGATCAACCTGGAGACCGCGGATCCGCAATGCGATCTCGACTACGTGGCCAACGCCGCGCGGCCCGCCGGCTTCGAGACGGCCCTCTGCAACTGCATCGCGTTCGGCTCGAAGAACTCGGCGCTCGTCCTCCGCAAGCTCTCGTGAGCCTGCTCGTGCCGCAGCGGCGGCCGCAGCGCGAGCTCCTCGATCAGATCGGCGTCCCGCTGGAGGAGGTCGAGCGGTCGCTCGCCGACATCCGCTGGGTGAATCGTTTCTGGGGAGGGCACCGCGTGGCGGAGCGGGCGGTGCTGCGCGCGATCCGCGGGGCCGCGCGGCCGCAGTCGCTCCTCGACCTCGGCTCGGGCTCGACCGACGTCCCGATCGTCCTCGCCCGGAAGGCGGCGCGGAGCGGGATCCGCCTCTCGATCATGTCGCTCGACGTCCAGGTCGCCCATCTCGCGACCGCGCGCCGTCTCTACGGTGCCGCCGCGCCTTCGCTCGTCGCGGGCGACGCGCGGCGCACGCCGTTTCCCGACGGCAGCTTCGACTGGGTGATCTCGGCGCAGTTCTTCCACCACTTCTCTCCGGAGGAGAACGTCGGGATCCTCCGCGAGATGGCGCGGCTGGCCCGCCTCGGCCTTTTCGTCCTCGACCTGCGCCGGCACGCGGTCGCGCGGCTCGCGGTAATGGGCCTCGGCCCCTTCTGCTTCCGGAGCGCGCTGACCGTCGAGGATGCGCGCATGTCGGTCGAGCAGGCCTACACTCCGGCGGAGGTCCTCGGCATCGCGCGGCTCGCGGGCCTCGCGGCGTGCGAAGTCCGCGCCGTGCCGCCCTTCCGGTTCGTGCTCTCGGCGCGGCGGTGACCGCCGAATTCGACGCCGCGATCGTCGGCGCCGGCCCGGCCGGATCGTCGGCGGCGATCGAGCTCGCGCGCGGCGGATTCTCCGTCGTCGTTCTCGAGAAGGACCGATTTCCACGCGACAAGGTGTGCGGCGAGTTCCTCTCTCCGGAGGCGATGGCGGACCTCTCCCGCTGGGGCGTGGCGGCGCGGCTCGACGGAGAGCACGTCGAGCGAATCGACCGCGGAACCTTTTTCTTCGAGCACGGACGGTCGGTCGAGTTTCCCCTTCCCCGGCCGGCCATCGGCGTCTCGCGGCGCCTGCTCGACACCCGGCTCGCCGAGGAGGCCGCGTCCTCGGGCGCGCAGGTCCGGTTCGGCGCGAACGTCGATCGCATCGACGGCTCGCTCGGCGACGGCTTCGCCGTGTCGGCGGCGGGGGGCGAGAGTCCCGTGACGGCGCGCGTCGTGCTCGCGGCATGGGGACGTTGGACGCCGCTCGACCGCGCTCTGGGACGGTCGTTCGCGGCGCGGACGCGCGGGCGGTTCTTCGGCTGGAGCCGGCACGACTCCGGCGACTCGTCGCATCTCGCCGGCCGGATCCACCTCCATTTCTTCCGCGGGGGCTACGGCGGCCTCTCGCGGGTGGAGGACGGCCTCGTCAACTTCGCGGGCGTCGTCTCCGAGAACGAGCTCCGACGCCGTCTCGGCACGGCGAACGATGGCGGAAACGGATGGGAGCGTTTTCTCGCCGCGCTCGTCGATGGAGAGCCCCGGCTCCGCGCCGACCTCGCGCCGCTTTCTCCGACGCGCGAAGTGCTCGGGACCCCGGCGGTCTTCTTCGAGCGCCACGCGCCCGCCTTCCGCGGAATTCTCGGCGTGGGCGACGCGGCCGGCATCCGCGATCCCTTCACCGGGGACGGCCAGGCGACGGCGATCCGCGGCGGCGTCGTCGCCGCGCGATGGGTCGGACGTTTCCTGCGCGGCGAGATCGCCCCGGCGGACCTCGAGCGGTTCTACCGCGCGGCGTGGCGGCGCGAGTTCGGCGCTCGTTTCACGTGGGACGCGATCTTCCGCAAGGCGCTCCTCTCCCCGGCCGCGCGCCGTCTCCTGCTCCCCGTCGCGCTTCCCCTCGTGCGCGCCGGCATCGAACGCACGCGGCTGCGCGCCGTCGATTGATACACGATTTCAGCGGTGGTCGAGTCGCGCGGCACCTCGTGCCGCGCCTACTGTGGCATGAGAAGCCTTGGTTCCGGTCGCTGCAGGGCGGGGCGCTTCGGACCTCGTCAACGGGCCCAGAGGGGGCTTGGGGGAAGCATCCCCCAGGTAGAACGTTCAGCCCGGCGGTTCGGTCGCCGATGCCCGTTGGCGAAGGCGACCGATCTGCGCCGACCCGTCCGCCGAAGCTTCAGCGAAGGCGGAAGGCGCCCGCCGGAGCGAGCGTCTGCCGCGGGCTCGCGATCCCTCGTCGCGATGCGGCTGCGAGTGGCGCGGGGTCGTCTCTCCCGGAGCCGGCCGCCGCGCACCGTTCCCGTAACCCTATCCGCAGCGTGCGCCGGCCGGGCCGGGGACCTTCGCTCCTACCCTCACCCGGCCACCTGCGGTGGCCACCCTCCCCCAAACGGGGGAGGGGGATTTTGCGGCTCGCTCACGCTCTCGACCTTATGTGAGCGACTACGCGTCAGGACCCGCACCCGCCGCATCGCCGCCGTCGTCCCGCGATCGCCGCCGGCTGCGCGAGCAATTCTCGAAGACAGTCGCGCGGCACAACGTGCCGCGCTTCCTCCAGACACCCCGTCGCGAGAAGCCGCCGCGGGCTCGCGATCCCTCGTCGCGATCCGCCGCGGGTGGCGCGGCGCGAATCCCGGCGGGAGCCGCTCGCCCCGCACCGGCCTGTAACCCTATCCGCGGCCGGCGCCGAGCGGTCCCGGCGGGGCGCGCCGCGTCAGGATCCGCGAACCGCGGAGCGCGTCATACATCCCGCGAGCTCGACGGCCGTTCGAGCGATCACCACTCTTCGTCGGCCTCTTCCTTCTTCTCCGCACCCCGGGCCGCCGCGTCGGCGACATCCTGGTCGTCCGACTCTCGCAGGTCCTCCGGAAGAACGGACTCCGCTTCGCGCGCGAGCGCTTCCGCGTCGTGCCCCGCGCCCCATTCCTGAAGGCTCTCCGTGTACTTCTCGTCGGATTTCCAGTCGCCTTCACCCATCACGCCGGGAGTTCTCGGCGCCGCGGGCGCCCTGCGGGGAGGGGCGGCCTTCTTCGCGGCGACCTTTTTCGGAACGGGCTTCTTCGGAGCCACGGCGCGTTTCGTCTTCCTCGGAGCCGCTGCGCGTTTCGCTCTCTTCGGAGCCGCCTTCTTCGCGGCTCTTCCTACGCGCGCCTTCGCGGCACTTCTGACGCGCGCCTTCGCGGCACTTCTGACGCGCGCCTTCGCGGCGCGACGCTTCGGCGCCCTGGCAGATCTCTTCGCGGCGCGCGGTTTCGCCCTGCGCGGCGCGGACTTTCGGCCCGCCGATTTCGCGGCGCGCGACGACTTCTTCTTCGCCGAGCTTCGCGACTTCGCCGAGCTCCTCGACGCCTTTCTCACCGGACGCTTGGCCTTCTTCTTCGTCGCCATTTCATCTCCTCTCCGGGACGAGACTCCCGGTTTCTATAATCATATATGTGGTCTCCGAGCGAATCGTGGTGCGGGCCGACTCCCGCGGCGTGCGAATCGAGATCGCTCCGCCGGTCTCTTCGGCACCGCTGCGCCGGCGGCTCCTCGCGGCCGCATCCCTCCTGTCGGCGGGGACCCTCCTGGGCGCGATCCGGCTCGCCGAAGAGTGGCGCCACATCGCGGCCGGGAGAGAGACGATTCCGGCCGGGGCCCTTTTCGGCATGACCGTGGCGGTCCTGCTGGGCGCTCCGGCGGCGCTCGTCGGCCTCGTCGCCCTTTTCTTCGCCGAAGAAACGCTCGAGATCGAGCGCGATGCGATCACCCGCGAGATCTCGATCTTCGGAGCCGGGGAGCGCCGCACGCTCCCGCGCACCGACGCGACGCGGCTCCTCTGGACGACCCGGCCCGTTCCTCCCTGGTGGACCTGGACTTTCCGGCGCCTGGCGCTGGTGACGGGCGCAGAGCGGCTGGGGATCGGCGCCACGCTCGGCAACGCCGAGAAGACCGTCCTCGAAGAGATGCTCCGGCGCGTGATCGAATAGAATCAAGGGGATGAGCGCGATCAAGGCGGTCCTGAAGACCGAACCCTCCGCATACTCCTTCGACGAGCTCGAGCGCGACCGCGTGACGCTCTGGACGGGAATCCACAACTATGCCGCGCTGAGGAATCTCGAGCAGCTCAAGATCGGCGACGCCGTCGCCGTCTACCACACCGGGAGCGAGCGGGCGGCCGTCGGGATCGCCATCGTCACGAAGGCCGCCCATCGCCCTCGCGGAGAGCCGAACCCGAAGTTTCTCGCCATCGAGGTCCGGGCCGGGCGCCGGTTCGCGAAACCGGTCACGCTCGAGAGCCTGAAGGAGGAGCCGCTCTTCGCCGACAGTCCTCTCGTGACGATGGGACGGCTCTCGGTCGTGCCGCTCACCCCGGAGCAGTCGGACCGGATGGCCGTCCTCGCCGGGCGGCGGCGGGAGACGGGCACGTGAGCCATCTGACGGCGACCGAGCTCACCGCGTACGACCTGCCGGAGTCCGTGCGCCGCGGGATCGTCGACGCGGGCTTCCGGTACGCGACGCCGATTCAGGAGAAGGTGCTCCCGCTGGCGCTCGCCGGCCGGGACGTCGCCGGTCAGGCGCAGACCGGGACCGGGAAGACGGCGGCGTTCCTGATCTCCGCGATGACGCGTCTCCTCCGGGAGCCGGCGCCCGAGCCGCGCCGCGGGCCGCGTCTCCTCGCCGTCGCCCCGACGCGGGAGCTCGCCCAGCAGATCCGCGACGACGCCGAGAAGCTCGGCGCGCACACCGGCCTCGCGATCCTCGCCGTCTTCGGAGGAATCGACTACCGCAAGCAGCGCGACGCCCTGCGCCTCCATCCCGACCTGCTGGTCGGCACGCCGGGACGCCTCCTCGACTACGAAGGACAGGGCGCGACCTCGTTCCGCGACGTCGAGGTGCTCGTCATCGACGAGGCGGACCGGATGTTCGACATGGGGTTCATCCGAGACCTGCGGAAGATCTTCCGCAAGTGCCCCCCGTTCGACCGGCGCCAGTCGATGCTCTTTTCGGCCACACTCTCGCCGCGCGTCATGGAGCTCGCCTACGAGCACATGAACGACGCCGTCCGGGTCGAGATCGAGCCGGAGCGCGTCACCGCGCGCGGGATTCGCGAGCGGCTCTACCACGTGCCGACGCACGAGAAGCTGCCGCTCCTCCTCGGTCTCCTCGAGAGGGACCGGTGGAAGCGGACGCTCATCTTCGTCAACCGCAAAACGACGGCCGCCGAGCTCGTCGCCGCGCTGTCGGCCAACGGCTATCCGGTGAGCGCGCTCGCGGGAAACGTCAAGCAGCAGCGCCGCACGAAGATCCTCCAGGAGTTCAAGGACGGAGAGGCGTCCGCTCTCATCGCGACGGACGTCGCGTCGCGCGGCCTCCACATCGAGGGCGTCACCCACGTCATCAACTACGACCTGCCGCAGGACCCGGAGGACTACGTCCACCGGATCGGCCGCACCGCGCGCGCCGGCGCCGAGGGAGACGCGATCTCGTTCGCCGACGAGGAGTACGTCTTCTCGCTCGACTCGATCGAGAAACTGATCGGCCGGCGGATCCCGGCGGAAGTCGCCGATCCCGCGCTCTACCGCCATCCGGAGGTTCGGACTCGGATGACGCGGCCCCGCGCCTCCGCCGGACCTCGCGGGCCGCGCGGTCCGCACCGTCCGCCGACCCGTCCCGCGCACGCGCCGCGCCCCGCCGCGGTCGCACCGTCTTCGGCGCCGCCTGCGGGCGCGTCGGAGGGGTCGGGCGGGTACGGGCGGTCGAAGCGCCGCGCCCGCCGGTAGCATCGGGCTTGCGCGCCTCCTACTGCGGAGGTTTCGGCGGCCGCTTCGGCGCGCGAGAGCACCGGACGGTGACCCGGTTCCTTCCCGCGCGCTTCGAAGCGTAGAGGGCTTCGTCCGCGGCGCGGTAGAGCCCGGTGGCATCGAAACCGACCTCCCCTCCGGCGCCGGCGAGGCCCACCGAGACCGTCACGCGGAGCACGCCCGCGGACGACGCGATGCCCCGGTCGGAGACGAGCGCGCGCGTCCGCTCCCCCACCGCCCCCGCCCCTTCGACGGACGTCCGGGTCAGGATGAGGCCGAATTCCTCGGCGCCGATCCGCGCGACGGCGTCCCCCGCGCGGCAGGCGTCGCGCAGGCGGCGCCCGATCTCCTTGAGCACCTCGTCTCCGACGTCGTGGCCGAACCGGTCGTTGATCGACTTGAACTCGTCGACGTCGAGCAGGACGAGCGAAAGCGGATCGTCGTAGCGCTTCGCGCCGTTGATCTCGCGCTCGAGGTTCGCGTCGAAGGAGCGTCGGTTCGGCAGCCCCGTCAGCGGATCGGTCGCCGCCAGACGCGCGACGAGCTCGGGCACGTCGACCGGCTTGACCAGGTAGTCGTCGGCGCCGATCTCGATTCCCTGGGCCCGCATCGGCCCCTCGCCGCGGGCCGACGCGATCATCACGAAGACGTGGGCGAGGGCGGGGTCGCTCTACCGCCCGCAGAATCTCCTTGCGGCGGCAGTCCGCCGTTTTTTCGTAGAATGCGGGAGCAACAAAGGAGAGCCGATGAAGCCGTTCCTCCGTTTCGTCTGCGCCGTGATCGCCGCCGCCGCGCCGTTGGCCGCCGCGGACGATCCCTTCTCGGGGTTCGTCCCGCGGTCGCTCGGTCCCGCGATGACCGGCGGCCGGGTCGTCGCCTTCGCCGTCGACCCGGAGAACTCCGACCGTTTCTATGCCGGGCTCGCCTCGGGAGGAGTCTGGAAGACGGTCAACGACGGCGTGACGTGGACGCCGGTCTTCGAGCACGAGCCGGTCTTCTCGATCGGGGCGCTCGCGATCGACCCGAAGGACCCGGCCGTCGTCTGGGCGGGAACCGGCGAAGGCAACAGCACGCGGAGCGTCTCCTGGGGAGACGGCGTCTACAAGTCCGTCGACGGCGGGAAGAGCTGGAAGAACGTGGGGCTCAAGAGCTCCGAGCGAATCGGGCGCATCGCGATCGACCCCCGCGATTCGAACGTCGTCTACGTCGCGGCGGAGGGGTCGCTCTGGGGACCGACTTCCGAGCGCGGCGTCTACAAGACCGAGGACGGGGGGAAGAGCTGGAACAACGTCCTCTTCGTCTCCGAGCACACCGGCGCGGCCGACGTCGCGCTCGACCCGGAGCACCCCGACACGGTCTACGCTTCGGCGTACCAGCGCGAACGGCGCGTCTGGTCCTTCATCGGCGGCGGCCCGGAGAGCGCGATCTGGAAGTCGACGGACGCCGGCAAGAGCTGGAACAAGATCATGAACGGCATCCCGAAGCGTGACCTCGGACGCATCGGGCTCTCGGTCTCCCCGGCCGATCCACGGGTCGTCTACGCGTCCGTCGAAGCCTCAGAGAAGAAGGGCGGCGTCTTCCGTTCGCTCGACGGCGGAGCGACGTGGGAGAAGAGAAACGACCTCAACCCGACGCCCTGGTACTACAGCCAGATCACGGCCGATCCCAAGGAAGCCGGCCGCGTCTACGTCGTCGGCGAAGGGATGTTCGTCTCCGACGACGGCGGCAAGACCTTCCGCCACTTGAACGAGAAGGCCAAGCACGGCGACACGCACGTCGTCTGGATCGACCCGCGCCGAGACGATCATCTCCGGGCCGGGTGCGACGGCGGGATCTACGAGTCCTACGACGGCGGCGAGAGCTGGCGCTTCACCGCGAACATGTCCGTCACGCAGTTCTACCGGGTCGCTTTCGATTTCCGGAAGCCCCACTACTACGTCTACGGCGGCACGCAGGACAACAACACCGTCGGCGGCCCGTCGGCGACCGACAGCGCCTCGGGAATCGTCAACGCCGACTGGTTCGTGACGGTCGGCGGCGACGGCTTCTTCTCGCAGGTCGATCCCAAGGACCCGACGACCGTCTACAGCGAATACCAGTACGGCGGGCTCGTCCGCTTCGACACGCGCACCGGGGGGAAGATCGGGATCGTGCCCCAGCCGGCTCCCGGCGAGGAGGCCTACCGCTGGAACTGGGACGCGCCGATCATCGTCTCTCCGCACGACCACCGGACGATCTACTTCGCCGCGAACTACCTGTTCCGGAGCCGGGACCGCGGCGACTCGTGGGAGAGGCTCGGGCCGGACCTGACGCGCCGGATCGACCGCGACACGCTCCCGATGATGGGCCGCTTCTGGGGGCGCAACGCCGTCGCGAAGAACGAGGGGATCTCCTTCTACGGGAACATCACCGCCCTGGCGGAGTCTCCCCGCAGGGAGGGCTCCTCTACGCGGGAAC
>Ga0075272_1000095_pt1 | contig 22179 bp, 18 predicted proteins | sample SF_Rice_5C_0N_40_FD_69776 | JGI IMG/M metagenome (GOLD analysis project Ga0075272, IMG submission 69776) | Rice paddy soil microbial communities from Twitchell Island, California, USA - SF_Rice_5C_0N_404 | ecosystem: Environmental > Terrestrial > Soil > Paddy field/soil | place: USA: Twitchell... | reverse complement strand
AGAAGATTGTCAGCACCGAGCGTTTTCTGCTCTTCAACCAGGAGCTGCTGGCGCTGGTGCGCGCCGGCCTTCCGATCCTGCAGTCGTTCGAGATCATGCTCGAACGGCAGAAGGACGTCCGATTCCGGGAGGTGCTGACCGACATCCGCGACAAGTTGAAGTCCGGGGTGGCGCTCTCGGACGCGTTCGCCGAATACGGGCCGGCGTTTCCGCCGATCTACTCCACCTCGCTCCGTGCCGGCGAGCGCTCCGGCGACCTGGAAGGAGTGCTGCGGCGGTTCCTGAAGTACCAGAAGATGATCGTGGCCATGCGCAAGAAGGTGCTCACCGCGCTGATCTACCCCAGCGTCCTGGTGGTGCTGTCGGTCGGCATGGTGTTCATCATGCTGACCAAGGTCATTCCGCGGTTCGCCGAGTTCTACAAAGGCTTCGATGCTCAGCTTCCGGTGTTCACGCGGCTGCTGATCTCGTTCGCCAGCGCGCTGAACCAGAACCTGGCGATCGTGCTGGTGCTGGTCGTCGCGGGCGTGCTGACGGTGCGGCAGTGGATCCGCACGCGGGGGCGCGTGACCTGGGATTCGCTGAAGCTGCGCGTCCCGTTCGTCGGCGGGATCCTGCATCGCTTCGCCATCATGCAGTTCACGCAGTCCCTGGGGACGCTGCTGGCCGGCGGCACGCCGATGGTGCCGGCCATCGAGATCGCCTCGCAGTCGGTGACCAACCAGATGATGTCCAACAAGGTCTCCGGGATCGTGCGCAATGTGCGGGAGGGAGAGCCGCTCTGGCGGTCGCTGGAATCGACGTCTGTGATCAGCGACCTGGCGGTGGAGATGATCAAGGTCGGAGAATCGACCGGTGCGCTGACGGAAATGCTGACCCACGTGAGCGAGTTTTACGATGAGGAAATCGAGGCCAGATTGTCGCGCGTCGTGGCGCTGATCGAGCCGGTGATCCTCGTCTTCATGGGCGTGGTGATCGCCGGGCTGCTCTACGCCTTCTATCTGCCGCTCTTCCAGCTCAGCACGGTGGGACAATGAACCAGCACCGGGGTCAGGTCTTGAATTTTGTATTTTCTACGGATCGTGGAGTTTCCGATCTACCCTTTGTGGAAAATACCAAATTAAAGACCTGACCCCCATCTTAACCATGGCTACTGATCCTCGATCGCTGTACAAGCACGCCGATCCGACCGGCGAGGCGGCACGCGCCCAGCGCGTGGCCGAACAATACGGGTTTCCCTTCGTCGATCTGGAGCACTTCCAGGTCGACCACCAGCTCTTCCGGGACATCCCGCTGGACTTAATGATCCGCTATCAGTTCCTGCCGGAGCGGCGCGAGAACGGGCACATCGCCGTCGTGGTCGGCGATCCGACGGACGTGCTCAAGCTCGACGAGCTCGAGCTGCTCCTTGGCGCTCCATTGAAAGTGAAGGTCGCCTCCCCCGCCGCCATCCGCGAAAAGCTCGAGAAATCGGAGTCGACGCAGCGCGTCCTGGACGAAGCCACCGAAGGCTTCCGCATGCAGCTCATCGCCGAGAACGAGGAAGGCGAAGAGACGCTGACCATCGACTCCATCACCCAGCAGGAATCGTCGCCGATCATCAAACTGGTCGACTCCATCGTCTTCAACGCCATCCAGCGCCGGGCGTCGGATATCCACATCGAGACGCGGGACAACGAGGTGGTGGTCAAGTACCGGATCGACGGCGTGCTGTACGAGGCACTCGATCCGATCGACAAGCGCCACCACTCGACGATCATCAGCCGCATCAAGGTCATGTCGGAGCTGGACATCGCCGAGAAGCGCGTCCCGCAGGACGGCCGTTTCAAGCTGCGCATCACCGGCCGCACGATCGACTTCCGCGTCTCCATCGTCCCTACCGCGCATGGCGAGGACGCCGTCATCCGAATCCTGGACAAGGAGTCGATGAACAAGGAGTTCAAAGACCTCCGCCTCGACGTCCTGGGATTCGATGAAGACATGCTGCTGAAGTTCCGCAAGTTCATCAAGGAGCCGTACGGAATGGTGCTGGTCACCGGCCCGACCGGATCCGGAAAGACGACCACGCTCTACGCGGCGCTCTCCGAGATCCAGAGCCCCGAGGACAAGATCATCACCATCGAGGATCCGGTCGAATACCAGCTCCGCGGGATCACCCAGATCCCGGTCAACGAGAAGAAGGGGCTGACCTTCGCGCGCGGACTGCGATCGATCCTGCGCCACGATCCCGACAAGATCATGGTCGGCGAGATCCGCGACGAGGAGACGGCGGCCATCGCCGTGCAGTCGGCCCTCACCGGCCACCTTGTCTTCACCACCGTGCACGCCAACAACGTGGTCGACGTGCTGGGACGCTTTCTCAACATGAAGGTCGACCTCTACAACTTCGTCTCCGCGCTGAACTGCGTGCTGGCGCAGCGCCTGGTGCGCCGCATCTGCGAGGACTGCAAGCATGAGGTCACGTATCCGGCCGCGTTCCTCACGGAATCGGGACTCGACCCGAACACCTATCGCGACATGAAGTTCTGGGAGGGGGCCGGCTGCCTGGAGTGTAACGGCACCGGGTTCCACGGCCGTTCCGCCATCTCCGAGCTGCTCGATCTCTCCGACCGGATCCGCGGCATGATCCTCGACCGCCGCCCCGCCTCCGAGATCAAGAAGGCAGCCAAGGAAGAAGGCATGTCGTTCCTGAGGGAATCGGCGCTGAAAAAAGTGATGGAAGGGCGAACGACACTACGGGAGATCAATAAGGTGACGTTCGTGGAATGATGTGAGGAACGAGGAACGCGGAAAGAGGAACGAGGAACCGTCCATGGATGAATCGGTCGTTCCTCGCTTCCCGTTTCTCGTTCCTCGCTCTTGAGATATGGCTCGATCTTTTCCCACCGACGTGATCGTCCTCGATGCGGAGACTCTGGTCCACGTGCGCCTGGCGCGTGGCCGCAAGGACCCGTCCATCGTGCAGTCGAAGCGCTATCGGCTGGCGGGGAACACGTTCCTGCCGGCGGTGGTCACGCCGCAGCTCACCAATGAGGCGGCCCTGGCGGAGGTCCTGCGGCGGCTGAAGGCGGAGACCGGCCGGTGGGAGCGGGCCTCGATGCTGCTGCCCGACTCCTGGTTCCGGATCAACCTGCTGGAGGTGCCGGCGCTGGCCGACGATCCGAAGGAAGCGCTGGAGATGATCCGCTGGAGCCTGAAACGGACCATGCCCATCAATCCGTCACTGCTACGCATCTCCTATACCGTGCTGTCCCGCACGCCGGCGGAGACGAAAGTCCTGGCGGTCAGCGCGATCGACGAGACGCTCGCGGCGATCGAGCGGGTGTTCGCCGCGGCGGGGATCGAGATCGTGCTCATCGAGCCGATCGGCATCAACATCTGGAACGCCATCACCGCGCGCGAGCCGAACACCGCGCGCGACCGCATCTTCTTCTACATCCGCGACGGCGAGTTCACCACCGCGGTCTTCCGCGGGGCGCAGCCGCTCTTCATCCGCTCGCGGAACCTCAACAGCGAACGGACCCTGGAGCAGGAGATCCGGCTGTCGGCCAGCTACCTGCGCGACACGCTGCAGGCGAACTCGGTCGAACAGTGCTACGTCGCCGGAAACTCGGTCAACGGCGAGGTGACGTCGGTGATCGGCGCCGAATTCTCCGCACCGGTGAAGAAGATCGCCCTGGCCGACTTCACCGAGCACAGCCCGGACGGCGCGGGCAACGAAGCGGAGCTGGCGGCCTGCACGGGAGTCTTCACCGCGTGAAGACCCTGCATCTGAATCTCGCGGCGCGGCCCTACCGCGATTACCGCCCGCTGTACGCCGTCGTGGTCGTGGCCTCGCTGGTGATTTTCTTCCTCATGCTCAACAACGTGGAGACAGGCGTCCGTTATCTGCGCGACACCAAGGCCACGCGGGCGCGCATCGACAAGCTCGAACAGCAGGCGGCCAACGAGGAGAAACGCACGCGCGACCTCGACCAGAGGCTGCGCACCGTCGACGTCGAACAGCTCGCGCTGCAGACGCAGTTCGCGAACACGCAGCTCGCCGAGCGCGCGTTTTCGTGGAGCGAGCTGCTCGACCGTCTGGAGCGCGTGCTGCCCGGCGACGTGCGGATCCAGTCGGTCACCCCCTCGTTCCTCAAGAGCGGCGCCGTCCGTCTCAACATGGACATGTGGGGCAAGAGCGGCGACAGCATGGTCCGCACGCTCGACCGCTTCAATCGCGATCTGCACTTCTCGAATCCGTTTCCCAGCGCCGAAGAGCATTCCGACACCGGATACCATTTCGGCATGATCGTGGAGTACAAGCCTTCGATCTCACGGGTGGTGGAATGATCTGGCAGGAGAAGCGAGTCCTGCTGATCATCCTGGGGGTGCTGCTCCTGGGCAACGGCATCTTCTTCTTCACGTACCGGGTGCAGTACGAGGCACGCCTCGAAGGACTGAACGCCAGGCTGGCCGAGGCGCAGGCTCACCTCGACCGCGCGCGCGTCAAGCGCGTCGCCGCGCAGAACGAGCTGCGGGCCTACGACCAGGTCCGCGCCGATCTGCTCACGCTCTACGACAAGAAGTGGGCCACGCAGGCCGAGCGATTCACCTCGCTGATCAACAGCGTGAAAAAACTGGCCTCGGACAGCCACCTCGAACAGCCGAAGGTCTACTCCTTCAGCCGCACCGAGGATGCCAGCACGAAGGAGGCCGGCGGCATCGGCACGTCCATCGTCGGCATCAACTTCACCGTCCGCGGCACCTACCAGCAGTTGCGCGAGTTGATCAACCGTCTCGAGCTCTCGAACCAGTTCGTGATGATCGATTCCATCCACCTCGGAGCGGGCAGCGGTGCCGACACGGCGCTGACGCTCAGCCTTCGGCTCAAAACGATCTTCCGCGAGCCGCCGAAAGAGACGCAGACCGCGAGCAGGCAACTGTGATGGACTGGACGAGCTGGAAGCCGTGGTCCGTCGTCGTGCTGATCATCGTGGCGATCTTCGCCATCTACAGCTTCGCCGCGACGAACCGCGACGCGGCGGGCACCGCGGTCCCGACGGTTCGGGCCGTTGCCGCCGCAACACGGAACGGAGTGGCCGCCCCCGGCGTCGGCAAGGTGCACATGGAATGGCTCGAGGCGCAGAGCGGGAGCTACAAGAGCGAACGCAATCTGTTCGCCTACAAGGAACCGCCGCCGCCGCCCCCTCCCCCGCAGCCCAGGGTGGTGGCCACTCCAGTGGTGGTGCAGCCTCCACCGCCTCCGCCTCAGCCGCCGCAGCCCGAGGCTCCGGTGCCGCCGTCCTTCCCCTATCACTTCATCGGGACGTTCGGTATGTCGTCCAACCCGATCGCCACCTTCTCCGGCAACGGGCAGATCGTCAATGCCAGGGCGGGAGAGACGATCGATGGCAAATTCGTCCTGCGGGGGATCGGCATCGAGTCGGTAGAGATCGGATACGTTGGATTTCCGCCGAACCTCACGAAGCGTATTCCTCTGGGGTAGTGACGTTTACACTGTTGGTGCGTCAGAACTTTGAAAGGTCCCACACCGAGAATGAAACGACTGAACATCATCACGGCCGCCTGCGTGCTCGTCTTCGCCGGGAGTTGCACGAGCTTCAACGCCTTCCAGAAGGCGAAATCGGCCGAGACGATGAAGAACTGGGACGAGGCGGTCATCCAGTACAACAAGGCGCTGGAGATCGATCCGGGCAACATGCGGTACCAGATCGGCCTGGAGCGCTCGAAGCTCGAGGCCTCACGGGTGCATTTCGAGAAAGGGAAGACGCTGGAGGCGGCGGCCCTCGCGGCGCGCGGTGAGGAGCACGTGAGGCTGGCGCAGCTCGCGGCCACCGAACTGCAGCTCACGGTGAAACTCGATCCCACGAACCAGTTCGCCGCGGTCGAGCTGGCGAAGACGGTGACGCTGATCCAGCAGGCCCAGCAGGCGGCGCAGGAGAGGATCTCGCTCGACGAGCTGAAAAAACGCGCCGACCGCGACAACATCACCAAGGCGCAGCCGCCGGAGCTGAATCCGACGTCGAATCAGCCGATCTCGCTCTCCTTCCCCCGCGAGACGCCGGTCAAAGACATCTACCGCGCGCTGGGCAACGCGTTCGGGATCAACATTCTGTTCGATCAGGCCATCAAGGACGACCGGATCTCGATCGAGCTCAAGGACGTGACGGCGCAGGAAGCGCTGGAGCGCGTGATGCAGGCGGCGAACGACTTCTACAAAGTGCTCGATCCGCACACCATCATCGTCGTTCCCGACAACCCGCAGGCGCGCCGCGACTACGAAGACCTGGTCATCCGGACGTTCTATCTGTCGAACGCCGATGCCGAACAGGTGACGAACGTCGTGCGCACGATGCTGGAGGCGCGCAACGTCTTTCCGCTGAAAGCGCTCAACGCCATCACCATCCGCGACACCGCGGACAAGGTGCGCATCGCCGAGAAGATCATCGAGGCCAACGACAAGGCGAAGGCCGAGGTGGTCGTCGACGTCGAGCTGCTGCAGATCGACCTCGACAGGACGCGCGATCTGGGGTTCGTCATCAACGCGACCGGTCTGGACTCCACCGGTGGCGCGGGTCTGGGCGTGTTGCAACCCATGACGCCGGCAACGGACACGTCCGGCGGGCTCGTTCCGCTGACCGCGGGGACCATCGACCAGCTTCGCGCGCTCAATCACGGCCTCTACACCTTCTCGATGCCGAACGCCACGTACGCAGCGCTGAAGACGATCGGCAACACGCAACTGCTGGCCAATCCCGAGCTCCGCATTTCCGAGGGAGAGAAAGCGACGCTGCACATCGGCAACCGGATCCCGGTCCCGGTGTCGACGTTCACCAGCGTGAGCACCACGACCGCCGGGACGTTCGCGCCGGTCACCTCGTACCAGTACCAGGACGTCGGCATCAAAGTCTCGATCGAGCCGCGCGTGCACCACAACCGCGAGGTGACGCTGAAGCTGACGGTCGAGGTGTCGAACCTCGGCGCTCCGCTGAACGGACAACCGACGTTCGCCACGCGCACGATCGAGTCGACGATCCGGCTGAAGGACGGTGAGACGAACTTTCTCGCCGGGCTGATCCAGCAGAACGACGAGACCACCGACAGCAAGACTCCATTCCTCGGCGACCTCCCGTTGATCGGCCGCCTGTTCACGAAGAATCACCATCACACTTCTCGCACCGATCTCGTCCTGACAATGACTCCGCACATCATCCGCATCCCGGACATCACCGAGGATGATCTGGCACCGCTGTGGGTGGGGACGCAGAGCAACATGTCGTTCCGCGGACTCTCTCCCCGGCTGGAGTCGCAGTCGCCGGTCACGCCGTTCACGCCGAGGACCTCGGACCAGTTTCAGGGGACCAGCAACACGGCGGCTCCGATGGCGCCGGCCTCTCCAGCGCCGGCCAGCAATTCGCCCGTGGTCGTTCCTTCGGGAACGGGGCCCACGAACCCGTTCCAGCCACCGCCGGTGCAGAAGCCGCCGCAATCGCAGAGCAGCCTCGACGCGCAGCCGCTCGCCGTGGCCGCCGCCGCGGAGACGGTGCACGCCCTCGCGCCGCGCATCGCTCCGCAGCCCACGTCGCTGACCATCACGCCGGGCCAGGAGCAGATGTGGCGCGTCGTGGGGATGGATCTCGACGGGCTCAGCGCGAACCAGATCGCGCTTCGGTACGATCCCCGTACGCTTGACGTGGAAGAGGTCACGTTCGGGCCGGCGATGGTCGTCGACCCGCAGAAACCGCCGGTGGCAACGATCGACAGCGAGCACGGCATCGTCCGAATCAGCTCGAGCAACGGCGAACCGCTGCACTTCAACGGCGGCGGCGAAATCGCCGCCCTTCGCGTCCGTGGCGGAGTAACCGGCGATACCTGGCTTGTTATGGAGGACCCCGGCCTGAAAAACAGGCAGGGCCAGCTCGTGGTCTCCGAAGTTTCCGGCGGCCATGCGAAGGTGGAATGATCTCAGTTCGTCATCGATCCCACGGCTTCACCCTCGCGGAACTGATCACCGTCATCGCCATCATCGGCATCCTCGCGGCGGTGGCCATGCCGCTGGCGAGCTTCGGCCTGCGCCGCGAGAAGGAGATCGAGTTGCGCGAAGCCCTGCGCAGGATCACCGGGGCGATCGACACGTACCACCAGCTGCGCATCGCCGGCAATCCGGGAGGGGCGGGGGGCGTCGGCGTCGGCGGAGTCAACACGCAGGCCAACCCGATGGTGGCCATCAAGAAGCCGCCCGACCTCGGGCAGGGTGAGTATCCGAAGACCCTCGATGAGCTGGTCAAGCCAATCGAGCTGAACAACGGCAAGAAGATCCGGCTGCTGCGCGAACGCGACCTGATCGATCCCATGACCGGCAAGAACGACTGGATCACGCTGTCCGACACGGACGACCCCGACACGAGCTCGTCGGACGAAAACAACGTGTTCGAAGTCCACTGCCCGTCGCAGGCCCTCGCGCTCGACGGAAAGACGCACTACAACGAGTGGTAATCAACGATGAACGATGAACGCGCAATGAGGCACGAACGGAACCGGCTTCCCGGGCGCAGTCTGCGTCCGGCAGAGCGCGGGTTCACGCTCATCGAGCTCATCGTCGTCGTGACCATCATCGGCATCCTCGCCGGCCTGGCGATCTCCAATGTGCGCTACGCGCAGCAGAAGGCGCGCGAGGCGGCGCTGCGCCACGACCTGTTCGAGATGCGGAAGGCGATCGACGATTTCTACGCCGACAAGCAGCGCTATCCGGAGAGCCTCCAGGCGGTCGTCGACGGCAAGTACCTGCGCGCCATGCCGAAGGACCCGATCACCGGACGGGCCGACTGGCAGGAAGTGCCGGTCTCGACGGATCCCGACGATCCCACCGCGGTCGACCCGACCGCCGATCCCTCGCAGGCCGGAACGCCGGGCATCTTCGACATCCACAGCAACGCACCCGGGAACGGACTCGATGGCACTCCCTACCACGACTGGTAAGCGCGGCGAGCGCGGCTTCACGCTCGCCGGCCTGATCGTCATCTTGACGGTGATGATGATCTTCATCGCCTACACCGTCCCGCGGCAGTGGTCAACAATCCTGCAGCGCGACCGCGAGAAGCAGACGATCTTCATCATGAAGCAGTACGCCGCGGCGATCGACGCCTTCAGCCGGAAGAACGGCAGCTACCCGATCAACATCGACCAGCTCAAGCAGGCGCGCGCGCCGCGGTTCCTCCGCGGGCCGAAGAGCGAGTACGCCGACCCGCTCACCGGTCAGGTCGACTGGCTGCTCATCCCCGCCGCCGCCGTCGGACCCGGCCAGCCGGCCGGCACTCCGCCGGGAACTGCCCCCGGCCCCACCCCCACACCCGGTGCCGGCCCCAGCGGACAGCAGACCTCGACCGCACCCCCCGGCGTATCCATGAAGGATTACGCCGGCGGACCGTTTGTGGGCGTCAGACCCAGCAAAAAGGGAATCAGCCTTCTCGAACTCAACGGCGCGACGAAATATGAGGAGTGGACCTACACGGTTAATGATTACAGAAATGACCGCGCCGCGCTCTGGGCAGCCGAGGCAAGGATCTGGCAGTAGCGCGCACGGAAACAAGACCGTGGCGAAGAAGACTGTTCCGACCGTCAGCCGGCACGTCCTGCCGTCGGGGATGACGATCCTCGTCGAGACGCTTCCGTACGTCCGTTCCGTGGCCCTGGGCTATTACCTGCGCAGCGGATCGGCGGTGGAGTCGCGGGAACACGGCGGCGCGTCGCACTTCCTCGAACACCTCGTGTTCAAGGGAACGACGAGCCGCTCGACGAGCGACATCGCGCAGATCATCGACATCCTCGGCGGCGACGTCGACGCCTTCACCGGGAAGGAGTACACGTCGTTCTACGCGCACGTGCTCGACGAACAGCTCGACACGGCGCTCGACCTGTTGACCGACATCGTCGTCGCTCCGCGCTTCACGGAACACGATATCGAGTCGGAGCGCTCCGTGATCCTCGAAGAGATCAAGATGGTCGAAGACACGCCGGACGACCTGGTGCACGAGATCTTCGTCACGTCGTTCTGGCCGAACCATCCGCTCGGACGGCCGATCCTGGGGACCGAGGAGACGGTCAACCAGCTGCGGCGCGAACAGATCCTGGCGCACTACGGCGAGACCTTCCATCCGGCGAACATCATCTTCTGCGCCTCGGGCAATGTCCGCCCGGAGCAGATCGTCCCCTACCTCGAGCGTGCGTTCCCGAAAGAGCAGACGCTCCTGGCGCGGCGCGACTGGAGCACGCCGCTGCCGAACCAGCACGTGATCCTGCGCGAGAAGCGCGAGCTCGAACAGGTGCACCTCTGCCTCGGATCGCGCGGCTTTCCGCAGCAGGGGACCGAGCGCTTCTCCGCCGCGCTGTTCAACACCATCCTCGGCGGCGGGATGTCGTCGCGGCTCTTCCAGCGCATTCGCGAGAAAGAGGGGCTCGTCTACACCGTGCTGTCGTATCACAACGGGCATCTGCACGGCGGATACCAGGCGGTCTACGCGGCCTGCGCGCCGCGGAATCTGCGCCGCGTGCTCAACCTCACGCTCGAGGAAATGCGCAACATGAAGCGCGACGGCGCGACGCTCGCGGAGCTGGACGCGGCGAAGCTGCACGTCAAAGGATCGATCCTCCTCTCGCTCGAATCGACCGTCAGCCGGATGTCGAGCATCGCCCGCCAGGAGTACTACTTCGGCCGGCAGTTCTCTCCCGACGAGATCATCCGGCAGATCGACGACGTCACGCTCGAGGACATCCAGAACGTCGCCAAGACGATCGTCGATCCCGAGTCCCTCTCGCTGACGCTCCTCGGAAATCTGAAGAGCCCCGGCATGTCGACCGACATGCTGCGCGAAGCGGTGGCCTGAGGACCGGTCGGGATGGGGGTCACGGGATGGGGGTCAGGTCTTGATTTTGGTATTTTCCACAGGCTGTAGCGCAAATACCAAATTCAAGACCTGACCCCATCCCGCCCCATCCCGCCTAGCGCTTCGTATCCACGAACACCACCGGCGTCCCTTTGCTGATCCGGTGCGAGATCTCCTCCGCGTCCCAGTTGCAGAGCCGGATGCAGCCGTGGGACGACACGTATCCGATCGAGCTCGGGTCCTCCGTCCCGTGAATGCCGTAGTGCTCCTTGCTCAACTGCATCCAGACGACGCCCACCGGTGAGTTCGGCCCCGGTTGCAGGTGCGCATCGGGATCGGTGTCGGGCACCTCGCTGTAGAGCGTCGGATCGTAGTGAAACGGCGGGTCGTGCACGATGGCCGTCACCTTCAGTGTCTCGTTGGGAGAGGGATCGTATTTCGAGCCGACGGTCGTCGGCGCGTGAAAGATCAGATTGCCATTGGCGTCGAAGGCGTTCACGGTGTTCCCGGCGATGGACACGACGACACGCGCGATGTCCGGACGGTCCGCCGTCACCGCATGGCGGACGTTCGGCACCTCGAGCACCGTTCCGGCCTGCAGGTTCGAGAAATCGGCGTTCGGATTCAACTGCGCGAGGAACTCCTCGGTGCAGTGGAACTGCTCGGCCAGCTTCTCCCGGACCGACCCGTAACACATGCACTTCAGCTTCTCCATGTCGTAGACACTGTCGGGGATTTTGACGAACGGCCCCTGGAGGTCGCCGGCCGTCACGGTGTACGGCACGAGCGCCGGAACGGCCTTCGTTGCGTCGGCGAGCGACTGGAATGTGGTCTGGTCGACGTCCCCCGTCTGCGGAAGGCCATGGGCCCATTGCCACCACCAGACGGCGATCGAGGAGTTCTTTCCCCACCGGCCGTCGATGACGCCGACGGAGTTGTCGAGGCGGTCGAGGTAGACCTGGGTCTTGAGGACCGAGGGGCCCTTTACATCGCCCTCGATCGGGACGTTCACCGGCGCGTTGTTGATGCCGTTCGCATCGAGCCCCCGGAAGGATTCCTTCTTTCCGGTGACGAAATGGATCGCGGGCTGCCGCGCCGGCGCCGAGGCCGCGCGCCGTTCCGCGGCCTGCTCTTCGCGAAACGACTGCAGCTCGCGCCACCGTTCGTCGAAGCGCTGCTGATCGAGGTCTTGCGCCGCGATCTGCCGCGCGCCGAAGGGCGTTTCCACGTCGATTCCCGCCGGCGTTTTTCGATTCGCCACGGAGGATGTCTGCTTCGGCGTTTCCGCCGGCTGGCTGCACGCAACCGCGCCGATCAGCGCGGTGAGGATGATCGTTCGTTTCATGGGGTGACACAAAGCAAAGTTGCTGCCGTTCGGGTTGCCGGCTTGCCCGCCAACCCGGCTACACTCTTCCGGATGATCACCTGGCTCAAGGTCGCGAATCTGGCCATCGTCGAGGAGCTGACGATGGAGCCGGGCGAGGGGCTGAACGTGCTCACCGGCGAGACGGGGGCTGGCAAGTCGCTGCTCATCGACTCGCTCGAGTTTCTGCGCGGTGCGCGCGGTTCGACGGAGATGATCCGCGCCGGCGCGGAGAAGATGTCCGCCGAGGCGGTGTTCGAGCTGCCGGCGGGGGAGATGATCGTCCGGCGGGAGATTGCGGCGAACGGCCGGGGACGGGTGCTCGTGGACGGCTCCGTCTACGCCGTCCGCGAGCTGAGCGCGGCCATGGACCCGGTGCTGGAGATCCACGGCCAGAGCGACGCCAGGGAGCGGATCGCCGGACAGACCTTCCGGGAGCTGCTCGATCAGTACGCTGGCGACGACGTGCTCCTGGCGTGCACGGGGACGGCGCACCGCGAATGGCGTGATGCCCAGGCGCAGCTCGAACAGCTTTCGAATGCGCAGCGCGACCGGGCGCTGCGACTCGATCTACTGCGCTATCAGATCGACGAGATCGCCGCGGCGAAGCTCGAAGCGGGAGAAGAGGCGCCGCTCCGCGAGGAGCGCAGCATGCTCGCACACGCGGCGGAGATGATCGAGGCCACCGCCGGCGCCTTCCGGGCGATGGAGGAGGACGAAGACTCCGCGCTGGCGCAGCTCGGGCGCGCCATCCACCTCCTGCAGCCGCTGGCGAAGGAGATCGAGCCGGTCGGCAACCTCTCCGCGGAGCTGCAGGAGATCATCTACCGCCTGCAGGACACCGCGCGCACGCTCTCGTCGCTCGGCGAGTCGGCGCGCCACGATCCAGCGCGGCTCGAGGCAGTCGAGGAGCGCCTCGTCACGCTCGAGCGGATGCGGAAGAAATACGGCGGATCGATCGAGGCGGCGATCGCCCATCTCGAGGCCAGCCGCGCGGAATTCGAGCAGCTCCGCGACTACGAATCGAACCTCAGCAGACTTCAGGCGGTCGAGCAGGAAACACGGGCCGCGTATCGGTCGGCGGCCGAAGCGCTGTCGGCAGCGCGCAAGAAGGCCGGCCGCGAGTTCGAATCGGCGATCCAGGGCGAGCTGCACGACCTGGCGATGGAGCGCACCACCGTGCGCGTGTCGGTCGAACCGGGAAGCGAGAGCGAATCGGGTTCCGATCGCGTCGAGATCCTCGTAGCCCCGAACCGCGGCGAGGAGCCGAAGCCGATGCAGCGCATCGCTTCCGGCGGCGAACTCTCGCGAATCCAACTGGCGATCGCCGCCGCGCTGTTCAAGGCCTCGCCGGGCGCCGCGGGGGCCACGCTGGTCTTCGACGAGATCGACGCCGGCATCGGCGGGCGGGTGGCGGAAGTCGTGGGGCGCAAGCTGCAGGAGCTCGCGGCATCGAACCAGGTCATCTGCGTGACGCATCTGCCGCAGATCGCCAGCTTCGCAGCGGCGCACTTCTTCGTCTGGAAAGAGGACGCGGGGGGGCACACGTGCGCGCGGATCCGCCGCCTCGACGATGCCGAGGAGCGGGTGCAGGAGATCGCGCGGATGCTCGGCGGGGAGAAGGTCCCCGCCTCCGCGGTGCTGCACGCGCGCGAGCTGCTCGACGGTGCGCGGCGCAAGCCGGCGCGGGCGCGCACGTGAAGCGCTGGAGCGTGCAGGGGGAGCCGTCCGCGGCGCAGATCGAGGCCATCGCTGCGCTGATCGGCGGCGGCGGGATCGTGCTGATGCCGACGGACACGATTTACGGGCTGCACGCGCTCCCGTCCGTGGCGCCGCGTGTGGCCGGTCTGAAACGGCGTGACGAATCGAAGCGCTTCGTCACCATCGCCGCATCGGCCGCGCAGCTCGCGTCCGCCGGGATCGACGTCCCGGATCCTCTGCGCGAACTCTGGCCGGCGCCGCTCACCGCGGTGCTCCGCCACGGCGGGGGCACGATCGCCGTGCGCGTCCCCGCGGTCGCGTGGCTCCGCGATCTGCTCGAACGCACCGGCCCCTTGATCTCCACGAGTGCCAACCGGTCGGGAGAGCCGTCGCTGACCGATCCGAAGGCGCTCGATCCCGACCTCGGCGTCGCGCTCGACGGCATCGTCGATGCCGGCCGGCGAGAGGGAACGCCGTCGACGATCATCGATTTCACCTGCAACGAGCCCTGCTTCCTCCGCGAGGGCGATCCGGAATTCGTCGCCAACGTGCGAAAAAAACTCCTTCGTTCTGATTAGAATGGGCCATGTGCCCCCGCCTCCGGTGGTTTCCCATCCTCCTCCTGGCCTGTGCATCTCCGCTCTTCGCTGCCCTTCCGGAGGTCCCCGTTTCCGCTCCGGTCTACGGCGGCGCTCCCGGAAACCAGAGCGACGCGATGATCGCCTCGAATGGCGATCAGTTCCTGGCCGTCTGGCCGGACGGACGCGACCGTCATGCGCAGGTGTCGTACGCCGCACGGATCGACGCCGACGGCACTCTGCTCGATCCGACCGGGATCCGGATTCCGATGCCGAACCTCTTCGGCGTCTTGTGGACCGGCGATTCGTATGTGGTGCTCGACCGGATTCAGAACATCACCGCCGGGGAGTCGACCTGGTCGGTCGCCGCGATGCGGATCGATGCCGCCGGACGGATCGTCGACGGTCCCCGGGACGTCTTCGGCCATCCGCTGACGGACTATCCGAGCGCCGCGGCGACGAACGGCGCGAATATCGTGGTCCCGTACGGCGATCGGGTTGCCGTCCTCGACGCGCATGCCAATGTCGTCCGGCAGGACGTGCCACTGCCCGATCTCGTGCCGCATGCATTCGTCACCGGAATCGCCTCGAACGGCTCCGGCTATCTGATCACCTGGGAAGGGCATAGCGGTCTGTTGACGCTCCTCGGTCTGATCACTCTCGATTCGTCCGCGAATGTGCGGGCCAGTTTTCAGCTCGGCACCTCCGTGCTCGTAGCGGTCGCTTCGGACGGCGACTCCTATCTGCTGCTCACCAGAGACCCGGCAACGTACCAACTCTCCGCCCGGCGAATCACCGACAAAGCCGAGGCATTCGATGCTCCGCAGGTTCTTGCCGGGATCGACGGCACGTCATCCGCGCTGGTCGTATGGACGGGAACGGAATACGTCGTGGCTCCCGCATCGGGATTCGGAACGGACGCGGCGGGGATGCGGCTCGACTCGACCGGACACTTTCTCGGCGCGACGCCGATCGCATTGCGCCGCACCGGGCAGGTGAATGTCGCCGCCGCGACGAACGACGGCCGCCTCGCCGTGCTGTCGCACGCGTCGGGCTCGGCCGACACGAACGAGACCGATCTCTACGCCACGCTGATCGACAGCAACTCGTGGACGGAGGGAGACGCGATGCTCGTCTCCCGGAGCGCGGTGGAACAAACGGGCGTCTCGGTGGCAGCGAGCGACCGCAACCTGCTCGTGGTGTGGCAGGAAGCGTCCGGAATCCGCGCGCGGCGGGTCTCGTTCGACGGACGGCCGCTCGATCCGGAACCGGCGCTGATTTCCACGGGGACGAACCCCAGGGTCGTCTTCAACGGTTTCGTTTACCTACTCACGTCGGTGGAGAACCAGGCCATCCGCATCCGCCGCATCGCCCCCGATGGCGGCGCACCGACCGATGGCGGTACGGTCCCGATGGGGCAGTGCGGCGGCTCGTACGACGTCGCCAGCGGCGGTTCCGGGACGCTCCTGGCCTGGACCGATTGCCGGATGCGCACGCTCGAAGCAGTGCGCATCGACGCCGCCGGCATGCCCGACGGATCTCCGGTCGCGCTGTCGCCTCCGACAATGACCACCGCCAATCCGTCGATCGGATGGAATGGCACGGAGTATCTCGTCGCCTTCGAAGAGATGATCGCGATCCCGTGGATAATCCTCGCTCCCGTCTCCCCGGGGCGCCCGAACGTGCGCGCGGTCCGCCTCACGCCCGGCATGACGCTGCTCGATTCGCAGCCCATCGCCGTCGCGGTCACGGATCAGGAGAGCAACGGCAGTCCGCGCGTGGCATCGAACGGCAGCGATTTTCTCATCGCCTGGACGAACGGCTGGCCGGCGGAGGGCCGCGCGCTGCGCATCGATAACGACGGAAATGCGCTGGACTCCGAACCGATGCGCCTCGCCGGCGGCAGCATCTCCAGCGTACTGTGGGACGGATCGCGGTACGCGATCGCGTATTCCACGGACGACGGCGACGCGCTGCTGACGCACTTCGCGCAAAATGATCGTGTGGTCATCAGCGCGACGTCGGACTTCGAGAGCACACCGATGCTCGTGCGCGCGGGCTCGAACATCGTCGCGGCATATCTTCGGACGGCGACGGAAAACGTTTACGGCGGCGTCTCGCGTGCGTTTCTTCGCGAACCGGGAACGCCACGCATGCGTGCCATTCGAGCGCGTTGATCACACGCGCCGGTGCACGCAAAACCGTCGACGCTGGTTGCACTTACCGGGAATGAACGGTGATTCAGCGAAACGGGGATTTTCCGCTTTGCACAGGAGCTGCGGAAAACACTGCTGAAAAAGCTGTGCAAAACGCTGCACGGCGCAAAAAAACGGCGCGATTCAGCGAATTGCACAACCGGTTGGGCGCAGCGATGCAACTCCCAGTAGGACCGTCACTTACCCGTGTTTTACCTCGGCAGTAGCAGCGCGGTTTGTGCACCCCCGTTCACACAGAATTCACTTTCCACAAAGCAGCCGAAAATTTGCCGTCCATCCGTACGGTGATTTGACGCCCAATTTATGCGGGTTCCCGCACCGGGGCGTCAGTTATTGTGCGCGGGGGGCACTCAAGGATGCGCAAAAAAACGCAGCGCGACCGTCGCCAATCCGAGGAATGAGAAGAACCCGCAGACGTCGGTGAACGTGGTGACAAAAATCGAGGATGCGATCGCCGGATCGAATCCGAATCGCCGCAGTCCCAGCGGAACGAGACCGCCGGCAATTCCGGCAACGACGAGATTGAAGACCATCGCGCAGAAGAGAATTCCGGCGATGATCCAGTCGCCGGTCCACCATCCGACGACCGCGGTGGTGAGCAGCCCGTTGGCAACGCCGTTGCCCAGTCCGACGAGCGCTTCCTTCCAGATCGCGCGCCATCCATTCATCCACTCGATCTCGCCGAGCGCCAGGCCGCGCACAAATACCGTGAGCGTCTGCGTACCGGCGTTTCCGCCCATGCCGGCGACGATCGGCATGAATACCGCGAGCGCCGCCCACCTGGCGATCGTTCCCTGGAACCAGCTCACCACCCATGACGCCAGAAACGCGGTCACCAGATTGATCGCCAGCCAGGGGAAGCGCATCTTGAACGACATTGCCGCGGGCGTGGTCACACGCTCTTCGGCAGCCACGCCGGCGAGGTGCAGCAGGTCTTCCTCGGCCTGCTCCTGGATGACATCGATCACGTCGTCGACCGTCACTACGCCGACGAGGCGGTTCTGCAGATCGACGACTGGAACGGAGAGCAGGTCGTACTTGGAGACGATCTGCGCGACCTCCTCCGGCTTCGAATCGATCTGCACGCGGACGACGGTCTGCACCATCATGTCGCGCAGCCGCATCGTCGGCTCGGCGAGGATCAGGTTGCGCAGCGAGAGCACTCCGGTGAGATGCCCCTCGGTATCGGTGCAGTAGACGTAGAAGAAGCTCTCCTTGCGCGGATAGTGGCGGATCGCTTCGATGGCCTGGGCCACGGTGATCTCCTGGTCGAGCGCCAGGAAGTCGGTATTCATCAGCGCGCCGGCGGTCTCCTCCTCGCCCTCGAGGAGCGATTCCAGCTTAGCGCTCTGCGTGCCGCCGAGGAGTGCGAGGATGCGCTGGCGGCGCTCCTCGTCGAGGCGGTCGAGCAGGTCGGCGGCATCGTCCGGGGCCGAGGAACTGCAGATCGATGCGACCGAGGCATCGTCGAGGGTGTCGAGGACCTCGCGCAGGTCGGCGCCGTCCAGCTCGAGCAGGACGCGCGCGGCCTTCCCGACCTCGATCAGCAGGGAGAGGACGCGCCTGCGGTCCTCCTCGATCAGTAGCGGCAGCACCGGCGCGAGGTCGGCGGGAAGGGTCTTGTCGATCACCTTCCGGAGCTGCGGATAGGCCCCGTGCCGCAGCAGGTTCTTCAGTAGCTGCTGGTATGAACGAGCCGTCGGCGTTTGCGGAGTTGCGGCGGGCGGATTCACGTTCGGATCGTACCCGGTTTACAATTTCCCGGCCATGACCACGACGATCGAGACTCATCCTCAGAAGAGCGGGGCGGACGACAAATCCCTCAAGCGCCAGTTCGTCAATTTCATGTTCTTCAAAGCCGACCGCGCGCTCCGGCGGGAGAGCGCTGATTTCAAGCTGCAGGCGAAACGGGAGTTCGCCGAAATCGTGCGACGCTACGACGGGCCGATGATGCTCCTCCCCTACTCGAACGTCGGCCTGAAACCGAACGTCGATTTCATGCTCTGGCGCATCAGCTTCGAGGTCGAGCCGCTGCAGCAGATGGCCGCCGAGATCAACAAATCACTCCTGGGACGCTATCTCGACATCCCCGTGTCGTACCTGGCGATGACCAAGCACTCGCAGTACGTCTCCGAACACGTGCACGAGGGGCAGGAAGGGCGGCGGCTGCGGATCGTCCCCGGCAAGCGGCCGTATCTGTTCGTCTATCCATTCGTCAAGACACGCGACTGGTATCTGCTTCCCCAGGCCGAACGGCAGCGGATCATGAACGAGCACATCGCCATCGGGCACAAGTACCCTCGGGTGAAGATCAACACGACGTATTCATTCGGACTCGACGACCAGGACTTCGTGGTGGCCTTCGAGGCCGACAAGCCGGAGGAGTTCCTCGATCTGGTGCAGGAGTTGCGCGAGACGGAGTCGTCGAAGTACACCGTGCGCGACACTCCGATGTACACCTGCAGGCGAGGGGCGATCGAGGAGATCCTCGACTCGCTGGCGTAGTGACGGGCGGCTCCTGAAGAGCCTCACACCTCGGCGCGCAGCGCGCGTTCGGTCAGCATCCACATCCACATCGTCGCGGCGATCGCCGCGACGATCAGTCCGCCGCCGAGCGTGGCCATGGTCGGACGGATTCCGCGGTGCTCGGCCAGGATGCCGCCGAGAAGGTTTCCGAATGGCAGGAAGCCGGAGAAGGCGAAGGTGTACATGGCCAGCACGCGGCCGCGCAGGGCGTCGGGGACGCGCTGCTGGATCGACGTGTTGCAGAGTGCGATCGATACGACCATCGAGGCGCCGCAGATCACCAGCAGGGCGAACACCGGCGCCTGCTGGCGTGTGAACCCGACGGCGGCGAGGCCGATCCCGAACGTAGCGAGGGTCACCAGGATCGCCGGGAGCATGCGCTGCGGCGCGGGCATCCGCACCGACAGAAACAGCGATCCGGCGAGCGCCCCCGCGCCGACGCCGCTCATCAGCAGGCCGAGCCCGTGCGCGTCGTTGCGGAACAGCGTCCGGGCGATCATCGGCATCAGATTGAGATACGGATACCCCAGCAGGCTCGAGGCGGCGACGATCCCCAGCAGCAGCATGATCAGCCGGTCGCGGCGTACGTAGCGGAAGGCCTCGGCGAGATGCGAGAGCATGGCCGCGCCGCCGGGGTGCCGCAACTGCCGCCGGCGCGTGATGCCGAGCGCCCAGATCAGCGGCAGGAACGAGAGCGCGTTGAGAAAGAAACACCAGAACGGCCCGGTCAGCGAAAGCGACACGCCGGCGATCAGCGGCCCGATGGCGCGCGAGAGGTTGAACTGCAGCGAATTCATGGCGATGGCGTTCGGCAGGCGCGTCCGATCATCGAGCAGATCGACCACCATGGCCTGATACGCCGGACCGGAAAACGACATTGCCACTCCGGTCACCACCGCCGTGGCGATGATCTGCCACACGGTGATGTGCTTCGTGAAGATCATGACCGCCAGAAAGAGCGCGGCGAAGGTCTGCACCCATTGCGAGGCGACCACGATCTTCCGCCGGTCGAACCGGTCCGCCACCACCCCGGCGGGAATCATCAGGAAGAACATCGGGATGCTGCTGGCGAAGCCGACGAAGCCGAGGAGAAAAGGGGAATCGGTCAGGCGATAGACCAGCCAACCCTGGGCGATGGTCTGCATCCAGGAACCGATGTTCGACACGAATTGTGTCGACCAGAAGAGGCGGTAATCCCGCTCGTGAAAGGCCTCGAACGCCATACTGCTTCGGGTTAGGATGGACCCGGCAATGTTCGAACAGGAACGCAGGAAAGGGGAGCGGTTAATCCTCACCCCGCCCATCGAGGGGAGCGTCGAGGATCGCAACGTGCGGATGGTCAACATCGGCCCCCTGGGCATCACGGTGGAGCACGAGGAGCCGATCGTTGGGGGACCCAAGCAACTCCGCTTCCAGTGGGACGGAGAGCAGATCGTCGTCGACTGCACGGTGGTGCACTCGAAACAGATGGCCAACATCTTCACCACGGGCCTGACCTTCGTGGGCGGCGAGCCGCCGGCCGTCAAACGGGTCATCGAGATGCTGGCCGACCGCGACGAACTGGAACGCCTGCGCACGCTGGTCGAGGCCTCGAAACTGATCAACTCATCGATCGAGCCCGATGCGCTCTTCGACTCGATCCTCACCGTCGCGCGGAACGAGCTGCACGTCGAACGTGGGACGCTCTACTTCGTCGACGAGCAGAAGCATGAGATCTGGACGAAGATCGCCGGCGAGCTCTCGAACCAGATCCGCATGCCGATCGGCAAAGGGCTCGCGGGCACCGTCGCCGCGACCGGCGAAGCGGTCATTCTCCACGACGCCTACGCCGATCCGAGGTTCGACCGCTCGATGGACCAGAAGACCGGCTACCGCACGCGGTCGATGCTCTGCGTGCCGATCCGCAACCGCCAGCAGAAGATCGTCGGCCTGCTGCAACTGCTGAACAAGACGGACGGCGCGTTCGGCTCGGGCGACCTGGAGTTTCTCAACGGGATCTCCGACCACATGGCCATCGCCATGGAGAACGCCACGCTGCACATGGAACTGCTGGAGAAGCAGCGGATGGAAGAGGAGCTGCGCCTGGGACGCGAGATCCAGAGCCGGCTCCTTCCGCAGCCGCCGATCGACGTCGTCGACACCGAGCTCGCCGCGCTCAGCCTCCCCTGCTACGAGGTGGGAGGTGACTACTACGATTTTCTCGAACTGCCGGACGGCGAGCTGGGGCTGGCCATCGGCGATGTCTCCGGGAAGGGGGTCTCCGCGGCGCTGATCATGTCGTGCGTTCAGGCGGCGCTGCGCGTCGCCGCGCCGATCGAGGACGACCTCGCGCGCCTCGTGCAGCGGCTCAACGCTTTGATCTATCGCAGCGCGCGCGGCAAGAAGTACGCGACGTTCTTCTTCGCGCGCTACACGCCGACGAGCGGTCTGCTGCGCTACGTCAACGCAGGGCACAATCCGCCGTTCTTGGCCACGAAGGAAGGTCTGGAGGAGCTGTCGTCGACCGGAAAGCCGATCGGCATCCTCCCCGACTCGACCTATCACGAGCGAGCGGTGGAAATCCCCCCCGGCGCGACGCTCTTCCTCTACACCGACGGGCTGAACGAGGCCTGCGATCCGGATGAGGAGGAGTACGGATACGACCGCCTGCGCGCGCTGTTCACCTCCGAACATCTGGCCGGCGTGGCCGAGGTACCCGGACGGGTGCTCAAGAGCGTGACCCAGTTCGAGCGCGGCGTCCGCGCCGCAGACGACAAGACCATCGTCGTCCTGCGGCGCGTGTAAGGTCGCCGCGTTGTCGCGCTACATCCCTCCGTAGAACACCGGATCGCCCGATCGGTTGTCCACCACCGAGCCGTAGGCGAAGAGCTGCGGGCCGCTGTCGGTGTGTGCGTGCAGCGTCACCGAGC
>Ga0075272_1000093_pt1 | contig 22617 bp, 23 predicted proteins | sample SF_Rice_5C_0N_40_FD_69776 | JGI IMG/M metagenome (GOLD analysis project Ga0075272, IMG submission 69776) | Rice paddy soil microbial communities from Twitchell Island, California, USA - SF_Rice_5C_0N_404 | ecosystem: Environmental > Terrestrial > Soil > Paddy field/soil | place: USA: Twitchell... | reverse complement strand
ATTCCCACTTTCCCACAGCCACGGCGACGGCTGGTGATTAACACGAACCGGACAGATCACGTGCTACGAAAACCGGACATTTTAATTTGCTAACGACAGACAAGCCGCGCAGCACGAGCGCATTTGAGTAACGCGACGCGCTGCGCCGCGAGGGTCGCGGGACCCTGTTCTGCTTACAGCTGCAGGTTGTCCAACAGTGCTAGGCTTCTGAGGCATGGCGAGAGAAAACGAATTGCGACAGGCCGGCCTGTGCGCCACGTGCACGCACGCGCGCCGCATCGAAACCGAGCGCGGCTCCATCTTCTGGCTTTGCGAATTATCCGCCACCGACCCGCGCTTCCCCAAGTATCCGCGCCTTCCTGTCCTCGCCTGTGCCGGCTATGCGGCCAACGAACAACCAAGGAATGGATAACGCCGCGCGCCGCACCTGCCGGCGCTACGGTGCCGCTTGTGCTGGCGTGCGTAGCCGGATTAAGATGCCCTCGAAAACCCTTCCGCCAACACTATGGATTGCAAGGACAAAGCGTCCGCGCCGCAAGACTGCCAAGGGAACTTTTCGCGGACAAATTGCGTTCCATAAGTGAGGCCGAAGATGGAAGCAAGTGCCGTTCAGCTGGTCGCAGCGGCTACTTCGCCGGCCGGCCCGGATAGGGCGGCTGGAGCGAAAGGCACCCTGCGCTGCGTCCTGGAAACTCGAACGGCACCTCGTGCGAGGCTGAGAGCCATTGGAGCCCGACGCCCAACTGGTGCAGCACTGTCTCCGTGGCGACGGCTCGGCCTGGGAGGAGCTCGTTCGGCGTCACACGCGGCGAGTGTACAACCTATGCTACCGGTTTACGGGCAATTCGACGGAAGCGGAGGACCTCAGCCAGGAGGTTTTCCTGCGCATTTACCGCACGCTGCAGAGCTATCGCCCGGCCGATGGCGCGTTTCCGACGTGGCTGACCAGCGTTACGCGCAACTTGCTGGTGGATCACTACCGCCGCACGCGGCACGATCGCGTCACCGATTCGATCGACGACGCCATGCCCCAGCTCGAGGAGCGGCACTCGCCCACACGCGCTCCCGACCGGCTGGCCCAGGCGGCGGAACTCAGCGCGCAATTGCAGCGGGCCCTGGCGCGCCTTTCGCCCGAACTGCGCGAAGCGGTGATCCTGCGCGACTTGCAGAGCCTGGAATACGCGGAAATTCGCACCGTGTTGCAGGTGCCGGAGGGCACCGTGAAATCCAGAATCAATCGTGGCCGCATCGAATTAGCGAAGATACTCGGGCAAATGGGAGTCGCTCCGTGATGTATCGTTTCGCGTCTTTCTGTGGGAGGGGATGCGGCCCCCGCGAACTGCTTTTTGGTTTTGCAGCCTCCCGCTGCGCTTCGAACTGCGTTCTGCGAACCGGCGTATTCGATGTTTCGGTTGTGGCTGTAGGAGACGAGTGAGGGCAGCGATCGGTAAATGAAGATGGACTGGAACTGCACACTCACGGAAGAACGGCTGAGCGATTACCTCGAAGGGCAGCTCAGCGCCGATGAATTGGCGGCGCTGACCGCGCACCGGCAGAGTTGCGCGCGTTGCGCGGAGATGGTGACGCAAGTCTCCGAGCTGCTGGCCGGCATGCATGGCCTCGAGCCTCTTCCGGAGCCCGCGCATCTGCAGCGACGCATCCTCGATGCGACCCTTGGCCCGAAGGCGCGCCGGGAAGGCTGGCGCCGCTGGTTTGCCTGGACGCCGGCGCTGTGGCAGCCGCGTTTTGCCATTGGCATGGTGACTGTCGCGGTGTGCGCTGTCATCGTGATCCAGGCTGGCGGCGTGTTGCCCAGCAAGATGCATAAGGCCAACGTCAATCCGGCCGACATCGTGCGTTCCATCAACCGGAAGGCGCACTTGAGCTACGCGCGCGGAGTGAAATTCGTGAACGACCTGCGCGTGGTCTACGAAATCGAGTCGCGCCTGGAAACCCAGAATCCTCCGCCGCCGCAGGGGCCCGCGCAGCCGCAACGCACGAATCCGAACGACCCTGAAGAGAAATCGGATCAATCTCCGGGACGCAGCCAGTCGCGCAACGGCGTCTTTTACGCCGACGCGCCCTCGGCTCCTGGCGCCGCGCCCGCTCATCCCACTTCTCTCGTCGATACTCTTTCGCCTGCTTTTGTGCATTCAACCCAGCCAACATCCGAAACGCTTCGCGATCGCCGCGAGACATCGGCGGGCCAATCGCTGTTGGCCTCGCCCGTCTCCTCCGATCCCAATCTGAACCGGGGTTTCTCCGCGCCAGCCGGCTCGTCCCTCTTCGCCGATTCTTTCGCGCCAGATGGACCCGCCGCCGCGGCCTGGACGAAACCCGAATGGAGCGCGCCATGAAATGCGCCGTGCACCCTGATGTGGACGCCACCGGCTTCTGCCGCAATTGCGGGCGCGCGTTGTGCCCGCAATGCACGCGCGAGGTCCGCGGTGCGCTGTATTGCGAACATTGCCTTGGAACGATGCTCTCCGCTCCGCAACCCGTGGGCTCGGGCCCGGCGGCTGCAACCGCGGCCGCTCCTGCCATTCCGCCCGCCGGAGATTCGCGTCCCGCCGTCGCCACGGTTTTGGGCTTCATCCCCGGACTGGGCGCGGTCTACAACGGCGAGTACATCAAGGCGCTGATCCACGTGATCGTGTTCGCCTCGCTGATCGCGGCGCTGGCGGCGGACATGTCGAATTCGTTCAAGGCGTTCATCATCGTTTCCTTCATCGCCTTCTGCTGCTACATGCCCGTCGACGCCTATCGCGTGGCCAAAGCGCGCAGCACCGGAGAAGCCGCGCCGCCCGACCTGGTTCGCGGCCCGGGGCGCAAGCCCATCGGCGCCTTCGTGCTGATCGGTCTGGGCATTCTGCTCCTGCTGGCCAATTTCGGATTGCTCGAAGCCGACTGGTTTGGCAGAGCTTGGCCCATCGGGCTGGTGGTGGTGGGAGGCTGGCTGCTCTGGGATCGCTTGAAGGAGCATGAGTCGCATGGCCAATAGCCAAAAAATAGTTTGCCATTGCGCGCAGTGCAAAGTCCGCGGGCTGATGTGGCCCGTGGTCCTGATCACTATCGGCGCGCTTTTTCTTGCCGGCCAGTATTCGCGCTACGGCTTCTTCGATCTGTGGCCGATCATTCTGATCGTGGCGGGCGCGATCCTGGTCGCGCAGGCGCTGGTCTCGCCAGCCGGTCACCTCGGCCAGTGAGAAGGCGACGGCCTGAACGGAACGACCGACGATGAATAACCCATGAGCAGCGCACAACAATCTCCCTCACCGCCGCCGGCCCTGCCCTCCCAGGTTGGAATCGCGCCTCCGCCGCGGCCGCCGCACCGGCGTTCGATTTTTTCCGGGCTGCTCCTGATTTCCCTCGGTGTTCTCTTTCTCCTGTTCCGCTTCGATCCGCAACTGCGCCTGGGCCACTTGATCTGGCGCTACTGGCCCGTGCTCATCATCATCTGGGGCGTCGCCAAGCTGGTCGATCATCTGGCCGCGCGCCATACCGGCGGGCGCACCACGGTTCTCACTGGCGGCGAGGCCGCGCTGCTCGTGGTCGTGATTTTCTGCATTGCGGGTGTCGGCCTGGCCGACTACCTGCGCCATCACCATGATTTCCAGTTCAATTTCCATCCCTTCGAGAGCCGCTACACGCAGAGCGACGCGCTGGCCCCGCAGAAAATTCCTGCGGGCGCGCACGTCACCCTCCAGACCGATCGCGGGAACATCAGCGTCCACGTGGGCGGCGGCAGCGACCTGCGCGTCACCGTGAACAAGACCGCTTCCGACCCGAATCGCTCGGCGGCGGAGCAGCGCATGTCCGGGGTGAAGACGGTAATCGAACCCATCGGCGGGGGATACCTCGTCCACCCCGTTCATCAGCAGGATTGGGGAGGCACTGTCGAGACGGACCTGGACGTTGAAGTGCCCAAGACCGCGACCGTCACCGCGCAGTCTGCGAATGGCGGCATTACGATCGCCGGCGTGGCCGGCCCGGTGCAGGTCAACGCCGCCAACGGCGATATCGACGTGCACGACGCGGGATCGGACGTCTCCGCGACGGTCAACACCGGCAATGTCCGCGTGTTCAATGTCGGCGGGAACTTGCGCGTCAGCGGTCACGGCAGCGAAGTGGACGTCTCCGGCGTTTCCGGCAATGCCTCTTTCGACGGCGACTTCTTCGGGCCCGTCCGCCTCCGCAATGTCGCTGGAGTGACCCGCTATTCTTCGCAACGCTCCACCCTGATGCTCGCCCAGTTGACTGGGCGTCTCGAACTGAATCCCGGCGGCATCGAATTGTCCAACGTGGCCGGCGCTGTCAAGCTAGCCACTCGAAATAAGGACATCGAAGTCGAAGATGTTGCGGGAACGCTCGAAATCGCCGATTCGCATGGCGACATTTCCATTCACTGCTCGCGTCCGCCCAGCGCGCCCATCCGCGTCAGCGATGAATCGGGCGAGGTGGATTTGACCTTGCCCGGCAGCTCCAATTTCGAGATCACCGCCGTTTCGCAGTCGGGCGAAGTGGACAGCGAATTTCAGGATCCTTCGCTGCGCCTGGTGAACGACCCAGGCGTCGGCCGCTTGAGCGGCACCATCGGCTCGGGCGGCCCCAAAATCAGCATCGCCACCACCTACGGCACCATCTCCCTCCACAAAGGCAGCTGACCCGCTGCCCGAAGTCAGAAATTCTCGCTGCTGAAAAGCAATGGTCGGAGTTCGGTCGAATCTGCTGTGGACCTACGATTTCAATGCGAGCCGGTGTCGCGCAGCTGCGCCAGAGTCGAGAAGAATTCGGGGAAGGAGACGGCGGCGCAATCGGAGTCGAGTATGGTGCTGTCGCCTTCCCCGCCCAGCGCGGCGACGGCGAGCGCCATGGCGATGCGATGGTCGCCCTGCGGATCGACTTTCGCTCCGCGCAGCTTCCCGCTGGCGCGGCCCTCGACGCGCAGGCCGTCCGGAAACTCCTCGACGCCGGCGCCCATGCGCCGCAAGCCCTCGGCCAACGCGGCGATGCGGTCGCTTTCTTTGACGCGCAGCTCTTTCGCGTCGCGAAACTCGATTCCCTTTTCCGTATACGGCCCGAGCGCCGCCAGCAGGGGCAGCTCGTCGATCATTTCCGCCACGTGCGCGCCGGAAATCGTGCCGCCTTCGAGCGGCGAGTGCCGCACGGCAATCTCGCCGACGAGTTCGCCTTCGCGTGATTGCAGTGAAGCTACGTTAATCGTGGCGCCCATGCCGATCAGGAAGTCGAGGACGCGCGTGCGCGTGGGATTCAGCCCCGCGTTGTGCAACAGCAGCTGCGAGCCGGGCAGCACCAGCGCCGCGCCAATCAGAAACACTGCGGCGGAGAGGTCGCCGGGCACGATGATCTGCCGCGCCTGCAATTTCGGATGCGGATGAATGCGTACAATCGCTTCCGCGCGATTCGCGGCGGCGGGCGCGCCAGGACCGGCAGGCTCAGATTCGCCCCTGCCGATTTCGACCGAGGCGCCGAACTCGCGCAGGGCCAGCTCAGTGTGGTCGCGCGTGCGCACCGCTTCGTGGACGCTGGTCACGCCGTCGGCGAACAGCCCGGCCAGCAGAATGGCGGATTTCACCTGCGCGCTGGGCACCGGCAGCGTGTAGTCGATTGCGTGGAGATTTCCGCCGCGGATTTCGAGCGGGGCGCGGTCGCCATCGACGCCGCTGACCGCAGCGCCCATTTGGCGCAGCGGCGCAGCAATGCGCGCCATGGGACGATTGCGCAGCGAGCGGTCGCCCGTGATGGTCGAAGTGAACGGCTGCCCGGCCAGCACGCCCGCCAGCATGCGCATCGTGGTGCCGGAATTTTCCGCGTCGAGCGCGCGCCGCGGCGCCTTCAACCCGTGGAGCCCCGCGCCGGCGATGCGCACGCGCTCGCGTCCTATTTCCACCGGGACGCCCAGCCGCTTCAAGCATTCGAGCGTGCTGCGGCAGTCGGCGGCCGACGCGTAGTTATAGATTTCGCTGGTGCCTTCGGCCAGCGCCGCGATGATCGCGTAGCGATGCGAAATCGATTTGTCGCCGGGAAGTTCGGCGACGCCCGACACACTTCCTCCCGGCGAAATGATCTGTTTTTTCACGCAGCAATCGTAACACGGCGCGCGAGGTTGTCTTTGCCGTACGGACTTGAAACGGTTGGGGAGAACGGCGGGTCGGCGAAAACTCAAGTGTCTTTTGTGTTTGCAGCCTCCCGCGCCTCTCAAATTTCGTTCCGCGAATTGGCGAGGGGCGGCTTCGTCGCGATTGTGCGCCGCTGTCGGGGTAGGACACGGACGCCGATGGCGCATAAAGCGCGAAGGCATGTGCTGCACGGGCCACGCGCTTCCACCCAGGTCCCGCGCTTCCACCCGGCGGCTGAAGCCGAGAGGCGACGAAAGCCCCAAAACGGCACGAGCAAACTCGTGCCCTGACGCGAAAACGATGTTCCATCCCCTTTCCCACAGGACGGTCGGGGAGGGGTTAGGGACGTGCGGACCACGGCAGCGAAAGCACTTAGCGGTAGCCAGAAACGAACCGAACGGAACGAAAAGTGCTCTCAACTGTAGCCGTGAAGCCGCTTTTTGGCGTCTAATCGAATACGAGGCTGCCGCGAGGCGCCGTTGGCGTTCCGGCAGCTGCAATATGATCGAAGAAAGGAACCGGTGGCTGATTTGCTTCCCGAAACGCCGCTGGTATGATAAGTGCCCATGCCCCACTTGCGTCGTCTCTTCTTAGCGGTCCTGGCCGTCTTAGCTCTCACCTTCGTGGCTTCATCCGCGCCTGCAGCGGCTGACGATCTTCCGGCCACCATTCCCCTCAGCCAAATCAAGCCCGGCATGAAGGGCGTAGCCTACACCATCTATCAAGGCGACCAGGTCGAGCCCATCAATCTGGTGGTGCTGGGCGTCATGCGCAACGCGCTGGGGCCCAAGCAGGACGTCATCCTGGTGAAGCTGCTGGGCGAGAAGGCGGCACAGTCCGGCGTGGTCGCGGGCATGAGCGGCAGCCCGGTCTACTTCGATGGCAAGCTGGCCGGCGCGCTTTCCCTGAAGCTGGGCACCTTCACCAAGGAAGCCATCGGCGGCGTAACTCCCATCGCCAGCATGCTGCAGGTGGAAAAGGAATCGTTGGTGAAGAGTCCGGCCGCGGAAACGGTTCCCGGCAAAGTGCGGCAGGATAACGTCGCCGCGCGCGTTCCCTTGTCGTTCGATTGCACGCAATTCACTGCCGCGGGTAACGGGCAGTATCTGGTGCCCATCGAAACGCCGTTGATCACCAGCGGAATTTATCCGCAAGCCCTCTCGCAATTTCAAAAGCAGTTTTCCTCCTGGGGCGTATCGGCAATGGCCGGCGGGACAGCCCCCTCTTCGCCCACCGACGCCAACCTGAAGCCCGGCGACATGGTTGGAATCGATTTGATCCGCGGCGACTTTTCGATCGCCTCGGGCTGTACGGTAACGACGATTATCGGAAACCAGATCCTGGCTTGCGGGCATCCCTTGTTCGGGTTCGGCTCGGTCGACTGGCCCATTTCACGCGCGCACGTGATCATGACGCTGGCCTCGGCCATGGCTTCCACCAAAATCATGACCACCGGCGGTGTGATCGGCACGCTGACGCAGGACCGCCGCACCGCCATTATGGGCAAACTTGGCCCTGCCCCGCCGATGATTCCCATGGAAGTTGACCTGCAGACGCCCGCCGGCGTCCAGAATTTCCATTTGCAGGTGATCGAAAGCCGCCAGCTCACGCCGATTCTCGTGGCCCTGGCTGCCTACAACAGCATTGTGGGCACGCCCGCCTATGGCGAAGGGTCCACGCTGCAACTGAACGGCTCGATTCAGATCAAAGGGCACACGCCGGTGAAAATGGACGACCTGTTCGCGCCCACCGACGTTCCCATCCCCAGCGGAATGATGGTGGCGCTGGCGGTCGAGGGCGCCTTTTCGCGCATCTATTCCAACCCCTACGAACGCCCGGACATCGAGGGAATTCATCTGCACGTCACCACGCTCCAGGAACGCCGCTCCGCGCGCATCGAAAATGCCTGGGTCGGCAAGAGCGAAGTTCATCCGGGTGAAACGCTGGACGTCAAGGTGCTGCTGCGGCCCTATCGCGGCGCTCCGGTCGTGCGCGAAATTCCCGTCCGCATACCGGAAGAGGTCACGCGCGGGAAACTGCAATTGATGGTCAGCGACGCCAACTGGGTCAACCGGAATCTCGAGATCGTGACCGCCTCATCGGACGGCCAACTGCCGGGGCTGGAAGAGCTGATCCGGCTGGTCAACCGCACGCGGCAGAACGACCGTTTGTACGCCACGCTGTTGCAACCGACACCCACTCTGCTGGTCGAAGATAAGGAACTGCCCAACGCGCCCGTATCGGAAATCAACATCCTGAATCAGCACCAGAATCCGGGCGACACGCGTCTGCTGTGGCAATCGACGGCGGGTGAATGGTCGGTCGAAATGCACCAGGTGATCTCGGGAGAACACTCCCTGACGATCACAGTCAAGTGACGCCGCTTCCCAAGGAGCTTCAGCGATGAAATGCCGGACACTTTTCGTGTGCGCGCTGGCCGCCGCCCTGTGGCCCGCGCAGGCCTTTGCGGAGCATACGCACTACTGGCGCGAGTCGGATTCCGTCGATTTCAGCCGCGGCACAGCGAAGGGCGTGGCCATTCGCAGCGATGGGAAGCTCATGCCCGCGCCGGAATTCACGCAATTTGCCGACCCGGACCTGGCCTACATCTGGCAACTGCGCCTGGACTCGCACGGCCGGCTGTACGCGGCGGGCGGGCCAAACGCGAAGGTCGTTCGCTTCGACAATGCGGGCAAGGCGACGACCGTATTCGATTCTTCCGAACTGGCAGCGCAGGCGATCGCTTTCGATGCGCAGGACAACCTGTACGTCGGGACCTCGCCGGACGGCAAAGTTTACAAAGTGACGCCGGAGGGCCAGAAAACCGTCTTCTTCACGCCCAAGACGAAGTACATCTGGGCGCTGCAGATCGACCGGCACGGCGATCTCTTCGTGGCCACCGGCGATCGGGGCAAGGTGTACGTCGTTTCGCCCGAAGGAAAGGGCGACGTCTTTTACCAGACCGATCAGCGCCACGCCCGTTCGCTGGCATTGGACGCCAAGGGCGACCTGCTCATCGGCACCGAGCCCGACGGCCTGATCATTCGCGTGCGCATCGAACGCAAGACGGCGCAAGCCCCGCCCACCGCGGGACCCTCCTTTGTGCTCTACGAAACCGATAAGAAGGAAGTGACCTCGCTGGCGGAGGACTCCGCGGGCAATCTCTATGCCGCGTCCATCGGCCAGAAGGGACCGGCGACCACGCCGATTCTGCCGCCGCAGATCGTGCCCCAGCAGGCTCAGGCGGTCGTGACCGCGGCCGGCGCGGCCCCGGGCACCATCGTGGTCTCGCCACAGCAAACGCCACATCCCGCCGCGCCCGTCGCTCCGTTCACCTATTTCGCTAACGCCGCCGGTGGCAGCGAGTTGGTGCGCCTTTCGCCCGACGGCTCGCCGAAGGAACTGTGGGACTCGAATGCCGACCTGGTCTTCTCCACCGCTTTTTCGCCCGCGGGCAAATTGCTCCTCGGCACGGGTGACAGCGGAGCGATCATCCAGCTCGAAGGCAACGGTGTTTATTCCACTGTGGCGCAGTCCGCTTCCGCGCAAGTGACTTCCCTGCTGGCCGCGCCCGGCGGCAAAATGTTCGTGGCCACCGCCAATCCGGGCAAAGTGTTCACGCTGGGTCCCGGATACGCCAAGCAGGGCAGCTTCGAATCGAACACCTTCGACGCCAGCATTTTCTCGCACTGGGGCCGCCTGACTTGGTGGGGCGAGAACGGCGCGACCCAGGGCAAAGTCGTCTTCTATGCCCGCTCGGGCAATACTTCGAGCCCGGCGAAGAATTGGAGCCCCTGGGCCGGGCCGTACAAGAACCCGAATGACGCCGCGCCCGTCGATTGTCCTCCCGCGCGGTTCGCGCAATGGAAGGCCGTGTTCGTCGAAACCGCAGGTGCGCCCAGCTTGTCGTGGGTCACCTTGGCCTACCAGCCCAAGAACGTCGCGCCCATCATCGACGACATCGCCATCCAGGATCCGGGCGTTCGCCTGATGGAACTGCCCCAGGGTGTGAATCCGATGGGCAGAATCAACGTGCAGGTGCGCATGCCGCACGCAGGAGGCGCGGTGTCTCCCAGCCCCGCGAACGCCGAAGAATTCCCGAAGCCGCCGAAAATCCAGATTCCCCCGCAGGGCTATTGGGATAAAGGCTGGCAAAGCGTGGTCTGGAGCGCGCATGACGAAAATGGCGACGATCTCGTGTTCAACGTGTATTACCGCGGCGAAGCCGAGAAAAGCTGGCGCTTGCTGAAGGATAAAATCACCCAGAACTATTATTCGTGGGACACCACCACCATGCCGGACGGCGCTTATTATCTCAGGGTCGTCGCTTCGGATTCTCCCTCGAATCCGACCGATCGCGCGCTCACCGCCGAACGTGACAGCGACCGCTTCGAGGTGGAAAACACGCCGCCCACCATCGAAGCCCTGCAGGCCGGGGTGCAGGGCGCCGACGCGACGGTCACCTTCCGCGGGGCCAGCGCCGGGAGCGATGCGCTGGCGGAAGCGAAGTACAGCGTCGACGCGGGCGCGTGGCAGATCATCTATCCTGTGGGATTGCTGTCCGATTCGCCCCGGCAGACGTACCGCATCGTGCTGAACCATCTGGCGCCCGGCGAACACACGGTTGCGGTGCAGATCGCCGATCGCTTCGACAACACCACCGCGGCAAAAACGACATTCACCGTTCCGCCCGCGGCAACGGCCGAGAAGTAGCGCCGATAATTTTTCCGAATCGCTCGAACGTGCGGTAATCTCGGCCGTTGCGATACCAATCTGTGGGGGAGACTTTCGGGATGTCGGCACAAGCAGCAACGCTGGCGCCGCCCGATCTGGCGGCCATTCGCGAGGCGCATCAAAGAATCGCGCCACGCATCCATCGCACCCCCGTTCTGACTTCCGCTTCCCTGAACGAAATCGCCGGCGCGGAAATTTTCTTCAAGTGCGAGAACCTGCAGAAAACGGGCTCGTTCAAAATTCGCGGCGCGACGAACGCGGTCTTCTCCCTGACGGACGAGGAGGCCAAGCGCGGCGTGGTGGCTCCTTCATCCGGCAACCATGCCGCGGCACTGTCGCTGGCCGCGCGCTGGCGCGGCATTCCGGCATGGCTCGTCATGCCGTCCAATTCATCCCCTGTGAAAAAACGCGCAGTGGAGGCCTACGGCGGCAAAATCACGGAATGCGAGCCGACCATGGAGTCGCGCGAGGCGACCGCCGCCGAAGTCATCGAGCGTACGGGCGCACAGCTGGTCCATCCCTATAACGATGTGCGCGTGATTGCGGGACAAGGCACGGCCGCGCTCGAACTGCTCGAACAGGTTCCCGATCTTGATATTGTGATCACGCCGGTCAGCGGCGGGGGGCTGCTCGGTGGGACGGCCATCGCGGCAAAAAGCCTCCGCCCCGACATTCGAGTGATTGGCGGCGAGCCGGCCAATGCCGACGACGCGGCGCGTTCGCTGGCCTCCGGCAAAATCGAACCGGTATCGAAGGCTCACACCATGGCCGACGGCCTGCGCGCCGGGCTCGCGCCCTTGACGTTCGGCATCTTGCGCCAGCGCGTCGACGAAATTTCCCTGGTCACCGAAGACGAAGTCGTTGCGGCCATGCTGCTCCTGTGGGAACGCATGAAAATCGTCGTGGAACCTTCCGGGGCGGTGGCCGCCGCGCCCGTGTTGAACAGAAGAATCCGCGCTGAAGGCAAGCGCGTGGGCGTGATCCTCTCCGGTGGAAACCTCGACTTGCACCACCTTCCCTGGACGCGCTAACGTCCGCAAAGCTACACCGCAGGTCAGTACCTGCGCGGCGCCGTCAGGTCGCCGCAGATGGGAGATCCAGGATGCATCGTGCACGACTCGTTGTCGCGACGGCGTTCCTGCTAGCCCTTGCCGGCGGGCGGCTTGCGGTAGCTGCATCGCCCCATGCGCAGATTCAGACACAGATCGATGCCATGGAGGCTGCGGCCAAAGCTCACGATACGGACGCATTCCTCAAGCCCTTCATGCGCGGACCGCAACTGGTCTTCGTGATCAATGGGCAGGTTATCCGAGGCTGGAACGCCCTGCATGCCGCGCAGTTGAAATGGTGGCGGAACGGCGCGTCCGATGCGCGGTACACGCAGACGAGTCCCACCAGCTTCATGGATGTGGCGCCCGGCGTGGTGGTCACCACGCAGCAACTGGCCTCCCAGCGCACGGGACCGGACGGAAAGATGCAGAAGGGCACCTTTGCCGTGAGCGACGTCTGGCGGCGTCAGCGCAACGGCTGGCGCATCGTCTACGCCTGCGAATCCTGGGCGCGCTAAACGCCAGAGGCTAAGTCAAGAACAGTCTGGAGAGCGCGTCCTGCTTTCGGCGTTTCGGGACGCGCAACCAAGGCATAAGCAATTAGGAAGAAAAGGTTGAGGCTTTCGCGGTTTCTGCATCCCAGCGCTGTTTACCGGGAAGCCCGTAATTCAACAACTCCATGGGCACACACGAGCACAGCGCAGCCGCAAAACATACTCGGGAGTGAAATGCAGCGATGATACCGTCCGCGACAGTTTCGGGAGCGACTCAAACATGAACCTGGCGCACCTGTCCTGCTCTCGTCCTGTCGTCCAGAGCCCTTGACTCTGACGCATCATGACCCTAAACTCTGCATCGTGCAGAAGCTTTGCACGAGGCGACTGGCCCGTCTTTATTTGTGCCAGCGAGGTCCCCGATCGTCGGGTGCTGCTGTTAAACGTGGGAAGTTATAGGTGTGCTCCACACCGGGTCCCTTGCTCCAGTGAAAGCGCCAGAACACCAAGAATTCCTGACTGACCTGCTCTCTAAACGCAAAGATATAGACCTTAACGGGTACGGGCGGGTCTCGCGGCTCGACATAACAAGCGACGAGCGCGAAAAGCTGTACGAGATTGGCGAGCGATGCGGCCTCCTCACCACGTATGAATTTAGCGGGATCTCGTGCTCTGGCATGAGCCGCAATGATGCCGCCCGCAGACTCCTCGACAAGACACGTAAGCGCGCCTTCGCAAGGCTGCGTGATGAATTCGGGGCCGCGGCTCATTTTTGGCCGGAGCCAAGGCAGTTGCCGACGGTTGATTTTTACTGGCGATTGGCAAAGCTCGGCGTAGTCATCACTGGACCATTGTTCGATTATTCTGGCCCCACCGCTGCACGAGCCAGGGACGTGCGGACGGATCGCAACTACCACTGCTTTCCAAAAAACCTGAAGGATTTAATGATCCTGAGTTTTCCTTACTACTTTGTGTGGCACCACCCTTCAGAATTCATCGCAAAGATTAAACAAAAGCTCGTCGCCTCTGGACGCTACCCCCGATTAAGCCAGCACGCTTAAGCCAGCGGTGTGCGCCACGGCGATGTTTCAGGTGCAGCTACAGAAAGGAGCAATCAGGGAAACACTCGGTAGAGTAATGTCTATCCCTAGCAGGGACAAGGTTCTGCGATACTTCAGACTTATTGATCTGGTGATCGAGAACCTGAAGGCCCTGACCCTCAAGTTGTTTGAATTGGCTTCGCTGATTTACGTTCTCTACAAGATCGTACTGCATCGTTAGCACTCCATAGCTGACGCAGGTACTTCGGCGAGGCAGCACACGATTTTCATTGAGACATGCGGGTGGTGTGTCCCGACGGCGAGGAGCAAGTTTTGGAGCATGCCGAGAGAAAAAAATGGCGTTGAAGCCGGTGTGTGAGCGTGGGGATTTTACTCTGAGGGCAGCTGAGGGCGGGCGCCCGCCGTTTTGGCAGTTTGGAACTCTTTGTGTCCGCGTTACGCGCGTCCCGAAACCCGAAAACAGGACGCAAAACGCGCCCGACAACGCCTTGCTGGCCCACACTTCCGCCCTGATCCATGCGTGGCACTTGCGTGGACCGCTTGCGGGCTATTTGAACTTGGCGTCCGAGATGCGACGCGCCACCTTATCCGCAAAAGGATGCGCCAACTGCCCGACGGAGCCGGCGTAGGCGTTGCCCCAAAACTCCGCGCGAATGGTGTCGCGGTGCTCGAACACCTTCACGCCGTTCTCGTCCGTGACCCAATAGCGGATCTCGGCGGCCTCGCGCCCTGAACCCAGGCCAATCAACATGCGTTTCGCGGCGTTGCCGGCGCGCCATCCGACGATTTCACCGTCGATGGCGTACATGTGACCGCTCTGCGCGGGGCGCTCGGCAACGAGATCGAACTGCGCGCCGAGCTTGGCCTTCAGTTCCGCCAGCGTGAGCGTCTGGAGCTGCTTCATGTCATAGGGCCACACAACACTTTGCGCCAGCGTAAACGTGTTCAATACGATCGGGGTCTTTGCCGGGAGCGGCACTGTTGCGGTTGCGTTCTGCTGCGAATAGGTCATCGAAGCAGCGAGGAGCGTCATTCCCAAGACGGCCAGGAGCCAAACACACTTCTTTGTCATGCGGACCTCCACGTGAGCTTGCCGGATAGGCTATCTGTCTCGATTCCGTAGAATTGCGCTTCATTCCCAAGCTGGTCCGATAACCGCTAATTGGCCGCACTCGCCCGATGGTGCATGGAGTGGTAGCGTTCGTATCCCACCGCCGCGTAATACACGGCGCGATCGAAGAAAGCCTCGATGGCCCGCGAGAGCTCCAGCACCTGGACGATTTCACCCGCGTGTTCGGTGAGCACTTCGTCCGTGATGTGTTCCCAGATGTGTTCTTTGGTGGCCACAATCGCCAGCAGCAGCTGGCTGAGCCGAACACCCTGGCCCGCGCGGCGCTCGCCGATGGCGATGTACCTGCGCTCGATATCCTGGTCCGACTTGAATTCCAGCCACTCGCCCAGATTGCTGTAGATCTCGTAGGTGCGCTGCCGCAATTCTTCCTCGGGCACATGCTGGCCATATTCGCGCAGGCGCGGGCAGCGGCCGATGCGGGCCCATAAGGTGTCGGCCAGATGCTCGGACTGGGCTTCGATGTGGCGGATAATCCTGCAACTCAGAAAGCCGAGCCTCGGTCCTGCACAATCGCCGGTAATCATTGGCCACCTCCCGCGGCAAGGGCCGCCGGTCCATCGGCGCGCTCCACGGCCGGCGTAACACCGTCCGGGTTCGCGCCGGGGCCGCGGAGCCCCGCTTGTTCCGCAGCTTGCTGCAGAAATTGTGTGAACTCGGCGGCGCGCAGCGCCGGGCGGCCGAGCTCTTTCCTGTTCGTGCCCTCCAGCGGCACCCACCAGCAGTCGTCCTCGACCGGAAGGCGGTAGAAAATCGTGCAATCCGTCCCCGCCAGCAGGAGAACCAACGGGTGCTGTTGGGCCAAAGGAAACATGCTGATGACGAAGGTAAACGCATGAGACTGAAGCAGCTCGCGAGCCGTCGCCGGCGTCGCGATCGCGCAGTCGAAACCGCATTGCCGGATGAACTCAAACAGCCCCGAAACCGCCAGGGCGTTCTCCGCCAGCAGCAGGATTTCCGTGCGCGGCTCGTTCATGGCGAGCTTCCTTCCCCTGCCGGCGCGCTCAGGCGGCCACTTCGAACGCAGGCGACCGGCTTGGCTCTGCGGCGCAGACCGCGGCAGCCAGTGCTCGCTCGAGTTCGTGCGGATATGGAGGAAAACCGACATAGTCGAACGCCCCTGCCATCATCGCTTCAAGGAACGACCCCCAATCGTCCAACTGCGAAACCACGATCACCGGCATCCGCAAGCCCGGAGAACTCCGAACGGTTGCAATCAATTCCTGGAAATTCCCATCCGGGAGGATGTCCTCACAAAGAGCCAGGCGAAAACGCTGACGGGAAAAGAGCTCCCGAGCCGCCGCAAGGGTTTCGCATGGAACGGGATGGAACCCGCAACTGGAGACGATGGCGCTCAACTGCTCCCGTTGAGCGGGGTCTGCGCTGATTACAACCACGGCTGAGCACATGCCCGCCTCCTCGGCCGAGTCTGGCCCCGGCTGTCTTCCCCATCGACTACACGTTGCGGCAGGTGCGGGGCGGGCGCAATGATGAGCACTACCCGCCGACGTGATGCCTGTCACAGACGGAATTGGTAGCAGCGGATGGACTTACCGCGTCCCGCTCTTAACCGCTTGGGAACCGCTGAAGGCGCCAGCCGGCGAACGGATGGCGAACGGCGAGTTTATGCGATGGGAGGCAGCGCGGTTTGGGTCGCAGCCAGTTGAGCGGCCCAGAGGTTTTCCTTGCCCTGGCTAACCGCCTGAGCGCTTCTCCTCGTTCATTCGACCCAATAGGCTTCCTGCTTCAGGCACTCCTTGGGAAAACCGGCTCGGCCAAGAATTCGAGCGCCGTTTTCGATCATGTGGGGATGCCCGCAGAGGTAGGCGGTGGTATCGACGGGAGACAACTCCCATGCGTCTTTGTATTTGCGAAGAATGTCCTCGACGCGGCCAACCTCACCTGTCCACGAGGGATCTTCGGCCAAGCGGCTCACGGTAGGGATGTACTCGAACCACGGGACGTTCGCGGCAATCCCCTCGAGCTCCTCGCGATAGCCAAATTCCCAGGAACGGCTCGCTCCGTGGATGAGATAAACGCGCATGCCTTCAGGAAAGCGCTTGGCTTCCCAGTCGGCACACAGGGTGCGTATGTAGGAGACGTAGGGCGCCACGCCGGTCACCGTGGCCAGGAGAAGATGATGGCGACGCCCGCTGGCCAGGTCCAAAGTGAAGCGGCCCTTAGGCACCTTGCGCAGGCTCAAAGTGGTTCCCGGCTGCGCCTGGTGCAGGGGACGCGTCAGTTCGCCCTCCGGAACAAACTCCATGAAAAACTCGATCTCCCGTTCGTAGGGGGATGAGGCGATCGTGTAGGGACGCTCGACAAATCCCGAGGGAGTGGCGGCGCCCAGGGTGGCGTACTGTCCCGGGACAAAATGAAATTCGCCGCCCGGATCGAGCCGAAGAATCCAGAGGTCCGGCGCGATGTCGCGTCGAAAAGTTACGCGCGCGGTGTGGAATTTTTCCGGCGAGGGTACCGGCATTCACAGATCTCCCCGCATCAGGTCGAAAGAAAAAGGCGCCCCGAGCTGCAAGGCGCCTCGCTCGATCCGACACGACTGATTCCCGAAGTCCGCGGCCGCTCCTACTGCTCAGGATGCTGCATCATTTGCATGGGATCGAACGGCTGCGGCGTGCCGGTGATTTTGTCCTTCGCGTCGCTGATCATCTTCACCAGAGTGATGGTCTGATCCTTGCTTTGGAATTTGACCAGGCCGAAGGGCGCCACCTTTTCGCTGACCCAGGCGTCGCCCGACCCGTCTTTGGCGCGGTAATGCCTGCAGGAAAAGGTGCCCGCCGGAGTGGTCACCCGCTCGGTGCCCAGATCCTCGCTATTTCCGCGCGCATCCTTGTATTGGATCGGTTCGCGCGAGCGCACCATCTGGTCCGGCATTTCCATGGGCACGCCCCCGGGCATTTGCATGATGGCCTTGAAGACCTGGATGCGCATGTCGGCGGGATCGAACGAGACGAGCTCCTTGACGATGGCCTCCCCGTTGTTCATGTTGGGGACGGTCATGGTCAACTCGAGCCAAACGGCGTCCGCCAATGACGAATTCCATCGTTCGCTTGGGACCATCCTGCCTCGCGATCTCATAGATTCCGCCACCCCCGACAACCGGGTGCCACAACCCCGTCATCCCCGGCGGTCCGCCGTGCGTGATCTGAGCGCGCGCAGTTCCTGCGGCGAAGAGACACACAACCGCCGAAACGCACACAAGGCCCAGAGATTTCATGGGACACCTCGGGTACGAGATTTAACTCATCCGTAGACGCAGATGAATGGCTCCTCTTGTACTACAAATCGCGGCCCTGCGCAGTATTCATCTTCGAGAAATCAAAGTTGGTGTGGATCTTGGCTTGCCCCACCTCGACGAAGAATTCAGCTCCTTTTGCGTCCGGCGCGATGGTGGGCTGCCCACCCGCGGTCTTAGGAAACGAAATGACCACAGCTTGAACCTTGCTGCCGTCGGGGCTCTTCTGGAATTCAACTTTGACCGGCTGTATCTTCTGCTTGCTCTTTTTCACCTGCAAGTAGGTGGCGCTCTTGACGGCCTCTTCCGTGCTTTGCTCGAAGGGCAACATCTGTGGACCAGCCACGAGCACCTGGTACACGCTGGGAGACTGCCCCAGTTCGGCTGTCGCTTGCGATTCTGTCATCGACCCGCTCAATTCCGCACTGCGCACATAGGCTTCGCGCATGGTGCGGGCCGAAACCCAGCGAACTACAAAAGGAACCACGGGAATTCCGCCGCCGCCACCACCGCCCCCCATGCCGGGCTGCATCCCGCCCCCAGAGGCGGCACCGCCGCCGCCACCACCGCCGCCCATGCCGGGACGCCCGCCACCGCCGCCGCTCGACGGTGGCGGCGCAGTGGGCTGCGGTTGCTCTTGGGGACGATTCATCGGCTCCATCGAGCCGTTGCCTTCCCACTTGGCGGTCACGTTGATGGTCTTGGCCCAAGGGGAGTCATCCAGGATTTTCTGCACGTCTTTCTTGTCCCACTGCTGGTACGGCTTCTTCCAAGGGTCGCTCGCCCAGGCCAAAGCGGCGATGGCCACAACCGCCAGGCCTGCCATGATCACTTTGCGCATTTCCAGTCCCCCCTTTTTCGCGTGTTTTCTACCGTGCTGCCGTGGAGATTGAAAGCCGATTCCCCATGTCCCACCCGCCATACGAAGACGTATGCGGAACAACATCGGATGCATGTTTCATTTTGAAATGGCTGGGTTCTCGCTACGGATTTAGCGAGTGACGTTCTTCGCGCCGACCGAACTGGGCGTCAAAGGCGCAGGCCTCGCGTCTGCCGCCGCTGTGCCACGAATCACACGCTCGATTCGGTAGACCGGATCGGCGCCCGATTCGAAATGAGTCCGCATCAGCAGCTCACCCACGAGCCCCACTGCTAGCAATTGTACCCCAAATAGACACAGCATCATCCCCAGGATGAGCAGCGGGCCGTGCTCCACGAAAATGGGCCCGGCAGAGAACAGCTTGTGGACAAACAGGCCAACCATTATGGCCGCGCCCGAAAAAATTCCGATCAAACCGGGCGGCCCGAAAAAGTGCAGTGGGCGGGTCATATAGCGCATGAGGAACCGGATGGTGATGATGTCGAAGAAGACGCGCAGGGTGCGGGAGATGCCGTAGTGCGATTTCCCACCTGGGCGCGGCACGTTCCGAATCGGAACTTCGATGATGCGTGCTCCGTTCCAGGCCGCCAGTGCCGGAATGAACCGGTGCATCTCGCCATAAAGGCGGACATCTTTGATGGTTTCGCGGCGATAGACTTTGAATGTCGACCCAAAATCATGAACAGCGACGCCGGAAAGCTTGGCCATCATCCAATTCGCGACGCGCGAAGGCAGGCGGCGGGTCAGGAAGCTGTCCACACGTTTCTGCCGCCAGCCGCTGACGATGTCGTACTGCCCGGTGGCAAAAGTATCCAGCATGATGGGGATATCCGCCGGGTCGTGCTGCAGATCGCCATCCATGGCGATGACGACTTCGCCCGCGGCGCAATCGAATCCGGCGGCGAGCGCCATCGTCTGGCCGTAATTGCGGCGGAGGCACAGTACGGTCACGCGCGGATCTTCGGCGGCGATCTCCGCCAGCAGGCGCGGCGTGGCATCCGTGCTCTTATCGTCCACGTAGATGAATTCGACGTCGCCCTCGCGCCCGGACATCACGGCGGACAGGCGTTCATGAAGTTCGCGCACACTCTCCTGCTCGTTGTGAAACGGCACCACCACGGAATACTTGGGCGGGCGCTCCGCCGAATCTTCCATGGACGTTCCAGAAGAGTCCCACATAGATCCCTAGTGTACCTCAGCGCACCTCGCGATAGGTGATCAGCCGAATGTCCCGTTGCGCCAGGGTGTGGCGAGGTTCCGCGGCGAGCAAGGCCGCAAGTTCCGTCTGCCGCTGCATTTGCAGGCGCGAGCCCGTCTGCGCCAGTTCCGGATCGCAGATCGCCGGATGCAGCATGATTTCCGTGCTGCCCTCCGACACGGTATCAATCATGGCGCGCAAAACGGCAGCGCTGATCCTGCCGGTCAGCGCCAAACCGAGGAATCGCCCGGGCGTCCGCAAGCCATAGCGGCGGCAGATTGCGTCGAAAGGGCCGGAAGCGAGCCGCGCGGCCGCCGCCGAGGCTAACTGCGTGGCAGACGCGACGCGTTGGCCCCGCGCGAAATTCCACGAATCGCGAAGGTTCTCGAACGGCCGGCGAATGCGTGCGATTCCGCAGTCCCGTGCGACGCGGGCCACGGACTCCATGACGCGTGGATGGGCGTGGGTATGCTTGTGAGTATCGAGATGGGTTGGCTCGATGCCCGCCGCGCGAACTCTTTCGATCTGCGCCCGCAACTCCTTCTCCATGTGTTCCGCGCGAATGAGACCTGCAGTCACTCTGGCCACCAGGGCTGGCAGGCTGCGCGGCAGGTTCCCTTCGCCATCCAGTAAGGAAGCGACTTGTTCGGGCGGCGTAACGGGGCGGCCACCGATCAAGACCAAGTGCACGCCCACACCGAGTGACGCATTTTGGCGCGCGAGCGCCACCGCATCCTCGAATTCGGGGCCGTTCGCCATCAGAGTCGCGCTGGTCAGGATTCCTTCGCGATGCGCTTGAATGATTCCCTGGTTCACGCCAGATGTCAGACCGAAATCGTCCCCATTCAGAATCAAATCTCTCATGAGGGAATTTGCGGAACGGAATCATAGCACGCGCGGCCGGAAGGCGAGGGTTCCGCGAGAGCAATTTTCCAGCCAACGAGTTGCCTCGCAGCGAAAGATGTATGAATGCTCTGTAACAGTTTTCAACAGTTCTGTTGAAAACCGTGTGGAAAAACCCGCTGTAAGTTTCCAAACCGATGGCGAATGTTGGTCTTACTGCGAATTGCACACGCGTTGGTGCAGAGGACATCGCGTTCACAAATTTCTCGCAAAATTCTTCGCGGGCGGGAATCGATCGACTGCGCTGGAAGGAATCAGTACCAGTGAGGCGGCTGTTTGAGCTTGATTTGGATCGTTTCTTCGGCGGTTTCAATATCGTACCACTGGCCGAACGTGCGCCAGCCCTTAGCGATCACTTGGATCATGATCTTTCCCTGCGGAATGGGCGGTACTTTCGTCGATCCGTCGTCGTTCGTCTTCAGATCGAGTTCGGCGAGCTTGTCTTTGTGAAACAGACCGCCGGATTCGTTGAAACGCACGTAGACGCTGGCCTGCCCTACCGGTTTTCCATAAGGGTCGGTGACTTTAATTCTCAAGCGCGTCTTGGGCGGCGGCTCGTTCTTCTTGGACTTGTCGGAATCGGACTGGCTATGCGCGCGGGCCAGCACAACCGGTGCGAGAGCGAGGCTCAGAGCGCCAATCGCGAGCGCGGCGGCCAAAACGAACGGCACATGTCGCGCACGGCGGCGCCACCTTTCGCTCGAGCCGAACGTCATGCTGACGTTCTACCGCAATCCTGGATCAGGCACAAGCATTTCCGTTGCCGTTGCGATTTTCCCGTTTCGGTTTCATTCGCCTTCCAAACGGCCGTGGAGCTGAGACCGAAGGAGCACCTTTGACGAGCTGGAGAAAAACAATGATGGAGTTACGCGGAATCAATGGTATAGCTCGATTGCGCATCGACCGCTGAGAATGGGCAGTCGAGCGCATACCAGCGGGAAGAACGGAAAAGAAGAGCTGCAAACCGCGGAGGAAGCGAATGGGCTTTTCGACGGACGCGATTCACGTGGGCCAGGAGCCGGACCCTGCTACCGGGGCGGTTGTCGCGCCGATCTACCAGACCTCGACGTACGTCATGGAGGCGGTGGATAAGAGCAAGGGTTACGACTACGCGCGCACCAACCATCCCAACCGCAAGGCCTTGGAGCGCACGGTGGCCAAGCTGGAAGGCGGCGGCTACGCCTACGTCTTCAGTTCGGGGATGGCGGCCATCGATTCCGTTTTTCGCCTGCTGAAGCCGGGCGACCACACGATTGTCTCGCAAGCTGTTTACGGCGGGGTGTTCCGGCTGACCACAAAACTACTCATGGATTCCGGCTTGGAGTTCACATTTGTGGACACCAGCGACCTGAAGAAAGTGGAACAGGCGCTGAAGAAGACGACGAAGATGATTTACGTCGAGACGCCGACAAATCCTACAATGATCGTAACTGACCTGAAGGCCGTCAGCCAGCTCGCGCACGACCACAACTTGCGGCTGGTGGTCGACAACACTTTCTTGAGCCCCTACCTGCAGCGCCCCATCGAATTCGGCGCGGATATCGTCGTGCACTCGATGACGAAATACCTGAACGGGCACAGCGATTGCACGGCCGGTGCGGTCGTTTTGACACGTTCCGAAGACGCCGAGAAAATCTATTTCATTCAACGCTCAGCGGGGGCGGGGCTGGCGCCCATGGATTGTTTCCTCGTTTCGCGCGGGATCAAGACGCTGGCGGTACGCATGGCGCGGCACAACGCTAATGGAATCATCGTTGCCGAATTTCTCGCTGCGCA
>Ga0075272_1000092_pt1 | contig 22658 bp, 20 predicted proteins | sample SF_Rice_5C_0N_40_FD_69776 | JGI IMG/M metagenome (GOLD analysis project Ga0075272, IMG submission 69776) | Rice paddy soil microbial communities from Twitchell Island, California, USA - SF_Rice_5C_0N_404 | ecosystem: Environmental > Terrestrial > Soil > Paddy field/soil | place: USA: Twitchell... | reverse complement strand
GGGCTTCACCTTCGAAGTCTTCGAGACGGCAGGCGTGACGGCCGGGGTCCGCAGGACCCGCTTGTCGTTTGCGCTCATGATCTTCTGCAGCCCGGCGATCGAATCGGCGATCAGGCGCGTTCCGTTCTCGTAGTCCTTCTCCTTCAGCTTCTGCTCGGCGACCGCGATCTGGGCCTTGGCGTGGCTCAGTTGCGTCAACTCGTCCGTGTTGAGCTTCCGCCGCTCGACCGCCGCACTCAGGTTCTTCGCAGTCGCGAGCTGCACGGCGCTCGTATCCTGCAACGGATTGACGACGGTCACCTGGGAGCCCGGCGGCTTCTGCGGCGTGACCGGCACGACGAGTGGCGGAGCACTCTTCGGCGGAGCCGTACCGTTCTGCGTTCCCGCGGTCGGCCTGAACAGTGCGATCGTGATCCCAATCCCTGCGATGATTCCGGCGGCCGCCGCCACCGCCGCCCACGGCCGGCGCTTCGGCTGCGCGGGGACGACCTGCGTCGGAGCGGCCGACGTCGTCAGATCGACCTCCGATTCGGTATGCGTGCCGGCCGTGGTGACGTCGGCGACGATGGCGGTGGGCGGCGCTTCGATGCGCGTCGGTTCCGCGCCGACGTCGATGCGCATGGTCGCCGGCGGGATCGCCCGGCTCCGGCTGCTCGGTCCGGAGTAGGCGTGCGCCGAAGCGCGGCTGTCGACGAACTCGTTCTGTTGCTCGAGCGTCAGCCGGCGTTCATCCGAGAGATACGCGGCCAGCGAATCCGACTGCAGGAAATGGCGCAGATCGTTCGAGAAATCGGAGGCCGTCTCGTAACGAGCGTCCTTTTCCTTGGCCAGCGCCTTCAGCACGATCACATCCAGCTCCTTGGGGACGCTGGCGACCTCCGAGGGCGCCGCGGGAGGCGTGGGGGTGATGATCCTGCTGATCACCTCCGGAGCCATGCTGCCGGGAAAGGCGCGCTTGTACGTCAGGAGCTCGTAGGCGATCGCACCGAGGGCGAAGATGTCGTCCTGCGCGCCGGTCTCGCCGCTGAGGCGCTCGGGGGACATGTAGGCGATCGTGCCGGCCATGTACCCGGTCTTCGTCAGGCGCGTGCTGTCGAAGCGCGCCAGGCCGAAGTCGAGGATCTTCGCCGTGCCCCGGGCGGTCACGCAGACGTTCGACGGCTTCATGTCGCGGTGCACGACACCGTGTTCGTGCGCATACGCGAGCCCCTCGGCGATCTGGATCAGGATGCTGATCTTCGAATCGAGCCCCAGCGGCTTGCGCTCGTCGATCAGGCGCGCCAGGTTGATCCCCTCGACGTACTCCATGACGATGTACGACAGGTCGTCCTGTTCGCCGAAATCGAAAACGGTGACGATGTTCGGATGCTGCAGCCGGCCGGCCGACCGCGCCTCCATGTGCAGGCGGTCGAGCAGGCTCTCATCGCCCGCGGCCTCTTCGCCGACGAGGATGGTCTTGACGGCGACGATGCGGTCGATCATGGGATCGCGCGCCTTGTAGACCACTCCCATCCCGCCGCGTCCGAGCGTGGACAAAATCTCGTATTTCCCAATCTTCGTGGGCTGATTGGCCGTGGCCATACGGATGGTGGTTATTTTACGACCTGTAGTCGGCGTTCAGCGCAACGTAATCGTGACCGAAGTCGCTGGCCAGCATCACGGTCCGGCCTGGTCCGCCGCCGAGGTCCAGGGTGATGGGGACGCGCTCGCGGGCAAACACGCGCGCGGCATCCTTTTCGCGATACTCGGCGGGATCGCCGTTGCGCACGAGCACCACGTTTCCCGCGGTGAGCGACACGCGCCGCACGGAGAACCGTGCGCCGCTGCGGCCGACGGCGGCCAGGATGCGCCCCCAGTTCGGATCGCCACCGTGCAGCGCGGTCTTCACCAGCGGCGAGGTTGCCACCGCGTGTGCCGCGAGTTTCGCTTCCCGATCGCTGCGAGCGCCGCGCACCTCGAGCTCCATCACTCGCGTCGCCCCTTCGCCATCGCGAACGATCATCCACGCCAGCTCGCGGCAGACGGAGTCGAGTGCCGCCTGAAACGCGGCGACGTCCGCCCTGCCCGCCTGCCCGGAGGCCATCAGCAGCACGCAGTCGTTCGTCGAGGTATCGCCGTCCACCGAAATGGCGTTGAAGCTCCGGGCGACCGCGGTCTTGAGACAGCGCTGGAGCGTCGGCGGATCGAGATCCGCATCCGTCATGACGAATGCCAGCATCGTGGCCATGTTCGGATGGATCATCCCCGCTCCTTTGGCCACGCCGACGACCCGAGCGCGCTTCGACCCGGCCGGGAACGTTGCCTGCGCGACTTTGGGGCCGACGTCGGTGGTGAGGATCGCGTGGGAGAACGCATCGATTCCCCCAGGGGAGAGCCGCGTGATGGCATCGGGGAGCGACGCCGTCACTTTCCTGTCCGGCAGGACCACGCCGATGACTCCGGTCGAAGCGAGAAAGATCTCGTCGACGCTGCAGCGCAGGAGTTGCGCGGCGCGGGACCGCACGCGCTTCGCCGCCTCCAGTCCCGCCCTGCCGGTGACGGCGTTCGCGCAGCCGGCGTTGACCACGACCGCGCGGACCCGTCCGCCGCTTTTCCTGAGCGAGGATTTCGCCAGCACGACGGGAGCGGCCAGGAACCGGTTCCGCGTGAACACCGCCGCGGCGCTCGCTCCTTTTTCTGCGGCGATCAGGCCGAGGTCCGGCCGTTTCTTGCGGATCCCGGCACGCACTCCGGAGGCGACGAACCCTTTCGGAAGCTTCAACCGACTCTCTCCAGCATGCGGCGCGCCGCCTCGTTCACGCGCTCGGGCGCGGTCCCGCCAAACGACTGCTTCTTCTCGAGCATTGAATCCAGCGTAATGCCGTACTCTCCCGCCAGCCGTTCGATCGATCCCAGCGCCCGGCCGACCCGCTCGTGCGCCTCGCGGAATGGCGTTCCCTTCGCCGCCATGGCGTCGGCGACGGCGGTGGCGATCAGCATCGGCGCGGATGCCGCGGCGCGCATGCGCTCGCGGTCCAGTTTCAGTCCGGCGATCAACGCCGCGAGTGCGGGGAGGGCCGCGGCGAGAACGGCGCGGGTGCGGAACAGCGGCTCCTTGTCGAGCTGCATGTCCTTGTCGTACGCCAGCGGGATTCCCTTCAGCACCGCGAGGAGTCCGGTCAGTTCGCCGATCGATCTTCCGGCATGTCCGCGCACGAGCTCGAGCACGTCGGGATTCTTCTTCTGCGGCATGCGCGACGACCCGGTCGACAGGGCGTCGGGAAGCTCCGCGTATCCCGCCTCGTCGGTGGTGAAAAAGATCACATCCTCCGCCAGGCGCGACAGGTGCGAGAGCAGGAGCGAGGCGCAGAAGAGATATTCGACGGCGAAGTCGCGGTCGGCGACGGCATCGATCGAATTTGCCGACGGCCGCGCGAACCCGAGTGATGCGGCGAGCGCCTGCCGGTCGATCGGCAGCGGCGTCCCGGCGAGCGCACCCGCTCCGAGCGGGCATTCGTCGCCGCGCTCGTGCGCGTCGGAAAAACGCTTCCAGTCGCGCAGCAGCATCTCGCAGTAGGCCAGGCACCAATGGCCGAACGTGATCGGCTCGGCCTGCTTCGAATGTGTATAGCCAGGCATCGCGGTGGCCGCTTCATCGGTCGCGCGCTTCGCAAGAGCGACGATGACATCGTGCACGTTCCACAGAGCGTCCGCACACGCTTTCTTCAGCCACAGCCGGAGGTCGGTCGCCACCTGATCGTTGCGCGAGCGGCCGGTGTGCAGTCTTCCGGCGAGCGGGCCGATGGCCTCGCGGAGCTTCGACTCGACCCAGGAGTGGACGTCCTCGAAGCCGGCGGCGGCCGCGGGCGGCGGCAGCTCCCGCAACGCGCCGATGATCGTCGCCGCCTCCGCGCCGGTCAGCGCGCCCGCCTTCTCCAGCGCCCCCGCCCAGGCGATCGAACCCTCGATGTCCTGCGCGAAGAGCTCCGCGTCGAAGGCGAACGAGTCGTTGAACGCACGGAGCAGCTCCGAAGGCCCTTCGCCGAACCGCCCTCCCCACAGATTGTTCACCGCGCGATCTTCTCTTCCACGGCGAACGGCGCGATGCGCTTCCGTCCGCGCAACGGCAGCCCGAAGAGGCGGATGAATCCCGCCGAGTCCCTGGCGTCGTAGCCGCGCATGTTGAACGACGCCAGATCCTCCGAGTAGAGCGATTCCGGCGACGTGCGCGACACGACCATGGCGTTCCCTTTGTACAGCTTGAGGGTGACCTCGCCGGTGACGCTCGCCGTCAGTGCATTGACGAAGGCATCGAAGGCCTCCTTGAGCGGCGAGAACCACTGCCCGAAATAGACCAGCTCCGCGTAGCGCGTGGCGATCCGTTCCTTTTCGTGTGCGGAATCGCGGTCGAGCGTGATCGACTCCAGCGCCTTGAGCGCGCTCACGAGCAGCGTTCCGCCCGGCGTCTCGTACACGCCGCGCGACTTGATGCCGATGAGGCGGTTCTCGACGAGATCCACACGGCCGACGCCGTGGCGGCCGCCGATGGCGTTCAGCGTCTCGATCAGTTTCGCCGGCGACAGCTCGGTCCCGTTCACCGCAACCGGCTCGCCGGCCTCGAAGGCGATCGTCACCTTCTCCGGGATTTCCGGCGCCAGCGCCGGGTCGACGGTCAGCTTGAACATCGAGGCTTCCGGCTCGAACGCCGGATCTTCCAGCGGTCCACCCTCGTGCGAGAGATGCCACAGGTTCCGGTCGCGGGAGTACGGGTCTTTCTTGGTGACCGGGACGGGAATGCCGCGCGCGGCAGCGAAGTCGATGGCATCCTCACGCGAGACGATCGACCACTCGCGCCACGGCGCGATGATCGCCAGTTCCGGCGCCAGCGCCTGATACGCGAGCTCGAAGCGCACCTGATCGTTTCCCTTGCCCGTGCAGCCGTGCGCCACGGCATCGCAGCCGGTCGAGAGCGCGATTTCCACCTGCTTGCGCGCGATCAGCGGCCGGGCGGTGGAAGTGCCGAGCAGGTAGTCGCGCTCGTAGATCGCGCCCGCCTTCAGCACCGGAAAGAGGTAGTCGCGCGCGAATTCCTCTTTGGCATCGATGAGGTAGAAATCGCACGCGCCGGTGGCGTACGCCTTCGCCTCGAGCCCGGCGGTCTCTTCCGCCTGGCCGACGTCGACGGCCACGGCCACCACGTCGCAGCCGTAGCTCTCCTTGAGCCAGGGAATGATCACGGAGGTATCGAGACCGCCCGAGTAGGCGAGCGCGACCTTGTGGATCTTCTTCATTTCGAGAGTGCTCCTTCAAGCGTTTGTCGGTGATCGGTTGTCAGCGGTCGGGCCGGCGAAGACAACCGGGAATCGACGGCTGTCGGCGAATTCGTGAGAAGGCGTTCGAACGTCTGGACGAACTGCCGCAATGCCTTCCTGGGCACGATGTACGGCGGCAGCAGGCGGATGACGTTGTCGCGCGCGGTGCCGACGATGAATCCGTTTTCCAGCAGCGCGCGGGCGACGTCCTTCGCCGGGCGATCGAGCTCGATGCCCCACATCATCCCCATACCGCGGACGTCGATGATCGCCGGGACGCGTGTCCGCAACCGCTCGAGCTCGTTTCCGAACCATTCGCCGAGATCGCGCACGCGAGCGAGCATCGCCGGCTGCTCAATGACCTCGAGCGCGGCGATCCCGAGTCGGCAGGCGATCGGATTGCCGCCGAAGGTCGTGCCGTGGTGGCCGGGCTTGACCACGCCTTCGATAGCCTCACCGGTCAGCACGGCGCCGAGCGGAAGTCCGCCGCCGAGCGGCTTGGCCAGCGTGACGATGTCAGGAACGACGCCGCTGTGCTGGAAGGCGAAGAGCGTGCCGGTCCGGCCGAGACCGCACTGGATTTCGTCGAAGATGAGGATTGCGCCGGTGCGGTCGGCGAACCGTCGCGCCGCGGCCAGGAAGTCGTGCGTCAGCGGGATGATGCCGCCCTCCCCCATCACCGGCTCGAGCACGATGGCGTTCGTCCGCTCGTCGACCGCCGATTCGAGCGCAGCGATGTCGTTTGGCGGCACGAACGTCACGCCGGGGACTCCCGGCTCGAACGGCGCGCGATACGCCGCGTGTCCGGTCATGGCCAACGATCCGAACGTCCGTCCGTGAAAACTCTCCTCGAGCGCCACGATGGCGTGCTTGCCGGGGTTCGCCAGTCTGGCGAATTTCAGTGCCGCCTCGTTCGCTTCGGTGCCGCTGTTGCAGAAAAAGGCGCGCATCAGTCCCGAGGCGCGCACCAGCCGCTCGGCCAGGATCCCCTGCGCCGGGTGGTAATAGAGATTGGAGACGTGCAGCAGCGAACGCGCCTCGTCGCGCAGCGCCCGCACCAGACGCGGATGCTGATGCCCCAGGGCGTTCACCGCGATCCCGCCGAGCAGGTCCCAGTACGGCTTCCCTTCGGCGTCGACCAGCAGCGCTCCCTTCCCGTATCGGGGATGAAACGGCGTGCGCGCATACGTGCCGAGCACGAAATTCCGTTCGCGTTCTTCGACGGCGGCGGGCGATTCGTCATGCAGCAACAAGAGACGTTCCTCCTTCTCCGATGTGGATCGAGCCGACGCCGGCGCTGAGCGCCTGCAGCGCCGCCTCGAGCTTCGGGCGCATGCCGCCGCTCACGATGTCGGTCTTCAGCAGTGCGCGGGCGTCGGCGGCTCCAAGCGACGGCACGACGGCGCCGTTTCCGTCGAGCAGGCCGGCGACGTCGGTGAGAAACACGAGCGAGCTGGCGCCGAGCGCCGCGGCGATGACGGCGGCTGCGCTGTCGGCGTTCACGTTGAGCAGCGTCCCCTTCGGGCCGGCGGCCACCGAGGAGACGACCGGCAGGATCCCGATGCCGAGGATGGCCTGGATCAGAGACGGATCGGACTTCCGGACGCGTCCCACGTTGCCGAGATCGATGCCGTCGATCGGCGGGTGGCGCTCGGCGACGAGCGTCGGGCCGTCCGATCCGCTGATGCCGGCGGCCTTCACCCCGGCACGCGCCAGCTCGGACACGAGCATCTTGTTGACGGTGCCGCCGAGCACGGCCACGACGATCTGCAAAGTCGCATCGTCGGTGATGCGGAGCCCGGCGTGCGTGCGCTTCGCCATGCCCAGCCGGGCGAGATGCGCGTCGATGTGCTTGCCGCCGCCGTGCACGATGACGATCGGTTCGCCGCGCTTCCACGCCCGTGCAATGCCGCGCAGAACCTCGGCGCGCCGCGCCGCATCGTCGAGCAGACTGCCACCCAGCTTGATGACTCTCACGCCAGGCCCTCCGTCTCGGGGAATCCGTACATGCGGTTGAAGTTCTGCACCGCCTGCGAGGCGGCCCCCTTGAGCAGGTTGTCGATCACCGAGACGATCACCGCGCGCCGGCCGCCCTGCAGCAGCGTGAATCCGATCTCGCACCGTGGCGTGTTGACGACGCTCCTCAGTTCCGGGAGTTGCCCGGCCGGCAGCACACGCACCAGCGGCGCACTTTCGTAGGCGCGCGCATACGTTTCGGCGATCTCCGCCGCGGTGAATGGGCGCGTGAAGCCGACATGAATCGTCGACAGGATCCCGCGCACAGTCGGAAGGAGGTGCGGCACGAAGACCAGCGGAGTGCGGTCGCCCAGGCGGAGCCCCTGCCGGATCTCGGGCTCGTGCCGGTGGCTTCCGACGCCGTAGGCTTTGAAGTTGCCGTACAGCTCGGCGAACGACCAGGCGAGATCCGCTTTCTTTCCGGCGCCGGAGACACCGCTCTTCGAATCGCAGATCACCGGCTGATCGCGATCGATGGCGAAGGTCAGCGGGCGGAGCGCGAGCAGAATCGAGGTCGGATAGCAGCCGGGATTGGCGACGAGGCGCGCCGTCTTGAGCTCGCCGTTGCACAGCTCAGTCAGGCCGTAGACCGCCTCGTCGAGCAGTTCCGGCCGCGCGTGCGCGAACCCGTACCACGACGGATAGAGCGACGGATCGCTCAGCCGGAACGCGCCGGAGAGGTCGATCACGCGCAGGCCACGGTCGAGCAACTCAGGCGCGAGCTCTGCCGACGCTTCGTTCGGAGTGGCCAGGAAGACGAGTTCCGGCTGCGCGGCGGCGAGCGCATCGATGGCGAATGGCTGCGCGACGAGCCCGGGGGCGGCGGCGGTGACCGGCGCCGCGGCGCCGCCGCTCGACGAGAACAGACCGACGACTTCGGCATGGGGATGCCGCGCCAGGATTGCCGTCAGCTCGGCGCCGGCGTACCCGGTCGCGCCGATCACGGCTACCCGTTTCGCTTCGGAATTCGTCTGCATCACGAGTCTCTCATGCGCGGACGCGGCGGGCGAGCTCCGCGGTCTGCTGCACGTAGTGTGCGAAGGCATTGGCCGACGCGGGGTGGCGGAAGGCCACGAAGATGGTGTCGTCACCGCCGACGGTGCCGAGGGCATCGCGCGGCGGATTCGAGTCGAGCGCGCTGGCGACCGGCTGGGCGGCGGCCGGCGGAGTCTTGAGGACGACGAGATTCCCTGCGGCCTCGGCGAAAACGATGCTTTCCCGCAGGAGGTGCTCGAGGCGCTCCTCGCGCACCTCACGCGCGGTGAACGCGGCGATCGGTGTCACCGAGGCGAGGTCACCGGGGATGACGTAGCCGGCAGGCGTCTTTGCCAGACCGAGCTCGCGGATGTCGCGCGAGAGGGTCGGCTGCGTGACACGGAAGCCGCGCTTGCGGAGGATGGCCAGCAACTCGTCCTGCGAGTGAATGGCCTGCTGGCGCACGATGCCCAGGATCTCCTCCCGTCTTGCATGAATATTCATCATTATGCATTTTTATGCAACCGCCCCGGATTGTCAAGCATTCCAGAGGACCCGCCCCACCGAAATCCTGCCCGCCGCGCGGGGAGGAGGCATCCACATTGCGTATCCCTTCCCCATGTCACGAGTCGAACCCAGCCACACCCTTCCTCCTCCCCGCGAAGCCGAACGCCGCCGCGAGCCTGATAAGGCCGAGGGGGACGAGAAGACGGTGGAAGAGGCGCTCCGCCGTCAGGAAGAAGCGCAGACGGAAAGCGAGTCTGGGGACCGGCAATTGGATTCGCCGGGCAGCGCGGTTCACCCCGCTGCTATTTGTGACAAATGATGATGTGCTCGTTCATCAATCGTTTGTCTGTGCGCCCGCCCAACGGTGCCATCAGCGGAACTGACTCACTCGCGCCGCGGCGTTGTTGATCAGAGATCTGGTCTGACCACTGGAGGCCTCCACCACCTCCACATTCGGGATGGCCCGACCGCCGGCCGCCGGAACCACGGATGGTGCGACATCGAGGCTCGCTCGCTCGCAGACGGCGGTTGAAACGGGAACGATGCCGCCTCCCCCGGCTTCAGATCGCAAGTCGCTTGCGCGATCACATCGCCGGCCGCGTTGCAAATGACTCGCCCCTCAGTGATGCCCGTGCAAGCACATCGCCGCCGTCGTGCGATCGCGGACCGCTATACTCATCAAACGATGCGGTCGAACCTGGCGGCACGACTGCGTGAAGAGAAGATCGAAGAGCTCCGGCGGATGACTCCGGCGGAACGGGTGCAGCTCGTCCTTCGGTTGCGCACGACCGGACTGGACGTGTATGCCGCTGGCCAGCACATCGATCGCGACACGGCCCTGGCACGGATCCGCCGTTCACGGCAGTCTGGCCGTCGTTACTCGCGCTGCATGGATGAATTGCTGCGGTGATCGAACGCGTACAGGACATCCTCGAACGGCGGAACGTCCCATACGCTCTGATCGGCGGGATGGCTGTGGCCGCACGGGGTCACACGCGTTTTACTGCCGACTTCGATGTTCTCACGACGGACCGGCGGGTGTTCGAACCAGGTTTGTGGACAGAGCTGCGCGATGCGGGCATCCCGGTCGACATTCGGCAGGGGGATCTTGATGATCCGCTCGCCGGCGTGGTCCGCATCGGTTCGAAACCCCACGAGGTCGACATCGTCGTCGGCCGGTCGCGATGGGAAGGTCAGATCGTACAGCGAGCCGAACGGCTCACGATCGGCAACCGTCCGACGCCCGTTGCACTCACCGGCGATCTCATTCTCCTCAAGCTGGCGGCCGGCGGCCCGATCGATCAGCAGGACATCATGGCTCTTCTGGCGCTCGGTCCTCGCGATGATCTGATTCGCGAGGTCAACGACAAAATCTCCGAACTTCCGCGCGATTCGGCCGGACTCTGGACGCGGATCGTCGCCGAAGCAGGAGGCTGAAACAGCGCCATCCGGGCAAGCGCGCCGGAACGGGCGGGCGGGACGGCGGCGGGCGATCTCGAACAGTCCGGTCGCGTCCGAATGGACCAGCGATGCCGAGTTCGAGTTGCACGCCGAAGCGCGCGCGTCCGCGCGGCCATATCACGCACGACCGGCTCGCGCATGGTCCTCGGAGATTCTCACGCCGCCCGGCGCAGGCGGGATGGAAAAGGTCAACCGCAGCGCGACACGCGGCTCGCGGGCGCGAAGTGGCCGTCAAGGTCATCTCCCCCCTCTCCTCCGCGTGCTACTTCGTGCCCAGGACGTGAGGTCGGACCAGCGTGACGGTGCGGGCGGCGCCGTCGCGTGCCAGCGTGGCGTCCTTCTTCGAGTAGAAGGTCGATGGCGTGAGGTCCTCGGCTCCATAGAAAGCCAGCTCGCGGTCGCGCCGCAAGTCGCGGCTCCAGCTCTCCCTGCAGTCGTTCTGGCAGGCGATCGCGCTCGGCCAGAAGGACGTCCGATACGTCATGCACCCGCGGCGCGGTCACGCCGTGAGTGCGCAACAGTCCCTTCAGCGCCAGCTCTACGATCTCCTGCGCTTCGCGCACGACGTCGGCCCAGCTCTGCCGCGCAGGCTCCTAGAACAGCGCCATTTGCGTGAAGCGGGCGGGAACGGGCGGGCGGGCCGGGCGGCGGCGGGTGATCTCGAAGATCCCCGTGGCCTCGAATTGCGCGGCGATTCCGAGCTCGAGTTGCACGCCCGTGCGCGCCAGCATGCCTGAGGCCATCTCCCGCACGATCGATTCGTGATTGTTTTTCTGCGACAGGTGGATCAGGCAGAGCGTCTTCAGGTCCGCACCGATCATCCGCTCCAGCGCGCTCATCGAGTCGTCGTTCGACAGATGCCCCAGGCGCGACATGATCCGCCGCTTCAACGACCACGGATACGTTCCCATGCGGAGCATGTCGAGATCGTGATTCGACTCGAAGAAGAGTCCGTCGCAGCCGCTCAGGTGGCGCAGCACGGCGTCCTCGACATAGCCGAGGTCGCTGGCCAGGCCGACGCGCGTGCCGTCGCGCGACTCGATCACGAAGCACGCCGGATCGGCCGCGTCATGCAGCGTCCGGCGGGCATGGACGTTCAACTCTCCGATCCGAAACGTGGTGTTGTTGTCGAAGAGCACGACCGGCGTCTCGCCGGGATCGATGGCGCTGGCTTCGAGCGTTCCGCGGGTCAGATAGATCGGCACGGAAGCCTTGCGGGCCACGCTTTCCGCGCCGCGGATGTGGTCGTAGTGCTCGTGCGTGAGCACGACCGCCTGCAGGTTCGCGAGACCACGCCCGATCTGCTCGAGCCGCCGCGCCGTCTCGCGGAAACCAAAGCCGGCGTCGACCAGGATGCCGGTTCCGTCGCTCTCGAAGTAGTACGCATTCCCCGCACTGCCCGAGCCGAGTGGAGCGACGAACATGGACTGATGGTAGCAGGTTGCCGGAGTGTCGGGTGCCCGGTTTCAGCCGCCAAACCGATACAATCGCCGCCGCATGGCGATGGAACGTTTCGTCGTCGAGGGAGGCCGCCGGCTGGAGGGAACGATCCGGCCGGGCGGTAACAAGAATGCCGCGCTGCCGATCCTCGCCGCCTGTCTGCTGACCGACGAACCGGTTACGCTGGTCAACGTCCCCGACATCCAGGACGTGCGGGTGATGCTCGAAATTCTGGAGGGGCTCGGCGCGAGCGTCGAGCGGCGCGAGCGGAACGTCGTGCGCATCGTGGCCGCGGGAACGATCTCCCCGATCCCCGATGCCGCGCTCTCCCGCAGGATCCGGGCCTCGATTCTCCTCGCCGGGTCGCTGCTCGCACGCTGCGGCTCCGCGGTGATCACCAAGCCGGGCGGCGACGTGATCGGCCGGCGGCGCGTCGACACGCACCTGCTGGCGCTCGAGTCGCTCGGCGCGCAGATCGAGGTCTCCGCGTACGAATATCGGATGAGCGCGGCCACGCTTCGCGGGCGCCGGATGTTCCTCGACGAGGCTTCGGTCACCGCGACCGAGAACGCGATCATGGCGGCGGTACTGGCCGAGGGCGACACGTTGATCTACAACGCCGCGGCTGAGCCGCACGTCCAGGATCTCTGCCGCTTTCTCAACACCCTCGGCGCGCAGATCGAAGGAATCTCGACCAACTCCTTGGAGATCCACGGGGTCGAGTCGCTCCACGGCGGGGAGTTCCGCATCCCGAGCGACCACATCGAGGTCGGCTCCTACATCGGCCTGGCGGCGATCACCCGCGGCGAGGTGCTGATCGAGGATGCCGTCCCCGAACACCTCTACGCCATCCGCCTGATGCTGGAGAAACTCGGCGTGGAGGTGCGCGTCGAAGGACCGAACGTGCGCGTCCCCGACGGACAGGAACTGCGGGTGCGGTACGACATCGGCGCAGCGGTCCCGAAGATCGACGACGGCCCGTGGCCGCTCTTTCCCGCTGACCTACTCTCCATCATGGTCGTCCTGGCCACGCAGGCCGAGGGGACGGTGATGATCTTCGAGAAGATGTTCGAGTCGCGTCTGTTCTTCACCGACAAGCTGATCTCCATGGGAGCGCGCATCGTGCTCTGCGATCCGCACCGGGCCATCATCGTCGGCGGCAACCGTCTCACCGGCGCCGAGATCTCCAGCCCCGACATCCGCGCCGGCATGGCCCTGCTGCTGGCCGCCCTCTGCGCCAAGGGCGAAAGCGTCATCCACAACATCGCCCAGATCGATCGGGGTTACGAACGGATCGAGGAGCGGTTGAATCCGCTCGGGGCGAAGATCGTGCGGGAACGCGACGAGTAGGAACGATGAACGCAACACCAGAAGGTTCCCCGTTGCTGGTTGCTCGTTCCGGATTCCGGCTCCCCTCTCCCGCTCCCGGCGTCATGGCCATCCTCAACGTCACGCCCGACTCGTTCTCCGACGGCGGCGTGCACTTCGATCATGCCAAGGCGGTGCACGCGGCGCTGCAGATGGAGGAGGACGGCGCGGCGCTGATCGACATCGGCGGGGAGTCGACCCGCCCCGGATCGGAGGGCGTCTCGGCCGAGGTGGAGATGGAGCGCGTCGTCCCGGTGATCGAACAGATCCGCCGGCGCAGCGGCGTGCCGATCTCCATCGATACGACGAAGGCCGCGGTCGCGGACGCGGCGCTCGGCGCGGGAGCGAACGTGATCAACGACGTCTCGGCATTGCGGGCCGACCCGGCGATGGCCCCACTGGCGGCCCGCAGTGGAGTCCCGGTCATCCTCATGCACATGCGCGGCAGCCCGCGGACCATGCAGCAGCACATTCACTATGATGACGTGGTGCGCGATGTGGGATGCGAGCTGGCAGAGTTCCGGGAGGGGGCCGTTGCCGCCGGAATCGACCGCGGATGCATCCTGATCGATCCCGGCATCGGCTTCGCGAAGACCTACGAACACAACCTGGAGGTCCTCGCGAGGCTCGGCGAGCTCGCGGCGATCGCCCCGCTGGTGGTCGGCGCGTCGAGAAAGGCGTTCATCGGACATCTCACCGGCCGCGAGGCCGGGCCGGACCGCGCCGCGGGATCGCTCGCCGCGGTGGCCGCCGCCCATCGGGCCGGCGCCGCGCTGGTGCGCGTGCACGACGTGCGGCAGACCGTCGACTTCCTGAACGTGCTGCAGGCGATCGACGCACACCGGAGGCGCTCGTCGTGACCTGGTTCGACCGCATCGCGACGCTGAACTTCACCTGGCACGACGCGGCCGACATCCTGATCGTCTCGTTCATCATCTACAACATCCTGGCGCTGATCCGCGGGACGCGCGCCATGCAGATGTTCATCGGGCTGGCGGTGCTGGCCAGCACGTTCTTCGTGGCGCGGGCGTTCGATCTCCCGGCGCTGGAAGCGATCTCGCGCGAGATCCTCTTCTATCTGCCGTTCGTCATCATCGTTCTCTTCCAGCACGAGATTCGGCGGGCGCTGGCGCGGATGGGCGGCAATCCGCTGTTGTCGTTCCTGGGCCGCGGGGTATCGGCGACCGCCTACGACGAGATCGCCAACGCCGCCGAGATCCTCGCGCGCCGGCGGATCGGTGCGTTGCTGGCGCTGGAGCGCACGCAGAGCCTGCGGGCCTACGCCGAAGCGGCGAAGCGGATCGATGCCGTGGTCACCACCGAGTTGCTCGTGACGATCTTCATTCCCGGCGGGCCGCTGCACGATGGCGCGGTGATCATCGGAGGGAACCGCGTCATCGCCGCCGGCGTCCTCCTGCCGCTGATGACCGCCGCCGATCCGCGGCTCAGTCACGGCACCCGGCACCGGGCCGCGCTCGGGCTGAGCGAGGAAAGCGACGCCCTGGTGGTCGTCATCTCCGAGGAGAACGGATCGGTGGCGGCAGCCACGGAAGGAGTGTTGTATGAGAGCCTCGGCCGCGCCGAGCTGCTGCGCCTGATGCGCGACCGGCTCGAGCCGGTCCACGGGGCCGCTGCATGAAGGGCTGGCTCTCGAACTGGTGGCTGCGCGTCCTCTCGCTCTTTCTGGCATTCGTGCTCTGGCTCGTCGTTTCCGGACCGCGCCGCGAGCCGGTCGCCGAACGGGCCTTCGCCGCGCCGCTGGCCATCCTTCGCATGCCGCGTGATCTGATCGTCACGACGACCCTTCCGGACACCGTGACCGTGCGTCTGCGCGGCCGCGTTTCCCAGATGCGCGCCATTTCGTCGCAGAACCTCGAGGTGCCGCTGGACCTCGGATCGGCGCAGCCGGGCGACGCGACCGTGACGCTGCTGCCGCGCGCCATCAACGTCCCGCAGGACGTCGAAGTCATCTCCATCGATCCGAACCAGCTCCGCTTCCGGATCGAGCGGATCCGCCAGAAGTCGGTCCCGATCCGCCCCTTCCTGGTCGGGCAGCCCCCGGCCGGCTACACGGCCGGCGACGTGACGATCGTCCCTCCGCTCGCGCTCGTCTCCGGTCCCGCCTCGCAGATCGGCAAGGCGACCGACGTCTCCACCGAACGCATCATCCTGACCGGCCGGACGGCCACGTTCGTGCAGAACGTCGCCGTGGTCTCCGATTCGGCGCTGGTACGGATCATCGATCCCATCAATGCCGACGTGACCGTGCCGGTCACGCCGGTGGTGACCTCGACCGAGCCGCCGACCGAGACGGCCCCTCCGGCCCCGGCGAAGACCACGAAAAAGGCGAGGAAGAAGGGGAGGCGATGAGAGCCCTCTTCGGAACTGACGGGATTCGCGGGAAAGCGCATCAATACCCGCTGGATCCCGCGACCATGGTCGCGCTCGGCACGGCGCTCGCGCGGCGGCTCGGAAAACCCCGCATCTTGATGGGCATGGACACGCGCGAATCGGGCCCCGAGATCGCCCGCGCCCTCGCCGCCGGCATCGAGGCGGGCGGCGGAACCGCCGGCTACATCGGCATCGTTCCCACACCCGCGGTGGCCTATCTCTGCCGCAGGTCGGATGCCGCCGCCGGAGTGTCGATCTCTGCCTCGCACAATCCATACGAGGACAACGGCGTGAAGATCTTCGGGCATGACGGGATGAAGATCCCCGACGCCGACGAGGAACGGATCGAGGACGAGCTCCGTGCGCTTCGCCGCGACGATGTCGCCATTCCGGAGATCGAGCTCCGCGAGGACCGCGCGCTGATCGAGAACTATGAGCAGTTCCTCGTCGGAGGCGTCCCGCCGGAGGCGTTGCGCGGAATGCGCGTGGTGCTCGACACCGGAAACGGCGCCGCCTACCGGATCGCACCGGAGGTCTTCCGCCGTGCCGGCGCCACGGTCCGGGTCATCAACGATCAGCCCGACGGACGGAACATCAACGAGCACGCCGGAGCGATGCACCCTGAGCATCTCGCCGAGGTCGTAGTCGAAGAGAAGGCGCACTTCGGCGTGGCCTTCGACGGTGACGCCGACCGGGCGATCTTCGCCGACGATGCGGGCCGCATCCGCGACGGCGACGAGATCCTCTATCTCTGGGCGGCGCGACTGCGGCGTGAACGGCGCCTGGCACACGAGCGCGTGGTCACCACGGTCATGTCCAATTTCGGGTTCGAACAACAGCTCCGGAACGACGGCATCGACCTGCGCCGCGCGCAGGTGGGCGACAAGTACGTCCTGGAGATGATGCTGGAGAGCGGCGCCATCCTCGGCGGCGAACAGTCGGGACACATCATCGATCTCACCGTGCACACGACCGGCGACGGGATCCACACCGCCCTGGTGTTCGGTGGGCTTCTGGCCGAGGCGGGACGCCGATTCTCCGAACTAAAGACCTTCGAGCCGATGCCCCAGGTGCTGGTGAATCAGGCGGTCGGGTCGAAGCCGCCTCTGGAGTCACTTTCCCGCTACCGCTCCGTTCTGGGGAGGGCGGAAAAGGAGCTGGGAGGCGCCGGACGCGTTCTCGTCCGCTATTCAGGAACTGAAAATAAAGTTCGCGTAATGGTAGAAGGACCTGAAGAATCAATGATTAAACGCATCGCCGAGGAGTTGAGAGAGACGCTTCGGCAAGAGATTGGCTGATTGCGAAAACTCTGGCATATGGGTTGACTGGCCGCTATACTGCGCCATCGTTTTCACCCCCAAACGGAAGAGGATGGCGATGGCAAAGGTGCAGGGGAAGAAGACCGCCTCCGGCGCGCACAAACACGCTGGAAAGAAGGCGGTGAGGCGGCCGTCGCACGCGAAGTCAGCGGCGAGAAAGCCGGCCCGCAAGGCTCCGACAGCGCCCCGGAAGAAAGCGTCCAAGCCGCCAAAGCCCGCGGCGCGCCCGCGCCCGGTGGCAAAAACAGCAGCGGCTCCAGCACGCCCTGTGGCCCACCCCCGCCCCGCCGCGGCGAAAGCGGCTCCGAAACATCCGGTCCCGCCGCAGGCCAAGCCTCCCACTCCCGAAAAAAAGCGCAGCCGGCGAGGGCGCACGCGCGTGCAGTCGAGCGGACCGATCGTGGCAGCGTGGTTCAGTTCGGGAGACAAGCGGCCCTCGTCGTTCATCCCTGCCCCGCCGCGCGCGGAAGGGCCGTCCCTGATCGCCGCCCCTCCAGCGTCATCGGACCGGCTGGTGTCCACGCACGAGCTGACCGAGTTCGTCGTGCGCACCGTTCCGGTTCGGATCGATGTCGAGGCCGCTGCCGGACGCGTCCATCTCGCCATCAGCCCCGACCAGGTGATCCTCAAGCCGGGCGAGGGCATCGAGTGGGACTTCCGATATGTCGGCGGCGCCGACGTGATCGTCGACGAGCTGATCATCGAGTTCGAGAAACCGTCACCGTTCTCGCAGTCGAATTTCCGGTCGCGCAGACCGGGAACCGCGCGGCCGCACCGACAACTCTCCGGCGCAGCGCACAAGAATGCCGCCGGACGGACCGCGCAGTACACGATCCGCGCTTTGAACGGCTTCAAGACGGAGATGGCGGTGGCCAGGCCCTCGGTGACGATCGTCCCCTGAGCCGTCGGGCAGCAGGCGGGACCGGCGATTCCGCCTGCCGGCTTCTCAGACGCTCGCGATGCGGCGCTCCGTCGTTCCGTGCTGCTCCTGCAGCGCGGCGATGGTCCGGAAGCCTTCGCGCAGGGAGCGGATCCCCTCGACGCACGCCGAGGCCGCGGTCAGCGTGGTCATGCAGGCGATGCCGTATTGCAGCGCGGTGCGGCGGATGTAGGTATCGTCGTAATGCGATTTCCGGCCCAGCGGCGTATTGATCACCAGCGTGATCTCACCGTTGATCATCCGGTCGAGGACGTTCGGGCGTTCATTTTCGTGGACCTTCCACACCAGCTGCCCGTGGACTCCGTTCTTCTCCAGAAACTCGAGGGTTCCCGACGTCGCGGCGATCCGGAAGCCGAGCGCGGCGAGGTCTTTGGCCAGCGTGACCACCACCGGCCGTTTGTCGTTGTCGTTGACGGACATGAACGCGGTGCCTTGCAGCGGCAGGATCGTCCCAGCGCCGAGCAGTGCCTTGGCGTAGGCCTCGCCGAAGCTACGTGAGCTTCCCATCACCTCGCCGGTCGATTTCATCTCCGGTCCGAGGACGCTGTCTTCACGGGGAAAGCGGTTGAACGGAAAGACGGGGGCCTTGACGAAGTACTCCTGCACGTACGGCTCCTGGGTCAATCCGAGCTCGCGCAGATTCATGCCGGCCATCACCCGTGCCGCGATCTTGGCGAAGGCGATTCCAGTCGCCTTGGAGACGTACGGAACGGTGCGCGAGGCGCGCGGGTTGACCTCGAGCACGTAGAGGTCGCCGTGGACGATGGCGTACTGCACGTTCATCAGCCCGACGACGCCGAGGGCCTTCGCCAGCTCGACGGTGCGCCGGCGGATGCGGTCCTGTTCGCGGTGACCGATGATGTACGGCGGGATGACCGCGGTGGAGTCGCCGGAGTGGATGCCGGCCTCCTCGATGTGCTCAATGACTCCGGCGATGACGACGTCCTTTCCGTCGGAGACGGCGTCGACATCGAGTTCGATGGCGTCCTCGAGGAAGCGGTCGATCAGCACGGGATGTCCCGGGCCGGCCTCCATGGCGTAGCCGATGTACTCGCGGAGCGTCGAGTCGTCGTAAACGATGGCCATGGCCCGGCCGCCGAGGACGTACGACGGGCGCACCACGACGGGAAATCCGATCCGTTGGGCGACCTGCAGCGCTTCGTCCTCGGTGGTCGCGGTGCCGTGCTCCGGCATCAGGATGTGATGCTCGCGCGCCAGGGCACCGAACCGCTCGCGGTCTTCGGCGATGTCGATCGACTCGACCGACGTCCCCCACATCGGCACGCCGGCGGCGGCGAGCTGGGTCGAGAGCTTCAGCGGCGTCTGCCCGCCGAACTGCACGATGACTCCCTCGGGCTTCTCCAGATCGACGATCTCCAGCACGTCTTCGAGCGTGAGCGGCTCGAAGTAGAGCCGGTCAGAGGTGTCGTAGTCGGTGGAGACCGTCTCCGGATTGCAGTTGACCATGATGGTCTCGAATCCCATCTCGCGCAGGGCGAAGGAGGCGTGCACGCAGCAGGTGTCGAACTCGATCCCCTGCCCGATCCGGTTCGGTCCGGAGCCGAGGATCATCACCTTGCGGCGGCTGGTCGGGGCGGCCTCATTCTCCCGCTCGTAGGTCGAGTAGAGATAGGGCGTGCTGGCCTCGAACTCCGCGGCACAGGTATCGACGCGCTTGTAGACCGGGCGGATGCCCCGCTCATGGCGCAGCCCGCGGACGGCGTGCTCCTCGCGCCCGGTGAGCGCCGCGATCTGCCGGTCGGAGAAGCCGTTGCGCTTCCAGGCCAGGAGTCGTTCGGGCGGCGGATCGTCTCCGATGGCCGCGATCTCGCTCTCCATCTCGATGATGCCGCGCATCTCGCGGAGGAACCAGGGATCGATCGACGAGTTCTCGTAGATCTCCTCGACGCTCATGCCGGCGCGCAGCGCGTCGCCGACGGCGAAAACGCGGTTCGGTCCCGCCACGCGGAGCTGCTCGGAGAGCTGCTCGGCCGGAGTGTGCAGCGTCTCCAGACCGTACATCCCGGTCTCCAGCGAGCGCAACCCCTTCTGCAGTGCCTCGTTGAACGTCCGGCCGATGGCCATCGATTCACCGACCGACTGCATCGACAGGCCGAGCACCGGCGGCGTGTTCCGGAACTTCTCGAAGGCGAAGCGGGGGACCTTCACCACCACGTAATCGATCGTCGGCTCGAAGGAAGCGGGCGTCTTGCGGGTGATGTCGTTGGGGATCTCGTCGAGCGTGTAGCCGGCCGCGAGCTTGGCGGCGAATTTGGCGATCGGAAATCCGGTGGCCTTCGAGGCCAGCGCCGACGAACGCGACACGCGCGGGTTCATCTCGATGGCCAGCCGCCGTCCCGTGGTTGGATGGACGGCGAATTGGATGTTCGATCCGCCGGTCTCCACGCCGATGGCCCGGATGATCCGCTTCGCCTCGTCGCGCATGGCCTGGTATTCGACGTTGGTCAGCGTCTGCTGGGGGGCCACGGTGATCGAATCGCCGGTGTGCACGCCCATCGGATCGAAGTTCTCGATCGAACAGACGATGATCACGTTGTCGGCCTTGTCGCGCATCACCTCGAGCTCGAATTCCTTCCATCCGAGGACCGATTCCTCGACCAGCACGCGGTGCACCGGCGAGAGATCGATCCCCCGTGCCGCGGTGGCCCGCAACTCTTCGACGTTGTAGGCGATGCCGCCGCCCGTCCCTCCCAATGTGAACGACGGCCGCACCACCACCGGGTATCCGATCCGCGCCGCGAACTGCTCCGCCTCTTCCACCGTTCCGGCGTATCCCGACCGCGGCACCTCGATGCCGATGCGCACCATGGCATCCTTGAAGAGCTGCCGGTCCTCGGCCGTCTTGATCGCCATATAGTTCGCGCCGATGAGCTCCACGCCGTGCTTCTGCAGCACGCCCGCTTCCCACAGCGCGCTGGCCAGGTTGATCCCCGTCTGTCCTCCGACCGTCGGCAGCACGGCGTCCGGTTTCTCGCGCTCGATGATCTGCTCGAGCGTGTCGGGAGTCAGCGGCTCGATGTACGTGCGGTCGGCGAACTCCGGATCGGTCATGATGGTCGCCGGATTGGAGTTCACCAGGATGATCCGGTATCCCTCTTCCTTCAGCGCCTTGCACGCCTGGGTGCCGGAATAGTCAAATTCGCAGGCCTGGCCGATGACAATGGGTCCGGATCCGATGACCAGGATCGACTTGAGATCGGTACGCTTGGGCATGAGCCGGGCAGATGATACAGGAGTGCGGACCGCGGACTGAGGTTCGAATCGGGATTTCATGAAGCATTTCGTCGAATGGGACCAGCTCGAAGTCCGTGTCAATGGCGACAAGCTCAACGCCTTCGCGCAGTCGTTCCGCGTCCCGCCGCTCGATCGTCTCCACCTCCATTTTCAGAACGGCGCCCTGCGGGTGATCGGATCCGTGCGCACGTTCATCAGTGTTCCGTTCGAGGTAGAGATCCGCGAGATCGTGGCCGCCGGACGAAGCGTGCGCATTCCGCTCCGATCGCTCTCCGCCTTCGGAGGGATCCCCATCCCCCGCTTTCTCTTCTCACTGGTCAAGGACCGCTTTCCGGCCGAATTCGTCCGGTACGAGGAGCCGGCGACACTTGTCATCGCCCTGGACCGGTTCTTGCCAAATTTCGTGCAGGCCGAGATTCAGCGGGTCTGGATTATCGACGGCGGCCTCGCTGTCACCCTCGGCCGTGGGGGTGCCGACCTTCCGGCGCCGCGGGAGACGACGACCAATGGAGCAGATCGCACATGACTTCGCCGGGATCCACGATCACCGGCGTCTCTATGACCGCATTCGCGAGGCAGCCGACGATTTCGGCGCCAGGCGAGGACGCAGAATCCACGCGGCAATCGAGTTTCTCCTGCTCGCGCCCGATCTCTTCGTTCTTCTCGTGCGGCTGATTTTCGACGGTCGTGTCGGCGCGACGGAGAAGCTGCTCCTGGCGGCCGCGGCCGTGTACGTCCTCATTCCGTTCGACTTCCTTCCCGAATCGGTGCTCGGCGGGACCGGGTATCTCGACGACGCGGTCCTCATGGCCTACGTCGTGGCTCAGGTCCTGGCGATCGCCGACCCCGGCGTACTGCGCGAACTCTGGAGCGGCCGCAAAGAGATGATCGATCGGATGGCGTAGCCGCCTCCTATCATTCCGGCGGAGGTCCGACATAGCGGGCCCGCGGCCGGATGATCTCGTCGCGTGCGTACTGCTCGATGGCGTGACCGATCCAGCCGATCGTGCGGCCGAGGGCGAAGAGAGTGAGCGGGCTACCGGGCGGCAGCCTCAGGACGCGCGCAGCGACCACGAGAGCGAAGTCGATCGTGGGCTTTTCGGACAACAGCGCTTCGGCCGCATCGGTGATCGACCGGGCGAACGCGAGCTCTTTCGATTTCGGCATCCGTTCGGCGAGCAGGCCCATCAGTGCCGCGGCGCGGGGATCGCCATTGGGATAGAGCGGATGGCCGAAGCCGTAGAGCGGCTCGCCGCGCCGCAGGCGCTCCCCCAGAGCGGCACCTAGCTCGCCGCCGCGCTGCAGTTCGTCGAACATCGTGGCGATCCGCGCTGTCATCCCGCCGTGCTTGCTCCCGGCGATGGCAGAGAGGCCGGCGGTGACCACGGCGTACGGGTCGGCGCCGGCGGAGGCGACACATCGGGCGACGAACGAAGAGACATTCAGCTCGTGATCGGCACAGAGGATCAGGGCCGCCCGGATGCACTCCCGCGCGGCGCCGTGCCGCGGGACCCAGTGACGCTGCAGCGTCTCATCGACCGTCTCCGAGATGTCGGAACTCTCGGCGGCGATGCTCGCGAGGAGGTTCAGGATACGCCAGCCCGCCCGGGCAACCGCGAGGGGCCGTAGATCGAATGCCAGCGGGTCGCGCGCGCCGACGAGCGGAAGGGTCGACGCCGCGCGGCTGGCGAAGGG
>Ga0075272_1000091_pt1 | contig 22740 bp, 21 predicted proteins | sample SF_Rice_5C_0N_40_FD_69776 | JGI IMG/M metagenome (GOLD analysis project Ga0075272, IMG submission 69776) | Rice paddy soil microbial communities from Twitchell Island, California, USA - SF_Rice_5C_0N_404 | ecosystem: Environmental > Terrestrial > Soil > Paddy field/soil | place: USA: Twitchell... | reverse complement strand
ACAATTTCTGCCTGGGAGGGATAATCGAACCGCCGGACGTCTTGGTGTGATTGAGGGTGAGGGATGATCATCAATTGCCCGCGGTCCACCTGGCACCAGCTGCACGCATACCCGGATCGGAGTTCGACGAAGTAGATCGGACGGTCGAATTCCGTGGCCCAATTTTCGGCACTGATCTTCCTCTGGTTCGAATCGATCTGCACAAGGGAGCCTGGACGGATCAACGGATAGAGCGTGTAGTCCTCCAGGCCGATATAACCGTAGACGGATTTTCCCAGATCCAGATGCTGCAAGAGGCCGATCGGCAGTTGGTCCCATTTCGCGACCACCCGTGAAAGCAGGTTTGTTTTTTCCAACCGGAACTCCGGCCTGAACTGGACCGGCAGCGTCAGTTCCTGGTTTTCAAGATCCGTTTCGCTGCCGAGCAAGTGCGTGCGGGGAACACCGATCGAGGCCCGCGTCCGGCCCAGCTCGCTGATCGGTATGCCGAAGCAGGCCAGTACGTCGTGGTACCCAACTTTGTAGATAGTGCTCAGAGTGTGAAGCTTGTAGATGCTGGGCTTCAGTTGGCCGTTCTCGATATCCGTAACCCAGGTGTGAGAAATGTAGAATTCCCGGTTGTGATGCTCGTCGGCGATTTCCCGACTTCGCGCCTCCACATCGCGCGTCGACAGGCCCAGGCGCTCGCGAAGTTCTTTGAGTGTTTGTCCGGCACTCGGACTCGGCTTGCGAGCGCCCATTGGAGGGAATCCTACGCTTGTGGCCCTAGTTATGTCCAGACACGTAAATGCTCCTTCATTTGTACGCGGTGACGCTCCAACTTTCATGGAAATCGCGCTGCTGGTCGCAATTGCGGCCACGCGGCGAATTCCCCGCCTCCCCCGGGGGCCGCGCGGATATATACGGAACTATTGGCGACGGCTGGATGGAAAAAGCTCTCCAAGTTCAGCAGATTCTCGCCGCGCGAGAACTGACGCTCAACCGCGTGTCCGAACGATCCGCGGGCATTTTTGGCAGTTCCGCAGCATTCTACGTGCCACACAACCTGTATCATCGGTTGGCGCGGCCTTCTTTCCAGCCGACCATTCATCAAATTCTGGCCCTGAGCTACATCAGCAGTTACCGGCTCTGTGACTGGCTGGCCGTGTTTGGTTTTGATCTCGACGTGATCTCGCGAGTCCAGTTGCTGATTCCCAGGCGGCGAACCACCGTCCTGGATTCCGCCGTGTATGACACATTTCGCTGGGTTCCCTGGTTTGCCGAGCGAGCTCGAAACGAGCCTCGCCTCTCAATCGCTCCACTGGGGCACTTCGTGCTTTGGGACGCACCGCGCAGGGCCGGAGACTTACTACCGGCGGTTCCAGATAAGTTTGTTTATACGCGAATCGGTGAAGAAGACGTCTATGCCCGGCCGCAGTTCGTCCCGGGCGGCATCATTCGCGCGGATAGAACGCGTGCTGAGGAGTTCAGGCAGCAAGAGACGGGCGTTCCTGAAAGCCATTTCTTCTTAGTGGAACACAGGGCCGGGTGGACCTGCTCGCGGCTTGTTCGCCTTGCGAGGGATCGGGTATTGCTGCACTGCCCGCAGCACCCCTGCGTCGAGCGCGAGCTACGGTTGGAAAGGGACGCCCGCGTCCTGGGTGTCATCGACGCGGAAATCCGGCCGGTCGGCCACCGTCGAGCAGAAGCTTGGCCAGGCTGTTCAAATCCCGTTAGCGGCGAGTTCGGGCAGTACCGAAGCGCACCGACCTCGTTGCGGAACCTCCTCGTCGGGGCGCGCGCACGTGCCGGCATGTCTTTCAGGGAAGCTTCGTCACTCAGCCGGTTGATTGCGACGACACTGTCCGATCCGCTGTATTTTGCCGCCCCGGGCAGTCTCTCGGACTATGAGACCCTGGATGCCCCGCCGCGGCACATCCAGAAAATCCTGACGATTTGCATCCTGTACGGTATCGGATTCTATGAGTTCCTGCGCACTTGCGGACTGCCGATTGATCGCGCCGGGCGGGACCCGATCCCCGACCACCTCATGCCGCGGAAGCCTCCCCATCGAAATTCTGGCCTGCCGCGCGCCCAGACCCAAAGCGGGCAGGAACCTAACGGCTTTCTGTCTTCTCTCTTGGCCGAGTGGCAAGAGGTTCCGCTCTTCCTCAGATTCTCTCTCGATGCAATCGCGGGAATGAAGAGCCCCACGCTCTCCGACGTCTTTTGGGTGGCAGGCGATGCGGGATCCGATCCGCTCCTTAAGACCGGCGCGTTGGTGGCGGTTAACCGTCGCGCGAAGCGCCCTGGGACCTTCGACCCGGCCGCCGCCTGCGCGCCGCCGCTCTATCTGCTGCTCAAACGGGACGGAGAGTATGCATGCGGCCGTTGCAGCCTCGATCGAGACGTACTGCGCATGCATGCCCCGGCGGGAAGCGTGCCGGAAGCACGGCGGCTGAGGAACGGAATTGACGCCGAAATTGTGGGCAAGGTAACTGCGATCCTCAGGCGGCTGTTCTGATGCCGGCGGGGGCTGACGGAGTTTCCCTCGACGCCGTGAGGCCGAAGCAAGCACTCTACCGCCCCGAAATTCGTGTTCGAATTACGGACGTAATATTTTGTCATTTCGCGCGAGAGTATCGAAACGGCGCACTCATTGTGGCGGTGGAATTTATGGGGCGATCCAATTAGAAGGGCGCGTTGCTGCTGGCCAAGCCATTCCGGGGACCACGGAGTTTTCGTCAATTGATGGCCAGTTCGTCGGTATAGCTGTCCAGCGTGTCTTGGATGCGGCTGAAGAGTCGGCCCAACTCCTTCCGCAGCGTCTTGTCTTTGCTGTGGTTGGCTTCGGCGGCGAGGAAGCCTCCGAGTTCGTCCAAATCATCGAGGGTGAACCGGAAAACAGGCCGTTGCTCTTTCCTGGGCACAATACGCAGACGGTTCGTCAGATCATCGTCGGCCAAAGTGTGTTCCAGGATCAATTCCCGCTCGCGCTCATCAAGCTCCAGCAGGACCTTTTCGCCCGGCTGGATGCGAATCCGCTTCTTCTGCGGAAACCCGGACCTGGATCGGATCGCCTGCAAGAGTTGCTCTGCTTGCGGTGAGAGTGCGGGTTTGGGCGCATTCGGGTCTGGAATCGCTCGCTTCCGTACAGGACGGAATTTCTTCTCCAGCAGTTTGTTCACCTTCTCAATCGAGAAGGCCTCCGTGTCAAACGGACCGCGCCAAGCCATCATGTCCTCATGTTGCTCGTGACTCGGATCGGCCATTGCACGGAGATAATCCTGATAGCCGCCGATTCCGCCTACGTCTTCGGGAGGACAGCTTCTTTGGCCGCCAGCGCAACGCGGGTACAAGGCGCCCTGCGAAGGGTCCAGAATCGCTTCCAGAACGAGATCGTGCCGCCAGGAATCCCCAAAGTCGTACAGGTATTCAAGCTCAGCCCCGATGCCGGAGAGGACATTGCAAATGCGGGTCCGCCGTGCATTCAGGATCTCCGCTTCATTTTCGGGATGCGGGTCGCGGTACACCGAGCCGCCAACGCGGAATTCGTAGAGATGGTAGTTCTCCCAACCCATGGCCACCTGCAAAACGCGATGGAGCTGATCCAAGGTGTAGTGCTCCCACACCTGCACCCGGCGCCAAATGGGTGGAGAAACGCCGCGCAAGGTGGCTTTTAATTGATAAAGCCGGCAATCCTTTGCTTGTCCCACTGATTTCACTCTTCCTCGTCAGGAGCAGCATTCTTTCATCTGCAGGCTTGTTCGGCAAGGCGCGCCGGTGAATTCCCCAGCAAACGGAGATGCGTCATGTCCGTTCTTTTGTCGGGTTTTGTATGTGCCATAACCATTTATGCGATCAGATACTTACGTTGGATCCGAGGGCTGTTGGAGCCCAAATAATAGTCCGTGGACTTTGGTGGCCTGATGCCCTGCGTGTCGCTGAACGAAATCCTGTCGAGCATCGCTCACTTTTGCAAACGAATCTCTGACTCAGGGCACTAGACTTCTTGTGAACAAAGAACTTCGGTTCACCCCGCAACGAACCAAAGAGCTATGAGCGACTGCCGATCTAGTAGTGGCTTCCCATTTTCTGAATGGATCGAAATAGTTAGCGCCAAGGCCCGCCCGGTTCCCAACGTTTAGTGAATGGACTGCTGTCGAGCAAAGCCGTGGCGACGGGCGTCAAGAATTGCTTTACGTTTTCGATGACTTCCTTCAGTTCGGTCTTCGTAACGTATGTCGCGTTGCTGGTACCGAATGCGGCCCACTGCTTCTTCTTGTCCGTGTCGTTGTAGAACTCGGATGTGAAAGCCACTGGGGTGCCGCCGGCCGGTAGCTCAGTTCCGCGTCGCTCGAATGTTTTGCGGATCGCTTCGCCAAGTATTTTGCCGTCGAAATCGAGGTTCCGCGAAAGAGCGTCAAGATCATAGAAGTCTTTCATCCGGCTGTTAGCGATCCCGAGCTTGACCATGGCCTCGAATTTCTCCGCGACAACCGTTTCCTTGGGATAGGTGAGAAGGCGAGGACTGGGCGCCGGTAGTAGCGTGGGGTATTGAGTTTCGAGGGGCGCGGGAGTGATAGCATCTCCGAAGCCGATATCGATCTGAATCGGAATACGCGCGCGCTCAAGGTGCGCCGTGAACGTCACGCGTACGCCTTCGTAATCGGCATCTTCGGTAATGCGCTCGGCTTTCACAGAATCAGCGTCGAAGGTTAAGCCATCGGGTTCAACTTCAATGGCGGAGAGTTCTTTGAAGATCCCCACGAAACGTTCGGGGGAATTGTCGCCGCGTGCGAGGAAATCCGCGTCTCTTGTGGCGCGGTAGGTATGTTTTGTCCAGAGTTCGAAGAGCAACGCGCCTTTTAGGACGAACGTATCGCGGTGCTTTGAGCGGCTGAGGCGATACAGAATTCTCTCAAGACCGTACTTCACGAGAATCAACCCGAAGTCTTCGTTCCGCGAACGAGCCAAGTTGCGCAATTTCTGGCGCACAGAGGCCGCGAGGTTTTTTGGTTCATGCGGCACTAGAGCGACTCCAGGTAGGGGCGGATCACTTTCGCAACGCGGCAGACTTTCGCTGCGGCCCAGAGTTCGTCAATGGAAGCCTTCTTGCGCCGTCGAGATTCTTTTAGAGCCTCGATGGCGACGTCGAGTCCGATCTTGTAGCGGAACTTAAAACAGTCAGCAACGGTCTTGGCAGGCGTAAAAACGCGGATGAGCCGGCCGGATACGTGATGTTCGGACGCTCCGAACTGAAGCGCCTGGCCGGACATGCGAACGAATCGAACTGGCGGAGACGAAATTTTGGGAGCCCAGGCCTTGTGGCCAATGGCTATCCACACTTCGCGCGGAGACTGGGTAGTGAGGTTGTGAAATCGGAGTGCGGAGAGCAGGCAAATAATGCCTTTAGGGACCTGATACGATGCTTCGACAAGTGATGCGTGTTCGGTGGGAGAAAATGCCCGTGACGTGTATAGGCCACGTGCGATTTTTTCGAGTTGTCCCTGGCGAGCCAGCCGGGACAGATAGGTCCGCGGGACGCCGAGCTGTGCGGCATCGGCGGCAGTAATGATCTGGCGTTTCGTGGCGAGATTACGAAGTCTTTCAGCTTTGGATTTGTGCATGGGGACGCCTCGACGTTAGGCACCAAACCATCGGCAAATGTAAATAAGTGCCTAGCAATTGTAGCATACCGCCCTCCGCACCTCACTCACATCCTGAAAGCGGCTGGCTCGCATCAAGTTGCTCTGCAGCGGTTCACGCCGCTTTCTTTAGGAGGGAATAAAAAAGGGAACAAAAATCGACTGCGCTTAGGAGTATTCCGTGTCTAGCAATTGGACATGGCTCGCTGACATCTTCAACGCCAGTTGACCCGCAATCAAGTTGCTCTGCCTTGGTAGGTTAGGCCGCTTCCTTTGACCAATCGGACCAGATATGCGGGAATATCGTTCCGCTTTGCGGCCGCGCAGGTCATGTGCGCGAACAGGCGCCTCTCGAGTGCGGTCACAGGGCGGCTGGCTATCCGTCTCGACGGCAACAACTTGCAAACAGGCATGGACGACTTCCGAACAAAGCCCCGATATTCTGGAATTCCGCGAGAGCCAATGGGACAGTTGGCTACGCCGGACAAAGATCAAGGAATTCGTTTCAACCCATGTTCCGCGTTCACGACACAATTCGCAGCGCCGAGACACAGGACGGGGCCGTTCTGCTCGATGTCCACCACGGCCAGATGTTCTGCCTGAATGTGGTCGGCGCGAAGATCCTGGAATTGATGCGGCGGGGGTATGACGAAACGCGGATTGCGGATGAAATCAGCCGGGATTACGGGGTCAATCAAGACGTTGTGCGCGCGGATGTACTCGAGTTCATCGAAACGCTCGAGAAGCACCATATCTTGCAACCCGCTCGCCCGATCGACACCGCATAAGAAAGAGCAGCGAAAGCAATCCCATGGGTTCACGCTCACAACCCGCCGACACCTACCGCCTGATCATCACGCGGCGAAACGCGTCGGAAATCCTTCTCTTTCAGGCGGGCCGGGCGTGGGTTCTTCCTCTCGTCGAGATCGAGCGGCACCGGCGGATCGCCGAACAGCTGAATTCAAAGGCGGCGCGCGTGTGGGGAGTCGAGACGTACTGCCTGTTCAGCCCGCCGAAAGCCGCTTGCAGCCCGTCCGAACCGTTCGAATGCGCCGTAATGGAATCGGTCCAGCAGAACGCCGCGCCGCCGGCGGGGGCCCGCTGGATACCTTCGTCAGCCGCAGCCCGGTATTGCGATGTCGCCGATGCAACGGCCGCGAGAAGCGCACTCGCGGAAACTTCCGCATACGCCACTGGCAAGAAGCGCGGCCCCTTTGCCCGCCCCGGCTGGATGCGGGAGCTGTTGACGTGGGCGAGTGAACAAATCGCGCCGCTCGGCCTGCGGCCGACCGGCGAATTTCGACAGCTGAATGCCGGCCCGAGTTTCTCTCTCCTTCGATTGGAGACCGGCGGAGGGCCCGCTGTCTGGTTCAAGGCAACAGGCGAACCGAATCGCCACGAACTCCCGGTCACAGCCGGACTCGCAAGCCTCTTCCCGCGCCGTCTACCGCCGGTCCTTGGCGTCCACCGGGAGTGGAACGGCTGGCTCGCAGCGGAAGCAACGGGCGTGCCGCTCGACGAAGCAGCGCGATTTCGGGAATGGGAGCGGGTTGCCGCCGATCTTGCCGAGCTTCAGATCGAGTCCATCGAGAAGACGGCCGAACTGCTCGAAGCGCAGTTGAGGGATCTGCGTTCTCCAGTCCTGGCGGAGCGGATTGATCCCTTCGTTTCCCGCATGGGCGAATTCATGGCGGCGCAGGAAAAGCGCGACCCGGCGCCGCTTGCGCCGTCCGAACTCGCCATTCTCGGCCAAACCCTCAATGAATCTTGCGCCGTTCTCGATCGCATCGGTTTGCCGGACACCGTCGGCCACACCGATTGCAATCCCGGCAACATTGTGGTGTCGGATGACCGATGCGTGTATCTCGACTGGGCGGAGGGCTGCGTTGCGAATCCGCTGCTCACCTTCGAATACCTCCGGGTGTACATGGCGCGCTGCGGAATAGCCGAGGCAGGCCCGACCGAACGTCTCGCGTCCGCATACCTGCGGCCGTGGATCGTCTTTTACCCGCCCGAAAATCTGCACCGAGCGCTGGCGCTCGCTCCGCTGCTGGCAGTCTTCGCGTTCGCTGTTTCGACCGACGCGTGGCGCACGCTCGACCCTGCCGGCAACTCGAGGCTGACCGGGTATTACCGCAGTCTCGCCCGGCGCATGCACCGGGAAGCTGCCCGACTGGCAGAGAGGAGCGAACCGTGCCTGAGCTGACGCTCGCACCGCCCGTTTCCGCTCTTGAGCCGGTCACCGATGTGCTTCACGGGGTCGCGGTCACCGATCCCTATCGGTGGCTCGAAGATCAAAACTCGCCCCGCACGCGCGCCTGGATCGAGGAGCAAAGCCGCTACGGACGAGCCTATCTCGACGGAATTTCGGGGCGGGAGGAGATTCGGAACCGCATTCGTGAGCTGCTTGCAGTCGAAACGCACGACTCGATCCTGAAAGCCGGAAACCGCTACTTCTTCCGGAAACGACTGGCCGACCAGGAACAGCCATCGATTTACCTCCGCCAGGGAGCTCATGGCGAGGACGAATTGCTGATCGATCCCTCCACTTTGGAACCGGGAACCCACACGGCCGTCAAGCCCCTGCGGGCGTCGGCGGATGGACAGCTTCTCCTCTACGAAATCAAGGAGGGCGGAGAACGGACCGGAACCTTTGCCATTTTCGATGTCGATTCCCGCAAGACGCTCCCCGACGTTCTGCCAAGAGGCTATCTGCGCGGGTTCGCATTTGGGCCGGATGACGAGAGCTTTTACTACGTGCACGAAGCGCTTGATTCGAAGAGGCCATTCTATCGCGCTGCCTATCGCCACGTTCTGGGAAGTGATTTTCGCGGCGACGAAGAAATTTTCTCTGCAGGCGACGGGAAAGAACTGCGATTGGCGCTCGTATCCACCCGCCATCGACTCGGATTCCTCGTTTACCGGTTTCTCGAGAAGACTCGGATGTCGTTCTATGTGAAATCCGCAACCGGAGCAGAACGGCCCGAATGCATCTTCTCGGACGCCGAGTGGAGATTCGGCCCGCTGCTTCTTGGCGAAAGAATTCTGGCCGTCACCGATCGCGATGCACCCAACGTGCGAATCGTCGAGCTGCGCGGCCAACCCGGCGAGGAACGCAAGTGGGTGGACGTGGTTCCGGAGAGCGATTACCGGATCGACCAATGGGCTGTTGCCGGGGATCGCATTCTGGTTCTTTGCTCCAAGAACATGGAACGCCGCATCCGTATGTTTGACCTCGCCGGGCGAGAGATCCAGGAGTTGCGTGTGGCTCCCGGCGAGACCATTCGCCTGGTTGGCGCGGGCCCGGAAAGCGACGAAGTGTTTCTGGAGCGAGAGTCGTTTGCCGAGCCGATCCGAACCGTGCGGTATTCTCCGGCCAAGCGCGAGTGCACTCTGTGGGCCAAGCGAACGATCCCGTTTGATGGGTCGAACTACAGCCACCGCCAACTGCGCTTCCGCTCGAAAGACGGAACGCAAATTCCCGTCTATCTCGTAGGCCGGAAAGACGTCCTCGCAGGCGGCTGCCATCCCGCGGTCATGACGTCCTACGGCGGTTACGGCGTGTCGATGACGCCGCAGTTCAGCGTGTTCGTCGCGTTCCTCATGGAGCGCGGATGCCTGTTTGCACTGCCCAACATCCGCGGCGGATCGGAGTTCGGACGTGAATGGCACGAAGCCGCCAAGCGCAGAAACAGGCAGAAAGCGTATGACGACTTCCTGGCGGCGGCCGAATGGCTCGTCGACACGGGGCGCACCGCTCCGCACAAGCTCGCGATCTTCGGCGGATCGAATTCAGGGTTGCTGGTCGGCGCCGCGCTGACTCAGCGGCCGGAACTGTTTCGTGCCGTGGTGTGCATGGTGCCGATGCTGGACATGCTGCGGTATCACCTGTTCGACAACGCGCACGTCTGGCGGGAAGAATTCGGCACTGCGGAGGACCCGGAAGATTTCGCCGTCCTTGCCCGCTACTCACCGTATCACCAGGTGCAAGAGGGGACAGCGTATCCAGCCACGATGATCGTTTCCGGGGACGCGGACCGCAACTGCAATCCGCTACACGCGCGGAAGATGGCGGCACGACTCCAAGCGGCGAATGTTTCCGGCCGGCCCATTTTCCTCGACTACAGCGAGTTTCGCGGGCACTCGCCGGTTCTGCCGTTGAGCCAGCGGGTCGAAGCGCTGACCGACCGAATGGCGTTTCTGTGCGACCAGTTGGGACTGCCCAGGTGAGGGGGGAGGGTGTCGTGTCGTTCTTGGGGCTGAAAGCGTATCTGCTGCTCATCTATTTCGATCTGTATCTCGCGCGCGGCAATTTCGAAGCGCTATACGAACGAGTGCGAGGCTTCCCCGTACGGAAGGTCACTCCTCCCGAGAATGCGGTCGAGCGGATCTGCTCCGCCATGGACCTAGCCTCGATCTGGTACTGGAAAGAGGCGCTCTGCCTCCAGCGCTCGGCGGCAACGACCTGCCTTCTCCGGCGGCACGGGGTACCCGCACAACTCGTGATCGGGGCGCAGCAACTGCCATTCAAGGCGCACGCCTGGGTAGAAGTCGACGGCCGCGTGGTGAACGACAAGCCGTACATGCACGAGATGTACGCCGTACTCGACCGGTGCTAACCGGGGATTCGCTTTATTGCCGGGGGGAGCTGTGAGCGTTCAGTTTGGAAGATGGAACTTCGATGGGCGGCCCGTTGAACCGGACTACATCGCGAAGGTCAACGCGCTTCTCGCTCCCTACGCCCCAGATGGCTGCAGTTCCCATTCCGCAGCGGGTCTCACCATCCTTTATCACGCCTTCCATACAACCAAGGAGTCGCGCCGGGAGAAGCAGCCGCACATCTCGACTTCGGGTGCCGTGGTCACGTGGGACGGGAGGCTCGATAATCGCAAGGAACTCATCCGGGAGCTGGCCGACGTTCTGACGGGCAACTCAACAGACGTAGAGATCGCAGCCGCCGCATATGAGCAATGGGGTGAGCGATCGTTTGCCAAGCTGATCGGGGATTGGGCGCTCGCGATTTGGAATCCCGCAACGCGCTCTCTGATCCTGGCGAAGGATGTGATCGGCACACGCCACCTCTATTACGCAGCGGAAGAGTCGCGGATCACGTGGAGCACGATTCTCGATCCGCTGGTTCTGCTCGCCGGTCGAAAATTCCAGCTCTGCGAAGAATACATTGCCGGCTGGCTAGGGTTCTTTCCCGCAACCCATCTGACGCCGTACGTGGGGATCGACTCCGTTCCCCCATCCTGCTTCGTACGCCTACAGCCGGGCAAACGCGAGATTCGCAAGTACTGGGATTTCGATCCGCACAAGCGAATCCTTTATCGGACCGATGCCGAATACGAAGAGCACTTCCGCATCGTGTTTGCCGAAGCTGTCCGCAGGCGGCTTCGTTCGGACAGCCCTGTTCTGGCCGAACTCAGCGGAGGTATGGACTCGTCATCCATCGTCTGCATGGCGGATGAGATCATCGCGCGTGGCTTGGCTGAAACGCCACGCGTCGACACCATCTCGTATTACGACGACTCGGAACCGAACTGGAACGAGCGGCCGTATTTCGCAAAAGTAGAGCAAAAACGCGGCCAGATGGGGTCGCACATCAATGTCAGCGAGCGGTGTAGCTTCCCCAGCTCCGGGGACTGCTTCGCGGTTACGCCTGCAACAGACGGTTCCGCCGGCCGAGCAATCTCTCAGTTCGGCGACTTGCTTGCTCTGCAAGGGTATCGAGCATTGTTGTCAGGGACGGGCGGTGACGAAGTGACGGGCGGCGTGCCGACGCCCGCACCCGAGTTGGAGGATCTACTTGTCCGAGGTCGAATCGTGCTGCTCGCTCACAGCCTCAAGCTTTGGGCGTTGACTCTGCGAAAACCGTGGACTCATTTGTTGTTCGAAGCCGCGCGAGGGTTCTTGCCTGTCGAAATCGTCGGCCTGCCGAAACACATGAGACCGGCCCGGTGGCTGAACCAGAAATATGCCCGTCGCTACCGTCGTGCTTTGAGCGGATATCAGGAAAGATTGAAGATCTTCGGCCCGTCGCCTAGCGTGCAGGACAGCGTTACCGCTCTCAATGCGGTGCGGAGGCAAATAGAATGCTGCACACCGTCGTCTCTTCTAAACTGCGACCGGCGATATCCCTACCTTGACCGCGCGTTCTTGGAATTCATGTACGCCGTCCCTCGGAACCAGTTGGTGCGACCAGGACAGCGCCGTTCGCTGATGCGTCGCGCTCTCGTTGGAATCGTTCCCGACGAAATCCTGAACCGGAAGCGAAAGGCCTTTGTCGTCCGTGCTCCAGTACGCGCAGTCTCAAGCCAGTCGGACAGACTGCTTTCCTGTAACCGCAACATGGTGACGGTCGCACAGGAAATCACGGACGAAGAAGAGTTGCTCGAAGCGTTAAAGCAGACGGCGAGCGGCCTCGACCGGCCCGCACTCGCCCTTATGCGAACTCTAAGCGTCGAACAATGGTTGCGCCGACCAGCCGTTCAGAATGTACTGAAATCTCCCGCTTCGAGAGGGCAACGTGCTGCGCCAAATGCCGGGTTCTTTTGCGGGTGGCCCTCCAGGGAGCACCACGGAATTCAACTCGGAAGAGTTGAATCGCAGTCAATCCGAATCGAGGAGGTAGACAGACATGAAGTACAGCAAACCAGAAGTAGCGAACGTGGGTCGGGCTGACCAGGCCGTCCGAGGTCAGACGTTCAAGGGTGTTCAAACGGCCGATAACACGACGTCGAACGAATACAGCACCACTCCGGCGTACGAAGCGGACGAGTAGCGAACGCCTGGACGCTGGCGAATGTCCAGCGTGATCCAGGTTCTCCGTTGATCCAGAACGCTCAATTGTGATTGGGTCTGGCCCAGAGAGGAGAACGCAACGTGTATGCCAAGCCGAACTGCGTGTGCATATGGCCAGCTTGCGACGCGATTCGAGGCCAAACCTTCAAGGGCATCGTTCTGGCCGATCATATGCCGTCGGACTCAATCAGCTCTGCGAACGCTTACAAGACGGATGAGTAGGTCACAGCTGAAAGAGGGGTGCCGGACTCCGGTGCGGCGCCCCTCATCATTCGGGATCTGCTGGGCAGTTGTTGAGAACGAAGCTGGAAGACATTCCTACCGGCTGCGGAGTTGGAGTTCTTCGCTGCGCAGTTTTCGCCAGCGCCGATATTCCTGAGCCGTGCGCGAATCCCGGTCTTCTTGACCCTCCAGCCAGAACCGGAACCAGTCCACATTACCTTGCTCGGAGGCCAACCTCTCGAGCGGCTTTTGGAGCACGTGCTGACCGTCAGGGAAGTAAAGGAGGTCGACGGGCTTGCTTTGCTTCCATAAAGAGGCATAAATCTCCCACTCTTCCAAAATCCCGGGCGGCGATATCGCTTCGATCCGAATAGGTGTTTCAATGCGGTCCAGATTGAAGCCAGGTGCGAGCTTCAGCCATCTCCTTAGGCCTGGCCCGAACGCCGGCCTTTGGTAAATCTGTTCGGCCTCACTTGTAGACCGGTTGGGAGTGAACAATAGGTCTTGCATATAGCTTTCGTCCACCCCGTCAGCGAGAGTTGCCGCGGCAAACATCCCGGGATCTTGGATCAGAGCGCTTTCCACGTGATAGCATGTCCGGCTGAAGCCGATGATCCCGACTTTGTCACGCAAAACAAGTCCCTCGTCGACCAGTCGGTCAATCGCTGATTTGAAACCGCGGATCTGGTCTGGAGCTTCCTGGGCCGTGACTAAATGATCGTGCCTAACCGGCATCTGCAGGACGATCATTCCCGCACTCGCAAGGGCCTGAGCTGCAAACGCCGTCGTGTAGGCACCATCGGTTAGGAATTCATCTGGCTGAAATCCGTGGGTTTGGATCACCAGTGGATAACGTCTCCCTTCGATATACCCGGGCGGCTTTATGAGGCCCCCGACCCATTCGTATCCGGTGTCATCCTTCCAACGAAATTCTGAGGCCTGCCCCAACCTAACATTTGCCAATTGCGGATTTGGATCCCAGATCATTCTGCTTTTGCCGCTGTCGTGGTCCGTCGCCCACAGCGTGGGCCGCGTATTCAGATCTTGCTTGATAGAAATGACAAGGCCCTCGGTCGGAATGGTCCCGCGCGATACGGCCGTCAGCTCCGTGATTCGTCGCGTCCGCGTAGATCCCCTGCGGCGCGGCTCGTAGGGGAAGTGCTCCTGAACGTTGCCGGAGCTGGCGGTCCAGAACCGCAGAATTATTTGGTGGTCCTTTCCAAACGAGGCTGAAAGTAAGCGTTTGGCCGCTCTCGGATAGTCAGCAAACAACACACAGCTTCTTGACTTCGAGGCCACCTCCACTACTGCGGCCACACAGTAGTGAAGGCTTTTGGCTTGCGTGGGCTCACCCGCTCCTCGCAGGGGAAGGTACGTGTTCGTCAGCAATAGCTTTTCGCCATCCGAGGACCATGCAGCCTCGTTTACGTCGGCAGAGCCCAACGCCCAAGCATTGGGCGCGCTTATGAGTTCGGTTGTCTTTCCGGTTCGCAGATCAACAAGTGCGTACTGGGCTGGCCAAGGCTCTCCGATTCCGTGCGAAACCTTCGAGTGAAGCCGCAGGTAGGCAAAAGCGGGCTTGTATGCTTCCCATGCTGCAGGAATCGTCCGACTGGGTACCAGAACGACAGCGCTTTTGTCGTCTGGAGAGACGGATAGAACACTATACGGCGGAGGCGGTAGAGGAGACAGAGAGATCGGCCGATGAGTATCAGGGTCGATGATTTTATGGTTTCTGCCGTTTCTCGAGGTCCAGAGTTCAAGCGGCCCTTCCGAACTGTGTTGGTTCTCGAAAAGAATCGAGACCAAAGACAGCCCTGTAACTACCCTCGAAGCTCCTTCGTAGGAAGCGCTCGCGGCAAAGATTGGAGACATCCTTCTCGCCAAATAGACAATGCCAGTCCGGGTGAGGCGAAACTGAACGACGTCGAGCGCACTCGGGGTAAGTGCTCGATTGACACCGGAGCGGACGTTGAACTCGCGGATCTGGAGATTCCCTTCTGGCTTTTGCGCCAAGAAGACAAGACTCTGTGAATCTCGCGACCACTCGATTCCCGTAATCAGAGGCTCGTAAGAATCTGAATAACTCCTGCGGGGAGTTTCCGAGAGGATGACTGCGGGCTTCGGCCGGTATTGCAGGTCGCGACCACCTGCTTGCAAGAGCTTTTCTACCGCAGCCGAGCGGAAGAGCCATAGGGTCGATACCAGATGGTTCGATCGAAGAATCCCGCGCGTCGTGACCACGCCGAACCATCTGCGGTCCGGCGAGAACTTCGGTTTTCCGTCACCCCGCTGAAAGCGAGCCATTTCTACGGAGTCTGCGACCGAAAAGTCAGGACCGTCTTTCTGCCTTGATTGTAAAGGTGCAGCCGCGAGCGCGCTTATTAGCAGGGTAAATATCACCAACGCTGCGGGTGAATTTCTTCGCATGGGCGGTGCCAGCCTTGAAGCGTTGCTCAGCCGATTCCTTGTGGAGATCAGCTAAGTCGCGGGAAACTCAGAAGGTGAGCCTCAAAGCAAACTGCATCGAACGTGGTCCGCCCATTTGATAGAGAGGACTTAATACGCCCAGACTGGCGTTGAGAGTTCTCAGCGCCTGTCCGAAGTTGATTTGGCCGAGGTTTGGATTTATATACCCGAAGTTCGGGTGATTGAGTGCGTTAAATGCCTCCGCGCGGAATTGTAGCTTCAATTCCTCGTAGAGCGGGAAATCGCGTCTCAAGGCGAGGTCCAGCTGCCACGCCCCGAAGCCTCGGAGGAAGTTCCGAGGCGCATCACCGACACCTGCGGAGGGAGGCACCGCGAAAGCCGCTGGATTAATTGAACGCCCTCCGGGATATTGCGAACTGTACAGGTAGACTGGCTCAGCCGGCACGAGGTTCAGACCGCTGTAGAAGAACTGCCCGGTCGCGGGGTTGATTACTTTCGACCCTTCGAGGCTTACCGGGAACCCCGTGCGTGCCGTGAGTCGGGTGTCGACGCCCCAGTGGTCTATGAGAGCGCGAGCGAGCCTGCTCCTGTCTATGCTGGGGACGTCGTAAGAAGCCGCTGCAGAGAAGTTGTGTCGCACATCGAAGTCCGAGTTCCCACGCAGATAGGGAAACGTTACGTTTGTTGAACCATAATCAATCGAGTGGGCGTACGTGTACGAGGCAAGCACGGTGAGGCCTTCGCTCATAGCTCGCTGGAACTGGATTTGAAGCGCATTGTAGTCAGCAGTCGGCCCGTTTTGGTTCAAGGTGACATAGGTGAAATTGGGATTGGACGGCGTTACCAGGATCTGCCTTTGCTCCAGCAGCCTGCTCGTATGTGATCCAACATAAGCGGCTGAGAGAGCCTCTGATTTTCCAATTTCCTGCTCGACGGTTGCGTTCCATTCGATCACGTACGGAAGCTGAAGATGCGCAGGATACGCCTCGATGGGACCATAAGGAGGGAGAGGGCTTTGGGGAATGGCTGGGAGAGCCTCAGTTGAGGAAAGCGGAAAAGCTGTGGGATTTCCAAAGAGAGAACCGAGAGTGCTCGATGCTTGGTAGTTAGGTCCCTCAAAACCAAACGAGCCGGACTGCTGTGCGGTATCAAAGAACAGTCCGCCCCCTCCCCGCAATACAGTTTCGAAGCGGGGAGTATTTTCCAGAACGAAGGCTCCGCCAAGTCGCGGCGCGAAGTTGTACCAGGTCGTTGCCCATGGCCGCGTTCCCGCAGGCGCAAGAGTCATAGTCGAAAGATCATTGGCTCCCTGTACCGTTAGCGGAAGGACTCCTTTGGTCACTCCGGTGGGAGGGTTGACTTCCCAGCGCAGCCCCATCGACAGGCTCAAACGTTGCGTGAGTTTCCATTCGTCCTGCGCGAAGGCGGAGAAATTCGTGTATAACGGATGCACATCGGCGAAGTTAAAGGATTCGGCAATATCAGGGTTGTTGGCCTCAACCTCCCTTTGGCCAAGAAAGAAGTACTGCACAGTGGGACTTCCGGGTTCCTCAACAGGCGCCAGCCTACGATAGTCGATGCCGAGCTTCAGCTCATGCCGACCAATCAACTCAGTAAACGAATCGGTTAGGTTCCATTGCTTTTGAAGCCCCAGATTCTTCTGCTCAGTCAACTCGGTGAAATAGGGGCCGAATGCCAGCCCAACTGAGATTTGAAAGGGCCTTGGAGGTCCAGGGAGCTGATGGATTTGAAACAGGTCGGCGGGCAGTGCACCTCCAAAACCATCGAGGGTGCTGGTCAAAGTGGCCGAGGTGGTACTGTAGTTGAACCGAAATTCGTTGCTTCGCCTGCTCGACAACGCGTTGGTCGCTCCGAACGTGTAGGTTCGAGAACTGAGGAGGGTTCTCTGAACGGCTGAGGGAACAGTGGAATTTCCTGTTCCTCGCGCGGACACGCTTGAACCGGTGTCTCCGAAACGAAAGAACACTTTCGTGGTGGCGTTCAGACTGTGGTCAAGCCGAATGCTGTATGCATCGAGCGTACTGGGATTGGACCACGTGCCAATGAATTCCGACAGCCCGTTTCCCAGATCTCCTGCATTACCAATCGGAAACGCCTGGAGGACTTGCTGCAAAGGAGCAGGAGTGGCCTGCCGAACCGAGGAACTCGGGACATAAGCGATCGACGCTGCCTGAGGTTGGGTAAGACGCAGTCCTTCGTACGAAAAAAAGAAAAAGGTTCGGTCTTTGCCGCGGTACAGCCGCGGAACGGTGACTGGGCCTCCGAGCGTCCCTCCAAAGTCGTTCTGCCGCAATGGTGGTCTGGGTTTCCCAAAATAGTCGTTGAACCAGTTGTTTGCGTCGAACACATCATTCCGAAAGTAGTCAAAGACTGTGCCGTGCACATCGTTCGTTCCCGACCGAGTCACGAACGAAAACTGCCCTCCTGGATTCCGACCATATTCGGCAGAATACGTCGAACTCTGCACCCTGAATTCTTGCAATGCACCGAGCGAAACCAAAGATTGGGTTGTTCCCAACGCGGTGGCGGCAGCGACAGAGCCAGTTGTACCGGGGCCCAGCAGGCCCGGGTAGATTCCGACATTGGCGCTTACTCCGTCGACCGTGTAGTAGTTCGATTCGGTACGCTGACCGTTAACGCTGAATTCTCCACTGTTGCCGTTGAGCGTGGTTCCTGCGGCTTGTGGGGTATTGGTCGCGATTCCGGGGGTGAGCAGGATTAGATCCTGAAAGCTTCTCCCGTTCAAAGGCATGTTTTCGATATACTTACGGCTCACCACGGTGCTGATGGCGCCATTTTGGGTGTTGAGCAGAGGAACCCCCGCTTCGACAGTGACGACTTCAGAGGCGGCGCCAACGGGCAGAGTGAAATTGATCGCCAGAGCGCTTTGCACGCTCAATACGATATCGGGCTTGATTAGTGCTTTGAACCCGATCTTTGCTACTTGAAGGCGGTAGGTACCTGGCGGAATTCCAGCTAGCAAGTACATGCCGTCTCGATTCGTCTTGGCGGAGTACTGGACATTCGTTGCATCGTTTTCGAGCAGCACGTCTGCGCCGACAATTACGCCCCCAGAAGAATCCGTCACTAGTCCGCTGATCGTGCCACTGGTCGACTGTGCACTCGCAGTGAGGTGAAGCAAGAAAATGAAACAGGTCAGAACACCAAGGTGACGGGATCGCACGAAAGCCCCCCTTTGTGTTAAGCGTTATGAGCTATGCTCAAAACACATACGCTGCAGAGGTCCCGTTCTTTCTCAGCTGAATGATCAGGGTGGATTCGTTGCAGCCGCCCACACAGTCCTCGCCTCGAAGTGACGTCGCTAAGGGTGATTGGGCTCGATCCTAAGCGAGGCAAAAAGCAGGCGCCGACCCCTAGGCTCCTGACTGCCACCGTGGGGCTCGACGGTGACGAAGACCGCGTTGATCTCTCGAAGCGCTTGCGGATTATCGAATTTCAGCACCCAACGCTTCTGAGCGGCGCTATCTTGGTAGAAAATGCCGAGATTGAATGCGCGTTGGCGGTCCGTACCGTCCTGGCCCCAGGCTTGAAACGTGCTCGCCTTCTTTACACCCGGCTGCTGATCGAGATCGTAGGCATAAAAAACGAGGGATTTGCCTTTAGTGTAGAAAACTCTGCCATAGGGCTTCCGCGTCGTGCCGTCTCGGGCCACGTCATATACTTCGGCTATATAAAGGTTACGGGCACCCATGAGATTGCGGATATCGCGATCGTCAGAGAGCATCTCCTGCTGCTCGTTGATCGTCCGTTCCCGGTCTCTGAGCTGTCCGTAGAGATCTTCGATCTGGTCGGCCAGGCTCCCCGCGCGCGCTTGATCTTGCTTGCTCGCCAGCTGCTGCGATGCGAGCTCTCCCTGCACCTTTTGAAGGCCAGCTTCCGCGGCGTCGAGCTTCTGATTGAGAGAACTCTGCTCTCGTGCCGCCTGAGACTTTTCGGCTTGATCAGCGTGAAGAAACCGTTCCAAGGTCGCCTCGCTGTTTCTTGCTTCAATCAACTCTGCCGATCCGGTTTCCATCTGGTGTCGCAGGTCCCGAATGATTCGGTCGCGCTGCGAGAGTCGTGCTTGAAGCATTTCGCGCTCGTGGCCGGTATCGCTCAGTCGTCGTTCCAAAGCCTCCACTTCGGCCTGGGAATTCACGACGGGCGGCTTGGCTTTAGCCATTTCAATACCGTGGTGCTGTCCCGTCTGATAGGAATATACGCCGAGCGCAATTATGAGCATGACGGCGGCGGCAAACGGCATCCAGAGGTAATGCCAGTCGAGGTATGAGTCGATGTGCCCGTTTCCGTGCGCGAGGAGGAAGCCTTTTTGCCCCTTCTTAGGATCCCGTGCCGGTGTCAGCTGATCAGCCTTATCAGCCAGTTCGGCATCCTGACCTTGGGGGTAGGAGGGGACTTCGATAGACCACCGAGAGCTGAGTTCCGACGCGAGAAGAGGTACGCCAACGTCTGCCGCTGCCTGAAATTCATGCAGAGCTTGCCGGCATTCCGAGCACGTAGCCAGGTGGGCCAACAGCTTTCGCTGTTCTTCCTCGGACAGCTCACCGGTGGTAGAAATCGCGCAAAGTCCAAGGAACTCGTCATGCGGTTGCGACGACGCCTTCTCCCTTCTCTTCCTCTTTTCGTGATCCGCGTCTCCCAGCATGCCGTTTCAACCGCGCTTCGTATTCCGAGCAAACATTTGCTTCCGTAGTCTATCCAAACCGCGATAGTAGTGGTTCCTCACATTGGCCAAAGACTGGCCGATTTTCGCGCTGATTTCAGCCAATGTATAGCCCTCAAAGAAAAAGAGGCGCAAAGTCTCGCGCTGATCCTCGGAAAGTGAGCTGAGTACTTTCTCCAAACCATTACGTCCGAACACGGCCTCCGGGGAGTAATCGTTCTCGGTGGTCGCTATCCCGACCACCTGGTGTAGCGAGCTGTGAAGATCTTCGCGCTTATAGAAATGCTGACTGGCCAGGTGCCGGCGCCGCTCAATGGCGCGCTGATAAGCCATATGAACGATCCAAGAGCCAGCGGAGGATTTCGTGCTGTCGAAGATAGAGCATTTCCGCTGGATGAAGAGGAACAAATCCTGGACTAGGTCTTCTGCCTCCGCATCATCCCTAAGGATGCGAGCTGCCACGCGGCGGATGATTCGAACGTATCGTTGGAATACAAGCGCCAGCGCCGCTTGATCACCCTCAGCGACACGTCTCAACAAATTCCCTTCCAACACCATGTCGCCTGTACGGGGTGGAGATGTTTCGCTCAGACTCTCGCGAGCCAGGTCCGAGAGCGTTGCTGCAGATGGCGAGTCCATTCTATTTTCCCCGCGATGTATGTATGAGCAGCAGTGAGCCGCTGTCTCCACACGAGCTTGAAGACAAGATCGGCAGTGGGCCTCAGTATATCAGTCATTTGGAGACTGGGAGAAGCAAGCCCGGATTCGACAACATTTTTGAAGTTGCCGAAGCGCTCGACAGCTCTGCGTCGGACTTATTTTTTCTGGAGGGTCTTGATGACCGAAAAGAAATCCTCCAGCGAAGAATACACGATCTGCTTGGTAGCTGCGACGAAAGGCAACTAAGGAAGATTTACCGCCTGATTCTCGTCGCTCTCGAGAAGTAAGCAAGTGAGACTCGGCCTGCCACGATCCTCTTAGCATTTTCCACCGTCTTCCCATCCCGTCCTGCTTACCCGGAAGTCGCCGAACCACAGTCGCCAGGAGGTCCACACCCATGCATTGTCCCTATTGTGGAGACAAACGAACAGAAGTGTTCAGAGTCATTCACCGTCGCACCCGAACCTACCGATACCGCCGCTGCGTGTTCTGCAAGGCGCGTTTCAGGACGCAAGAAAAGGCGGTGCGCTGGGAAGGTGTTGATCGCAGGTGGCCTGGAACACCACCCAGCCGGGAAGGCTGGGACAAACATCGCCGAGCGGCACTAAACGGGCACTGCGAAATACTGTCGTGCGCCGTGGATTTCAAAATGACGGGCGCCAGGCGCCACGTCGATCACATCGTGCCTGCTAGGCTCATCCGAAAACTCAGGGCAGGAAATCCAGATCGCAGAGAAAATCTCGAGTGCATCTGCGGAACCTGTCACGGTTACAAGTTCCAAGCGGACCACAGATTGTGCTTAGGGGACAAGCTGGGTTATCTGGAAATCTTGCGGATCCGCAACTTCGACCTTGAGCGGGTGAAACGTGCATTGGCACTGTATCGTCTGTAACCGCTCCGACCGCCTGGTTCGGGACCAGGTGCTCTACCCGGAAATCCACCTGGGAAGTCCTTTAGATTCAGCAGGACGAAAATCAGGACCTGTTGAGACTTGTTGAAACGCGTGGAGGACTGAGGCTCTCACAGCTACAAATTCACCCACAGTTCCGCATGGGTCTTGCGTCGAGCTGACCGCCGATGACCTCGGGATGTTCTTCCCGTCGATAAGCGTGGCGGGTGGGTCGTTGCCCGTGCCGGAACACCAGCGCAGGTTTTATGCTTGAAATGCACTACCTCATGCATAAGTGGAATGAAGAGAAGACCGGGATGGGTCCTTTCGTTGCAGTCCAACCTGGAACGGATCAGGTTATTTCCACCGTCGGTGCCGGCTGGATGATCGACTGGAAGGTCGACGCCACTAGCAGAAAGGGTTTCGGCCTTGGCCTTGGCTACGCGGCGCGCCCGCAGGCTAAAACGCTCGGAGATGAATTCGTCGACGGTAAGCCTGCGCCACTGGGCCCCAATGGTCAACCGCTTCCCATCCGGTTCGAGATCCGCGATAAGGGTTCGTTACTAGCAGTCTTGTCTTTCACATTTTAGGTTACCTAGCAACTACAGCGGCATCTCAAGTGCCTATCTCCAGAGACCGCCGCGGGAGTCTCTCCGCTCATCTTTCGCAACCCGGCGCAAACGTCCAGAACGACGGAAAGAACGGCACGGTGATTGAGGTTCAGACGCGCGTAGCAAATGACGAGGCGCAAGAGAAGGAAAGCGTTTCTTATGCCTACGAGTTTCTCGGACGCCTGGATTTCCTTGCCCGGGCAAGAACGGCGCACCGCGCACCATCAGAAACCAACTTTCCTCGGGAAACTGCGTCACCAGTACAGCAAAGCCAATGCTGGTGAAGTCCCGTCCCCCGTCGCAAAAACAAAGGTCCGCAACAAAGCCTACAGACCATGCGCGTCACTAAATCCAAAACGCGGCGATTCGTGATTGGGCAAAGGTTCGTTCGCCTGACCTTTAGTACTAAGTAAATTACAGTATTGACTTCTTGCGTTCGTCAGATGTAAACGTCATACCGTTTTACCGCTGGTATATCTAACAACTTGTCATTTCGCAGGGAGGCAATATGGCACGCGTACCGTTCGGCCCCTGTGTATCTGCTCTGTTTGTATCGTTATTGGCTGTCTCTTCCGCGCTCGCACGCCCCCAAACGAACCAGGTCACGAGCAGCGATCCGCAGGCCCTCGCCTTCGCGGTGAAGTCCGTGGCGGTGCTGACCGGGGGCGAGCCAATTGCAGACGTGACTCTTACGGGGACAGCCACACGCACCGCAGCCTCGGACATCGAAACCGGAACCGTCACGCTGAAAGCTTTGGGCACGGCCAGTAGCTTGATCGACTTCTCCGGCTC
>Ga0075272_1000089_pt1 | contig 22986 bp, 21 predicted proteins | sample SF_Rice_5C_0N_40_FD_69776 | JGI IMG/M metagenome (GOLD analysis project Ga0075272, IMG submission 69776) | Rice paddy soil microbial communities from Twitchell Island, California, USA - SF_Rice_5C_0N_404 | ecosystem: Environmental > Terrestrial > Soil > Paddy field/soil | place: USA: Twitchell... | reverse complement strand
CTCCTTGACTCGCCCTAAAAATTAAACGAGACATCGGCTTGAATAAGCCTATCCGTGCTTTTCACTGCGGCGACCGGCTCGCGGCCGGTCAAGTAGCTGTAAGCAATTCGTCCGATGACGTTTCCAGCAGGTGTGAATGTCTTATTCACCCCGACAGTCCAGTCGTGAATGGACTGGATACCACTCCGCTGGTTCCTGTGATCTGCTGGTGCAGCAGATCGTATCGACCGGAAAGGGCGAAGCCCTGCTTCACGTAGTAATCCACTGCACCGTAATAATCGTTGGCCAGGAATCTCGTCATCAGTGTGCCGGGCGCGGCCAGCCAGTTGTCGTCGCCGCGCAAATAGCCGCCCAGGAAATCGACCGTGGAGAGCAGCTTGTAATTGGCGAAAACGCCTTGGCGCCGAATGACTGGCTGAAACGTGGTGATACCGTCCCCTGCTAGATTGTCCTTCTTGCCGTAATAATCGAAAAATGTGACGCCACTCTCGGGCGCGTACCAAAAATCGACGCCAACATACGCGTCCTTTGAATTTCTGTTGGATGGCCCCAGGATCTCGCTGCCATCCGCGTTATCCCCGTTTGTCACCTTTGCGGTGACCGCGAACACATATCGGTAATTCGCCGAAGCCAAGGTATAACCGGCATCGACACCGACCGGCGACTGGTCGACCACGAAGTTCGTGGGACTGGAATCCTCGAAGAGCAGCGGTGAATTTGGAAGCAGGCTGTAGATTTGCGCGGCGCGCGTGCCTTCGCCCACTTGCAGATGTTCGCGACCCCCAGCTATGTACCAACTGCTTCGAGCGTTCCCGCCCGTGTAACCAACGTAGGCGTTCATAAGATCCGGGTTCGTTGACCCGCCCGATACGATATCGAATTCGGAGAAGTACCAGAAATTCGTGTCTGGTACCCAACCGCTAAAATATGCATTCCAGGCCGCCACTTGAAAGGCAGAGGTGGACGAAGGGCTCGTTTCTTCCTGCGTGGTCCGCTCTGCCGAGTAACTGAAGTCTGTCACGGCCGGAGCCACGTTGTTTGCCAACGTCCACGGGCGCTCTTTCTTTACGAGATCTGAAATCGTAGGGGCGGGCTTATTTTTCTCCAAAGCGGGCGGCAGGTGATACCCGAGCCGCTTGAACAAGTATCCTTGCTCATTCAAGACTGGAACGATGGTGTGGCAAGCAGAGCACTTTAGGTTATAGCGGCGCGCAAACTGTGGAACGGCCATGATGTCGACCAGAGGCCCAATTGGGCTCGCCTCTGTTTTGGGCAGGACCACAATTAGGCAGGCCCCAATTGCGAGGAGTACGATTGCGACCGACAGCCCAGAGATTTTCCGTTGTGACACGTTGTTCTCCTTCTAAACTGCGAACGGACGCCAATCACTCGGCACAGCAACACGACAGAGAATCCGTCTCCACTCGGAACCAGGACAAATGCGCGAATCATTTCTCGACGCTTGGGAAAAAATACGCTATCGAGGCCCATCGTTCCGCGAAACTGACCGCAGTGCCAGGTTCTTCGCCAATTCATCGTGCATGGATGCCAAGTCCCGCGCTTTCTGGGCGACTTTCTGATCCTCAACTACTACCCTGCGGCAATGTCCGTACAAGCCATCAGGAATTCCGGTTTTCGGTTCAAACCGCATTCCGTTCGCGTACGCGTCCGCCAGGCGTTGGTGTTCGCTCGCGTCTCTTAGCAGATACTCGGCTTTCCAGGTGTAATACGCTCGGCGGTTCCAGCTTGTCGGTCGTAGCGTCTCCTGCGACGGTTCTATCTGCACCGTGGTTTTCGTCGGGCTCTTCGCGGACATGTGACAGCCGTGCTCTGCTCGAGTCGAGCCCTCTTGTTGGCGTGCGCGAATGCAGGCCACGGTCCGAGCAGCACTAGCCCTGCGATGATTCCCAACGCGCCGCAGCGCGCGAGGGCTTTGACTTTTTTCGACTTGCTTTCGAGACCTGCGGCGCAGTCTTCGTCGCTGCTCATCGTCGTGGTCCCCCTCACTCGATTCCAGATTGGGAGAGGCAAAGCTCCTGCCAATTGACGATGTCTCTTTGACTCATGTAAGCCGCTGAGGCTATGGCAGTTGGGCGCACGAAGGGATACGGCCATCTTCGCAGCGCAGGAATACTTGCCCCAAAGGGGCCAGCAGGTGCCGCAAATCCGGCAGAATTTTCGGGAGGCGTCTCAGTCAACCGGGACGCAGGCTTTGAGGGAGTCGGACATCAGTGAATCCGTCGTGCCATCAACGATCCGAATTCGTTGACAACCCGTGAGGCTACGGAAGGCGAGCAGCGTGGCCGAAGGATCACCTCAATTTGCGACGTGGACACGACCCGGTCGCCGGATTCGCGGTCAATGCCGAGGGCTAAGTGCCTACGGATCACACTCAACGAAAGCATGCTACGCGCTGTTAAGGTTTCAGCAGAGTTGCAAGAACCCACGAACCATTAATCCTGCTCAACAACAGCTTGTCCCCAGGACGAAGACATCGATAGATCTTCATCCGATGGGTGTTAATGACGACAATGTCCACGCCATCTGCCAATTGAATCCCATTATGACAGTGGTTGAACCCTCGAAGATCGGGAGTGCAGTTGGTGTCGCTGAGCACGACTCCGGAGACCTGCACTCCTGCGGGGGGCGCGTCGCCATCCAGAATATTCAACACGTATCGTCCATCTCTTCCATTTTCACTCCAGGACGTCAACGAAGCGCCTCGCGGTATTGTCGGTTCAAAGAACACGAAGAAGACAACGAGCCCAACCATAGAAAGCGCCGGCAAAAGCTCCAGCACTAAGCGAATCTTGTGATGTGATCGCTCATGCATCTTTCGATTTTTCTGCATCTATCGCCTCCTTCTTACACTCGTCGGACGTCTTCCCGACTCAGTAGGCTTCGGAGCCCGCTCAATCCGCACACCACCACTGCCGAGTGCGCGCTGCGTCACAGAGTGTGGCGAACTCACTGTCGCGCAGAGCTGGCTGGCCGAGACACTTTGGGGTCCCTCCGTCGAGTGGCACCCACCAGCAGCTATCCTCCATAGGCAACCGGTAGAAGATCCTGCATTTCATGCCACTGAGGCCAAGGACCACTGGATCCGACTGACGCAGAGGGATTGTGCCAATCATCAAATCAAACGCACCGCACTCCATGGGGCCCAGCTCTATTGACCTGCTCGCAAAGGCGCACGGCAGCCGTGCTTTTCCAAGAAAAGATGCAGAATCAATACATCACTCTCAACTTCACCAAACAGCAGGACATTCAGCCGGTCCGCAGGCATTTCGCCCTCCGTTGAGATGTGCGCGACCGCGAACATCAAGCCGCCGTCGCAGCTGTGGTCCCCCGGTTTGAGCGAGCCTCAGCAAGTGCGCCAGCAAGCACTCGCTCTAATTCATGTGGATGAGGCGGGAGCGCCACGTAGTCAAACGCTCCGGCACCCATGGCCTTGAGGTAAGAATCCCAGTCGTCGAGCCGCGAGACCACAACAACGGGCGTTCGGTTCCGCGAGAGCCTTGCCTGCGCGATGCATTCCTGAAAACCTCCATCCGGCAGCACGTCCTCGCAAATCGCGAGAGTAAAAGACGTGCATGCGAGGAGCGCTAGCGCCGCCGCGAGCGTCTCACACCGAACAGGCTGCAGGCCGTAACGAGACACGATCTCACTCAGCTTCTCCCAACGTTCTCGGATAGAACTAACGATAACAACGCGCAATGACATGTGTTCCTCGCTTATAAACGGCTCGAATTCGCGCACCTCGCTTAAGCATGTGGCGGCAGCGAAGACCGCTGAGACAGCATGCTCTCCCCCAACCTCCCGGCCCCGCAAAACGCGACGACCCTAGCCGCAACTGGTCACTACTTCATTGTTCAATCTTGTCTCCTCGGTCGGGATTCCCCGGGCTTTGCTCCTCCAGGTTCATTAAGCGAGCAGCACGTCGCCTGCCGACGGCCAGAGTCGATGAAGTTCTGGTGTGTGAAGGAATTGGCAGGGGCCGACGTTCTCATTTCAAACCCAGTTGGCCCATATAAGGCGATCGCTGGCTGCTATGAGGCAGGAGTGAAAGCTCGGCTGCCTAGCGGGCGCAACGGTCTTTCAGGGGCAAGGCGATTTCAGGAGTGACAGTGGTGTACTGGTTTATTCGTCGTTCGAAGGAGACACAGCCTCGCCAGATGACTGGCCAGGCTCGTGCATTCCAAACTTTTCCATGCGATAGATTAGGGTCTTCCGACTGATGTTCAAATAACGAGCCGCGTGAGTCTGGTTCCAATTATGCCTTTGCAGTGCCTGAAGCAGAATTTCTTTCTCGACCTCCTCCAGATCGATGCCCTCCTCGGGGAGCTCAAGAGCCACTTTCGCGATACGACTTTTTTGTTCGCGGACTTCCGCTGGCAGATGTTCTGGCAGAACGATATTGCCTTTCCTCAGCACGAGCACGCGCTCCACCACGTTCTCAAGTTCGCGCACATTGCCCGGCCAAGAATACCGGGTCAATATGTTGAGAGCCTCCTCGCTCATCGAAATCGCAGGGGCTTTGTAGCGATCGCGGAATTTTCGAATGAAGCGATCGACGAGGAGAGGGACGTCCTCTTTTCGCTCGCGCAATGGGGGAAGATCGATGCCGATGACGCCTAGTCGATAAAAGAGATCCTGCCGGAACTCTCCGTCTTCTACTAGCTTACGCAGGTTGCGATTCGTGGCAGCGATGACACGAACATTCACCTTGAGCGGCCGGGGATCACCGACCTTGTCGATTTCCCGTTCCTGAAGTACCCGAAGCAGCTTTACCTGGACGTTCGGTTCCAGCTCGCTGACCTCGTCTAGGAAAACCGTTCCCTCGTTTCCGGCCTCGAACTTGCCGATGCGATCCGTTACCGCCCCTGTGAATGCCCCCTTGCGATGTCCGAAAAGCTCCGATTCGACAAGAGTTTCTGGAATGGCGCCGGAATTAATGGTGATGAAGGGCTTGTTTGATCGCAGGCTGTTTTGATGGATGGCCTTGGCCAGCAACTCTTTCCCCGTCCCGGATTCGCCGGTTATCAGCACGGTTGAATCGGACTGAGCCACCTGAACGGCCAATTCGAAGACCTCGCGCATCTTGCGGGATTGTCCGACAATGTTTTCGAAGCGGTAGTTGGTCCCGGCAAAGTCACGAAGGTAGCGGTTCTCTTCCAGGAGTTGCCGTTGTTGCAGGACGCGGCGCACAACAATTTTCAATTCGTCGGCGTTGAGTGGCTTCAAGATGTAATCGCTGGCGCCGAGTTTCATCGCGTCAACCGCGTTCTCGACCGTTCCAAACGCGGTAATCAGGATGACGAGCGCGTCTTCGTTACGGCCCTTGATTCGCCCTAGCAGTTCGAGACCGCTCAAGCCCGGCATGCGAATGTCGGCGATCACCAGGCTCGGCGATTTTGATTCGAACTCCCTCAAACCGGCCAAGCCGTCAGCAGCCAGAACCGTGGGGTAGCCGTCTTCCTTCAGCCAGAATTCAATCAGCCTTCTTTGGGCGGCATCATCATCAACGATCAGAATGGGCTTGTCTTCCATGGGCTAGCGCTCGTACGCAAGGGGCAGATCGGACCGTTCCGCCGACAGTATGGGCAGCGCTACGGAAAAAGTCATTCCTTTGTCACGATTTCTCTTTACTTCGATATGTCCGCCATGCTGAGCGACGATCTGGTGCGCGATGGCGAGTCCCAGGCCCGTACCTCCGGGCCGGGTAGTAAAGAATGGGTCAAATATCTTTTGCAGATTCTCCTCCTCAATCCCGACGCCTTCATCTTGGACTTCCACAGCGATATCGTTCCCGTCCGTTGGTACGGCACGAAGCACGACTTTCCCCCCGCCCGGCATGGATTGAATCGCGTTGAGCACGACGTCCAGCAGCATCTGCTTGATCTGCTCCGGATCAACCATAATCGCAGGAAGGCCTTCTCCTTGTTCGACCCTTATGTTAGACCCGCTCATACGCGCTGTTTCATCTGCCAGCCTTCGCACTGAATCGAGTAACTCCCCGATTTCCGTGGGAGTGCGCCTCGGAGGCGCCGGCCTCGCGAACTGCAGAAAGTGCGTCAGCAGCCCCTTCAGGCGGCCGATCTCCTCCTGCGCCATTGTCCCGAACTCCTGCTTCGTCTCTTCCGACAGAGTCGGCCGCCGCAGGATTTGTACAGCGCCCTCGATTGAGCCGAGCGGATTGCGAATCTCGTGAGCGAGTCCCGCCGATAATTCTCCAAGCGCTGTTAGCCGGTCGGCGCGGCGAAGCTGTTCAAACGATGCCTGGAGTTGCGCATAAACTTCGCTTAGTTTCCTCGCGGTCTCCTCCACCTTGGCGCGGTTCCTTTTCTCGGCGTCAAAAAGCGCCCCCGCAAGACCTCCAATCACGAAGAACATCCCCACTTCCATATACTGGCTGGCGCTGTATGCGGATGCCGTTTTCCACATCCAAACGATAAAGGGGACATACAGCAAACTGGAGAACCCAGCGGCCAGGAGCCCCCCTCTCCAGCCGAACCACATGGCAGCCAGCAAAACCGGAATGTAGTAGGCACGCTGCAGAAGCGGGTGAAGCCAGATGTGAGTCGGGGCTGTCACGTAATGCAGCGCCGATACTAAGAGGATCGTTCCAACGACAACCGCCGCCCGGAACAGCTTCTGATTTCTCATTTGTATTGCCACTGGCCTGCAATCTTATCACCGCTGAGCGGTCACAAAATCCACTCGACATTGGACCATATCGTCCAGCCGCTTGGAGCAAATCAGGCAGTGACCCCGTGAGTAGCGTTCGTCTGGGGCTCCTGAAGGTTTGGATGTAACTGAGATTTCAAATCGTTAGCGGCTGAGCTACGGGCTCGAATTTGGCCTGGTGCGTGCCCTAAGCAAATGCGCCGAAACGAACCATGTATGAGCCGAACAATCGCGAGCTTTCGATCTCGGTTGAAACGCCACTCGGTTTTGACGAGTGTCTAGGATGCTTGCGCACGATTTTGCGTCAAGCAAGCTTCAGCATCATTGCCGAAATTCCCTTCGACCGCGAATTCAAAGAACATCTCGGATTGAGCTGGCGCCGCTACACCGTCGTTGTGGTTTGGAGCCCATTTCATGCCTACCAAGGTGTCCTGAATGACCAGGAGGCCGGCATCCTTCTCCCGTTTCACTTTGTCGTTGCGGAAACGACCGACGGCACGTCCGTGGCAGCAACTAATCTGGGGCTCCTTGGAGACCTTGCCGGGAGGATTGGATTGCGGTTGGTGGGTGCGAATTTGACGCGACACATCCAGCAGACTCTTGATCAGCTGCACACAGCGCGAAGAGACGGTTCCCACGTTCTGGCCACTCGCCACTCGGAGGATCACGAGTGAATTCTGATCGTTCAGCCCAAATTGCGTGCCGCAGCGTTTTCTCCCGCACGGCCAAACCGGGAGGACCACCCCCATTCGCGATCAGTGAAAGACAAGAACTCCTCCCAGCGGCAGCAAGGCTCGAACAAACCTCACAATCCTTAGTGATGGCCATCACAGGCAGTAAGACCAGCAAAAGAGAAGGTACTGGAGGGATCGCCCATGTCGGCGAGAAGGAACGGCAGGTTTTGATCACACAACTGCATCGCGCGCGCATCGAAACGGAGCCGTCATGAAACGGGGGATTCGAATCGCCGTAACCGCTTTGATTGCGCTATACGCATCACTTGGAGCAGGGGCTCAGGAGTCTCCAAAAACTCCGACCCCGTTGGCCCAGAAACCGCCGCTTGCCACAACGAGTCAGGCGCAGGAGAGGCCGCTCTCGCTCGATGAACTCATCGCGGAGGCGCTCGCGAAAAACCCGGAGATACAGAGCTACTTGCAGCGCGTTGGCGCCCTGCGCGCCCGTGTGCCACAGGTCAAGGCGTTGCCTGATCCCACGGTTTCGGCTGGCTGGATGGGTAAGCCGCTTCCCTTTGTTGTGAACGGTTCCGCCCAGACCAGTTATCGCGGCGTCTCTGCGATGGAAATGTTCCCATTCCCGGGCAAGCTGAAATTGCGCGGGAAGATAGCCGACCGCGAAAGCCAAGCTGCTTGGTGGGACTACGAGGCAGCGAGGCGTCGGGTGGTATCCGAGGTCAAGGTTGCCTACTACCAATACGCATACTTCTATCAAGCTCTACAGATCGTCGAAAACACGCGTGCGTTGCTCGATAAGCTGACGAAGATTGCGGAGGCGCGCTACCAAACAGGAAGAGGGCTGCAGCAGGATGTGCTGAAAGGGCAGGTAGAGCTTTCGCAGCTTCTCGAACGGATCACCATACTGCAGCAAGAGGAGCAAACTGCTGCAGCGCGGATCAACACCCTGCTCGACCGCAATCCCGAAACGCCGCTCGGCCCACCGACCGCACTGACGGAGCCAAAACTCACCTACACTCTCGACGATCTTTACCTTCTGGCCCAGGCCAATGACACCGGGATCGCGCGCGACCAGCGCGTCATCGAGCGCGACCAGGACGGAGTTGCCCTGGCCCACAAGTCCTACGACCCGGATTTCAGCGTCAGTTACATGTATCAACGAATGGCGACCGGAATGAATATGAACGGCGCATTTGTGAGCGTGAACATTCCAATTTTCTACAGGTCGAAACAGCGGCAGGAAGTTCTCGAAGCGAGCCAGCAACTCGCGAGCGATCGGAGTTCCCAGTCCAACCGCCGGACAGTAGTCAATTACATGGTGAAACAAGAGTTTCTAGCTGCCGAGCAGGCCTCGCAGCTTGCAGTCCTCTATTCGCGGGCAATCGTGCCGCAATCGTCTGAAACGCTGAAGTCATCCGAACTCGCCTACGAAACGGGAAAAGCTGACTTTCTGACCATGCTCGACAACTTCATCAACCTGCTCAATTTCCGGGTGAATTACCAACAACAGATTTCTGCGTACGACATCGCTTTGGCCCGGATGGAACCGGTTGTCGGTGTGGAGCTCACGAAATGACCGCGATCAACAGCGGAAGGAGCACTAACGTGAAAAATTATCGCACCGCATTCTTCGTCGTCCTTACCGCGGTCTTGGTGCTGCTCGCAGGCATGGGTGCTTGGTGGTGGCAAGCGCATGCTACTCGCGCAGAAGCCTCGACAGAAAAGCCGGATGCTGCGTCGCCAACTTCCGGCTCGTCCGCCGCCCAGGCAGCACCGGCCGCACCGGCTCCCGCAGCGCTTGCGCCGCTTCAACTCTCGCCCCAGCGGTTGCAAAGCTTCGGCGTCGAGACAGGCACGGTCGAGCGCAAAGGCGTCCACGACGATCTGAGGTTTGTCGGCAATGTCGCTGTCGATGAGCGCAAGCAGGCGTATGTGCAGACGCGTTTCTCCGGTTGGATCCGGCAGGTGTTCGCCAATGCGAACTACCAGTATGTGAGGAAGGGTCAACCCCTGTTCACCGTCTATAGCCAGGATTTGGTGACTACTGAACGAGAGTACCTGCTGGCCCGCCAAGACGACGGAATGCTGGCGAGCAGCCCGGTGAGCGGCGTCGCTGACGGAGCCAAATCGCTCGTGCAGGTGACTCTGGAGCGGCTGCGCCAGTGGGATCTTCCTGACCGCGAGATTGCGCGATTGCAGCAAACCGGACAAGTACAGCAATACCTTCAGATTGATTCTCCGGCTACGGGTTTCATCACCGAGCGAAACGCCCTTCCGAACATGTATGTCCAGCCGGCGACGCAGCTTTACACCATCGCGGATTTCTCGACTGTGTGGGTCAACGCGGAGGTCTTCCAGAACGATCTGGGGCGCGTGCGTGTGGGCGAGCCCGCCACGCTCACGGTCGATTCCTACCCTGGGCGAACGTTCTACGGACGCGTAGACTTCATCTACCCCGACGTGGACATGAGCACGCGCACCTCTCGCGTGCGCTTGGTCTTCTCCAATTCCGGGCTTCTCTTGAGGCCCGGAATGTTCGTGAACGTGGATCTCGAGATTCCGATGGGACGACAACTGGTCGTTCCGACGACTGCCGTATTTCAAGCCGGAACACAGCAAATCGCCTTCATCAATCGCGGCGAGGGTTACCTCCAGCCGAGAAATGTTGTGGTTGGCCCACAGGTCGGCGACTCGATCATCATTCTGAAGGGTCTCAAAGCAGGTGATCGCGTCGTCACTTCCGCAAATTTCCTGATCGATTCTGAAAGCCAGCTGCAAGCAGCGGTGGGATCGTTCTTGCCGCCGCCCGCCTCCTCAGGCTCGGGACCGGCCGGTTCGGCTTCAATGCAGAACAAGCTCGAATTCAGCAGCATTCCCATGCCGCCGCGCAAGGGGCCGAATACCTTCCAGGTGAAGCTTACGGACGCACACGGCCAGCCGATCAGCGATGCGCAGGTTCAGGTGATCTTCTTTATGCCTGCAATGCCGGCCATGGGAATGTCGGCACAAAAGGCCGTGTTCACTCTCGCGGGCAAAGGGCAAGGAAAGTACGAGGGCCGTGGCGATCTGCCGTCTGGCGGAACGTGGCAAGTGTCGATCACGGCGAAGAGCAGCGGGCAAGTAATCGCCACGAAACGGCTAACCGTCAGCGTTGGCGGGGGAATGTGACGTGATCGCGAGATGGATTGATTGGTGCAGTCGAAACCGGTTCCTCGTTTTCATCGGGGTCTTTCTCCTGATACTCGCAGGAATCTGGTCCATGGGCAATATCCCTCTGGACGCGCTGCCGGACATTTCCGACGTGCAGGTCATTATTCACACTCAGTGGCCCGGCGAACCTCCCGATTTGATCGAAGACCAAGTCACCTACCCGATCGTCACCACACTGCTGGCGGCGCCGCGCGTGAAGGATGTGCGCGCGCAGACAATGTTCGGCGACTCCTACGTCTACGTCGTGTTCCAAGATGGCACCGATCTCTACTGGGCGCGCTCTCGGGTTCTGGAGTATCTGCAGCAGATCGAAGGCCAGCTCCCGACCGGCGTCCATCCCGAACTTGGCCCTGACGCGACCGGAGCCGGCTGGGTCTACGAGTACGTGCTTGTGGACCACACGCACAAGTACAGTCTGGCCGATCTGCGGACTCTTCAGGACTGGTACGTTCGCTACTGGCTCGAAACAGTTCCCGGCGTAGCCGAGGTGGCTACCATCGGCGGCTTCGTCCGGCAATATCAAGTCAATCTCGATCCCAACAAACTGCTGGCCTATCACATCCCGCTTTCAACCGTTATCTCGCGCGTTCGCCAAAGCACCAATGAAGTTGGCGGGCGGCTGCTGGAATTCAACGGCGCGGAATACATGGTTCGAGGACTCGGGTATTTCAAATCGCTGGATGACCTGCGCAATATTCCCGTCGGCACGCAGAACGGCACGCCGATTCTCGTCAGCAGTCTGGGCACGGTGAGCTTCGGCCCCGACATTCGGCGAGGGGTGGCCGACTGGAATGGCAAGGGAGAAACGGTTGGCGGCATTGTGGTGATGCGGTTCGGCCAGAACGCCCTAACGGTCATCAACGGGATCAAAGCCAAGATCCAGCAGATGAAAGGCTCTTTGCCGCCGGGCGTCGAAATTGTTTCCGCCTACGACCGCTCCGACCTGATTCACGAATCGATCAACACACTGCAGCGAGACTTACTCGAGGAAGCGATCATCGTCAGCCTGGTCATCATTGTTTTCTTGTTTCATTTTCGGTCCGCTCTGATCCCGATCCTGACGCTGCCGATCGCGGTGATCGCCTCTTTTATCCCGATGTACTACTTCCATGTGACCGCCAATATTATGTCGCTCGGCGGCTTGGCACTGGCCATCGGCGTCCTGGTGGACGCCGCAATCGTCATGGTCGAGAACGGCTATCGTCGTCTTTCAGAAGAGCAAGCTAAGCTTGATCCGCCGGGCAGTTCTAGTGACCCGCAGCCGAACGCTGGCAAACCTGATCCCAATCCACTGGCGGGACCGCCGTTCGACTCAGAGGGTCCTCACGGCATGACGGAGATGCTAGCTCGATCGAAATCGGTGGCGATAGCCGAACCTCCGTCAACTCCAGCTCCGCCCCGAGTTCTCTCGGCGCGAGAACGAGGCCATATTCTGCTCGCAGCCGCCAAACAGGTGGGCGCACCCATTTTCTTCTCTCTGGTGATCATCATCGTCTCATTCCTTCCGGTGTTCCTGCTCCAAGCGCAGGAGGGCCGGCTGTTCCGCCCGCTCGCGTGGACCAAAACGCTGGCCATCGGGTTCTCCTCGTTGCTTTCCATCACGCTGATCCCGATCCTGATGGTTTTCTTCATCCGCGGCCATCTGAAGCCCGAATCCGCCAACCCCGTGTCGCGCTTCACGCAATTTCTGTATAAGCCGGTGCTGCGGTTCTGCCTACGGCACCGTGTGGCCACATTGGTCGTTGGTCTGGCATTCGTGGCTGCCACGCTGCCGCTCGCCACGCACATCGGCAGTCAATTCATGCCGCCTTTCTACGAAGGGTCCGCGCTTTATATGCCCACCGCTTATCCCGGAATTTCCATTACCCAAGCCTCCAGCCTGATGCAGGAGCAGGACCGGGTCATTCGTTCGTTCCCTGAAGTAACCAGCGTGTTCGGAACGGTCGGTCGTTCCAACAGCGCCACCGACAACGCGCCGCTCTCGATGTACGACACGACCATCATGCTGAAGCCGCGAGATCAGTGGCCCAAGGGAATGACGTACGCCAAGCTCATTGAACAGATGGACGCTAAGCTGCAGTTTCCAGGCATCACGAATACGTGGACCATGCCCATCCAGAACCGTTTAGACATGGAACTGACCGGCATTAAGACGCCGGTGGGCATGAAAATTCAGGGCCCTAACCTGGCCGACATCCAGGACATTGGCCAGCAAGTTCAGAGCTTGCTTTCTTCCTTGCCCGGTGTGCGGTCGATCTTCGCTGAGCGCGTCACGCAGGGATTCTACGTGAATGTGGAGCCCAATCGGGCGATCGCGGCCCGCTACGGGCTGACCGTCGATGACGTGCAGCGCGCAGTGGCCTCCGGCATCGGCGGACAGAACATCGCCACGAATATCGAAGGGCGCGAGCGTTATCCGGTGAATGTGCGTTACAACCGAAATTTCCGCGACGATATTCCCGCACTGGAACGCGTCCTGATTCCCACTCCGACCGGCGCGCAAATTCCGATTTCGGAAGTCGCCAGCATCACTTTTACACGCGGTCCCTCCATGATTCGGGACGAAGATGCGCAGCTTACCGGGTACGTTTTTCTTGACTTGAGCTCAGCCAATTACGGGGGCTTCGTCCAGAAAGCCGATGCCTTGCTGCAAAGTAAACTTCGCTTGCCTCCCGGCTCGTCCTATCGGTGGTCTGGGGAGTACGAATTCGAAATGCGGGCAAGAAAACGGCTAGAACTGATCATGCCAGTCGTTTTCCTCGTGATCTTCGTTCTGCTTTATATGACGTTCAACTCCGTCGCTGAGGCGGCTATTCTGATCCTGCCAACGGTCTTTGCGCTGACTGGGGGATTACTGTTGCAGTGGATCCTTGGCTACAACTTCAGCGTGGCTGTCTGGGTCGGGTATATCGCATTATTCGGCATTGCGGTTGAGACAGGTGTGGTCATGGTCGTCTACCTCCATGAAGCACTCGACAACCGGATTGCGAGCGGAATCCCGGTGGCGCATGAAGAGATCGAGGCTGCTGCAATTGAAGGAGCAGTCCAACGTCTGCGACCGAAGCTGATGACGGTGTTCGCTGTGTTGTTCAGTCTCGGCCCCATTCTCTGGGAAACCGGCGTTGGGTCGGACGTAATGAAGCCGATCGCCACGCCGATGGTCGGTGGCATGGTTACGTCATCAATCGGGGTCTTGCTTCTCGTGCCTGTGCTATTCGCACTGCTAAAAGAGCACCAGTTGCGGCGGGGAACGCTTGTCCCATCGACTGGAGAGGAAGCGGACAGGTAAACCGCGAGTGCGTGCGAAACGGATATTGCCTCTGCGAAAGGTCCGACCAGACGACATTCGGATGATAGACTGCTGAGACGTGCCTGAGTGCGACGCCAGTCTTTAGGAGCCCACAATGCAACGGAGATCTATCCTCGTGACAGCGCTGACAGTGGTTGCGCTGGCGGGCGTCATTTTGTTCGCCTATCATTCGCGATCTTCAAAGCAGCCCTTACTCTGCCAAGTCTGCGGTCGCGTTGTTCCGAAGCAGACGGAGTTTCGGATCGAGACTACTCACGGCAATCTGATCGCTTGCTGCCCGCGCTGCGCCATGCATTACATGCTGGACCACTCGAACGAAGTCCGAGGAGCGCGCGCGACCGATTATGCATCAGGGCGCCTAATCGATGCCCACTCGGCTTTCTATGACGAGGGCGGTGACGTGCAATATTGTACGCGCCTTGCTCCTGCTGTCGAACGCGGTCCGAACGACGGGACGCGTTTGCGAACATATGATCGCTGTCTGCCAGTGCTCGTTGCTTTCGCTGCCCGTCCCGAGGCCGAACAGTACCGAGACGAGCATGGCGGACGCGTGCTGACTTATGATCAGGCACTGCAGAGCGTCGGCGCCCACTGACCGCCGAGGCAGATCCTTCTCGCGCCATGAGCGGGGTTTTCCTTGCGATTCAGCCTTCTCCTGTTCTTATTAGTCGCCAGGAGTTGGCCGTGCGTCGAATCGGCGAGATCCTCAGATGTCCAACCCGGGCTACAGGCAGAAATGCTGGAAGCAATGGCTCGTGCTAGGAATTAGAACAGTCGGGCAATGCGGGCAGACGAGTCGGGACAGTCGCCCTCGAACCCAGCTTTAAACAGCCATGTTCTTACAAATCACGACAGGCGAATCGAAAGACCGGCCCAATGGTCTGTCATTGATTGTTCGGTGTTGTGGTCCCGGGAAAGCCCCCGCTATAATGTCTCAAGCGAATGTTTCGAAGCGCGTCAGTGCGAGTGCCGTTGGCGGGGATGCTGATGGTGGTATTTGCGACCTCCATATCCTACGCATCGGTTTGCTCTGCCCTGTGCGCGGCTGGCGTCTGCCCAAACGAGCTGCAGCACTCGGCAGACCAGGACGGGTGCGGGCAGATGCCACTGAGCCATTCCCATTCTTCCCAGAGTCGAGCCTCTAATCCCCACGACTGCGCAACACACCATCATCCCAACGCAAACATCGTTCAGGCGGAGACCGCGCCGCAATTTCATCTGGCGAAGATAAGTCACGGTGCGCTGGATTATCTGCTCGTCCAATCAGGGCAGATCGCTGGTGTAAGCCGGAGCGCCACTTCTCTGACAGGATTAGCTCCCCCTCCCACCCTAAGCCCCGCCGTGGGTTCCCGAATTTCTGTTCTTCGAATCTAGTCCTCCTCAATACGTGTTTCGAAGGCGCGCCCAAGGAGTTTAGTTTTCGCGCGCGTCTCGAGCGATCTTGCACGCATTTCTGTGCCCGTGTGCGTGCTGGCGCAGAAATGGAACGTCCATCAAGACTGCCGCAGCAGGAGGCTAGATTATGTATTGGAGGAAGTTGACCCAAGTCAATCGCTTACGTGCTGTGAGTCGGCGCGATTTTGTTCGGACGCTCACGATTGGCGGAACGATCGCTGTGGCTGGCGCTCTGCGCAGGTGGCCAACGTTTGCCGAAAACGCTCCGCACACACCCGGAATACTCACCGGGAATCATTTCGATCTGACAATCGATTATTTACCGGTGAATTTTACCGGGCGGAGGCGAATCGCGACCGCGGTGAACGGGTCGGTTCCCGGCCCAACGCTGAGATGGCGCGAAGGAGATACGGTCACATTGGCAGTGACCAACCGCTTGAAGAAATCCGCGTCGATTCACTGGCACGGCATCCGTGTGCCCGCTGATATGGACGGAGTGCCGGGTTTGAGCTACCCCGGGATCGACTCCGGCGAGACCTTCGTCTATCGCTTTCGAGTAAGGCAGAACGGGACTTTTTGGTATCACAGCCACACCCGTTTTCAGGAGCAGACCCAGCTGCTGGGCGCACTCGTTATCGAACCGCAGTACGGCGATCCGATCGAATTCGACCGGGAATACGTTGTGCTGCTGACGGACTGGACGGATACCAATCCAGAAACGGTCTTCAGCAACCTGAAACAGGAGAGCGAATACTACAACTTCCACCAGCGGACAGTCGGCACCTTCTTTTCCGACCTCAGGAAACATGGACTCCGCTGGACCGTCTCTGACCGTCTCATGTGGGCGCGAATGAACATGAGCCCGACGGACTTCGAAGACGTAACGGGAGCAACGTACACATATCTTTTGAACGGAAATCCTCCCGATACGAACTGGACGGCCCTGTTCAAACCCGGCGAAAAGGTTCGCCTGCGGTTTATCAACGGATCGGCCATGACGTTCTTCGATGTCCGAATTCCGGGCCTGCCGATGACAGTCGTGCAGGCGGACGGCAATGACGTGGAACCGGTGGTCGTCGATGAATTCCGAATGGGAGTGGCAGAAACCTACGACGTGATCGTTGAGCCGAAGCCCGAGACCGCATACACCATTTTCGCTCAATCGATGGATCGCAGCGGGTATGCGCGTGGCACGCTGGCGCCAAGGGAAGGAACGACGGCGGATGTGCCATCGATGGACCCCAGGCCGCTGCGCACGATGGTCGATATGGGCATGGGCAACATGAGCGGGATGAACATGGCCGGCGTGGATGGGATGACGGAAAAAGACGTCAACGGCATGCCCGGAATGAACGAGAAGGCCGGTGCGGAGAATATGCCGGGCATGAAGATGGGTGGCGGGAGTCAGAAAAACGCATCGGGTGCTTCGGGAGTTGATGGTCATAGCTCGAAGACCGTGCCAATGAAAATGGGCAACGATACGGGTACGGTTGCGTTTCCTCAACCTGGGCCAGGTGTAGTGGCTGTGGTGACTGTTCCCGAAGGCGGCTACCGAGACGTAACGCTGGAGCCCTCTAACCCGGTTCACATGCGGATCGGGCCAGAAGTTGACATGGTGCCCAAACATGTAACGGAGCGTCTGAATGATCCGGGCGACGGACTCCATGGCAACGGCAGGCGCGTGCTTACGTACGCCAACCTGCGCGCACGTTATAAGGGCGCGGACGGTCGGCCGCCAACTCGCGAGATCGAACTACATCTCTCGGGCAACATGGAGCGCTACATCTGGGGATTCGACGGCGAAAAGTTTTCGCAATCGAAGCCAATCGAACTGAAGCTCGGCGAGCGGCTCCGCATCGTGTTGGTGAACGATACGATGATGGACCATCCGATTCACTTGCACGGGCTCTGGAGCGAACTCGAAAACGGGCACGGAGCGTTTAATCCATACAAACACACGATTATGGTAAAGCCCTCGGAACGCGTGAGCTATCTGGTGAGCGCGGATACGCCGGGGAAATGGGCGTATCACTGCCACCTTCTGTACCACATGGAAGCAGGGATGTTTCGAACGGTTGTGGTGTCGTGAGCGTCTTGATGTGGTCATTCTTTGGTGCGCACACGAGTGGAAGGATACTGCGTGTCGGCTCGCTGATCGTGACTGGGATGATTGTCTGCTTTTGCGGCGGAACTGCGAAAGCGCAAACCGCAGCGAACGGCAGCGCAACGGGCACGGAGCAATTATCGAGGCCAGTAATGGACAATCAAGTTTTCGCTCACGTGCTCTTCGATCAATTCGAGGGACGCACCGATGGGTCGAACAGTGACCTGCGTTGGGATGGTGAGGCATGGATCGGAACCGATATGAATCGATTTTGGTTCAGATCGGAGGGCTTTGCCGGCAATGACAAGGTGAGCGATGGGGACGTGGAGGCGTTCTACGACCGCCCGCTGCCACGCCTGCGGTATTTCGACGGACAGGTCGGCATACGAGAAGACCTGGATTCTGGCCCGCGCCGAACCTGGCTGGCACTCGGTATTGAGGGGCTTGCGCCTGGTTTTTTTCAACTCGAGCCGACCTTGTACATCCGAGACGGAGGTCGCGTGGCAGGGCGAATTACGACCTTCTACGACCTGCTGCTTACGCAGAGGCTGATCGCCGAACCGGAACTGGAGATGAATTTCTACAGCAAGAGTGATCCCCAGCGCAGGCTGGGAACAGGGCTTTCGGATGTCGATACGGGGATTCGCGTGCGCTACGAAATAGGCCGGAAATTCGCGCCATATGTCGGCTTCGCGTACACGCGCGAATTCGGCGGCACGGCCAATTTTGCGCGTCAGGCCGGGGAAAACACTGCAGCCCCGGGATTCGTCTTCGGATTAAGAGTTTGGTACTGAGGTCCGAAATGTTACCCGCAGCGCGGTCCGATTTACCGCGGCTGAAAACGTTCAGTGCCATTTTAGGAGAAATCGATGCGTACTTTCTTGTTCGGATTCCTGGCGGGCGTGACTGTGCTTGTGTTAGCTGGCTTCATTTACGTCAGGTTCGGCTTTGTCAACCCACGGGCGGATATTCCCGTTAACGCCGTGGAAAAGAGCATTGCGATGCCATCGCTGGATGCGTCTGTTGATCGCCGCGCTCAGGAAGCTCCGAATCCGGTCGCGCCGACCGACGCCAACCTGACCTCTGGCATGAAAATCTATCAATCAAACTGCGCCGCTTGCCACGGCGACGTCAACCGCCCACATGCACTGCTCTCTGACTCTCTATACCCTCGCGCTCCGCAGTTTGTCGAAGAGGCACCGGACATGCCCGGGTATCAGAACTTCTACATCATCGAGCACGGAGTGCGGCTCAGCGGAATGCCCGCGTGGAACCGCTCTCTTAGCAAGGAGCAAATTTGGCAGGTCACAACGTTTCTGAGTCACATGGACAAGCTCCCGGCCGAGGTCTCCGATCAGTGGAAAAAACTGGCGGGGGAATCCACCCCCTCGATTTCCCCGCGGGGCGACCTCGCAAGAAAGCATCGCAGGTGAATTGAATCGCGAGAGATGCCTCAGTGGTCGAGTGGCGGGGATACTGGCTGAAAGCTTAAGTAACGGAGAAAGAGCCGTGGATTTCGATTCACATTCGGAACCATCGCCTTCGCCGACGCGAGATGGCCTGGGATTTTTTGATCGCCTCGGCACCCAGTTTTTTAGGAAAACGTTGGTGTTTCAGCACACCGGCGCGCCACGCAATGAGGATGTCCCCGAGAGCATTCCCGGATCGAAGTGGCAAGTTGCCGACCCTGACAACGTTGAAACATTCTTTCAGGCTGATCATAAGCGCAGCGAGCTGTTTCTCCAGTCGTTACGCTCCGGCTGTCTCGGCGTGTTTTTGGTCCAGAACTCAGAAATGGTCGCTTATGGCTGGACGACTCAACCCGGCAAAGGCCGTCCGCCGCATCTCCCTCGCTGGGCTGGGCGAACGCAGTCATTTTGGATTTTCAATTGCCACATAAAGTCGAGCTTCCGCGGGCAGGGCGTCTACAAACATCTGCTTGGGCACCTCCTAAAGCAGGCGCGAGAACGAGGACCAGAGCCGGTGCATGTCGACGCATTCCCGGAGAATGTTGCGTCGCGGCGTGCAATCCTTTCGGCTGGTTTCGTTTCGTGTGGTGTCACAAGGACGCTCAAGCTCTGGGTCCCCGGCATCACGCATCTGCCACTGGCGGGCACTTGGTCGCCGGAAGAGCGTCACCCAGAACGAAATTGACTCAAAGCAAGCGCCTGACGTGCACAGAGCAATCGAAACCGTGCATCCGAAACCGTGCATCCGAACACGTGCACCTAGTTCATTGGCGGGTAGCTGATGGCTCTTGTTCCATTTGTTCCAGTTGGTCGGGAGGGGTGGCTGCAACGCATAGAGGGCACAAGCCTTATTTTTTGAATTGTCCTTTCGATCCCCACCGCCCCTACCAACCATCCCATTTGCTCAGAATGAAAATATGAAAGCGCGACTCCTGCCGTCAGCATAGGCTGGCGGTGGAAATCCCTTTTAGGAAAAGAGAGGAGCCGCGCATGGAAGAATATATCGCATTCGACAGTCACAAGCGCTACACGTGGGTGGAGCACGAACAGGTAGCCAGCGGAGCGTTGCGGCAGTATCGAGTGAACCACGCTCCCGGGGCGATCCCAGTGCGCTCTCCCGGTGCAGAGCGGGTACCGTCGTGGCCATCGAGGCCACGGCCAACTGGTACTGGATTATCGATGAAATCGAGCGAGCCGGTTGCGTGCCCCGGCTGGTGCATCCGCGCAAAGCCAAGCTGATGCTGGGGCAGATCAACAAGACGGACAAGCTGGATGCCCGAGGAATGAACCGGCTGCAACGGAGCGGGACACTGCCAACCGTGTGGATTCCGCCGGGCCCCTTGCGCGAACTGCGCGAGCTGACACGCACCCGTTTGGTGCTGGGTCGGCAGCGCACGCGTTGGAAGAATCGCATCACGGCGACCCTGGCGAAATGGGGCTTGCCAGCCAGCGAGCACAGCGATCCGTACGGAAAGAAAGCGCGGGCCGAACTGGAGCAGCGCATGAATCAACTGCCGGAGCAAACACACTGGGTCACGCGCCAGATGCTGATGCAACTGGATAATCTGAACGCACAGATTCGTGAATTTGAAAAGCGCATCGAAGGACTGGTGAAGGTCACTGCCGAGATGCAGCGTTTGAAAACCCTTCCGGGAGTGGCCGATATTCTGGCGGCCACCATTTGGCTGGAACTGGGTGACATCGCGCGGTTTGCCAGCGCTGAACGGTTGGCCAGCTATGCCGGCCTGACGCCACGCGTGCACGCCAGTGGAGATCGTTTCCGCTACGGGCGTACGCGACCGGATGTGAATCGCTATTTGAAGTGGGCCTTTTCCGAAGCGGGCAATTCGGTGGCGGTCAACTGCCAGCGCAAGCCGGGGCAGCATGTGAGCTTGTTGTATACCCGCTTGCGTCGGCGCAAAGGACACGGCCAGGCTGTGGGTGCGGTCGCTCGGCACCTGGCCGAGTCGGCCTTTCATGTGCTCAGCCGTCAACAGACTTATCGAGATCCGGCTGCTGTTCCGGAAGGTCGGGCCAGTGGGGTGTGAGCGCGATGATGTCATGAGCCTCTGAGCTCGCAGAATGAATGCGACACACCTCCGGATATATTCATGCCCCATAGCGGGCGTAGAGATGACTGGGAACGACCCCGAAAGGAATGAATCGGAGTCCTTCGCTTGACTGTCGCGCTTTCAGAGATGACTTAACGATTTCGCGAGGCGGCAAAAGGCGGCAATAAGAAGTAAAACGAGCCTCTTGGGTGGCAGCCTTTTGGCTCTGGCTGAGCGGAAGTCGGACGGACTCCAGCCGCGCCGCGTTCTGCTTTAGAAGTTGAGCAGCCAATTGCCGAGTCTTGCCGGATCTTGCGCCAAGCGAGGGAAATCGATAAGGTCGCAGAAAATCCTGACAACTCACTCTCTCCTTTTTTTCCGCGTTTTGCTCGCGATTTACTGCGTTTTCCCGCAATTGCTGTGACAGCTTTATGACAGCACGTGGGCGTGCCACACGAAGACGCTCCGGTCACCTTGCCCTGGGGTAGAATTCACTCCAGCGGAGCGACGAAAAGTGAAGCAGCGATTCCTGAACCAAAAATTGGGAAAGCGAAACAGCCGCCGCGCCGAGATCACCAAGGCCAAGCGCACGCTGAACCAGCGCTATCAGCCGAAGCCACGGAAGGGAAGCTGATGTCGGCCTCGCCACGTGCGCCACATAGTCTGCCGGCTCGCTGGCCATGGATGTTCCCAATCGCGATCGTTCCTGTGGCGGCCGCGATCATTGCGTGTTTGAGCGCAGCGAGTCCCTCGCAGCCGTTGCCGCTGAGATTGCTCCACGACATCCCGCTGCCGGGACGAACCACGCGCTTCGACTACGAGAGCTTCGACCCCAAAACCGGCCTGCTCTTTATTGCGCATCTAGGAGACAGCCGCGTGCTCGTCTTTGACACGAATACGCAGAAATTGGTCGCCGAGATTCCCGGTGTTTCCGACGTGCACGGCGTCCTTGCCGTGCCGTCGCTCGGACGTGCTTATGGGAGCGCCACGGGAACGGGCGAAGTGGTTGCCATCAACGAGCGGACCTTGCGGGTCGTGGCGCGGATTCCGGGAGGAGATTACCCGGATGGTCTGGCGTTCGATCCCGCCGATCACGAGCTATTCGTTTCCGACGAGCGGGGTCGAACCGATACCGTGATTGACACTGATTCCGAACGGCGAATGGCCACAATCCAACTTGGCAGCGAGGCGGGAAACACGCAGTACGATCCCGCTTCAGGGCGGATGTACGTGGACGCACAGTCCACGAACAAACTTGTGGCGATCGATCCAAAGACGAATAAGGTTTCCGGGCGTTACTCGCTGCCCGGCTGCGATCACGACCACGGCCTGAATATCGACGTTCCCGACCGCCTGGCGTTCATCGCCTGCGACGGCAACGCCAAGCTCTTAACCTTCGACCTGAGGACGATGCGTCTCAAAGCGGTCGCTTCCGTGGGCAGAGACCCCGACGTGCTTTGCTTTGATGCCGGACTCAAACGGCTGTACGTCGCCAGCGAGAGCGGGGTCGTGGCCGTGTTCGAGGAAAAGGCAGAAGACTCGTTAAGCTCGGGCAGGCATTCTTGGCGTACGAAGCGCATTCTGTGGCCGCGGACGGGAGGCACCGAGTCTATTTCGCGCTGCAAGACGTAAATGGTCGCCCAGTGCTGCGGGTCATGGCTGTAGTGACGAACTGAAGACGGCGCAGCCGCTGGTTGCTCTGCGATTCTTCAAACTCCTTCGCGCCCTAAATGACTCGATAGCGTGACTTGAGCCGTTCGAGCGCGAGGCACTTTCTCAAATTCTGAAACGGTGATGGGCGTCACCGAGCGCGGCACGATTCTGTGTCAAATTATTGCTCGTGTTGAGTGGCATCATTCTTTTGTGGTTCGTTCTGACAGCTCTCGCCGTCGGGTTTGTCGCCTTAGACATCCGAACAACGCCGGAGTCGGCTGTACTCAAATGGGCGTTCGTTTTGATCGCCGCCTACACGGGCCCATTCGGCGCGTTTTTGTATGTTCTGGGCTGTCGCGAGCCCTTGCCAGGCCTGCACGCCCGCTATGTAGCGACTCGCTGGCGTCAGGTACTT
>Ga0075272_1000088_pt1 | contig 23511 bp, 21 predicted proteins | sample SF_Rice_5C_0N_40_FD_69776 | JGI IMG/M metagenome (GOLD analysis project Ga0075272, IMG submission 69776) | Rice paddy soil microbial communities from Twitchell Island, California, USA - SF_Rice_5C_0N_404 | ecosystem: Environmental > Terrestrial > Soil > Paddy field/soil | place: USA: Twitchell... | reverse complement strand
CATACCGGTGACGATGAACCCCGTGACTGGGGACTGCGTTCGGCCGCTCGATCAATACTATCCAGATCCCAACAATCCCGACCCCTTTGGCTCGGTCGACTACAAAAGCGACATCGCCTCCAGCTCCTATCACGCCCTGGGAGTTTCTCTCGAGCGCCATTTCACCGATGGCTTTACCCTGCTCTCGCGCTACACCTGGTCCCACTCCATTAACGATGGCTCGGTCGGCGGCGGCGAGTCCAACGGGCCCGAGAACATCAATTGCCTGGCCTGCGACAAGGGACCCAGCATCTACGACATTCGTAACAATCTCACCACCGATGCGGTGTATCAGCTTCCCTTTGGGCCAGGCGCCAGATACTTGCACGACTCGGGAGCGCTGGGGAAGATTGTCGGCGGATGGCAACTCAGCGGCCTGGGAATGTGGCACACAGGTCACCCGTTGACTGTGAACATGGACTTGAGCAATGGAATTTGCGATCCCAGCCAGGCCACCAACCAGTTCTATAGCTCTGACTGCGGCTCGGCCTTTCCCAGCACCTATCTTCTCCCTGACGGCAACGATCAGACCAGTCAGCGGCCGGATATCGTTCCGGGCGCGCCGCTGATCCTGCCGGGAGGCGGGCGAAACGGCGTGCCCTTGGTAAATCCCGCGGCATTTCAGGCGCCGCCCGTGGATGCCAACGGCAACTTCTCTCGTTTCGGCAACGCGAGCAATGGCGTGGTGCGCGCACTGTCGTCGTGGCAAATCGACATGGCCCTGCAAAAGGACACGCAGCTGACCGAGCGATTCACCCTCGAATTCGCGGTCCAGGCGTTCAACATCTTCAACCACATTCAGCTCGGCGATCCGAGCCAGCTCACGCTGGTCTACGATCCGGCCTCACCCTCGACGGGATATTTGGACACGCCGCCGAACTTTGGCATGATCGACACGACCGTAAACTTCAACATGAACAACGACAACGATTCTTCGCCGAACGTGGGCACCGGCCTGCCGCGGCAGGTCCAATTCATGTTGCGGTTGAAGTTCTAGGCCCGGCACAGTGAAAACAAAGTTGATTCTTCTCGTGGCGGGCGTTCTCGTGATCGGGGTGGCGCTCGCCGCCTACCACTACGATCATCCGAAAGAGAACAGCCCACCGGCCATGCGTGCGGGCCATTGGCCGCGCCCCATGCCCTCGGTTCCGCTCGCCTATCCGCCCTCGGGCGATCCGGTTCTTGTTGGCGCGGGCGACATCGCGAACTGCAGGAATCTAGCCGGCGCCGAAGCAACTGCGAAGCTCCTGGAGACTATTCCCGGGGAGGTCTTCACAGCGGGCGATGACGCCGTTCCCTCCGGCGGCACGGAAGAGTTTCGCGACTGCTACGGCCCAACCTGGGGGCGATTCAAGAATCGCACGCGCCCGGCGGCCGGCAACCACGAGTTCCACGCGGATGGCGCTTCTCCTTACTTCAAATATTTCGGCGTTGCCGCTGGCGACCCTCTTTCCGGATATTACAGCTACAACCTCGGTGCCTGGCACATTGTCGTGCTGAACAGCGAATGCAATCTGGTGGGCGGCTGCGGACACGGTTCGACCCAGGAACGCTGGCTGCGGCAGGATTTGCAGTCGCATCCGGCCACCTGCACACTCGCCTATTGGCACCGGCCGCTCTTTAGTTCCGGTTCGGGACACGGAGATTATCCTCCGGTGAAACCCTTCTGGGACGATCTGTACGCGGCGCGCGCGACGATTGTCATCAACGGCCACGATCACGATTACGAGCGCTTCGCTCCGCAGAATCCGGACGGCAAAGCTGATCCCTCGCGCGGCATTCGCGAATTCGTCGTGGGCACCGGCGGAGCCCACCAGCGGCCGTTTGCGGCTCCACTCCAGCCGAACAGCCAAGTCCGCGTGACCAGCACCTTCGGAGTCTTGAAGCTGACCCTGCATCCCCGCAGTTACGACTGGACGTTCATACCCCAGCCGGGAAAATCCTTTAACGATGCGGGTTCAGGGAAGTGCCAGTAGAGAACGGAAAAGCACGAAGAGGTATGCTCCGGCCGCGCCGCCGGCGAGCGTCGCGATCCGTCTCATCGCGCGGCTCTGTGTTCACCCCATCCGGCGCTGTTTCCCAGCGCTTTAAGCTGTTCCGTTATGCGCTAAGTTCTAGTACCATGTAAATATTTACTGTTGACTAAATGGCCGCTCTGTGTTAGGGTAGGCTGTGACCATACGGCTACTTCGCCAACTCGCTTCCAGAACAGGGACAACCGGCCCCGCTTCGTGTCCCGCTTTACACAACTCCTCGCCAGTCGACTGGCTACTCCTCACCCCCGCGCCCTGGACGAAGGTTGGCGGATTACCGGTCCCGGGAAACGTTTTCTACTCGATACACCTGTCGAGAAATAAAACGGCTTTTCTCCCGCAAAATCAACAACATCACCAAAAATTACTCGATACACTTTTGAGATGTTCGGGAAGAGCGGTTTTGCCCGTAAAATCAGCCGACGCGGCGCCAGCAAAGGGCCTGCCACGACTTTCTCTTCCCTCGGTGGCTCGCTGGCGGCCGGGGTTCCGTCAGGCGGTAGAGGGAGCGGATTGCTCCGGCGGGCGGGCGAGGTTGGCGGGGGTCCAGTCGCGGCCCACGCCGAGGGCGTCGGCGACGCGATTGATGTAGTTGAACCAGGACGCGATGAGTGTGATCTGGAGGATGCCGCGGTCGTCGAAACCAGCCTGGCGCAGGCGCTCGATATCGTCGCGGGAACACTGCGTGGCGTCCCTGGTGAGTTTGACGACGTAATCGAGCATGGCGCGGTCCTGGGGAGAAAGCGGCGCCTTGGTGTAATCCTGGCGCAACTGCGCGACCAAATTTTCGTCCAGAGTGACGCGACGCAGAAACTCTGCGTGAGACTCGATTCAATAAAAACAGCGGTTGCTGACGGAAACCATGGTGGCGATCATTTCGTGCTGGCGGCGTTCGAGCGGCAGTTCGGGCGACATCAGCGCGCCGAAGGTGGCGAAGGCGTGGAAGAGCGCGTCGGGCAACAGGGTGTGCGAGCCGACGATCCCGGCGACGCCGTCGTCGGTGCGAAAGACGGGCGTGGCGTATTCCTTGGGATAGAGGGAGCGCTGGGTTTCAAGCGCCTTCATCAATTGTTCGCTGGCTTCGGAAAGCGGAACCGTTTTGATCCAGGTCATAAGAAAGCCTCCATTGCGCTCAAAATTGCGTTCCCGCCCCGGGCGAGACCCGGGAAAAGCCCACGACGAATCAGAAGCGGATTCGTCGTGGCTGCCACTACGCGAGCAGTGTCGAGCCACTACGCCCATCCAGCAAAAGCGGCAGCCCTTCGCTGCGCTCAGGATAAACAAGCTGCCGCACTCCAAAGCGGCCTGCGGCCGCAAAAACGCCGCCGCTACTGCGCGCTAAAAGAGGAATTTTAGCGCGAGTTGAATCACACGCGGGCTAACATCCTGCTGAATCGCGCCGATATTGGGCGACTGGATGTCCGACTCGGGCAAGCGCAGATTCGTGTGATTCAGGAAATTGAAGAGCTCGGCGCGAAACTGCAAGCGGTCGCGCTCGGTGAGCGTAATGTCCTTCAGCGCGGCAAAGTCCCAATTCGAGTAGCCGGGGCCCTGAATCGCGTTGCGGCCTTCGTTGCCGAACGAGCCGGTGGCCGCTTCGACGAAGGCGCAGGGATTGAACCAGTGCGCGGCGGTGCGCGTCTGGGTGGGCGCAACGCAGCCGGGATTCGCGGCGACTGGACCCGGCGTGAACGGATTCGCGACGAGATTCGGGCGCTGGGCGGAGAAGCCGGAAATTTCCGGCGCTTGGCCCTGCAGCGCGACGTCGGTCGAGTCGAAGACGGTGAAGGGCGTGCCGCTGGCGGCGGTGAAGATGCCGTTGAACTGCCAGCCGCCCAGCACGTGCGCGTACCAGCTGTTTCCTTCCTGGAAGAAAGGAACGCTCCATTCATAGCTGAGGACGAAACGATGGCGCGCGTCGAACATCGAGCGGCCGCGCTCAGCGGCAAGATTGAAGGGATCCTGAGGCAGATCGTTCTCACCCGCGACGGGCTGCGAGGCAGAGCCGCTGATGTTGAAGGAGGAGACGTCGTCGATCGATTTCGAGTAGGTGTAGGACGCGAGGAAGGCGAGGCCGTGGCCAAAGCGCTTGCGCAGGCTGGATTCGAGCGCGTTGTAATTGGAATTGGCGATGCCGGCAATTTCGCCGACCGAGCCATAGTTGCAGGGGCTCGGCTGCGACAGCGTGCAGCCGGAGTAAAGGCGGCGCTGATTGACGTTCGCTTCGGTGGAGAGCGGATTGCCGTTGGAGTCCGTTCCCGGAACGTAGACCGCGGGATTGCCCTCGATCAGGCGCGGCAACTTCACGCCGGTGGTGCCGACGTAGCCGATCTGGAAGAGCCAGTTGGCGCCGAAGGAGCGCTGCACGTTGAGATTCCAATCCTGTGCGTAGGGCAGACGCAGCTTGTTGGAGATGACCAGGAGCGTCATGGGCTCGGAGAAGACGGGGCCAAAGGGATTCGCGCCGTTGAACGGATCGGCAAAATTCACCGGAAAGCCCGCCTGCGGCGTTTGCAGGTAGGGCGGGGCGCTGACGGGATCCTGCAGCGGGCCGCCTTCGCCGGTGTAGAACGGCTCGTAATAGATTCCGTAGGCGGAGCTGATCAGCCATTTGCCGCTGCCGGTGGGATCGTAAGCGATGCCGACGCGCGGCGCGAGGGCGTGGTATTCGGTGGGGATCAGGCCCGCGGGGACTCCGGGATCGCCGGGATAGAGCAAGCCTGCCGGAGCCGTAGGCATGACTGTGGATTGCGCGCCGGGCACCCAGAGATTTTGCAGGTTGTTGGTTTCGGTGTAGGGGAAAGGCAGTTCCCAGCGCACGCCATAATCGAGAGTGAAGCGCGGCGTGATTTTGTAGGTGTCCTGCGCATAGAGGTCGAGCGCGTTGCCGCGAATGTGGCGGTCGGGATTGCCGCCGCCCTGCAGAAAGACGACGGGCTGACCCGAGAGGAAGCTGGCGAAGGCGTCGCTGTAGGGAAACGGAGCGAAGACAAAGAAGCCGTTGGTGGCGATGCCGAAGACGGAATTGATCTGGTCGCGACGGTAGCCGCCGCCAAATTTCAATTCGTGGCGGCCGCGAATCCAGCTGAGCGAGCCGGAAAGATCGAAAGTGTTCTGGTAGGTGTAGCGCGGGCCGGTGATGGGGTCGCCGACCGAGGCGTAGCCTGCCACCTGAATGAAGGGCGGGCCGGCGGCCAACGCGAGCGTGGGATCGTACTGAAAGCCGAGGGAAGAGGGCGACTGGTGGTTGAGGTGCTGGTCCAGCAGGAATTCGTTGCGCAAGAATGAGAAGCGCGCGACGCCGATCAGCGAGGGTGAAAACGTGTGGGTTGCCTGCGCGACGAAGTTCTGCGCGCGGTCGTACATGCCCACGGGAAATCCGGGGACGTTAGCGCCCTGCGGCGAGAGCGGATCGGTGGTGGGTCCGCTGGCGTACATGTAGCGGAAGCTGAGAGCGTTGGCGGAATTCAGGTAATGATCGACGCGCAGGCCGAATTGATTGTTATCGACGCTGAGCGATTGTGTGGTGGTGAAGGTGTTCGGCTCGCCCGGTCCCTGATTCGGAGAGGGGAAGAAGGGCAGAAGGTTCTGCGCGATGGAATTGACGGAGGGGAGGGTGTTGTCGGGCACCGGCTGCGGTGAGCCCGTGAAGAAGCTGTAGAGCTGGTGCGCCGGATTGTTGCACATGCCGTTGGTGAAGCCTTCGGGGCACATTTCGGAGAAATTGCCCTGGCGTTCGAGCGAGGTCGGAACTGTGGCGCTGACGGTTTCGCCCTGGCGGTTGCGGAAGCCTTCGTAATAGCCGAAGAAGAAGGTTTTGTCCTTGATGATGGGACCGCCGAGGGTTCCGCCGAACTGATTCTGTTTGAGCGGCTGGACGGAGCGCGCGAAATAGTCGGAGGCGTCCATCGCGTCATTGCGGAAAAATTCCCAGGCGGCGCCGTGAAACTGATTGGTGCCGCCGCGGGTAACGATGTTGGTGGTCGAGCCCAGGCTGCCGCCAAACTGCGCGTCGGAGTTATGCGTGAGAATGCGGAATTCGGCGATGGCATCGATGGGCGGCTTGAGAACGAAGCCGGCGTCAACGGCGTTGAAATTATTGGCGCCGTCGATGAGGAAATTGTTGGATTCAGGGCGCATGCCATCGACAGCGTAAGCCTGGCCCTGGCGCACGGCGCCGCCCGCTTGCATGAGTCCCGGGGTGAGCGGGGCGACGCCGGGTTGGAGCAGGCCGAGCTGGGAAAAATTGCGGCCATCGAGCGGGAGATCGAGCAGTTCGCGTTCGCCGACGACCTGGCCGAGGCTGGTGACGGTCGGCTGGATCAACGCCGCGTTGGACTGCACCTGAACGGTCTGCGCCGTCGATGCGACGCTGAGGCGGACAGGAACGGTGGCCGTTTCGTTGACGTCGAGGGAGATGCCCTCCTGCACGTACTTGACAAAGCCGTGCGCAGAAATTTTCAAGCGGTAGTGGCCGACGGGGAGCTCCAAGAGCACGAATGTGCCGTCGCGGCCGGAGGCCGCCGAGCGGGTGAATCCGGTCTCGATTCGCGTCGCGGTGACGGTTGCGCCGCGAACCACGGCCCCGCTGGGATCGGTAACGCTGCCGCGAATGGTTCCGGTGATTTGCTGCGCGGCGGCCGGACGGGAAGTGAAACCAAGAGAGAACGCGAAACACACAAATACAAACACGCGAAAGCCATTGCGCACGAGGTTCATTGAGGGCCCCCACCCTTCACACCCAGACTTGTTTTCCATGCGCAGCCGGGGGCGCCTTGCCCCAGGCGCACCAGCCGTCATCGAAATGTGGCCGATTATATGGGCCGGGGATTGGCGTTCAATAGTGTGAAAGTAGTAGGGGGGGGAAACAGTGGCTAGTGGCGAGTGGTTAGTGGCGAGAAAAGACCCTGCGCGATGCGGGCGGGTAGATTAGAATTTCGCGCGAGATGAGAGCCGTCGTACAGCGAGTGAGCCGGGCGCGCGTGGTGGTCGAGGGGCGCGCCACGGGCGAGATTGGGGCGGGGCTGGCCGTGCTGGTGGCGGTGGGGCGCGCGGACGATGCGGCGACAGCGGCGTCCATGGCGGCGAAAATCGCGAATCTGCGGATTTTTGCGGATGAAGATGGAAAGATGAACCGCTCGCTGCTGGAAACCGGGGGAGCGGCGCTGGCCGTTTCGCAATTCACGCTGTATGGGGACGCGCGCGGGCAGCGGCGGCCCAGCTTCATCGAGGCGGCGGGGCCGGAAAAGGGCAAGGAGCTGTACGAGGAGTTCGTGCGGGCATTGCGGGGGCTGGGCGTGCGAGTCGAGACGGGAGTGTTTCAGACGCACATGGCGGTTGAGTTGGTGAACGACGGGCCGGTAACGATCCTGGTCGACTCGGAGAAGAGGTTCTGATCCAGGTGCGAATGGGGGAGGGGGAGACAGAGAAACTAAAGGCTAAAGAAATTGGGGATTTTGTTTTGCAGCCTCCCTTGTCTTGCTAATGTCGCCCGCGATTGGCAAATCTTGCATGCGGCTGCGTGGAGCGGAGTCAGGAAACATTGCCACAGCCCGGCAGGGTAGCCTAAACACGAGACAAAAGCAGATCCCTCACCCCCATTCCCGCGAAGGCTGCGGGACTGGGTTCGGGATGACACCGCGGGCGGCGTTCGCAGAGAGATTCACACGTCATGCGGCGAAATCGAGGACACGGAAAAAGCAAAGCGAACCGCGGAGGCGCGGAGTTCGCGGAGAAAAACCAAAAGCGAACCATGGCGGACGGGTTGCGGAAGAGCGCGGAGAAACAAACACCTGCGCGGGCGGGACGCCTACACCACCGGTTGTCGAATCGACGGGCGGAGATTCGCGTCTAATTTGATTTGCGATTTCAGATTCACGATTTGAATTTCAGGATGCGGGGGATACGGAAGGGCTCATGAGCGAAGTTGAGAGGATTTTGGATCAGATGGACCGGGCGTTCGAAGGCGATGCGTGGCACGGGCCGCCCGTGAAGACGCTGATCGAAGGGTTGACGGCGGAAGAGGCGTCGAAACATCCCATCGGGGGAGCGCACTCGATCTGGGAACTGGTGCACCACATCACGGCGTGGAACACGATCGTGCACGAGGAACTGGGCGGGGCCAGCGCGCAGATCACACCGGAAGTGGACTGGCCGCCCGTGTGGGATGCGACGGAAGTCGAGTGGCGGCGGGCGGTGCAGAAGCTGTACGAGGCGCGGGTGCGCCTGCGGCAGACGGTGGAAGGGTTGCGCGACGAGCAACTGGACGAGCGACCGAGCCAGCGCACGAACAACTCGAGGTACGTGATGCTGCACGGGATCGTGCAGCACGATTTGTACCATGCGGGGCAGATCGCGGTTCTGAAGAAGGCGATCCGAGCGGCGCACGCGAAATGACGGCCAGGGCGAAATGACGACGAACGCGAAAGAAGCGGCGGTGAAGTTACGTTCAGCCGAGCCGCGGGACTATGCGCGGATCGCGGAGTTGGCCGGGCAGCTGGGATATAAGTCAGGCGCGGAGGAGATCGCGCGGAGGCTGGCGGGAATGAAAGAATCGGCGGACCACGCGGTGTTCGTGGCGGAAACGCGGGAGGGGGAGATTGCGGGGTGGATTGGGGCGTTCGTCTACCGCTCGGTGGAGGCCAGCACGCGCGCGGAAATCAGCGGGCTGGTGGTGGAGGAGAAGGCGCGGTCGCTGGGGATTGGAAGGCGCTTGCTGGAGCGCGCGGAGGAATGGGCGCGGGAAAAAGGGTGCGCGGCGGTGGGGCTGCGGTCGAACGTGATCCGCGAGCGGGCGCACAATTTTTATTTGCGGCTGGGGTACGAGCACATCAAGACGCAGAAATCGTTTCGGAAGAATCTTTCACCTCAGTAGGTTGCGCTGATCTGACTGACCGTGCGGCAGGCCCAAGCTCAGGACGACTTTGTTTTGCAGCCTCCCTTATCTTGCTATTGACGTCCGCGAGTGGCAAATCTCACGTGTGATTATGTGGAGCGCGGGGACAGAAAGAAGTGGCGAGTGGCGAGAAAACACAAAACACAGAAGCGAACCGCAGAGGCGCTGAGGACGCACAGAAAACTGAAAAAGTGGAAACACAGAGCACACAGAGAAAGACAAAGCGAGGGCACGGAGAACGCGTCGAGGAACTCGGCACTCGCCACTCGCCACTGCTTCCTACGCGCGGGAGAGTTCGGAGATGAGGGTTTCGCGGCGGGTGAGGGCGAGCGCGTCGATGCGGCGCAGGACGAGGGCGTAGCAGGCGAAGGCGGCCACGGCGAGGACGAGCAGGGCCGCCGTGGTGATCCACAGGTCGTGGAAGTAGCGGCCGAGCACGAAGGCCAGCGCGATGACACCGAAAATCGCGGCTTGCACCAGGAGCGCGGCGAAAGCGGTGGTGTTGGCCGCGCGCTGGCGCCCGAACGTGCCGAAATCGAGTTTTTTCGGCGAAAAGATCGAGAGCACGTTGCCGAGAGCCAAGTTAAGCGGCGCGGCGAAGAGCACGCCGGCGAGCGTCGCGACAGTGTAGGCCAGCACAGGCGGGCGATAGAGGAAGGCGACGGCGATCCACACGAGAACGAGTTCCGCGGCCAGCACCGTGACGTGGACCAGATTTTTGGCGCGCACGACGTCGCGGAGATATGCAGGAGCGACGAACCAGAACTGCACGCCGCCGGCGTCGGCGCCAAAATTGTTATAGATCAGGTTCGTCAACATCAGCAGGGCATAGGCGGCGCCGACGGGAAACGCGAAATCCGGCGCTCCATTCATGAAATCGCCGCCCGCGCCGCCCGACCGGCCCGGAGTCATGCGGAATATCAGCAGGATGACCAGCGGCATGAGCAGGGTGAAGATCATGGGACCGCTGCGCGTCAGGTAGAGCAATTCCTTCTGAAAAATGGCGGCGGTGCCGCCGGAGACGAGCGGGACGTCCCAGCCGGCACGCACGGGAAGTTTTTCGGCGCGCGAACGCGCGGGCGCCGCGGAGGTTTCGCTTAGACTCTCGCCTCGAAACTGCGCGGCCACGCGCAGGTGAAAAAAGAAAAAGAAAGAGGCGGCGTAGACGCCCACCAGGGCTAGCGCGGCGAGTCCCGGGAGGATGTTGCCGCGCGCGAATTCGGCGAGCGAGGCGGCGGCAAGGCCGGGCGGGAGCACGCGTTCGAAGGGAACAACGGTTTGACCGAACTGGGTCATTTCGGGATGCGCATGATGCTGCAGGCGTGCGGAAACGGGCCCGATGAATTGCACGCTGATGATCAGCAGGAAAAAGACGATGCCCATGATCTCACGCGTGCGGCGCTGCGCCAGCCAGCGTTCAAGCCAGGCAAAAATCATGCGGGCGAGAAGGACGTTGGCGAGGCCGAAAGCGAGAAGGACAACGGCGGCGGCGAACCACAGGCGCGGGGCGGCCACGGTGACGCCGATGAAGGTCCCGAGAAGCCACAAGGTTCCGACAGCGGTGGCTGGGTCGAGCGAGCCGTAGACGAGGCGCACGATGAAATAGGAGCGATAGCTGAGAGGAAAGCGCAGAAGATTCGAGGAGTCGAAGGTTTCGGTGAAAGCGGTGGCCACGATCGGAAACATCTGCCAGAAAAGAAACACGGGCCAGAGAAGGAAGGCGATCCACTCGGCGTGTCCGCGGCGAATGAAATAGCCGGAGGCGAATCCGAGGGCGACCGCGCCGCCGAGCCCGCCCAGGCCAAACCACAAGCCGACGAAAATGCGGGAGACCATTTCCATGCGGCCGCGCATGGTGCGCAGGGAGTTGACGAAGATGCGCCAGCGAATGCGGGCGATGGCGGCGAATTGTCCCGCGGCGCCTGGAGGCGGGCCGGGCGAGCCGGGCGAATTCATCCCAGCCATGAGAGTTCCTGGTCGGCGATGCGCGCGCCGCCGACAATGTGCAGGAAAATCTCCTCGAGGGTAAGTTTTTCGCCGGGACGCGGGGCGAGCAAGGGAGTTTCATCGGCAGACGAGGCGGGTGACTGGGCTTCGACGCCGGCGCGCAGGTCCTCGAGGGAGCCTTGCGCAACGAGGCGTCCATGATGAATGATGGCGACATGGCTGCAGAGGCGCTCGATGATTTCCAGGACATGGGAAGTGAGGAAGATGGTCGCGCCGCGGGAAATCATGCGCTGGAGCATGGCTTTCAACGTGCCGGAGGCGATGGCGTCGACGCCTTCGAAGGGCTCGTCGAGAAAAAGGATTTTGGGGCCGTGAATGACGGCGGCGGCAAGGGCCAGCTTTTTCTGCATGCCGTGCGAGTAGTCGGTGACCAGGGTCTTTGGCTGGGCGGCAAGCTGCATGAAATCGAGCAGCTCCGCGGCGCGTTTGGAGGCGGTTTCGCGGTCGAGGCCGTACATGCGGCCCACGAAATTCAGATACTCGGCTCCGGTCAAGCGCCCGAAAAGGGCCATGCCCTCGGGCACGACGCCGATCTGGCGTTTGACTTCGACGGGCTGGGCCGCGAGGTCGAGGCCGAGGATCTCGATGCGTCCGGCGGTGGGCGCGAGCAGGCCGGTGAGCATCTTGATGGTGGTGGACTTGCCGGCACCGTTGGGACCGAGGAAGCCGAAGAACTGGCCGGGGGCGACACGCAGGTTGACGTCCTGCACAGCCACCAGCTGGCCGAAGGTGCGCGTGAGCTGCTCGGTCGAGATGGCGGGAGAATCCATGAATCTGGACTCTAACACGCGGCGGCGGAATTTTCACAGAAGCGACCGGCCGGGAAGGCTTGAACCACAGAGGACACCGAGAAAAGAATGAGGACACGGAGAAGGCGAGAATTATGTCGATTGAAACGTACGATCAACTGGTGGCGTTGAGGCACGTGGGGCGAATCTGCCATCTGGCGCTGGTGGCGATGGCGCGGTTCGTGAAGCCGGGCGCGACCACGCAGGAAATCGCGGAAGTGGGCGCGAAGGTCATGCGGGAGAACGGGGCGAGGTCCGCGCCGGCCATGGTGTGCGGCTTTCCCGGGGAGATTTGCATCAGCGTGAACGACGAAGCGGTGCACGGGATTCCGGGGCCGCGCGAGATCGAGCCGGGCGACCTGGTCAAGCTGGATGTGACGTTCGAGAAGAACGGCTACATGGGAGACGCGGCGATTACCGTTCCGGTCGAACCGGCGGCGGAAGAAGCGCGGCGGCTGGCACGCTGCGCGGAGCGCGCGTTTCAGGAAGCGCTGCGCGTGGCGAGACCGCAGGCACGGGTGAAAGAGATCGGGCGTGCGGTAGAGCGGGAGGTGCGGCGCAGCGGTTTTTCGGTGATTCGCGCGCTGTGCGGGCACGGAATCGGGCGCACGATCCACGAGCCGCCCAGCGTGCCGAATTATGCGGATGTGATGTCGCGCGAGCGGCTGACGCCGGGCTTGGTCATCACCGTCGAGCCCATCATCGCCATGGGCGCGGGACAATGCGCGACGGCGGAAGACGGCTGGACCGAGCGCACGGTGGACGGCAGCCTGGCGGCGCATTTCGAGCACACCATCGTGATCACGGAAAAGGCGCCGATTCTGCTGACCGCGGCATGAGAACACAACGGCCAAAGCGCGTTTGAGAGCGCCAAAAAGTTGACCGGGCCGAAGGCGGCGCATACAATGAGCGAGACTTGCGTGGCGGCAGAGAAGTGTGTCTGACGAGCAGCAAGTCCGGATTACCAGCCGGTGCGATTTGACGTGCTACGGGGTTTCGGGGTTATATTCGCAAGCCCTGAATTGAAGGAATCGTTTGCGTTTACGGGGCACCCAGGGCGCTGAGCCCGCTGTCGGGGCGGGCGGCTGATGGGGCAAGCGCGCCAGGGTTCAAGATCGACAAGAGCGGAGGAACTACCAGAATGGCCAGCGTCGAAGAACGCGTGAAGCAGATCATCGTCGAGCAACTCGGTGTGGATGAAGGCGAAGTGACACCAACGGCCTCGTTTGTGGACGACCTGGGCGCCGACTCGCTCGACACGGTCGAGCTGGTGATGGCCTTCGAGGAAGCGTTTGGCATCGAAATACCGGATGAGGACGCGGAAAAGATCGCCACGGTGAAGGACGCCACGGATTACATCGAGAAGCATTCCAAGAAATAGTCTGGCGGCTGGGCCGCCGGCAGAATTGAGTGCTGCAGGCGCACGCCGTCTCATCCCCGAACAGGAGAATTTTCTTTGAGCCGCCGAGTTGTGGTGACGGGTGTTGGGCTGGTCTGCGGGTGCGGGATTGGAACGGAAGAAGTCTGGCGCAACCTGCTGGCGGGCAAGAGCGGCATCGGCCCCATCACCGGCTTCGACGCCAGCGCCTTCGATTCGCGCATCGCCGGAGAAGTCCGCAACTTCGATCCGCTGAACTGGGTGGAAAAAAAAGAATTGAAGAAGATGGGCCGGTTCATTCAGCTGGCCCTGGCCGCGTCGGATTTCGCCATGCGCATGTCGGGCCTGGAGATCACGCCGGAGCTGGCGCCCGCGGCGGGAGTGTACATCGGCTCGGGAATCGGCGGATTCGACGTGATCGAGCGCGAGCACTCGAAATACCTGCAAGGCGGCCCGGGAAAGATCTCTCCCTTTTTCATTCCCGCATCAATCGTGAATCTGGCCTCGGGGCACGTTTCCATCCGCTACGGCGCGAAGGGCCCGAATTCGGCGACGGCCACGGCGTGCTCGGCCTCGGCGCATTCGGTGGGCGATTCGTTCAAGATCATACAGCGCGGCGATGCGGAAGTGATGATCGCGGGAGGCGCGGAAGCGGCCATCACGCCCATGGGCGTCGGCGGATTTGCGGCCATGCGCGCGCTTTCGACGCGCAACGACGAGCCGGAACGCGCCAGCCGTCCTTTCGACGCGCAGCGCGACGGCTTCGTGGTGGGCGAGGGCTCCGGCGTGCTGATTCTCGAGTCGCTCGAGTTGGCGCAGCGGCGCGGCGCTAAAATCGTGGCGGAAGTGGTTGGCTATGGAATGTCGGGGGACGCGTATCACATCACGCAGCCGGCGGAACAAGGCGACGGCGGATATCGCGTGACGCTGGCGGCGCTGAAGGACGCGAAGATTTCGCCGAGCGAGGTGGGCTATCTGAACGCGCATGGAACTTCGACGCCGATTGGCGACGCCATCGAAACGACGGCGCTCAAGCGTGTTTTTGGCGAGAGCGCGAAGAAAATTCCAATCAGCTCGACGAAATCGATGACGGGTCACTTGCTGGGGGGAGCGGGCGGGCTGGAGGCGGGCATCAGCGCGCTGGCGCTGCGCGACCAGATTTTGCCGCCGACGATCAACTATGAGAATCCCGATCCGGCCTGCGATCTGGATTACGTGCCGAACCAGGCGCGCAAGGCGGAAGTGGTGTACGCGGTATCGAATTCATTCGGTTTTGGCGGCACCAACGCGTCGCTGGTGTTCAAGCGTTGGGAAGGGAAGTAGGTTCGACGATGAAAATCGGCGTTTGCATCAAACAGGTACCGGCGAAGGACGCGCCGCTGGCGATTGTCGAAGGTGGCGCGTGGATTCGCGAATCGGACATTGGCTTCGAGACGAACGAGCCGGACAGCTTTGCGCTGGAAGAAGCGCTGCGGCTGAAGGAAAAGCACGGCGGCGAAGTGGTGGCCATCTCGATGGGCCCGGAGCGCGCGAAGCAAACCATCAAAGAAGCGCTGGCCAAGGGCGCGGATCGCGGCATTCACGTCGCGGACGCTGAATTCTATAAGCTCGATCCGCTGGGCGCGGCGCGTTCGCTGGCTGCGGCGGTGAAGAACGAGAATTTCGATCTGATCCTGACGGGCCTGCAGAGCGACGATCAAGGCTTCGGGCAGACGGGCGTGCTGCTGGCGGAATTGCTCGGCCGCCCGCATGCGACGATCATCATGGCCATCGAGGTGCTCGATGGGCGCATGAAATTGAAGCGCGAACTCGAGGCGGGCTGGTTCCAGTGGGTCGAATTGCCGTTGCCGGCGGTGCTGTCGATCCAGTCGGGGATCAACAAGGTGCGGTATGCGACGCTGAAGGGCATCATGGCGGCGAAGAAGAAGGAGATTGCGACGGTCGAGCGCAAATCGCTGGGCGTGCCGGACGCGGCGACGCAGCGCGTCGAACGGATTTACGTTCCGCAAAAGACGAAGAAGACGGAATTCATCGCGGGCCAGCCCAAGGAAGTGGCGGCGAAGCTGATTGAAAAGCTGCGGCATGAGGCGCGAGTTTTGTAGCGCCGGCGTCCCGCCGGCGTTTGTGGCAGTTTCATTTGGGCGGGCTGCATAAGAGAGATCCTTCGCTTCGCCTGCCTGCGGCAGGCTGGCTCAGGATGACAGAATCGCATGAATTCGGAATCCGCTTTGTAGCGAGATGAGAAGTTATTATTGATCGCGAGCGTACGATGAAAATTCTTTTGATCACCGAGCAGCGGGAAGGGAAATGGAACAACGTCAGCTTTGAGACGCTGGCGGCGGCGCAGCAGATTGCGTCGCAAACGAACGCGAGCGTTTCGGGCGTGGTGATTGGAAAAGGCGTCGCCGGGCTGGCGGACGAACTCGCTGGATTCCAGTTCGGCGAGGTACTGCTCGTCGAGCACGATCTGCTCGAAAAATACACGCCGGACGGTTTCGCGATCGCGCTGCGGCAAGTGGTGGAAAGCGCGAAGCCCGATCTGGTGCTGCTGCCGCACACCTACCAGGTGCGCGATTTTGCGCCGAAGCTGGCCGCGTCGATGGGCAAGGGAATGATCGGCGATTGCATCGGCTACCGGCACGAGAACGGGAAGCTGGTGTTCGTGCGGCAGATGTTTCAAGGGCGCACCGCCGCGGATGTCGCGTTTGCGGGCGAGCCGCCGTGGATCGCCACGTTTCAGGCGGGCGCATTTCGCGCGGATTTGGCGGCGAAGGGCGCGAGCAAAGCCAGCGTCAAGCCCGTCAGCGTGGGGCTGAAGCCCGAGCAGATTCGCACGAAGCCGCTGGAGCTGTTCCGCGAAGCGAAGCAGGCCGTTGATTTGACGCAGGCGCCCATCCTGGTTTCCGTGGGGCGCGGGATCAAGGGGCCGGAAAATATTCCCATGGCGGAAAAACTGGCGAAGTTGCTGGGCGGCGAAGTGTCGGCGTCGCGGCCGATTTGCGACGAAGGCTGGCTGCCCATGGACCGGCAGATCGGCAGCTCGGGGCAGACCGTCGCGCCGAAACTGTATCTGGCGCTGGGGATCAGCGGCGCGATCCAGCACGTGGTGGGGATGAAGGGCTCGCGGACGATTGCCGCGATCAATAAGGACCAAAACGCGCCGATTTTCGAGATTGCGGATTACGGAATTGTCGGCGACCTGTTTGAAATTGTTCCCGCACTGATCGAAGAGCTCGAAAAGCCGCACTGAACCTTCCGCGTTCCCGCTGGAAATTTTCTGCGATCAAGATGGGCGCCGGTGTTGGTGTCCCAATTGGGACAGTGTCCGGGCGGGCGCGGCCGGGGTCTCCCGCGCCGGGGCGGGCGAAAACAGCGCGGTTATTGACTCCCAGCGGCAGTTGCCGCAAGATGCTGCCAGAGTTGCTGGAGCGCTCGCTTCAGCCGGAGCAGCCGCGCATCCATGACACTCGGGCGCACATGAATCCTGCAAAATCTCGGAGCGAGGGATTTCCTGGCGTGGCCGTGTGTCTACGATCGATCGAGCCCTGATTTCGACTGACCTCGAACGGGTTCGAGCGCGCTGGACGGTTCGACTGCCCATGGCCGAGATCCTGCCTCTTCAGCCTCGGAAGCATGACCCGCGCGAGCGGAGGAGTCGGAAGGAGTCGGACTGTGAAGAAACTGTATGTGGGCAACTTGTCGTTCAAGGCCACCGAAGAGCAGTTGCAGGAGCTATTCGCTGAAGTGGGAGCCAATCCCGATTCGATCACGCTGCTGAAGGACCGTTTCAGCGGGCAGCCGCGCGGATTCGGTTTCGCGGAATTTCACGATGACGCGGAAGCGGAAAAGGCGATCGCCGCGCTGAACGGCAAGGATTTTCTGGGGCGCGCTTTGGTGGTCAACGAAGCACGGCCGCGCGAAGGAGGCGGCGGAGGCGGCGGCGGACGGGGCGGCGGAGGCCGCGGCGGACACGGAGGAGGCGGAGGTCGCGGAGGGCGCGGCGGCTACGACCGCTGAGCCTGCAAGATTGCACCGGGCCGCCTGGGATCGAGCGGGCGGCCCAACTGAGAACGATAGCGGGGCGTCAGGACTGCGGCGCGGCGGCGACCTGCGAGCGGGCGAGGGATATCCGCGATTGTGATTCGTTCACCTCGACTTGTCCCCCGGCATATTTGAACTTCTGGAGGGTGGCGCCACGCACGCCCAGCTCGATCAGCGCCGCGAGGTTCAAGTGCGCTTCGGCGGCATCGAGCTCCTGCGCGGTGGCGAAGAGCGCCGGATTCCTGGGCAAGAAGACGGGACAACAATCGTGGAACGGCTCGGAGGAAATCTCGTAAGTGCCGATTCTGCGGGCGGTGTCCAGGATTTCGATTTTGTCCGCGCCGATGAGCGGGCGGAAGAGGGGGACGCTCGCGGCGGCATCGACCGCAACGAGGTTGCGCAGGGTTTGCGAGGCGACCTGGCCGAGGCTGTCGCCGGTGACCAAGGCCAGAGCGCGTTCGCGTTTGGCCAAGACTTGCGCGATGCGCAGCATCATGCGGCGATAGAGCAGGACGCGAAAATCTTCCGGGGCGTACCGCACGATTTCGCGCTGGATGCCTTCAAAGGGCACGCGGTAGAGCTTCGCGTGGAATTGATAAGGGACCAGCTGGCGCACCAGAGCGCCGGCCACGTGCAGCGAGGATTCTCCCGGCCGCGCGCCCGTTCCATAGAAATGAATAAAGCTGAGGTGCGCACCGCGCTTCATCATGCGGTAGGCGGCGACGGCCGAATCGTAGCCTCCGGAAAGCAGGCAAGCCATGCGCCCGGCGGTGTTGGCGGGCAAACCGCCGCAGCCTTCCATCTTGCGGGCGTAGACCAGCGCGGGCCCGGGAGTGATCTCGATGCGGCAAGTCAGCTCGGGATCGCGCAGCTGGACGCGAACGTCGCTGCCGCGCTCGCGCAAACGGTCGAGCAGGTAACGGCCAACGGCGGATTCGATATCCATCGTGCGATGAGGGAAGCTCTTGTCGCTGCGTTTGGCGCGCACGGCGAAAGTCGCGAAGCGGAGCGGCTCGACTTCGAGCCAGGCGGCGCGGCAAATGGCGTCCATGTCGCGTTCGACCGGCTGCGCCACGGCGAAATTGGCCACGCCCAGAACGTTCCGCACGCGTTCCACAGCGGCCTCAACTGAGAATCCTTCCCGCAAGCGCACGAGGAAGCGGTCGCCGGGCTGCTCGATGCGTTCGAGGCCAACGCCTTCCAGCGACTGGCGCAGCGCGGTGAACAGTTTTCCCAGAAAGAAATGGCGGTTGGCGCCCTTCAACCAGAGCTCGTGATAATGGACCACAATGACGGGAGTGCTCATCGCGTATTCGCCGAACGTGAATCCTGGAGTAACCTGCGCAAAGTATAGCAGCCGTGCGCGGCGGGGCGGTAGCGGCGGCGCCCCGGGCTCGGCCGCGCGGCGGGATGGGCCGCCGCAGCCAGCGCGTGCGTAAGGTGCTATAACTCAATCGCCACAGGCTGTATTCGCGCGCGACTTCTTAGGGGCGGAAGGGTTAGAATCTGCGGCACTCGGGCCACGAAGGTTAGTGCATTTTCCCGGTTGAAGTTCATGTGGTGGAACGTGCTACCGAAATGGTAGATGCTGCATCCAACATGCTCAGTTGGGGCGGTCAGGGGGGCAGTCATGTGGAACCGGAGAGACTGGGACGAGTTCTTCGACATCGTGAGGAAGCGCTGGCACACGCACCGGCCGCCACGCCCCGTGGAGCTTTCGGGACGCCGTGTGGTGCCCACCGGAGGGTATAGCCTGGCGGAACTGGACGACGTCGGCTTGAGCATCGAACAAGCCGAACGGCTGGGACTGCCGGTGGATGCCGGGCGGCTGGGGTCGTGCAGCCCGAATGTCACGGCGCTGCGCGAATACATTCGGGCCACGCGCTCGCGCTTCTGAAGCCGCGTTTGATTTCCCGTTGAAAGTTGCGGGCCGGTCTCGCCGGCGCCGCAGAATGGGCTGAAGCGGTACGAGGATCGCGCGTCCGCATTCCCCCGAAAAGAATCCGATCAGGCCGGGCGGGCGGTTCGCCGCGCGCCGAGGGCGAACGCTCCCGCGAGCAGCGCGCCGCTGATCACCACGGCCTCCCAAGCCAAGCCGGCAGCCACCGTCAACGTAGGCGGCGCGCCAAAGGGAACCAGCAAGCCCGCCAGAGCCGCCTCGCGCACGCCAATTCCTCCCTGAGTGACCGGAATCGCAGCCGACAATTTCGCGATGGGCCAGGCAAACAGCCAGGCGCGGAAAAGCAGGCGCAGGCCGCACGCCTCGGCCAGAACGATGCTCAGAGTGATGAAGGAAAGCTGGGAGGCGAGCGCGATGCCCAGCGCTGTTAGAGCCGCGCGCGGTTTTTCGATCATCGAGCGCCCCGCCCGGCGCAGGCTGACCGCGCGGCGGCGCATGCGGAAGGAAAGCCGCCGGAATGGGATCAGGACCGCGAGCAGCGCCACGATGGCCAGGCCTGCAATGGCGGCAAGGCCAATCCATAAAAAGACGCGGCGGGTTTCCGGTTCGAGGGCGCTGGGCGCGAGCAAGGCTCCAGTAGCCGCCAAGAGCACCAGCGCGGCGAAGTCGATGGTGCGGTCGACGAAGCTGGCGAGCAACACGCCCGCGCGGGTTTTGCCATAGCGCATCGCCAGGGTCACGCGGACCAGATCGCCTCCAATCAGCGAAGGCAAAAAGAGGGAACCGAACAGGCCGGCGAAATAGCAGCGCGCCGCCTGGAAATACGTAAGACCCGCGCCCGTCGTGTTGAGCATGAGCCGGTACTTGGTCACGCCGAGCAGGTGCGTAGCCAGGTAGCCGGCGAGGACGGCGATCCAAAGCAGGGCCGGCAGTTTGGCCAGCGCGTGCAGCACCTGGCGGCCGGGAAGGAAACGGAAGAGCAGCGCCAGGGCCAGAACGCTGCCGCCATAATGAAGGAGGGCGCGCAGCAGCGCTCGCGAGCGCTTGCGCTGCGCAGGGCGCGAGGTGTCCGGCTGGGTGGACGGCGCGCGCTCTTCGCGGGTGAGCGGAGTTTGCCTGCTCGAATACGCAGGCGGTTCACCGCCCGCCGGGTTCTGGCCGCGAGAATCGGGCGCGTCCGGGGCGTCGGGCCCCTTCGCTTGTATGGGTTTCCTCTCCGACTGGATACTCACGCGCGCAGCATTATCCGCCGCGTGCGTCAGGCGCACAAGCGGGGTTCGCGCAACTGTAGCGGCGCAGACTCCCCGGGTATCCTGGGGAACGCACGCAGTTCTTTTTTCTTCCCAAACTATCTTCTGCGGGCCAGAATAAACGCCTCGCCGTTCCCGCCCACGGTGCGAGCACCGGATCGGTTGCAGTGCGCCGTCCAGGCGAGTCTCATCGCCTGTTTTCCATGATTCCGGTGGCCGCAGTTTGCGACCTCAAAAAACGGGGGGAATATGCCAAACACCAGCGCCATTGTGCTTGCCGAGCGAATCGAGTCGCGCATCCTTCTGATCCGCGGGCATAAGGTGATGCTCGACGCCGATCTCGCGGAACTGTACGGGGTGACCACGAAGCGGCTGAACGAACAGGTGAAACGCAACCGGGAACGCTTCCCCGCCGACTTCATGTTCCAGCTGAGCGTGGAGGAGACGGAGAATTTGAGGTCGCAAATTGCGGCCTCAAATGCGGGGCGCGGCGGAAGGCGCTACCGGCCGTACGCGTTTACCGAGCACGGAGCCATCATGGCGGCCAGCGTGCTGAACAGCCATCGGGCGGTGGAGGCCAGCATTTACGTCGTGCGCGCGTTCGTGAAGTTGCGCGAAGTGCTGCGCACGCACAAGGAACTGGGGCAGAAACTGGCGGAACTCGAGCAGCGCATCGAGGCGCATGACGAGGAAATCACAGGACTGTTCGAGGCCATCCGGCTGCTGATGGAGCCGCCCGAAACGTCGGCCAAGCGGATCGGCTTTCACGAGATTGGCGCGCCTGCGAAGCCCGAGGAGTAGCGCGAGCATCGAAGGGAGAAACGGCTTCGGGATTTCGATTCGCGGAGGCGAGCGATGGCGGACCTGGCAGCATCGGTGAGGGAAAGTTTGGCAGGATATTTCGAGGAGGTGCGCGGGCACGTGCACCGCTGGGTGGACCCGCTGACGACCGAGCAGATCTGGGCGCGGCCGTTCGGCTTTCAATCGCAGAGCCTGCAGGTACAGGCCGGGAAGCCGGACGGGAACAGCGTCGGGCATCTGCTGCTGCACCTTACCGGCAACCTGAACTACTACATCGGAGCGCAGATTGCGGGGACAGGTTACGTCCGCCAGCGCGAGGTGGAATTCACGGACGCGCAGAAGAAGCCGAAGGAACAAGTGCTGGAGGATTTCGACCGCACGATCGAGATGGTGGTTGAAACCATCCGCAAGCAGTCGGCGGACGATTGGACGAAGGCGTACGAGGCCCTGCGCGAGCCCGAGGCGAAAGACCGGTTCGCGGCGATCTTCCGCTGCGCGGCGCACGCGTATCATCACGTCGGCCAGCTGATCTACCTGTCCAAGGAACTGAGCAAGCCCGCGGCTCAGGCAGCGAAAGGTTGACGGCCCGCGGCTCCGTCAATGGTGAGGCGCTTTATGAGAAAAGCGATTGTTCCTTGCCTCGGGGTTAGTATTTTGCTGGCGTTTTCACAACACCTGGTCTCGCAACCTCAAATACTGCCCCGGTCTAAACCGGGGGAAGTCCGTTTCACAAGCCCGGATCGGTCGTTCACGTTCAAATACCCCGACTCCCTTGTGAGATGCAGGAGAGATCCCAAGGAACCGGAGTACTGGATGCCAAAGTCGTGCTCGGACTACATTCCGGTGTGTTCGAATTCTTCCGGTCCGGAAAAGCCAGCCAATACGATTGCGTGCGTAGCCTATCCAGCTGACACTATGAAGGGCACCAACTTTGAGGCGGCGGCTTTTTCCGTGAACAGGCTCAATGCAAACGACGGGCGTGCATGTCGGAACGTCGCAGGCGCGATCGGCCGAACTCGCGCGCAAAAGATTAACGGCGTGACATTCACGGTTGCTAACACCGATGGCGTGGGATTGGGCCACAGAATGACCGGAGTAGCTTATCGAAGTTTTCACCGAAACACCTGCTATGAACTCGACATTAGAATCGCATCCACTAATGCTGCAGGTTTCGAGGGAACGGTACGCGAATTCAGCTACGACCCGGTATACCGCAGCCTCGAATCTGTGCTTAAAACCTTCCAATTTCTGAGATGACGATTGAACATCGAAAGCGCGCCGCCCTGGGTTTGGGCCGAAAGCAATTATCCGGCCGGCATCTTGATCCGAACGACATGCACGCAGTGGATTGCCTGAGGCTTGCCGATGGCGCGCTCGCGCTGCGGCGCCCCGCTTCAGAGATTGTCCAGCATGCAAAGATCGAAGCAGCGGCACACGTGCTAAAATAAATGCGCGTTTGTCGCTCCTACAATTGCGAAATGAAGCGCCGGGGCTGCGGAACGACGTGGCAGCCCTTTTTTGTTGCGAGCAGACAGATTTGAGATGCTTACCGCAGAGGCGCAGAGTTTGCAGAGAAGAGCGAGAGCACCGGAGTAATGCCGGAGCTGAACTTCCGCTCTCTTAAAAAAGCAGTGCAACAAATTTCTGATTCCGGACGTTAGAAGATCGCAGAGATGGACATACGGAACATCGCGATTATTGCGCACGTGGACCACGGGAAAACGACGCTGGTCGACGCCATGCTGCACCAGAGCGGAATTTTCCGCGAGAACCAGGACGTGCCGCGGCGGGTGATGGACTCGAATGAGCTGGAACGCGAGCGCGGCATCACCATCCTGGCGAAAAACACGGCGCTGACGTATTGCGGAACGAAAATCAATATTGTCGACACGCCGGGGCACAGCGATTTTGGCGGCGAAGTGGAACGCGCGCTGCGTATGGTGGATGGCGTGCTGCTGCTGGTCGACGCGAGCGAAGGGCCGCTGCCGCAAACGCGCTACGTCCTGCAGAAAGCGCTGCAGGCGCATTTGCCGCCGGTGATCGTGCTGAACAAGATCGACCGCGCGGACGCCCGTCCGGAAGCGGTGCTGAACGAGATCTACGATCTGTTCATCGATCTGGACGCGACGGAAGACCAGCTCGATTTTCCCGTGTTGTACGCGAACGCGCGCGCGGGCATCGCGCATCGCAAGCTGGGCGACGATTCGACCACCCTGAAGCCGCTGTTCGACACGATTCTTTCCTCCATACCCGCGCCGGCCGGCGATCCGGTGGCGACGCTGCAGGTGCAGGTGACGAATCTCGATTACAGCGATTACCTGGGGCGGCTGGCGATTGCGCGCGTTTTCCAGGGCACCTTGCGGCGCGGGGCGGAAGTGG
>Ga0075272_1000087_pt1 | contig 23561 bp, 20 predicted proteins | sample SF_Rice_5C_0N_40_FD_69776 | JGI IMG/M metagenome (GOLD analysis project Ga0075272, IMG submission 69776) | Rice paddy soil microbial communities from Twitchell Island, California, USA - SF_Rice_5C_0N_404 | ecosystem: Environmental > Terrestrial > Soil > Paddy field/soil | place: USA: Twitchell... | reverse complement strand
AGGATCTCCGACGCGACTCCCTCCTGCCCGGCCGCCGCGGAAAGCGAGACGGCGAGGTCCGCGCCCGAGTCGTACGACACGACGACGATCGAGACGTCGGGTAGGGCGCTCATAGGAGCGCCACCGGGCGGGCGCTCATAGGAGCGCCACCGGGCGGGCGCTCATAGGAGCGCCACCGGGCGGGCGCTCACGAGAGCGCCATCCGGAACGCCCGCCGGTAGGCCCGGAACGACTCGCGGCGCGGACGCGGCGGATTTCTGCGGAAGGGGAGGAGGATCGCGCGAAGAACCATTCCCGCCGCGACGAGTCCGCGGAAGACGACGACCGCGGCGCGACCGCGGTGCTTGCGCCAGTACGCGATCGCGTTGCGGTAGTAGACGGGAAGGAAACGGTCGTATCCGAGGCGGTGCATCGCCGCGCCTCCCGCGTGCGCGAAGACCGCTTCCGGGAAATACACGATCTTTCCGAGTGAGCGGAGCCGCGCGCAGAGGTCGACGTCCTCCCACCAGGCCGGCACGAACCGGGGGTCGAAGCCGCCGGACGCGCGGAAGGCGTCCGTACGAATCGCCAGCACCGCGGCAGCCGGCTGCTCGACCTCGAAGGAGGTGCTTCGGTCCCGGTCGAGGTAGCGGTCGCGGACGCGTCCGCGGTTTCCGGGAAAGGCGCGGTCGATCAGGAGCAGCTCGCGAAAGGCCTGGCGAAGCGTCGGCAATCGGCGCAGTTGGAACGTCTCCTGCCTCTCTTCTCCCCCTCCCTGGGACGCATCGCCCGATGCGTCCCATAGGCGCGGGGCGACCGCGACCCAGTCGGGATGCGCGTCGAACGCCGCCGTGATCGCTGCAAAGGGATCGCCGCTCGCGCGGGCGTCGGGATTGACGAGCAGGAGAACCTCGCCGCGGGCGTGCGCCGCCGCGTGGTTGACGGCCGGCCCGAATCCGATGTTTTCCGAAAGGACGGCGAGGCGGACGTCGGGCCAGAGGCGCCGGATCTCCTCTCCGGGGGGAAGGTCGGAGCGGTTGTCGACGACGACGAGCTCGGCCGAAACGGACGATCGCGCGCGGGCGGCCGCGAGGCTGCCGACGCAGTCCTCGAGATCCGCGCCCGAGTTCCAGGAGACGACGAGGATCGAGATCAAATCAGGGACGATTATTCATCGGGACGCCCGGCAGCGCCGCGGGAAAACCCGTCAGGAGCGATGCGTCCTGCCGCGACGAGAGCGCGTTCCACGCGGCCGCCGGCCAGACGATGACCGGAAGGAGCCACCCCGCGGCTCCGAGCGCCCGTGCGTGCGCGAGGTCCGCGCGGAGGAGGTCGCGGAGCCGCCGCCGGAGGAAGGCGCGGTCGAAGTTCTTGATCAGCGTGCGCCAGCGGTTGCGCGCGATCCAGAGCGCCTTCTTCCACGGCGTCCGGCCGCCGGTCATCGAGCCGCGATGGAAAGCGATCGCCTCGGGGTCGAGCGCGAAGCGCCATCCGCGGCGGGAGAGGCGAAGGGCGAGATCGACGTCCTCGTAGTAGGCGAAGAACGCGTCGTCGAAGACGCGCCCCCCCGCCGAGACGTCGAGCAGCGCCGCGCGCCGGTACATCGCCGCGGTCGCGGACACGCCCGGCACCTCGATCGCCTCGATCGTCGCCGTGAAGCGGTCCTCGCCGGCCCAGAGCGGGACGGCCTCGCCGCGCGCGTTCCAGGAGAGGCCCGCCGTGTCGATCGTCCGCCCGTCCTCGCGCAGCACGGCGCCCTGCGCGCCCGCGAGGCGGTCGTCGCACGACATCCGGGCCGCGAGGCGCGCGGCGTAGTCGGGCGCCAGGCGGGCGTCGTTGTTGACGATGAGGACGAGGTCCGCGGACGTGCGCGCGATCCCCTCGTTCGCGCCCCCGGCGAAGCCCAGGTTGGCGCTCAGCGAAACGACGCGCACCGACGGGAACCGCTCCCGGATCGCGCGCGCTTCGGAAGGCGCGGACGCGTTGTCGACGACGAGGATCTCGATCGCGGCGCCGCGCTGGGCCACGAGCGACTCGAGGCACTGCTCGAGAGCGAGCCCGCCGTCGCGGTTCACGACGACGGCGGAGACGTCCGCGCGCGGGCGGGGCTCGCCGGAGAGGGCGTACGGGTCCCGGCCGGGTCGCCCGTCGGGCGTCTTCATTGATTTTTCCGGCGGGGCGTTGTTCAATCCGTGATTCATGTTAGCACGCGCGTTTCTCCGCGAGCACGCGGCGCGGCTCGCCGCGGAGATGCCGGAGCGCTACGCCGGAGTCGACCTCGCCTCGTATACGGAGCTCGAGGCGCGGCGCCGCGACGCCGTGACGCGTCTCGAGGCGAAACGCAGCCGCCGCAACGAGCTGACCGCGATCCGCGAGAAGCCTTCGCCGGAACGGATCGCGGAGATGAAGGCGCTCAAGGAGGAGATCCGCTCGCTCGAGGAGGAGACGGCCTCCGCCGACTCCGCGCTCGCCGAGATCGAAGCGCGCGTGCCGAACGCCCCCGACGCCTCCGTCCCCCGCGGCAAGGACGAATCGGCCAACCGGGAAGAACGCCGCGTCGGGACTCCGCGCCCCTTCGCGTTCGCGCCGAAGCCGCACTGGGAGATCGGGGAGGCCCTGGGGATCCTGGACTTCGACCGCGCGGCGAAGATCGCCGGCGCGCGATTCTCGCTCCAGTTCGGCGCGGGAGCGGCGCTCGAGCGGGCGCTCGCCGCGTTCATGCTCGACCTGCACACCCGGGAGCACGGCTACACCGAGGTCCTCCCGCCGTTCATGGTCAACGCCGACTCGCTCTTCGGGACCGGCCAGCTCCCGAAGTTCGAGGAGGAGCTCTTCCGCGCGGGCGACTACTACCTGATCCCGACCGCCGAGGTCCCCGTGACGAACATCCACCGCGACGAGGTCGTCGAGGCTTCGCGGCTCCCGATCCGCTACGTCGCGGGGACCCCCTGCTTCCGCGCCGAAGCGGGGGCGGCGGGGCGCGACACGCGCGGCCTCATTCGCCTCCATCAGTTCGACAAGGTGGAGCTCGTCTGCTTCTCGCGCCCGGAGGAGTCGTTCGACGCGCTCGAGCGGCTCACCGGCCACGCGGAAGAGGTGCTTCGCCGGCTCGGTCTCCCCTACCGCGTCGTGTCGCTCTCGACGGGCGATCTCGGATTCGGGAGCGCGAAGACCTACGACATCGAAGTCTGGCTGCCGGGCCAGGACACGTATCGCGAGATCTCCTCTTGCTCGAACTTCACCGACTTCCAGGCCCGGCGCGCGAACATCCGGTTCCGACCGTCGGAATCGGAAAAGCCGGAGTTCGTCCACACGCTGAACGGCTCCGGGCTCGCCGTGGGGAGGACGATCGTCGCGATTCTCGAGAACTACCAGCGCGAGGACGGGTCGGTCGAGATCCCGGCGCCGCTCGCGCCTTACATGGGGGGATCGACGGAAATCCGCCGGGGCTGAGCCCAGCCGCTGCGAATCCTCCCGCTACTGGATCCGGAGACGTCCGGCGAAACCTTCTTCGTAGGAGTGAAAGTAGTCGAGGCCTTCCTCGGGCCATTTCCAGCAGTAGTACCCGCCGCCCGAGTCGAAGTCGACGAGCCACGGCCCCTTCACCTCGGCGCCGAGCGACCGGACTTTCTGCGCCCATCGATCGAGGAGGTCGGCGGCCGCGCCCTGGAGCTCCTCTCCGGTGAGCTCCTTCTCTCCCGCGTCGACGTCGTCGATCGCGAGCTGGATCGCGGCGAGCTGCTCGATCGCTTCGCGGGTGATCTCGCGCACCTGGGGCACGAGCCGTCGGGCGTCTTCGAACGTGAAGATGCGGGTGTCTCGCGCGGTCGCCATCGAGGCCAATATACCGCGGAAATGTGAGAGAATTGCTCTCCATGGCCGCCCGCGCGCCCTCGGAAGAAGCTCGTCCCGAAAGCGCCCATTACTGGGCGCGGCACACGGCGGAGCTCCGCGCGCGGCTCGCGCGCGAGATCCCGCACGAGGACCTGAAGCGGCTCCACCAGAAGGAGCCGTGGCGCCATTTCGCCGTCGCGATCCGGCAGGTGCTGATCCTCGCCGCCGCGACGTTCGTCTCGGCGCGATTCCCGAGTCCGCTCGTCTGGATACCCTCGGCCGTCGTCGCCGGCTTCACGCTCTTCAATTTCACGGTGCTCCTCCACGACGTGATCCACAACGACGTCTGGATGGGACGGCACGACCGCGCCAATCGGATTCTCGGGCTCCTCTACGCGTTTCCGTCCGGGATCTCGGCGTCGCAGTTCTCGCGGTGGCACCTCACCCATCACACGGAGCTCGGGTCGGAAACCGCGGACCCGAAACGCCATCACCTCTCGCCGAAGATCAACGCGCGGTGGCTCAAGATCCTCTATTTCACCCCCGCGCTCTTCTTCATCTATTTCCGGGCGGCGAAGGAGGAGACGCGCACGTATCCCTCCGAGCTCCAGCGGACGATCCGCCGGGAGCGCAACGCCACGATCCTCCTCCATCTCGCCGTCGCGGCCGCCGTCTGGACGTTCGCCGGGTTCGGCGTCGTCGCGCGCGTCTACCTCGTCCCGTATTTCCTCGTGTTCCCGGTCGCGTTCGCGTTGAACCGCCTCGGCCAGCATTACGACATCGACCGCGACGACCCCGCCAAGTGGGGCACGCTGATGAAGAACTCCTGGTTCTGGAATTTCGCGTACGTGAACTCGAACTTCCACCTCGAGCACCACTATTTCCCTTCGGTCCCGCTCTACAACCTTCCGCGCCTGAACCGGCTCCTCACGCCGTTCTTCCGCTCGATCCACCACGTCGAGCGGAACTACCCGGGTCTCGTCTGGGATTACATCGTGCTCAACAAGAAGCCCCACACGGACTGGGACCTCGCGTAGGCAGGCGCGGCGATGCATCGAGCCGGGCGGGCGCGTGCCGCCGGCCGTCGCCACGACGTACGCTTGTCGGTACGCCTTAGGCGCCGGACGGCGACCCGCATCCCGCCGGGCTCGCGCCTCGCCGCGCCTCGCCGTTGTCATAACTGATCGCCGGAGGTCTTCGATTCGCGGCGTTGCCGGCGCGGCGACTTGTCGCGCCGAAGCCCTCCGAAGCCTTGGCGAAGGAGGGCGAAGGCGGATGCATCGAGCCGGCCGGGCTCGCGCCTCGCCGCGCCTCGCCGTTGTATGTTTCGCGGATACGCTGTAACCGGCTCGCGAGATCAGGCCGAGTCTTTGAGCGTTCGCGAAGCGCTTCTCGCTGAAGAAAAGGGCAGCCCGGGACAACGATCCAATTCGGCGTAGACTTTCGTGGCGGAGGAGTGGCAGAGCGGTTGAATGCGGCGGTCTTGAAAACCGCTGTACCCTGACGGGTACCGGGGGTTCGAATCCCTCCTCCTCCGCCAATTATCAGTATGCTTCGTTTTCTCCGACGTGATCGGCTCGTCGGCGGACTGGAGGCGACCACGGAACGTGGGCCGCGCCGTCCCCTCTCGTCGGACTCGGCCATCAGCTTTTCGATCGCGTCGTAGGGGCGGCGGAAGTTCACGGGCTTCGTGAGGTGCGCGGAGAAACCCGCGTCGAGGCTCTGCCGGACGTCACCCTCCATCGCGAAGCCGGAGAGCGCGAGAGTAGACGAGGTCCCGCAGAGCGACGCGCGCCCCGGAGTCCGCGTGGCGAACGTCGATGCGCTCCACCAGGCGCGGGAGGCTCTCGCGCAGCCGTTCGTCGCTCTCGTAGCCGAGCATTTCCCACCCGAGCCGGTTCGACTTCGTGATGCCGTGCTCGTCGCCGATGTACACCGCGTCCGGCATGCTCGCGAGCACCGCTTCCATCTCGGCCGCGCGCCGCTGGAGAATCTCCTCGTTTCTCTTCCTCGCGGTGACGTCGCGCTGGAGCATCCAGATCCCGCCGCCCGCATCGGGCCGCACCCGGAACTGAAACCAGCGCTCGCCGGACGCGTAGTAGCCCTCGAAATCGATCGGCTCCCGCGTCCGCGCGGCGCGCCGGAACTCCCGTTCGATGTCCGCCCCGAGCACGCCCGGGAACTCCGCCCAGAACACCTTCCCGAGGACGTCTTCGCGGGGGACGCCGTTGATCTTCTCCGCGGCGGCGTTGAGCGAGGTCATGCGCCAGTCGGCGTCGAACGTGATGACGCCGTCGCTCGTCTCCTCGAAGAGGCGCGGGGCGCGCCGCGGGCCGGTCCCGTCCGTCCCGCCGGTCCCGACACGCCGCGGCGATCGGGATCGCTCATCGACGGGCCTCGCCGACGCGCCCGAGGCGGAAGATCGACCGGAGCTCGCGGGCGGCCCGGCGCCCGCTCGAGAGGGCTCCCGCCACCGTGCCGGTCTCGTCGGCGGCAGTCGCCTCTCCGGCGAACAAGAGGCGCGCGCCGGCCGGCCGCGCCAGCACTCTTGCGGCCGAGGCGCCGCCGGGCCGCGCGTAGCTGTACGCGCCCCGGGAGAAAGGGTCGGCCGTCCAGTCGCGGCGCCAGGCGGCCGCGAGCTGCGACTCGAGCTCCGCGCGCCGCATCCGCAGGAGCCGCGCCAGGGTCTCGATCGCGACCTCCTCGGGCGGCACGGCCCGCGCCCGCCGCGCCGCCGCGGCGGGCCCTCCCGCCCATGCCGTCAGGAGCGGAACGCGCGCCGGAGCGGCCGTCCACCACGTCGGAAAGGCGGCCTCCGCGTCATGGAGGAAGACGAGTCTCGCCGGGTCCGCGGCGCGCCGCGAGCTCAGCCTCCGCTCGAGGAATCCGTCGCGTTCCCAGAACGCCTCGCGGAACCGGAGCGTGATCTTCACGACCGACGCCATCGCGACTTTCCCGAGCGCGCGGCGGAAGGCGGGGGGAAGATCCGGAACGAACCGGATCGCGCCGCGGGATCCGGCGGGGGCGTGGAGCACCCCGAGCGGAACGGTGATCACGGCGGCCGCGGCTCGAATCGAGCGGCCGCCCGCGTCGGAGAGCGCGACGCCTCGGGCGGTCCAGTCGACGCGCGCGACCGCGGTTCCCGTCCGGATCGACGTCGTGTCCGGATCGCATCCCGCGGCGAGCCATTCGATCAGCCGGTCCTGGCCGTCGAGGATGCGGAACTGGGGGTTTGCGCCGGGAGCCGCATCTTCCCGATCGAGGGCGATCGAGCGCGCGCTGATCGCGTCGAGCGGCGCCGCGTGGTAGCCCTCGACGAACGAGCGGACGAGCCGGCGATCGGCGGGCGCCACCCGGCGGAGCGAACGCAGGAACTCCGCGGCGCTCCGGTCTCCGCGCTTGGGCACCCGCGAGAGGACGCGGGCGACGGTTCCCCAGAAATCGCGCGTCTCGAATCCGCGCGGCGTCCTTCGCCAGTGCACGTCCGGGATCTCGACGGCCGGCACCCCCGCCGCGCGGGCCACCCGCAGAGTCTCCTCGGCCTGCCCGTGGATGAACTCGGCGCCGAGCTCGACCGCAACGGCGCAACCCGGAGGGCGAACCGTCTCGATCCTCCCCCCCATTCGCTGCCGCGCCTCGAGCACGACGACCCTCAGCCCCGTCCCCGAAAGGTCGCGCGCGGCGGCGAGACCCGCCGCTCCGGCGCCCACGATCACGACGTCGGCATGCTCCATCGAGAGGAGTCCGAGCAACACCAATGCCGACGCCGCCGGCTCGCCGAGCTGCGGGAAAGGCTGGCGATAATATTGCCGGGGCCGGGAAACCGAGATCGAAGAACATCCGAAGCCTCCCGAATCCGCGCCGGAGCGCGTGAGCTCGCCCCCCCCCGGCCGGCGGCCGTGGGCGATCCCGCTGTCGTCGGCGCTCCTGTATCTCGCCGTGGCCGCGGCGTTCCCCTGGAGCGAGCCGGGACTCCATTACGACGAGGCGCTCGTCGTCCGGGATGCCGTTCAGATGCTCGCCACGCCGGCGGAGCCGACCTTCGCGCACGAGTGGCATTCGTGGATTCCCGCGGGCGGCCGGCGGCTGCCGATCATGGATCTGCCGTATCTCGGACCGGTGAAGGGGTACCTCATGCTGTTGCCGTTCGCGGTTCTCGGAACGGGAGCGGGCGTCGTCCGCGGGTTCGCCGTCCTGCTGGCCGCTGCGGGAATCTGGGCGATCTCCCGCACGCTCCAGCGGGAGATCTCGTCCGGCGTCGCCGCCGCGGCCGGCGCACTCATCGCCGTTCATCCGGCGATCCTCGACCAGACGGTGTACGACAACAACGTCGTGGCGGTATGGATCGCAACCCTGGGCCTCGTGGGGCTCGCTTTCTCCGGCTTCCTGAGGGCCCGGTCCGCCCGGGCGGCCTGTCTCCTCGGCATGGCCGCCGGTCTCGCGGTTTGGGGACGGCTGAATTTCCTCTGGCTGCTCGCGGCGATCGCGATCTCTCTCCTCGCCTGTGTTCCCGGCGCCTGGAGTGAAATCCGGGAGCACGGGCTCGTCGCATCCCTCGGATTCGGCGCCGGGGCCGCCCCGGTTCTGCTGTACGAGGCGATCACCCGCGGCGGGACCCTCCGGTTCATGGAAAGCGCGAGCCAGGGCCGCCTTCCCCTTCTCGGGCGGGTATTCGTCCGGCTTCCCCTGCTCGCGGAGACGCTCCTGTCCGACGGCGAGCATCGGGCGATCTGGGCCGGGCCGCGAGTCCCTCCGGCCGAGATCGTGTTCGCCGCCGCCCTCGCGGTGACCGGCGTGGCGATGGCCCTTTTCCTTCCGAAGGCCGTCCGCGAGACGCACGGCGAGGCCGCATGGCGCCGTTCGAGCGCGCTCGCCTGTGTCCTCTTCGCGCTCGCGATGCTCACGTCGCGGCTTCGCGTGGTCGAGCACCACCTCGTGACCGCCGTGCCGGTCGCCGCCGTGGCCGCGGTGCTCGGCTTCCGGCGATTCGCGCTCGGGTACCCCCCCGCGAGAGCGCTCCTCGCGGCGGCGGGGATCCCGTTCGCCGCGCTGTGTCTCTCCTGGGACGTGCGCGCGATCGCGGGGATCCGCCGAACGGGGGGCGTCGGCGCGTGGTCCGACGCGATCGAAGAAGTCTCGGCGGCGCTCGCGTCGCGGGCGCCCGGCGCTGCCGCGCGGGTCCTGACGTGGGGACTCGCCAACAACGTGTTCGTCCTGTCCGGCGGGAAAGCCGCTCCCACGGAGGTGTTCTGGGGCGCCACGGAGTCGATGGCGCCCGGCCACCGCCCGTGGCGCGACATGGTCGACGGCGGCGGGTTCTTCCTGATCGGCCTCGTCCCGTCGCCGGCGAAAGCGGGATTTCGGGCGGCGTTGACGGCCTCGGGCGCCTCCTTTCGCCGCTGGACGTTCCGGCAACGCGGCGGCGCCGTCTACGCCGAGCTCTTCCAGGTTTCTCCGCGGCCCGCTCATGCCGGCGCGCTGAGAGAGAGCGCGCGCGACTAGCGACTCGACCGGGAGTGGCCCGCGACCCGGCCGGGGCGCGCAAGGAACGTCAGCGTCGAAGGATCGACGCGCACCATCCGGATGATGCCGTTGCGCAGCCCCTTCGGCGTGATCTCGGGATTGGCGTACTCCCAGACCTTCGCGCCGGAAGGCGTCACTTCGAAAGCGCGGCCCTTCATCGACTCGGTGATCAGCGTGTCTCCGTTGGCGAGCCGCTGGACGCCGCCCGCGAGCGCCGAGAAGAACCCGTCGGGAGCGTAGCGCCAGACCACGCGCTGGGTGAGCGGATCGAGCTCGATCACCTGGGATCGCTGCGTTCCGTTGTCGAACACGAGGATGTTCCCGTCCGGGAGCATGCGGGGATGATGCTGGTACGTCAGGTTGCCGGGTCCCCAGAGCCAGACGATCTTCTCCGCCCCGGGATCGACGATCGCGATCGCGTTCAAATTGCGGATCGAAATCAGGAGATTGCCCTTCCTGTAGATGTCCGACCGAGACGCGAGGCTTCCGTCGAGCGGCTCGACGTGGTTGAGATGGAAGACGTCGAGAACTCGGTTCTTCGCCGGGATCGCGACGTTCTGCAGGCGCGGGAGGAGGTAGGCGTAGCCGGAGCGGCGGAGCAGGTCGAGGATGGTGATCGTCTTTTCGATCCTCCCCCGGGCATCGAGGATCGCGACGGCGTCCGACAGGATCGGAAGCGTCGGGTGGATGTCGGGCACAACGGCGGCCTCGTGGCTCAACGCGAAGATCGCGCCGTCCTCGCCGGGCCAGAGGTCGTGGTGAACGTGAATCGGCGCCTCCCAGAGCACTTTCGATGCGCGGTCGACCTTCACGATCCCGCGGTCCTTGAGCGAAAAGAGAACCGAGCCGTCCGGAAGGAGCGCGGCGTTCTCGAGCCAGGGATGGCCTTTGACGTATTCGTCGAGCGACCATCGCCAGAGGACCTTCCCGTCGAGATCCATCAGATAGGCGCGCGGGGACTTCCACGACCAGGGAAAGAAGAAATTCAGACCGGGCGAAGGGAGCCCTTTCCGGTCGATCACGACGCCCGACGAACGGTTCGGATCGTAGGCCTGCAGGATGTAGGGAAGGTCGGTCAGCGCGGCGACGTTGGCGGCTCGCGAGGGGGAGCGCACCTCTCCGTCCGGTTGGACCGGACCGGTGTTGCGCCAGGCCGAGGCTTTCTCGTCGGCGCGCCGGCGGGCGCGCAGCGGAAGGATCGCGAGCACCGGAATGAGCCACAGCGCCGCCGCGCCGAGGACTCCCCACGCCCGGCTTCCGCCGATTTTCGCCATCGTTCGCATCGTGCCCGAAGACATCCGCCGGCTCAATGCCCCGTCTTGGCGCCCGTCATTCCCGAGCCGTCCGCGCCAGGCCCCGGTCCGACACGCGGACGGCCGCGGCGAGGGGGGAACGCGCCCACCGGCCGACGACCGGGACGGATCCGGGCGTACCGAACGGAATGACGAGATCCGCCGGACCGGGCGAGAGGCTGTTGCGAAGCAGGAAGGTCGACGTCGCCGGCCGATACACGCCGATCGTGACGGTACCGTCGCCGTTCCAGTCGCCCGCGACCGGCAGATCTCCCGGGCGGCCGAACGGCACGTCGGCCGCCGCGACGTTCGGCTCGTTGAAATGGAAGATCCCCTCGTCGCGGCGAAAGAACGCGAGTCCGCTCCGGCCGCTGCAACGCCATTTTCCCGGAACGGCGAGCGACCCCGGCGATCCGCCGGAAATCGCCTGCCATTCGGCGCCGGGATGATTCGCGAGCATCCAATGGAGCGACCCTCGCGCCGGCCGATAGAGACCCAGGTTGTCGATGCCGTCGCCGTCCCAGTCGCCGGATCGCGGCGCCTCGAAGCCGCGCTTCGGGATGCCCGCGGCCGCGATCGCCTGGACGCCTCCATTGCGCGACTCGATGTAGAAGGTGCGGTTCGAGAGGCGGTACACGCCGAGATCGGTCGTCCCGTCACCGTCCCAGTCGCCGACGACCGGAAGGTCGCCCGGCTCCCCGAAAGGCCTCACCTGGTCCGGTTTCCCGGGAGCGTTCGAATAGCGGAGATAGAACGTCGCATTCTTCCGATCGTAGACGCCGAACGTCGTCGGCGCGGGTTTGTTCGCGCCGCGAGCGGCTTCGACGCGGCCGCGAAGGTACCCGAGCGATTGGAGCGCCGCGAGCCGCTTCGAGGCGAGCTTCATCGGGACGACCTGCGCGCTTCGCTGGCCGAGATACCGTCCGAGCGCGGCCGCGAGCGCCGGATCGGCGGCGGGTCCCCGGGCGGGACGCTCCTCGGCCGGATCGTTCCGCTCGTCGAAGAGGAGCGTCTGCTCCGGACAGGAGATCGCGATTTCCTTCCGTCCGCCGGTGACGATCGCCGCCTGCTCGGGTCCGTACGCGATCCCGGAGGCGAAAAGCCTGCGGTCCGGAGGGAGTCCGCCGCCCACCGGCAGGGAGAGCCCGTCCGTGCGCCGGGCCGGAAGACCGAGCCGCTGCCGCGCGGTCGGGGCGATGTCGACGAGGCTCACCGGCGATCCTTCGTGCCGCGGGCGCTCACCCGGACTCCAGATCAGGAGCGGGACGCGCAGGACCTCGTCGTAGAGCGCGTGCCCGTGGCCTTCGCCGTAGATGCCCCGCGGATCGGCTGCGCGAAGCCGTTCCTCCGCGCGATGCTCGCCGAACTCCTCCCCGTGGTCGGAGAAAAGGACGACGAGCGTGTCGCCGAGGAGACCGCGCGCCTCGAGGAACGTCAGCAGTTGCGCCACATCGTGCCGCTGGATCTCGATTTCCCGGTGATACGACAGATACCGGATGCACGGGCCGCTCGCGGGATCCGCGCACCTCCCCGCGGGAGCCGCGGCGAGGAGCTCCCGGCGCTCCTCGGCCGACAGCGCCGCGGCCTCGCGTCTCTTTTGATCGGGCGACGCATTGCCGTGCGCGTCCACCCAGTGCATGTAGAGGAAGAACGGCGCGCCGGCGCGACGATCGTTCTCCAGCCACCGGCGCGCCCTCGCGAGGACCTTGCGCGAAGGGACGTTGGCGACCGTTTGGAAACCCCTCACGACGCCCGTTCCGACGTCGACCCAGCCGTTGGAGATGAACGCGGCCGTCTGGAACCCCGCTCGGGACGCCGCCTGCCCGAGGACGGGCATCCGCCTCGGGAGACGGGAGGGAATCCGGGAACCGAGATCGGCGACCGGGTCGAGAAACCTCCCGGCGTTGTGGTGCGCCGGATAGAGACCGCTCATCACGCTCGCGAGCGACGGCAGCGTCCACGGCGCCGCCGCCCGCGCGTCGTCGTAGACGACGGCGCGGCGCGACCACGATGAAAGAGCGTCGGGCGATCCGGTCCGATCGTGCCGGGCGAACGAATCGGCGCGGACCGTATCGAAGCAAAGAAGGACGAAGTTCCGCGCGAGGGTTCGGCGGACGGGAGCGGGGCGACGCGCGCAGCCGCCGAGGACCGAGAGGACGAGCACGACCGCGGCGGCCTTCCCTCGGCGATTTTTCATTTCCCGCAGCGTTCCTGGTCGTGCCATGACATTGAGACCGACCGCCACGGTATCCGGCGAGGACCGTTCGGACCGGTGATGGGGGACCATAACAGGAATCCGCTGCATTTTCATTTCCGGACACGGCCGGGCGCTTTCGGCCTCCGCCCGCGCCGGCCGCCGAGCATGGGACCCGGCGCTGATAAGCTTTTCTCATGAAAATCGGAAGAACGACGCTCTTTCTCGCGGGCATGCTCTCTCTCGCGCTCCCCCTCCGGGCCGACGACCCGAAGACCACGCTGGCGCTCGTCGGCGGCCAGATCATCGACGGCTACGAGGGAACGCCGATTTCCGACGGCGTGATTCTCGTCGCCGGCAACCGGATCAGAGCGGTCGGCCGCCGCTCCGAGATTCCCGTCCCGCCCGGCGTGCCCGTCATCGACACCCGCGGGATGAGCGTGATGCCGGGGCTCGCGGACATGCACGTCCACCTCATGATCCTCGGGCACAGCGACTACGAATACTGGGACAAGAAATACTCCGGACGGTTCGCGACCGAGATCATGCCGATCGCCGCAAAGCAGCTCCTCGAGAGCGGCGTGACGTTCGCCCGCGATCTCGGCGCGCCCCTCGAAGACAGCCTCGCCGTCCGCGGACGGATCGCGCGCGGCGAGATCCCGGGGCCGAGACTCTTCGTGTCCGGCCCGTTCATCCAGAAGAAGGCCTACAACCCGTGGGAGGAGTCTTACCGCTGGGGCGTCAACGGAGCCGCCGACGCGCGCGCGAAGGTCAAGCGCCTCGTCGACGCGGGTGTGGACATGATCAAGCTCATCGACCAGGACCAGCTCACCGACGACGAGGTGAAGGCGGTCGTCGAGACCGCGCACGCGGGCGGGAAGCCCGTCGTCGCGCACGCGCACCGCGAGGACGAGATCCGGATGGGGCTGAAGTACGGGATCGACTCGTTCGAGCACACCGGCCTCGCGACCGAACCGGGATATCCGGAGGACATCCTCGCCGGGATCCGGAAGCGCAACAACACGCTGTACTGGTGCCCGACCATCGAAGGCCTCTTTCTCGCTGATTACACCGCGCGGACGTTCCCGGAACGCCTGAACGACCCGGCGTGGCAGAAGGACATGCCGCCCGAGATGGCGCTCGACATCCGCAAATCCCTCGAGAGCGTCACCCACCTCGACTACTTCACGCTGACGTTCCGGCGGCTCCCGACTCTCGCGCACAAGTTCCAGCAGCTCCGCGACACGGGCGTGACGCTCCTCGTCGGGACCGACAGCGGCATCCCGGGCAACTTCCACACCGATTCGACGTGGCGCGAGCTCGACATGTGGGTGAAGCTCGGCATGACGCCGATGCAGGCGATTGCGGGCGCCACCCGCTGGCCCGCCCGGTTCCTTCGGAAGGAGAACGAGCTCGGGACGATCGCGCCGGGCCGCTACGCCGACATCGTCGCGGTGCGCGGCGACGTCCTCTCGAACATCGGCCTCCTTCAGCACGTCGACGTCGTCGTCAAGGACGGGAAGAGAGTCAAATAGAAAAAGAAGTCGCGAGTCGGTCGCGCGTCTCGGGTCACACGAGCGAGTTCAGCGGTCAGCGATTCGTGATCGCCGACCGCTCCAACGAGCGGCCGACTTTTCGACTCGTGACTCGCGACCCGGGACCCGCGACCCGACCGCTCAGATCGGAGTGGGCACGAACGTCCGCTCACCTCCTGCCGTCCCCGTGTTGACCGTCGACTTCGGCTCGAAGAGCATCACGTGGACTTCCTCGTCGGCGTACGGACAGTGCTCGACGCCCCGCGGGACGATGACGAGCTCCCCGGGGTCGAGCGAGAGCTCTCCGTCGCGGAAGCGGATGCGGAAGCGCCCCTTCAACACGAGGAACATCTCGTCCTCGTTCTCGTGATGGTGCCAGACGAACTCGCCCTCGAGCTTGACGACCTTCACGTGCATGTCGCCGACCTCGCCGACGATCCGCGGCTGGAAGCGTTCGGAAAAGAAAGAGAGCTTCTCGGCGAGGTTCACCTTCTGGGGCATCGGCATGGCGCGCTCCTCCGGAGAGCGATTATGGATCCCGCCCCGCGCCTGTCGTGGACGCCGCCGAGTCGACGATGCCGTGGCATGCCCCCTGCTCATTCCTCCGTCGGGAGGATTCGAATGCGAAACCGGGACGAAGTCAGCGGAAAAACGGAAGAAATCAAGGGGCGCGTGAAGGAGGCCGCCGGAATCGTCACGGGCGACCGACGGCTCGAGGATGAAGGCGAGGGTCAGCGCCGGGAAGGCGAGGCCGAACTCGATCTCGGCCGCGCGCGGCGAAGGCTCGGCGAAGCCGTCGAGGACCTGGGCGACCGGATCAAGCGCTGAACCGTCGCGCCGGCTACCCCCCGAGATCCGAGACCAACCGGATGTCAGTTCACCGGACCATGAGGCGCGTCGAGGCGCGAGCCCGAGGGGTTGCGGGTCGGCCGCGCCGTCCCGAGTCGTACCGGTGGCGTACGGCGACGGCGGCGCGGCCGGCTCGCGCCCCTCCGGCTCGATGCATCGCCGCGCCGGCTAATCTTTCGCGCGCAGGTACTGATTGGGCCAGGGAACGTCCACCCCGAGCGCCCGCGCCGCGTGGAGCGGCCAGTACGGATCGCGAAGCTCCGCGCGGGCGAGAAGGACCGCGTCCGCTTCGCCGGAAGCGACGATCAGCTGAGCCTGGGCGGGCTCGGTGATGAGGCCGACCGCCGCCGTCGCGATTCCGGTCTCGCGGCGCACGCGCGCCGCGAGAGGCACCTGATAGCCCGGCTCCAGGGGGATCTTCACGCCCGGCACGATCCCGCCGGACGAGCAGTCGATCAGATCGACGCCCGCGCGGCCGAGCTCGCGGGCGAACCGCACCGAGTCCTCGGCCGTCCATCCCTCTTCCACCCAGTCGGTCGCCGAGATGCGGACCAAGACGGGCCGCCCCTCGGGCCACACCGCGCGAGCGGCGGCCGCGACGCGCAGCGGAAACCGGATCCGGTTCTCGAAGCTCCCGCCCCAGGCGTCGTCGCGACGATTGGAGAGCGGCGAGAGGAATTCGTGCAGCAGGTATCCGTGCGCCATGTGGAGCTCGAGGACGTCGAACCCCGCCGAGAGCGCGAGCTCCGCCGACGCCGCGAAGTCGCCGACGATGCGGTCGATCTCCGGCCCCGTGAGCGCGCGCGGCGAAGGATATCGGCCGAAGGCGACCGCGCTTGGGGCGACCGTCTCCCACGCGCCCTCGGAGGCGGAGAGCGGCGCCCCTCCTTCCCACGGCGGGCGCGTCGAGGCCTTCCGTCCCGCGTGCGCGAGCTGGATCCCGGCGATCGCGCCGTTCTCGCGAAGGAAGTCGACGATCCTCCGGAACGCCGCCGCCTGCCCGGAGGACCAGAGGCCGCTGTCGGCGGGGGTGATCCTTCCGGCAGGTGACACGGCCGTCGCCTCGACCATGACGAGACCGGCGCCTCCCACCGCCCGGCTCCCGAGGTGGACGAGGTGCCAGTCGTTCGGCGTCCCGTCCCGGCTGGAGTACTGGCACATCGGCGAGACGAAGATCCGGTTTCGGAACATCGTCTCCCGGATCACGAGCGGATCGAAGAGTCCCGGCACGCTTCTCACGATCGCACAGATCGTTTCCGCCCGCGAGCGAGGCGGGCGCCTCCTCCGGTTCTCGCGGGGAGGGCCGGATCGGTTCGGGGCCGTTGCTCGCTCTTTCCCGTTCGATCGCTTCGGCCGATTTGCGCCGAACGCGGATTGATGCCGCTGGATCAGGCGAAACCCGGACGCAGCGCGTAAATTCGAATCGCCACGTCTTCCGGCCCGCGAGCCGGAAAGGAGGACCGATGACCTACCTGAAGAACTTCCAGAACGTCGCCTCCGAGAACGAATTCTTCCGGAACGTTCTGTACACGGGTAAACGCAGCCAGCTCGTGGCGATGAAGCTCGCGCCCGGGGAGGAGATCGGAGAGGAGACGCACCCGGCGACCGACCAGGTGTTCTTCTTCATCGAAGGCGCCGGTGAGGCGACGATCGACCACAGGCCCCTGCGCGTCTCCTCCGGAGAGGTGCTCTGCGTTCCCGCGGGAACGCTGCACAACATCCGGAACACGGCGAAGAAGGCGCTCAAGCTGCTCACGCTCTATGCGCCGCCGGAGCACCCGGCGGGCACGATCGAGAAAACGCGCGAAGACGCGCTCGCTTCGCAGGCGCACTGATTCACCCGTCGTCCGGCCGAGGAGCCGTCGAGAGCCCGGCCGGATCGCACATCTTTTGAAAGGAGCCCATCATGAAAGTCTCGAGACGTCTTGCTTATCCCCTGGCTCTGGCGTTCCTCTGCGTTCTCGCCGTTCCCGTGGCTCGGGCCGACAACGCCTGGCGGACCCCGCTCCGGCTCTCCGAGCCGACGGAGATCCCCGGCAAGGTCCTCCAGCCCGGCGCGTACGTGATCAAGGTGGTCGACACGGCGCGCATCCGGTCGATCGTGCAGTTCCTGAACCCGGACGAAACCGAGGTCATCGCGACGGTGCTCGCGGTTCCGACCCGCCGGGTCCCGGCGGCCGAGGAGACGGAGTTCACGTACTTCCAGCGCCAGGAGGGCGCGCCCCAGGCGATGAAGTCGTGGATCTACCCGGGAGAGAATTTCGGCGTCGAGTTCGTCTATCCGAAGGCGGAAGCGATCACGCTCGCCGAGAAGACCCACGAAACCGTCTACGCGACTCCGGCACCGGAGCCGACCATCGAGAGCGAGGTCGTCGCCGTCACTCCGGAGCGCAAGGAGATTCCCTACCAGCCTCTCCCGACTCTGCCGAAGACCGGCAGTGATCTTCCGCTGATCGGCCTTCTCGCGGCCGCGTCGCTCGCCGGCGCCGCCGGGTTGAAGATCCTTGGCAACCGGATCGGCTGATTTCCTGCGTTCGGATCCCGGCCTCCGGGGCGCTCGCCCCGGAGGCCTGCGCGTTCTCGAGCGCGTCCTCTGGGTCACCGGTTCCCTCGCCCTCGGGTGGTGCGTCTTCGTGATCTCCGCTTCCCGAATCGATCGGTTTCTCGGCGGCCGCCTCCTCGACCGCTCGCACGCCTCGCGATCGTCCGATCCCGCCGCCGTTCCGAAACCGAACCCCCGTCCCGCGGCCGGCCAGACGATGGAGTCGCGTCCCGCCATCGCGCCGCTCGCTCCTCTCGTCCGCGGAGCTCTCATCGGCCGTCTCGAGATCGCGACGATCGGCCTGTCGGCCGTCGCCCGCGAGGGAGACGACGCGCGGACGCTGCGGTTCTCCGTGGGCCACATCCCGGGGACTCCCGTTCCTCCCGAGGAGGGCAACGCCGCGTTCGCCGGTCATCGCGACCGGCAGTTCCGCGGTCTCGGCCGGGTGCGGCCGAACGACGAGATCCGGATCACCACCGAGTCGGGAGAGTTCGTCTACCGCGTCGAGTGGACGTCGGTCGTCGGTCCCGACGCCTCCTGGGTCCTCGATCCGACCCCCGACGCGACGCTCACGCTCGTCACGTGCTATCCCTTCGGCTACGTCGGAAGCGCGCCGGACCGTTTCGTCGTGCGGGCGAAGCTCGTCGCGAGCTGACGCCGCCGCCCGGCCTTCCTTCCGATCGGACCAAATGCCCCGGCCGGGAATAGCGTGCCATTTGCGCCCGCGGCTTGCGGACGAGGTCAAGACGCGTCGGAGGAGCAGATGCCGGGAGCATCGGGCCCGCGACGCCACGCCGCCATCGTTCGCAATGCGCCGGCGCCCGTAGCGCGCTCTGCGCGCTCACTTCAAATGCTTTCGGGCGGCCTCCGGGCAATCTGCGGCGCCGCCGCGGCTCGGTCCCCGCGAAAGCGGGGATGGCAACGATACGCCGCGGCGACCTTCAGCTTACCCCGCGGCGCTCCGAACAAATGTCACGTTATTCCCGGGCCGGGGCACTAAGATCGCCCGCATGGCCTTCCCGAAAAGGCAGTTCCTGTGGCCGATGGCGGCGCTCTGCCTCGCCTGGGCCGCCGCCCAGCTCTCGCTCGCGTGGAACGACGCGCCGGTCGTGGACGAGCCGATCCATCTCTTCGACGGCTCGCTCGCCGTCGATCTCGGGGACCCGACCGCGAATCCCGAGCACCCGCCGCTCGTGAAGGTCCTCGCCTCGGCCGCGGCCCGGCCCTGGCGCTCCCGCGCGTCGGCGGTCGCGCCGGGAACGGACCCTCGCGCCTCCGCTCCGGCGCTCCTCGTCCGCCCGACCGAGACCGCCCGCGTCCGGATCTTCGCGGCTCGGCTGCCGCCGATCGCGATCGGGCTCGCGGCGATCGTCGTGTGCGGCGTCTGGGGAGCGTCGATCGGCGGCGCGGCGGGGGGCCTCGCGGCGGCCGCGATGCTCGCCTCCTCGACGCTTTTCGGCGCCCACGCGCATTTCGTGACGACGGACGCGCCGGTCGCCGCGCTCGTCTTCTGCGGCGCGTACTGTCTCGACGCTCCGGGAGACCGCTTCTCGCGCCGGCGGATCGCCGCCGCCGGGCTCGTTCTCGGCGCGGCGCTCGCCGCGAAATATTCGGCGGTATTTCTCGTCCCGGTCCTCCTCGCCGCGTCGTTTGTCCGGAAGCCGTCCCGCGCCCGACTCGTGTCGCATCTCGGGATCGTCCTCGCCGCGGCGATCGCGCTCGCGGCGATCACCGGATGGGCGTCCCGGCGGGCGACCGCCGCCGAGGTCCGCGGCGAGATCGCGAACGCCCGGACCGGCGCCACGACGAACCGTCTCGACGCCGCCGGGATGTCGGCGGTCCTCGCGATCGGCGATCGGATCGCGCCGGCGAGCCCGGGGCTCGCGCGCTACTGCCTGGGGACCGCTCTCGTGGCGTCGCCCGCGTTCCGGCGCGGCGCGTATCCGGCCTTCTTCCACGGGCGGATCACGACGACGGGAGCGCCGGGATACTTCCCCGCCTGCGTCGCGTTCAAGTTCGGATCGATCGCGCTCATCGCCGGAATCGCCGGGCTCGTGTTCGCCGCGCGCCGCCTCCCCCTCTTCGCCGTGCTTGTCCCGCTCCTCTATTTCGCGGCGGCGCTCCCGGCGCATTACCTCCTCGGCGCTCGTTACCTCCTGCCGATCTATCCGTTCCTCTGCCTCTGGGCCGCGCCGCTCGGGCGGGTCGCTCCGAGGGCAATCCTCGCGGCGGGAGCGCTGTCGCTCGCGGGCGCGGCGTGGGCCTATCCGCACTGGATCGCCGATTCCTCGGCCATCGGCCGCGCGATCGGACCGATCGAAGATTGGTTCGCGGATTCCAATCTCGACTGGGGACAGGACCTCGGGCGGCTCGCGGCGCGGGCCGCCGCGCGCGGAGAGCCCGTGTCGATCGTCAGCGGCTCCGAGTTCGGAGATCTCGGCGTTCTGTATCCGGCGCTCCGGTTCCCCGATCTCGGGCGTCCGCTCCCGGCGGGACTCTACTCGGCCGTTCGCTGGCTTGCGTTCCTTCGCGCGGCGGCCGAGCCGGAGGGGATCGCCGCTTATCCGCCCGAGCTGCGGCCTGTCGTCCTCCAGCTTCGCGCGGACTACGATCTTCTCGATCGGGGAGCGCCGATTCCGGACCTTTCGACCCCCTCGATGCGCGGATCGCGGCTGCCGCCGGAAGCGGCGCCGTGAGAGGCGGCGGGCGCCGTTTCGCAGTCCTCGCGCTCTCGATCGCGGCCCTCTTCGCGGCCGAGCTCGCCACACTCGACTTCCGGGACGTCGGTGCGAGGATTCGCATGGCGCTCGGCCCGCACGACCTCGCCCGCGATCGCATCCAGGGCACGGATTTTCTCTTCGACCGGGGGTACGGGGCGTTTCTCGACCGCCTGGCGCGGACGACCCCGGCCGGGAAGCCCGTCCGGCTCTGCGCGCCGCGCACCAACGAGCTCTACGACTACGCGGCGGCCTACGTCCTCGCTCCGCGGCCGGTGACCCGGGACGCCGGCGGAGACTTCGGCTACCGCTGCGCGGAAAGCCCGGGCCGATGAACCTCGCGACGGCCGCCGCCGCTCTCGGCGTCATCGCGCTCACGACCGCCGCGGGCTACCTCGTCGTCCGGTTCTCCGGCCCCGAGCTCGCCGCCGGAGAGACTCTCGGATGGAGCTGGGGCGCGGGGATGCTGCTCCTCGTCGGAGCGTACGCGGCGTTGATCGCCGTCGGCGCGCGGCCCGGGCCGAAGAAGCTCGGCGGTCTCCTGGCGATCGCGTCGATCGGAGCGTTTCTTCGCCGCTCCCCGCGCCGGCGGGGCGCCGGGAATCGAGACGCGCTCGCGCGGCTTTTCGCGGCGATCGCGCTCGCCGGATGCGTCGCTTACCTGCTGCAGGCGGTCGCGGAGCCTCTCTGGAGCACCGACTTCCTCGCGATCTGGGGTCTGAAGGGAAAGACGATCTATTTCACGGGCGCGATCCCGGGCCGGCTCTTCCACGATCCCGCGACCGTGTGGTCCCATCCCGAGTACCCGCTCTTCGTGCCGCTGGCCATGGCGGCGTTCTCCGCCGCGGCCGGCTCGTGGAACGACGAGACGCTCGGGCTCCTGTATGCCGCATGGCAGATCGCGACGGTGCTCGTCATCGCCGGATATTGCCGCCGGCGCGGCTGTGCCCGCGCCGGCCTCGCGGCCGCCGCCCTCGTCGCATGGTTTCACCCCCTCTATCGCGGCTACGGCGCCGGGCTCGCCGACGTTCCCTTCGCGTTTGCCGCCGTCCTCCTCTGCGCCGCCGCCGCCGACCGCAATCCCGGACGGGCGGCGGTCGCCGCGCTTCTCCTCGTGGCCACGAAGCAGGAGGGAACCCTCTTCGCGATCCTCGCGGCGCTCCTGCTCCTCGCCGGCTCCGCCGCCGACCGAGGCGCCCGGCGCGCCACGGCCGCCGTCGTCGCGGGCGCTGCCGCGGCGCACTTGCTCCTGCTGCGCGCGCTTCGCGGCCCTCTGTCCGATCGCGACTTCACGTTCGCGCCGCTGGCGCACGCGGCCGACCTCGCGGCGCGCTTCGCGCGCCTGTTCCCGGCGCTCGCCGGGAGCCTGACGATTCCGCTCCTTGCGGGCATCGCCGCCTCGGCGGCGGTCTTCTTCGCCGGCCGCCGCTCGCGCGAGGATCTCCTCCTCGCCGCTCTCGGGCTCCAGGTCTCGGCGTACCTCGGGGCGTGCGTCCTTTCCGCCTACGACCCGGTCTGGCAACTCCAGGGCTTCTTCCGGACGTCGGGAGCGCTCGCGCCTGCCGCCGCGCTCCTCCTCGCCTCGCGGGTCGCCGCGCCATCGACGCCGGCTCCCGTTTCCTCGTGACGGCCGCTCCGATTCCCGCGGCCAACCGCCGGTTGCCGGGAGCCATCGCCGTCCTTCTGCTCGCGGCCGCCGCGGGGCTGCTGGTCGCTTCCGCTTCGCAGGCGCCCGTGAGCGGCGGTTTCGGCGATCGCGACCTGCAGATTCTTCGTCAGTGGATCGCGTCCGGGCGCCTGGCCCCCCTCCCGCATGCTTCCGATCACCTTCTCAAGCCGGGCTACCTCGCTTATCTCCGGATCGTTCTCGGCGCGAGAGAGCCGTTCCCGATCCGCCGGCTGCTGCTGACGAACGCGATCCTCCTCGCCTGCGGTTTCGCCATGGTCGTCGCCGCGCTGTGGAGGAGCGGCCGGCAGAAGCCGGCGTTGATCGCCGCGCTCGTCTTTCTGGCCTACACCCCGCTTCGCGACGCGAACGACTACGTCCTCAGCGAACCCGTGGCCGCATTCGGATTGCTCGTCTGCCTCGCCATCCTGATCGTCGGTGAGGTCCACCCGCGAGCGCTCCTCCTCCTGGGCATTCCGATCGCGTTGACGACCCTCGTGCGCCCGAACACGGGGGAAATCGCCCTCGTTCTGTCGCTCCTCGTCGTCGCCTCCTCCGGACGCCGCCGCGGCGTTCATCTCGTCTGGATCGTGCTCGTCTCCGTCTCGGCATGCGCGGCGGTCGTCTTTCTGGGCGCCCGAAATGGGATCGACGTCAACCCGCTCGGCGTGCGCGCGACGAACGTCTTTCTCTGGGGAGCGGCGGATTACTACTGGGAAGCGGACGTCGGACCATGGCCGGAAGCTCCCACGATGGCGGAGCAGCGGCGCCTCGAAGCCCGCAACGCGCGCGGCATCTGGGGCGCGAAGCTTCGCCGTTGGTCCGGTGACGACCGCCGGGCGCTCGCATGGAAGCTGGGCCATGCGTATCTCTCCTGCGAGCAGCTTCCGCCGCGTTGGCAACACTCCGCCTACCGGCGATACGACGGGCTTCTTCGGCGATGGTGGTGGCTCATCGCGCTCGTGTGCGCGGCCCTCGCCGCGGGAGTCGCCGTCGGAGGGGTCGGACCGTGGCGTTTTGCCCCCGCCCTTCTCGTCGCCGCCATCGTCGCCCAGGGTCTCTTCGTCGGCGCCGACCCACGCTTCGCGTTGCCGTTCATGCCGGGCCTCCTGCTGACGCTCGTCCTCGCGATCCCTTCCGGGCGGCTCTCCGCGCGATGCGCGGGAGCGCAGGCCCTCGTTCTCGTCGTCGGCCTCGGTCTGATCGCCGCCGTCCCCGACGCGGCCAATTCGGATTTCGGCGTCGTCAGGGAATCCCGCACGGTGTCGTTGGCGGTGGGACCGCGTCCCTTCCGAGGAACGTCATCCGCCGTGACGCTGCACGTCCGAATCCTCGAGCCCGCCCAGACGTTCGAACGGGGGATCACCATCACGGCCAATGGTCGGACGGTCGCCCGTTACGATGCGGACCCCTCCCGGCCGGAGCCGCCC
>Ga0075272_1000086_pt1 | contig 23767 bp, 19 predicted proteins | sample SF_Rice_5C_0N_40_FD_69776 | JGI IMG/M metagenome (GOLD analysis project Ga0075272, IMG submission 69776) | Rice paddy soil microbial communities from Twitchell Island, California, USA - SF_Rice_5C_0N_404 | ecosystem: Environmental > Terrestrial > Soil > Paddy field/soil | place: USA: Twitchell... | reverse complement strand
CGAACCCAGTCCCGCGCTCTTTGCGGGAATGGCCGCAGGTGTCATCCCGAACCCAGTCCCGCGCTCTTTGCGGGAATGGGGGTGAGGGATCTGCTTTTGCCTTTCTGCTTTTGCCTTTTGCTTTTGCCTTTCTGCTTTTGCCTTGTTGCTTTTGCCTTCCGCCTTCGCCCATCGTGGCCGAGCAGGGCTGCTCCCTTCCTCGCACGCCGCTACTCAGGCCGTGTCATCCCGAACCCAGTCCCGCGCTCTTTGCGGGAATGGGGGTGAGGGATCTGCTTTTGCCTTTCTGCTTTTGCCTTTCTGCTTTTGCCTTTCTGCTTTTTCCTTTCTGCTTTTTCCTTTCTGCTTTTTCCTTTTTTCTCGATCACGCCAGGAGGGACACCGCCGAGTGCCACACGCAAGCGCCGGTTAGCAAGGCGCGGGAGGCTGCAAGTTAAACGCACCCGTCTCGAAATGATGGGCGCTTGCAGACGTCCCCTGCTTTTGCCCTTTTTCCCGTCACATTACGAAGGAAACCGCCGAGTGCCACACGCAAGCGCCGGTTAGCAAGGCGCGGGAGGCTGCAAGTCAAACGCACTCGTCTCGAAATGATGGGCGCTTGCAGGCGTCTCCTGCTTTTGCCCTTTTTCCCGTCGCATTACGAAGGAAACCGCCGAGTGCCACACGCAAGCGCCGGTTAGCAAGGCGCGGGAGGCTGCAAAAAATAATCCTTTGTACTTGGCTTCTTCAACTGCAACCCCGAATCCAGACACGCCAAAGCACATCAGACACACTTCTCGCAGAAAATCGGTCCCCTCTCAAATTTCGTCGCGGACGCTACTTCTTGAAGAGGTCTTCGAAGGCTTTGCGCGCATCGTTGGGGCGCGCGGGGCTGGCCGTGACCGCCGCATTCGAAGCGTAAGTCACCGGGGAAGTATCCTTCTCCACGTTCATGCGCATCTCGAAAAACGTGCACTCGTTCTTGGCGTCTTTCTTGGCGATGCGCTCGGGAATGGGCTGCGTGCACTCGAATTGGCGTCCCGTATCGAAGTGCACGCACTGCTTGCAGCAATGCAGCTCCGACTGGCAGCGCGGGCACTTCCCGCTGGGATCGAAGCCCGGCGCCAGCACCGCTCCGCAATTCGAGCAGCGCGCGCGCATCACCGTGCCCACCATGCGCGGCGTGCGCGGCCCCAGCAAATCCTGCTTGGGACGCGGCGTTTCCGGCGGCCGGCGCTCGCGATTCTTTTCCCGGCCGTCGCGATCGCGGTCGCGGTCCTCGTAACCCCTGTGTCTGTATTTCCGTTCCATGAACTACCTCCGCGGGAGCGAACCCTCGTCGCCCCGCACTTCAACTACACCCCGTCTGCGGCACACTTCCGCGCTGGAGAACAGGCCTGAGCTGAATGCACCTTCGCAACGTGGCGTTTGCGTCAGGTACGCGCCGTCTTCATCTTTGGCCCGGGGCTTGTCTCACCGTGGTGGGCAGCACCCGTCGTTCTGCGCCCGGCCCAAAATTTGCACAGTCCTTCCGGCGGCAGATCGGGACGCAGAAGATTCCGGGGTTGACCAAAATCGGAGAGCAGCGACTCGGCGGCGAGATACCCGCTCCGAACCGCTCCTTCCATTGTGGCAGGCCATCCTGTCCTTGTCCAGTCCCCCGCAAGAAATAAGTTCCGAATTCCACTGTCCGCTGCCCTCGGCCGCCAGCGATCCACGCCAGGCTCCGGCGAAAACGTCGCGCTCACTTCCTTCACCACCGTTCCCTTCAGCAGCCGCGCGCCGCGCGTTTCCGGCAGAACGTCCGCCAGTTCGCGCAGGCACAGCGCGATGATCTCCTGCCGCGACTTGGGCACCAGGTCGTACGACGCGCTGATCACCAGCTGCAGGTATTGCCCCTCCGCAGCATTGCTCGCTTCTTCGCTCGCGCCGGAGACTGCGGTCTCGCTTTGTCGCGGCCCCGCGCCGTTTCCCGCCCCGCCGCCGTAGAGCAACGATTTGTTGAAGATCCACTGTGTCGTGTGATCCAAAAGCGTCAGGAAGGGCTCGGTCATGACCCTGCGGTCGAACCAGAGATGCACCCCCGTAATGGGAGCGACTTTGATTTGATGCAAATCGCGCGCCAGCGTTTCGCTCGAATCCGTTCCCGCGGGCAGCAGCGCCTCCAGCGCGTCGTGCGGAACCGCCAGAATGCAAGCGTCCGCCGCAATCTCCGTCCCGTCCTCCAGTTGCGCGCCGGCGAAGCGCCCGCCTTCCGTCCGAATCTGCCGCACGCCGCAGCGCACGCGCACTTCCCCGCCCCGCTCTTCGATGGCTTCGCGACAGCCGTCGTACAGCTTGGCCAGCGGCACCGACGGGATTCCCACGCAATACCCTTCCCGCGTGCTCAGAAAGCCTTTCCAGAAAACGTCGACGCCGTAGCGCGCATCCGTGCGCCCCAGTTCCTCGTCCAGCGCGCTGACCAGCACCACGCGCCAGAAGCGCGCGATCGCGCCGGGCGTTTGCTTCTCGCGCTCGAGCCACTGCTGCATCGAGAGGCCGTCGATACCCTCGGGCGAGCCGCCCGCTCGCGCGATGCTCAACAACGCGCCGGCGATGGCGCGCTTGTCCCCCAGCGTCAGCCCGCCGAACAGCGCGAACGACGGCGCCATGTGCAGCGGCGGAGGCAGCGGCGAAGCCTCGATGGTGGAAACCGCGCCGCGCGCGTCCGCGAAGTACAGCCGGTCGTAGAACCGGATTTTGCCTTCCGCGCCCACGCGCCGGTAAAAATCCGCCAGGTTCGTGCAGCAGCCCAGCGTGACGTGCTGGCAGTTGTCGATCTCGCTTCCGTCCGGCAGCGTGTACGACGTGGCGCGCCCTCCCAGATGCGGGCGCTTTTCCAGCAGGCGGACGCGCCAGCCCGCTTCAGCCAGCGCGACGGCGGAGGACAGTCCCGCCAGTCCGCCGCCGGCCACGAGAACTGATGGCGAGGGCATCCTTTTTCCACCACCCTGTCGTTCCTGCCAGCAGCAGGTAACGAATTTTTTCGGGACTCGAAACCGAAATGCGCGACGAAAACACGTCGAACCCGCGCTCTTCGATGCGCGCCAGCAGGCTGCTGTACGTGCGCACCAGCGCCCACAACGTGGCGCGGCTGTCGCCGTCGATTTTGTCGATCAGCACGGCGCCTTCTTCGTAACAACGCCAGGCGCGGTCCGCCTCGAATTCCAGCAATTCGCGCAACGCCGGCGTGAGCGGACCGCGTAAATCTTCGGCGCGCAGCCGGAATCGCTCCAGGTCCTCTTCCGGCAAATAAACCCGGCCCATCTCGAAATCGCTGCGCACGTCGCGCAGGATGTTCGTCAACTGAAACGCCAGGCCCAGCCGCTCGGCCAGATCGGGCACTTTCGGATCGCTGAACCCGAAAACGTGCACGCAGGTCAGCCCCACCGTGCCGGCCACGCGGTAACAATACTCCGACAGGCGGTCGAAGGTCGGGTAGGAGGCGATGGTCAAGTCCATTTCCGCGCCCAGAATCAAATCGTGGAAGTAGCGCGTGGGAATTTCAAACCGCGTAATCGTGTCGGCCAGCGCGGGAAGAATCGCATGACCCTCCGTGCGCCCCGCCACAGCTTCGTCGAGCATCGCGCGCCAGCGCGCCAGGCCGCGCCGCTTCGATTCCAGATCCCCGGGCTCATCGGAAACGTTGTCGACCAGCCGCATGAAGGCATAGAGCGCGCATAGCGCATTCCGCTTGTCCCGGCGCAGGCCGTAAAAGGCCAGATAGAAGCTGCTATGCGCGGCGCGGGCGATGCGCGCACATTCCGCGTACGACGCCCGGATCGCCTCCGATGTCGCGTTGGGCAGCGGCTTGGTAGCTGCTTGAAAGCCGCTTCCTTCCGGCGAACGGGTTGTAGGGGGTCGGAGCTTTAGCTCCGACATAGCAACTGCCGAATCCCCCGGGGCTTTAGCCCCTGAGGACAAGGCTTGCGCTCCCCGAAGCGCCAGAACCCGCTTGCCGAGCGCTCGCCCAAGCAATCGCACTTTCGCGCTCTTCGTCAACGCCGGGCGGCGGTTCAGCGTGTCGTAGCCCTGCCCCTCGATCGCATCCAGAATCCACATCCCGCCGCGGCTGAACAGCTCGATATCGATTCGCAGCGTTCGATCGACGCGCTGCGCCAGCGGCAATCCCGCCGCAAATAATTCGCGCGTTCGCGCGATCAGCTCCTTCATCAACGCGACGTAGCGCGCATCGAAATGCCGCTCGATGATGTCCACTTCACTCAGCCCGTGCGCGGCCATCGCGTCCAGCGGAATGTAAATGCGGCCCTTCTCCAAATCCCGCGAAACGTCCTGCCAGAAGTTGGCGAGCTGCAGCGCCGTGCAGGTGAAGTCCGATAACCGCTGGCTCGCGTCGTCGCGATACCCGCACACGTACAGCACCAGCCGCCCCACCGGATTCGCCGAGTACACGCAGTAGTCCAGCACCTCGTCCCAATTGGCGTAGCGCTCGACGCGCTGGTCCTGCCGGAACGCCTTCAGCAAGTCGCTGAACGGTTTTGCGGGAATTTCCTTTTCGCGAATCGTCTCGCGCAACGCGATCAGCACCGGATGCGCCGGCGATTTCCCGCGCACATAGCAAAGCCGAAGCTCGTCTTCCCAGGCGTCGAGCAGCGCCAGCGCCCGCGCGTGGTCCGGTACCTCATCGCCGAGATCATCGGCCCAGCGGCAGTACGCGTACACGTTGTAGAAATGCTGGTGCAGCCGGCGCGGCAGCAGCCACGAGACCACGTTGAAATTTTCGTAGTGGTGCGTGGCCAGCCAGCGCGTGTAGCGCTGCGCCTCCTCCACCGAACAGCCCTCGGCAGGAAGGTGGCGCGCGATTTCGAGTTCGGGTGTAGGCAACATCGAGATCTGGATCCTGCCGGGCGATTCCCACCCAAGCGGGCCCGATGCGTGTCAAAAACGACACGCCCGGCCGTGCCGCACCGCCCGTCCCGGAAGACTCAGCCGGCGCAGCGGTCAGGCACCGGTTCCCAGGGGTCTTTAGGTGCAAAATAGCGCCGGATAAGGCCGTTTAAGCGCATTTCAAGAGCAGGGTCCCTGCTCTTGAATCGCACACTTTGTTTCGCCCTGTCTTCGCCCAGGCGCTCGCCAAAAGACGGCCGTTTTTCAGCTCGCCGCTGCCCCGGGCGTGCGGTCCCTCGCGCGGCCTACGGGATGACGGCCGTTTTCAGTTCGCCGTTGCGCTGCTTCATGTGCTCGAAAACGTGCGGCAACTCGGTCAGCGGCGCCTCTCCCGTGACGAAATCCGCAGCCCGGATTTCGCGCCGCGCGATCGTCTCCAGCGACTCGCGGATGAATCGCGGCGTGTGATGAAACGTTGATTTGATGGTGATTTCCGAGTAGTGCAGCGCGCGCGGATCGACTTTGACTTCGCTCCCGCTGGGGCAGCCGCCGAACAGGTTGACCGTGCCGCCGTTGCGCACCATCTGCAGCGCCCATTCCCACGTCGTGGACGAGCCCACTGCCTCCACTACCGCATCCGCGCCGAATTCGCGTTCGGTCAATTGTCGGACCCGGCGCACCGGGTCCTCGGTTTGCGAAACGTCGATAGCGGCCACCGCCCCCAGCCGCTCGGCCGCTTCGATCTGGCTCCTGCGCTTGCCCAGCGCTATTACGTGCACGCCGCGCCCCGACAGCACCCGCACGAATTTCAAGCCGATGGGACCGCAGCCGATGACCACGGCGGTGCTGCCCGGCTGGATTCCCGTTTCGTGGATTCCGCGCAGCACGCAGGCCAGCGGCTCGACCATGGCCGCGTCGACGAACGAAACCTCCTCCGGAATCTCCAGCATGTTCTGGCGGACGATGCGCCCGGGAATGCGGATGTATTCGGCGTAGGCGCCGTTGTTGAACAGCAGGTCCTCGCACAGATTGGGCTGGCCTTTGCGGCAATAGACGCAGGCGCCGCAGGGCGCGGAATTCGACGGTACCACGCGCATGCCGGGGCGCACCATGCCGTTGACGGCGTCGCCTTTCCGTTCCACCACGCCCGACAATTCGTGCCCGAACAGCGCGGGCGGCACGATCATGCGCGCATGCGAACCCTGCTTCCACACCTTCAGGTCCGTGCCGCAGGTCAGCGCCACCTTCACCTTGACCAGAACTTCGTCCTCGCCCACCGAGGGGATATCCACCTGCTCGATCTTCATGTCTTCGCGGCCATAAAGCACAGCCGCGGTCATGGACCCGTTCGCAGGCCCCTTCGATGAGCCGTTCGACTTGGACTTGGGCATCATTCGTGTACGATCACTACTTTCAATGTATTATCCGCCGGACGCGCCGCCATCTCAATGGCGTCGGCGATGCGCTCGAGCGGGAAACGATGCGAGATCAGCTCCCGCACCGGCAACTTGTGTTCGAAAACGAGCCTGGCGGATTCCTCCTGTTCGTCCACCGAAGCGCTGTAGCTTCCCAGAATTTCTTTTTCCTCGATGCCCACCGCGGCAGCGGGAAATTCGAGTTTCATCACCGGATCGTTATGGGCAAACAGTAGCACGCGACCTCCGGGACGCGTGAGCGCCAACCCTTCGGCCACCAATGACGGGTTGGGCACAGCCAGAAGGACCGCATCCGCTCCCCGGCCATCGGTGCGCGCGCGAATCTCGTCCAGCAGTTTGGCTTTCGACGGATCGAATGCTTTGGATGCGCCAAAATGCTCGCTGGCTGCACGGCGTCCGGGCATCGGATCGCTGGTGAACACCTCGGCGCCCTCATACTTCGCGAGCAGCATCAGCAGCATGCCGATGGGCCCTTGCCCGACGACCAGAACCTTTTCTCCCGCGGCCACGCGCGCCTTGCGCACCGCTTTCAGGCAGGTATTCACCGGCTCGACGAAGGTGGCATCCTCGAAGGTGGCGCTGGCCGGAAGCGAAAGCATCCCTCGTTCGACCACCCAGGGCATGGCTCGCACGTACTGCGCGAAACCGCCGCCGTTGGGATCGAAGCCGGCCGTCAAGCCGACTTTCTTGTAGCCGGCGCACTGCGAAAACAGCCGGCGCTGGCAATAAAAACATGCGCCGCAGGGCACGTGGTGGAAGCTGACCACGCGGTCGCCGGGCTTGAATTTCTTCACGCCGGCGCCGACCTCGACCACCGTTCCGGCGAGTTCGTGGCCCAGAATCTGGGGCGGCTTGACGAAACCGTGGTGGATTTTCTTGATGTCCGTGCCGCAAATGCCGCAGGCCGCCACGCGGAACAGAACTTCGCCTTCGCCGATCTGCGGGATGGGCACGGATTCGACAACCACGTTGCCCTTGCCGCGATAGACTCCGGCGCGCATGTGCCGCGCCCTCGCCGCGCCTTCGCGCCCGCCGATTTGCGCCACGGTCTGGCTCATTGGCCCGCGCCCCTTGCGCCCAGCGCGGCGGTTCGCTCCGCCACGGTGGCGACGTATCGATCCAGAAATTGGGCCAGCGACTCGGCGGCCGTTTTGTTCTGCTTTCCAAGTTTCATGAGGCCGGGCATGGCGCCGGGATGGCGCGCGACCTGCGCCAGAACGCGCGGAACGCTCACGCGGCCCTCGTGCGTAAACACCTCATTCATGTCGAGCGGCAATTCCTCCTCCGCAAGATCGCTGATGGCGCGAATGGCGACGCCGGGAATTCCGGCACCAGCCGCTTCCGTCAGGACGCCGAAGCTTTCCATCTCGACGGCATCGGCAAGCTGTCCGATGTGCTCCTTTTCCTCGGCCGTTCCAATGGCGCGCTCGGACGTGTAGAAGCGGTTTACCAGCGTGGCGCCGCAGGATTCCGCAAACGACAGCAGCGCGCCGCTGCACTCGACGAGATTGGTGCCACGGTCGCCCCCAGGCATTGCCGAACGCACGGCCTTCGCCGCCAGCACTTGGCCAATGGCGTACTCGCTTTTCACCGCGCCCGCCAGTCCGGACGAGACGCACATCTGGATCGAGCTGCCATTGGCGTGCATGGCGTCTTGCGCGCGCAAGCCGGCCACACGCGGGCCCACGCCCGTGACGATCACGCCCACTTCCGCCGCGCCGATCTGCGCGGAGTACACCTCCGCCTTGCCCCAATCGCTCGGGCGAAAAGGACGCAGCGCTCGCCAGGGGGCGAACTCGTTCTCCATCGCGAAGGTGACGAGGATTTTCATGCGATCGCCCTACGCGGCTACAGCATGCGCCGCTTTGCGGCCTGGAGCGCGATTGCGAATGTATCCATTCTCTTGATACCAGCGCACGGCGCGCTGGAGGGCGGCTTCGACCGGGCCTGCATGATAGCCCAGTTCGCGCTCGGCCTTGTCGCTCGCGACGAACATGCGATGCCGCGACATCTTCACGCCCTCGACGGGAATCTGCGGCTCGCGGCCAACCAGGCGCGAGAACCACTGGTCGGCGTAGCTGGCGGCCAGGGCCACGGCATGCGGCATCTTCATGCGCGGGGCCGGACGTCCGGCGATCTTCGCCAGCACGTCGAAAATCTCCTTCAGAGTCATATTACGCCCGCCGAGAATGTAGCGCTCGCCGATGCGGCCCTTCTCCGCCGCGAGCAAATGCCCCGCGGCTACATCTTCCACGGCGACGACGTTGAGACCCGTGTCGACGTACGCGGGCATTTTGCCGTTCAGGAAATCGACGATGATGCGGCCGGTGGGCGTCGGCTTCCAATCGCCGGGACCGACGGGCGCCGTCGGATTCACGATCACGACGGGCACACCGGCGGCAGCGGCCTGAATGGCTTCCTGCTCGGCCAGAAATTTCGAGCGTTTGTAATGTCCAATCATCTGCGGCAGTGTGGCGGAAGTGTTCTCGTTCGGCAGGGCGGCGTCATGCGTGGGCACGGCAATGGTCGCGACGGTGCTGGTATAAACGATGCGCTCGACGCCCGCCTCGCGCGCCGCGGCCAGAAGCGAACGCGTGCCCTCGACATTACTGCGGTAAATCTCGTTCGGATCGGCGGCCCACAAGCGGTAGTCGGCAGCCACATGGAAGACGCGCTGAATGCCGCGCATGGCGCGCGGGAGCGAGGCCGCTTCGCGCAGATCGCCTTCCACACGTTCGACGGGAACGCCATCGAGAGCCCGCAAATTGCTGCCCGGCCGCGCCAGAACGCGGACTTCATTCCCCGCAGCAACGAGTTGCCGGGCTACGTGGCTGCCCACGAACCCCGAGGCACCCGTAACTAGGGTGGTGGTCATAAAATGCGGAAGGCCTCTTCCTGCTGCGGCGAGTTGGCGGCCGGGATCCTGCGATCGTTTCCTCCGCTGTGCCCGTTGCCGTCGTGACCGTTGCCGTTCCCCGGCTTGTCTTTGAGGATGCCGCCCATCTTCCCGGAAAGCGTCCAGTGCAGCATTTTCCAGGTGTCGCCGAGCTTCTTGTTGCCGCCGAGAACGGCCGAAGCTTCGTAGCCGGCGTGCACCATGCAATCCTCGCAGCGCGGATCGCGGCCGCGGCCATACTTGTCCCACGGAACCTGCTCGATGAATTCCTTGAAGGTGGGATAGTGCGCGTCGGTCATCAGATAGCAGGGGCCCTTCCAGCCGCGCGGGTTGTAGGTGGGATTACCCCAGGCGGTGCACATCAATTCGCGGTCGCCGCGCAGATATTCCATGTAGATGGGCGAAGTGACGATGTTGTAGCGCTCGAGAAGCTTGCTGGCCTGGCGGAATTTCTCACGAATTTCCTCGCGCGACATGAAGATTTCCTTGGTCATCACCGCCGCGTAGGAATAGGCGGGGGAAAGCATGTGGCCGTCCACGCCCAGCGTCTGCAGGTAAGCGAAAAGTTCGGCGATTTCCTCGATGTCGGTTTCCTTGTAGACGGTGGTATTCGAGGTGACCAGAAAGCCGGCGGCTTTGGCGGCCTTGATGCCGTCGATCGCTTCACGGAAGACGCCGTCACGCTCGACGCAGATGTCGTGCGTGCGCTCCAGGCCGTCGAGGTGCACGTTGAAGAAGAAGCGCGAAGTAGGCTTGAACTCCGCCAGCTTCTTGCGGATGAACATGCCGTTGGTGCACAGATAAATGTGCTTCTTGCGCGCCAGGATTTCGCGGGCCAGCCGGCCAATCTCCGGATAGATCAAAGGCTCGCCGCCGCAGATGGAAACGATGGGCGCGCCGCATTGTTCGAGGGCTTCAAGGCACTGCTCGACGCTGATCATCTCGTCGATGGTGGCCTTGTATTCGCGAATGCGGCCGCAGCCGGTGCAGGTCAAGTTGCAGGCGTGCAGCGGCTCGAGCATCATGACCAGCGGGAAGCGCTTATCGCCGCTCATTTTCTTGCGAGCCAGATAGCCGGTCATGCTGGTGGTCAAACTTAGCGGAACCCTCATCCTTTACCCCCGTAATCCTTTTTGGATGCTCAGTTCGCCCGCGCGGACTTGCGTGGCGACAAATCTGTTGCGGCCCTTAAGGAGATTGTCGTAGCGGGCCAAGGCGTACAACGGAAACGAATTCCGGTAATAGTGGTATTTCAGGTAAAAAACGCAGGGAAAACCCGTGCCGGTGAACTCGGCCTCGTCCCAGGAGCCGTCGTGATTCTGGTGCTCGACCAGCCAGGCGACCGCGCGTTCGACCGCGGGATCGTTCGGGCCAAGCACAGCGAGCAGCCCGATCAAGGCCCAGGCCGTTTGCGAGGCGGTGCTCTTGCCCTGGCCTTTGAGGGAGGGGTCGGCGTAGGAAAGGATGGTCTCGCCGAAACCGCCGTCCGCATTCTGCACCGAGCGCAGCCACTGCGCGGCTTGCTGGCACTCGGGCTGGCGGGCCAGGCCGATGGTCTCCAGGGCGCGCAGGACGCCGCTGGTGCCGTAGACGTAGTTCACGCCCCAGCGCCCGAACCAGGAGCCGTCGCGCGTCTGATCGTGCCGCAAGAAGGCGCGGGCGCGCTCGATCACGCTGTGAGTGGCCGCCCAGCCGTTGAGGCCCAGGCATTCGACGACGCGCGCGGTCACGTCGGCGGTGGAAGGATCGAGCATGGCGTTGTGGTCGGCGAAAGGAATGTTGTTCAGGAATTGCCGGTTGTTCTCGTGGTCGAAAGCGCCCCAGCCGCCGTCGCTATTCTGCATGCTCAGCAGCCAGGCCAAGCCGCGCGCGACGGCCTTGCGCATCTTCAGTGAGTCGGGGTGAGAGACGCGCCCGAGCGCCATCAGGACGAAAGCGGTGTCGTCCACATCGGGAAAGAAATCGTTGCGAAACTCGAAAGCCCAGCCGCCCGGCTCCGCTTTCTTGTCCTTGGCCTGCCAATCGCCGGGGCCGAGGATCTGGTTCTCGAGCAGCCAGCCGGCCGCCTGGACCAGCGCGGGGTGCGCCGGATCGAGCCCCGCTTCCTCCAGCGAGACCATGGCGATGGCCGTGTCCCAGACGGGCGAAATGCAGGGCTGAACGCGAATGGTGCCGCGCTCCTCAATCTCGTAGCGTTCCAGGAAGCCGATTTCGCGCGCCGCCAGCGGATCGTTCGCATCGCCGCTCACCGCCAGCAGCGCGTAAATCGAATTCATCATGGCGGGGTAGATGGTGCCCAGGCCCTCGCTGCGCTCCAGGTGCTCGAGCATCCATTCCCGTGCGCGGGCCAGCGCGATTTTCCGCGTGGGCTTCCAGGGCGAGCGCTCGTAGAGCTTCAGCAATTTGTCGCCGGCCAGGAAGAAATTGCGCCAGGAAAAGATGCGGCGGTCCCAGGCAAGCGAAGGGGGCTTCGCGCCAGGCATCTTGAAAAGCTCGTCGAAGACGATTCCCGCAGGCAGGCGCCACTGAGGCTTCAGCGCGCAAATGATGGTCATGGGAATGACGATGCCGCGCGTCCAGGAAGACATCTCGAAGATGCTCAGCGGCAACCATTCGGGAATCAGCATCAACTCGGGAGGAATGGCGGGGACGTAGCTCCAATCGATGGCGCCGAGCATGGCCATATAGAAGCGCACGTAGGAGTTCGAGGCTTCCAGTCCGCCCAGTTCGTGGATCTTGCGCTTGGCCGCTTCCATGTGCGGCGCCGAGGCGGGATCGCCCGCCAGGCGCAGGCCGACGTAGGCCTTCACCGTGGCGTTCAGCTCCGACGGGCCGCCGTAGAAGATGTTCCAGCCGCCATCGGGAAGCTGCCGCTCGCGCACGTATTGCGCGAGTTTCGGAATCTTTTGCGACTGGTCGCGGCCCAGCAGGCCCAGAACGTACAAATAGGGGATGTAATCGGATTCGAGGGTGGTGTCCGCTTCGAGTTCGGCCCACCAATAGCCTTCGCGGTTCTGCACGTTGAGCAAATGCTGGGCAGCGCGTTCGACGGCGCGCTCGACAGCGCGTTCAACTCCCGCGGCGGGCGGCTGCTCGGGCTGCAGGCGAGGAGCGGCGCCACTGGCGTGCAGCGAGCCGCTGCCGGTGGATTCGACTCGAAGTTTTGAATCTGGCGTCATGCCCTCTCTGCTGTTCTCGAACGGTTGGGGCCAGCCCGCCAAGCGGCGGGCTTCCAGTTCCCTACTTCCAAGCAAATCGCATACAGCAATACCCGCGCGGCAGGGCTAGAAATCAAGCATCTGCACTGGGTTTCTTGCGCTTTCCTCTTGTTGCAGCTTAGGTTCGCAGCCCTGGGACGGCCCACCCGGTGCCCAGCGCGCCGACGCGGAAAACGAGCCGGATCCGGATCTTCCGAGCCGCGCCGGATGTCAGCAATGCCCAGAATTCCAAAGACTTACAACGCCTCCCTATTATCTTTGGTATCCCTGCCGGGGTCAACAGCTATAATACCACCCGGACACGTAGTTGCTCCGCAATAGGATGACCCCTGGACCCAATTTGGCTGCTTGCAGGGATTTGCGGGCTGCCAACGAGGCCGGGGCACAACGAGGTGCGCCCGGCTCGAGTGACGTCCGTCACTAATCTCGCTGGGCGCTCGCCCTCGGGTCAATCACCTTCGCCCGGCGTTCGCTCGCGTTCTTCGAGCTTGCGCAGACGTTCGCCCAGTTCCGGTAGGCGCGAGAGCCAGGCGTACTGCTCCTTGAATTTCTCCAAGGGGCGGGCGGGCGTGCCCCACATGGTGTGTCCGGCACGAATGATTTTTCCCGTCAGGATGCCGGCGCCCGAGGCGACGCGCGCGCCGTTTTCGAGCGTGACGTGGTCGCCCATGCCCACCTGCCCTCCGACAATCGCGTCGTCGCCGATGGTGCAACTCCCGGAGATGCCGGCCTGGGCCAGGATGAGGGTGCGCGCGCCGATTTTCACGTTGTGCGCGATGTGGACCAGATTATCGATCTTCACGCCCTCGCCAATCACAGTGGAATCGAGCGAGCCGCGATCGATGGTGGTGCCCGCGCCGATCTCGACGTCGTCGCCCACTTCCGTCCCGCCAATTTGCGGGAATTTCCAGTGGCGGCCTTCGCCGAAGACGTAGCCGTAGCCGTCGCTGCCGAGGGTGGCGCCGGAATGGATTTCGACGCGATTGCCCAAGCGCGCGCCCGCGTACAGCGTGACGCGCGGATGCAGGCGGCAGTGCTCGCCGACGCGGCTTCCGCGGCCAAGGAAGCAGAAGGGCTCGATCACGGTGTGCGCGCCGATCTCGACTTCGTCTTCGAGCACGACGTACGCGCCGATCGATACATCGGCGCCCAGTCGAGCGCTGGCGGGAACGACGGCGGTCGTGTGTACCAGGGGAAGCGGCGTGAGCGGCGGAAGCAGCCATGCGGCCGCTTTGGCGAAGGCGAGCTTTGGCTCGCTCGATGCGATGATGGTTTTGGCGGGCAGGCGCGTCCCGGCGCGGGCGATCACGCAGAGCGCCGCGGACCGCGCGGCACGCTCTTCATGTTTGGGAGACTCGAGATAGATCAGGTCCGTCGCAGCCGCGCGCTCCGGGCTGGCGACGCCTGCGACGGGGACGCTTGCGTCGCCGGCAATCGTCGCGCCGAGATAATTCGCCAAATCACCTGCTGTTCGAGTCATAGATCCTCGCAATCTGCCGGGGTTCCCGCCGGCTTGCGCTGCGGGCCCGCGAAGCTGCTATCGCCGCGGATTCCTGTTTCGTTCGCGCGCATTCGAGTATGCGTCCGAGTGTGCCCCCTAAAACGGATACAGCGGATTCTCGCCGGGCGGGCGCGTTTTCCAGCGCTTGTGGACCCACACCCACTGCTCGGGATGCGCGCGCACGTAGCCCTCGATGATGCGGGTGAAGCGCTGCGTGTTGGCGCGCACGTCCTCGTCTTCATTGCCGCTGCGCGACAACTCGACGGCGGGCCCGAACTGCAGGCGATATTTTCGCGCGCGATCGTCCCAGCAGAGAAACCCGGGCACGACGGAGGCGTCCGTGCGCAGCGCGATGCGGGCGAGGCCGGAGGTGGTCGACGCCGGAACGCCGAAGAAATCGGCGAAGACGCCTTCCTCCAGCGCCGTATTGTGATCGCTGAGGATTCCCACCGTTCCGCCCTCGGCGAGAATTTTCAGCATGGCGCGCGCGGCGCGATTCTTTTCGATGGGCTGGTTGCCGGAACGGCAGCGATAGCCATTGATGAGAGCGTCGACGCGGCGATTCTTGATCGGGCGCACCAGAAAATGCAGCGGGTGGCCGTAGAGCGCATGCGCGAAGGGCGCCAGTTCCCAGGCGCTCATGTGGCCGGTGAGGAAGAGCACGCCCTTGCCGCGCTGTTGCGCCGCCGCGAAGTTTTGCGCGCCGTCGATCGCCACGATCCGCTCGATGTTCTCCCGCGTGTATTTCGGGAACTGCGAAAATTCGCCAATCATCCAGCCGATTTGCCGGATCATGCCGCGAATGATCTTCTCGCGCTGCGCCTCGCTCGTGTCCGGGAAGGCGATGCCCAGATTGAACAGGGCGATGCGGCGGAGCCTCGGCTGGATCGTGTACGCGAGGCGGACAAAGCACACGCCGAGAAATCGCGCCGCGCCGCGCGGCAAGAGACCTAGGACCTTCAGGCCGCTCCAGGCAAGCAAGTACTCGAGGCGCTCCCGCATGGCGTGCCATTATGCGTGAGGCTCGCGCGCCGCGCCAGAGCGCAGAGCGCAGTGTCCGGAGTACGCGCGCAGGCGTTCGCGCCGGGCTGAAGTCGCCGCGTCACAGTGTTAAACTCGTTCTTCTTGGAAACCACAGCCAACACCCAGGACAAAACGGTCGAGCAGCGCAAGAAAACCGCGGCAGCGGCGTGCGCCGTCGCTATCGCGCTGTGGATTTGCCTGTTCAGCCATCTCGGCGCGCTGGGATTGCTGGGTCCCGACGAGCCGCGTTACGCCTGGATCGCGCGCACGATGGCGCAGACCGGCGACTGGGTCACACCGCGCCTGTATGGGCAACCGTGGTTCGAAAAGCCGATCCTCTATTATTGGACGGCGGGCGCGGGTTTCCTCCTGCATTTTTCCGACGAATGGGCGGCACGATTTCCGTCGGCGCTCGCAGCTCTTGTAGCGGCTCTGTGCATTGGCTGGCTGGGCTGGCGTTTTGAAGATGCCGCGGAACCCGGCCGCGAGATAGCTGAGCCGCCGGGCCGCGCTCCTCCGCGAAGATATTGCCCGTGGAGCACGGCGCTTCTCGCTCCGCTCGTTTTCACCACCAGCGTAGCGGCCATCGGATTCGCGCGGGCGGCAACGCCCGACATGCTGTTCGCCGCGGCTATCACGCTGGCCATGGGCGCCGCCGCGATTGTTCTGCGCCGCTCAGGAGCGCTGCGCGCGAGCGGCGCGAAACGCGCGCAAGCTGCTTCTGGCGCCGGCGCCCCGGCGCTTCTTCTGTTCGGCGCGTTGATCGGGCTAGCCGTCCTGGCCAAAGGCCCCGCCGGAGTCATTCTGGCGGGCGGAGCGGTGCTGATCTGGGCGCTGGCGACACGGCGCTGGTCCGCGGCTTTTCGGCTGCTGCATCCCTACGCGATTGCGGCGTTCTGCGTGGTGGCGCTACCCTGGTACGTGCTGTGCGCGCTGCGCAATCCCGCTTTCCTGCGCGTGTTCATCCTGCAGCACAACTTCGAGCGCTATCTCACGCCGATGTTCCACCATCCCCAGCCATTCTGGTTCTTCGTGCCGATCACGCTGCTGGCGATTCTGCCGTGGGCCGTTGTGTTGATCCCAGCAGCGCGCCACGGCTTGCGGCTCTGGCGCGAAAAGAGCTGGCACGATTCACCGGCGTTCTTTTTCGTCTGCTGGGCGCTGTTCCCGATCATCTTTTTCAGTTTTTCGGACTCCAAGCTGCCAAGCTACATCCTGCCCGGCATTCCGGCGCTCGCGTTAGTCGTGGGGATCACACTGGCCAGGCTGATCGACGAACGATCGTCGTGGTCGACGGCGATTTTCGTTTTGCTGGGTCTGACCTGGATCGGGCTTGCCGGAGGAGGGCTGTGGTGGGCCGCGCACCTGCCCGGCGAGCGCGCGAGTTCCCCCGATCTGGGGGCGCCCGTCGCAAATCCCAGCGCGCTGGCGCATGGCCCCATTCTGTTCTGTGCGGCGCTTGCGGCGGCGGCGGGGGTCGCCATCGCAGCTTTATCGGCTGCGCGGCGCCGCGCGGCCATCTGGATCGCGCTGCTGCTCGTCTGCGTTCTGGTGGAGATTGCCGGAACCTCGATCCTGCCGGATCTGGATTCTTATTATTCCGCGCGCCCGGTGGGCACCATGCTGCGGCACGACCTCTACCCCGAGCGACTGTTCACTTATCAATTGCCGCGCAGTTGGCAGTACGGCCTCGAGTTTTACTTGAGCAGGAAGCTTCCGTCATGGTCGCCCGATGATTTGAACGCCGCGCTCGTTCTCACCACGCCTCCCGGATTCGCCGATCTGCAACGGCGCGGCTACGTCCAGGGCCCGCTCAACGAGCCGTACGAAAAAATCGTGTTTGTTCCCATTCCCGTGCGGTCACCGGCCGCAGGCGGTCCCGCTAAGCAGAAAAAGTAGGCGGTTCTAGTGCGAGTCGAGCGGCAAGTATTGCGAGAAGAAGTTGGCGATCTGGTTTTCGTAGTTTCGGCGGTCGTCGTCCGACATGTCGCGGTAGCTCACGCTTTCTTCCATAATTTGCTTGGGGTCGGGCGCCCTGGCGGCGATCGCGGCTGTCGCCTTGGCCAGCGCAGGATGGTCGTCGGACTCGATAAAGAGCTTGGGAATGCCGCGCGTGGAAGCCAGCTGCAGAGACAGCCGCGGCTGGTCCTTGTACTGGTAATTCAACATGCGGAAGCCGAATCGGCAAAAGTCGCTGACGAACGGCAGCACGCCCAGTCCCGAGTTCTTTACCTCGATCTGCAGCAAATCCTGGGGCGAATCGTACGCGTCGTCGATGGCGAGGGCGGAAATGCGATGGTCCGAGGAGGCCACCGCCAGCGAGGTGTAGGCGCCCATATCGACGCCCCATAATCCGAAATGGTTGGGGTCGACGTCATCGCGGCTCGCCAGGGCCTGCACTGCCGCCTTCAATTCCGCCGTCTCCTTGTAACCAAGGCTGGTCGTGCCCGCATTCGAGCCGTGCCCGGCGTAATCGAAAATGAAGGCGTTGAATTCGTGCTGCTGCAGCGCAGCCGCCAGGGTCAACACGTCGGCGCGCTGCGATTTGTAGCCGTGCGAAACGATGATGGTGGGCGCGCCGCGCAATCCGGGGAAAAACCAGCCGTCCTGTTGGGGGCCGTTCGGCACCGAGAAAGTAAACTTGGTGGGGTGGCCCATCATCACGTTCAGGTCGAAACTGGCGGGAGAACGCGCCGGCTGCAGAATCTGATACAGCAGAAAGCCGGAGATCGACCCAATCGCTACGATGACAAAGAGGATGATCGCCAGCAGGCCGGAAATCACCTTGGCGGGTCGCGTGGTCGGATAACGCAGCTCTGAAAGGACAGGCATCCGTGTCGCGCGGCCGCTCCTTCCGTTCCAGCCCGCCCCAAAGAAAAGACCGCCCTCAGCCAGCGCAAAAAGATACCGCGCACAGTCCGGGCGAACGCATCGGGAACGTTTGCACGCTTTGTCGCAGCCGCAAAGGTGATGGTAACACGGTTGCGGACACAAACTTCGCCGATCCGGTTACGATTCGGACAACTGGTGAACAGCCAAAAGAAACGGGGCCGCCCGGCAAAGGTTCAGGGCGTCCGGCGGTGATTCCCGCGGATACCGCGCCAGTTGGGTTCCGCGAGCGGGCGAACTATAATGTCCACAGGGCGCTAGCTCAAAATGGAAATTCTCGATCTTCGGCAAGTCGATTCTCGCTCGCTCGACGTGCTCTTCCAGGAAGAGAGCCGGCGCTGGCGCGAGGAACTGCACTGGGATTACCGCTCGTCCATCGACCTGATTCGCAAATTCATCGACTCGCGAGCGCTGGGCGGCTACGTGGCCTTCGAGGAAGGGCGCCCCGCCGGGTACGGCTTCTACGTTCTCGAAGATCACAAGGGACTGATCGGCGGGCTGTTCGCCTCTTCGCACAGCTCGCAAGCCGCCGTTACCGAAAAAATTCTGGGAGAAATGGTGGGCGCGCTGCACGTCACGCCGCGCCTGCAGCGCATCGAGGCGCAACTGATGCCCTTCGGCGCGGAACTCGATCCGGAGTTCCTTTCCCGCTTCTTCCGCTTGCACGCGCGCCAGTTCATGCTGCTCCGCCTCGACGAGGCGCGGCTGCAAAAACGCCCTCTCTCCGCGGGGTTGCGCATCGAGCCCTGGAGCGACCGCGCGTTCGAGGCCGCCGCGCGACTGATTCAACTGGCCTACGCAAATCACGTGGACGGCGAAATCAACGATCAATATCGCACGCAGGCGGGCGGCATGAGGTTCCTGCGCAACATCGTCCTTCTCCCCGGCTGCGGGCAATTCCTGCCGGAGGCTTCGTTTCTGGTGCGGGCCGCGACGGGCGACCCGCTGGTGGGCATGGTGCTGACCTCGACGGTGGCGCGCGGCGTGGGGCACACCACGCAGGTGTGCGTCATGCCGGGGTATCAGGGGCACGGCGTCGGGCGGCAGCTGATGGAACGTTCCATCGAAACGCTGCGGCGGCGCAATTATGAGGCGCTGTCGCTTACGGTGACTTCCGTCAACCACGCGGCGGTGGAACTGTACGAGCACCTCGGTTTCCGCACCATCAAGACTTTCGCCGCCGGCGTGTGGCAGGCCTAGGCGGCAGGCTGCGCCGAATTCATGATTGCTTCATCGCGCCGCCGGAATAGAATCTCAGGGTACGCGCTGGACCGGATGTGCTGTAATTTGCTGGCGCACCGCTCGAAATGAAGTTCTTTTCCAAGGATCGCGATGCAACTACACCGCAGGGACCTTCGCGCATTTCTGCGTTAGGAAGCCTGGAAACGCGCGTGATGGAGTTGCTCTGGTCGCGCGGCGAAAGCAGCGTCCGCGATGTGTCGGAGGCCATCGATCGCCCGCTGGCGTACACCACCGTGATGACCACGCTCGAACGCCTGTTCAAGAAGGGATTGCTCACTCGCTCGAAATGCGGCCGCGCCTTCCTCTACTCGCCCGCGTTCAGCCGGGAGGAATGGGAGCGCCGCCGGGCCGGCACTCTGATCGCGAGCTTTCTGGACGCTGCCGAGCCTTCGCGCGCACTGCGGGTCTCCAGCCTGCTCGAAGCCATCGGCGAGCACGATCCGGCGCTGCTCGATGAACTGGAGAAGAAGATCCGCCTGCGGCGCCGGCAGCTCGAAGAGCGAGGTGGAAAATGATTCTTTCCTATTCGCTCCGGCTGCTGTTTCTGTGCCTCGCGTCGTTCTTTCTGCTGCATGCGCTGGCGGGCGTGGCCGCGTGGCTCGCGGAACGTCCCGCGATTCGGCTGGCGGAGGGCGCCAGCGCCCGTTCGGCCGCACGCTTTCTATTCTGGATGAGGATTCTGCCGCCGGGCATTGCGCTCGCTTTTGTGGCCGGGGTGTGCGTGCCCAGCTATCTTCGTTACGAAAGCAACCTGGCGGGCGAGGAAGTGGGCTTCGTCTGTATGGCGCTGGCTGTTCTCGGTTTTCTCGTGTGGGCCTTCGCTCTGGCCCGCGGTTTGCGCGCCGCGATTCACTCTTTGCAATTCGAACGCCTTTGCCGGCGCACGGGCAGCACGATGCGCCTGGCAGGCGAGCCGTCGCAGATGCTGGTGGTCGAGGCGCCGCATGCCTTCCTGGTGCAGTCGGGCGTGCTGCGCCCGCGCATCGTCATCTCGCAGCCGCTTCTGGCCGGTCTTTCCGGCGCGGAGCTGGATGCCGCGCTGCGGCACGAGCGCGCCCACTGGGCCTTTCGCGACAACGGCAAGCGCCTGCTGTTCGCTTTTCTGCCGGAGATTCTGCCGGTGGGGCAGGCATACGGGGCGATCGAACGAGCCTGGGCGAAAGTTACGGAACGCGCGGCGGACGACTTGGCTTCCGCCAGCGGCCCGCAGGAAGCTCTGTTGCTGGCCGCGGCGCTGGTCCGCCTGGCGCGCTTGCGGGGCGACACCGGCATGTCGACGCCGCTCGCGCGCGCGTCGTCTTCACTTGCGGGGCTTGCGGACGATGACCTGCGCGGACGCATCGAGCGCCTGCTCGCTCCCGGCCCAGCCGCTTCCGTTCGGGAGCCGGCGTACACGCGAATTCTCTGGGGCGCTGCGGGCGTCCTGGCAGCGGGCGCCCTCGCGCTGTTAGCCTCGCCGGCGCTGCTGTCTTCGGTGCACGAAGTCCTCGAACGGCTCGTGAACTAGCCGAAGCGCCGCGACACGCTTCCGGAAGCGCTAATCGTCGTTGCGGTCGTCGCGACGATCGCGACGCCGATCCCGTTCGCCGTTCCAGTCGCCGCGCCACTCGCGGCGGCCCCAGTCGCCGCGGCCCCAGCCGGAGAAGATCCGGCCGTCGACCGTGCTGCCCTCGCGGTAGTCGAACACGCGCACGTCGCCGTCCGGCGCCTGCGCCCAGATCCGCAACATCTTTACATATCCGTGCGCGGGATCGATCCCGAACGTGCTGTTGCCCATGCGAAAGATCAGGTTGTCGCGCGCCAAATCGCGCAGACGGTCGGTCACATCCACGTTGCTTCCCGGAACACCGTAATACGCCCGCAGAATGACGTACTGCCCCTGGTCGCGCCGGTCTCGCCTGTCCCGGTCTCCCCTGTCGCGGTTACGATCGCCCCGGTCTCCCCAATCACCGCCCCGCCATCCGGCGAAGATCGAGCCATCGACGGTGTCGCCTTCGCGGTATTCGAAGACGCGCCGGTCGCCATCCGGCTCCTGCGCAAAAATGCGCAGCGTTTTCACGTGCCCGTGCGCGGGATCGATTCCAAACGTGCTGTTGCCCATGCGGAACACATCGTGGTCGCGAGCCAGCTCGCGCAGCCGTTGGGTGACATCGACCCGCTGGTCGCGCCAGCCATAATCCGCGTGCAGGATCCGGTACTGCTGGGCCGCCGCCCACGGCGCGATCAACAGGATGAAAGCCAAAGCGGCCAGGCCGCGGTTCAAAATCTTTTGCAGACGCATCGTCGCTCCTCCGAACAACCAGCGCTATACCGGCATGCCGTTCTCATCTTGAAGCCGGCCAGGAAGTGCTCAATCGAAGCCAGTATACCGGCGCGACCGTGCCGGAGGAAACAGCGGCCGTTCGCGCGATTTCTCAATGCGCACCCCCGGTCCAGGTTCGGCGCGAGCACCTTGGCCCTTTACGGCGCCTGTGGTGCGGGAATCACGCGGGGTATGCGCTCGCTGACGGGCGGAAGCGGAGGAAAGGGCGCGTGCGGCTCGCTCTGATACCAATAGGCGACCGAATAATAGTTGTCGCCGCGATCGTCCGCGGTGCCATGCTCGATGGTCGCGCGCAGCGATTTGGTGAACGGAATCGGCGAATCCAGATGGAACCGGTAGACCGACCAGCGTGAGCCCTGCAGCTCCGGGCCGACCACCGGCGCGCCGAATAGTCCGTAGGAAAACGGTTTGCCGCCAAAATCCCAGGCGCCCAGAAAATAATCTTCCGTGCCGGTTCCGTTGATCGAGGGCCGCTTCTCGCCGTCAACGAAGAACATGTCGTCGCCTTCGCCCCACCAGCCGTCCGCATTCTCGATCACCGACATGGTGACGCCGACGAATTGCCCGCGCCCTTTCGCGTCCAGCCAGACGTAATTGTTCTTGCCGTCGAGATTGTACTTCGCTTGCGGAAAGGCCTCGTTCGGGGTGGCCTGGCGGTACTGCGCGTGGAAGTAGAGTGTGCCGGCGGGCAGCGGCGACCGATACTCGCGATAGTCGATGTTCCAATAAATCGCGTCGGCGCGCTCGCTGCCTTCATTCGTCAGCGTGATGCGCGCGTGCTTCTCGAACGGCATGGGGAAAAAGCAATTCAGCGCTTTGTCCGGGCTCACCATCAGCGGAATGGATTGATAGAGCACGTACTCGCCGAGCCCGAGCCCGAAGAAGTCGCCAACGGGCGCTTCCACGCTGGGCGTGGCCTCGCCGTCCCAGTACATGCGCAGCACGATTTTTTTCAGGTGGTAGCGCTCGCCGCTGGCAATGGTCATCCAGACGTGCGACACCTCACCGGGTCCGTTCACGTCGAGCAGCGTCAGCGTCTGTCCCGGGGCCAGCGGACGATAATCCGCGTTGCCGCCCGTGCGGTCGTAGCTCGACGACCGTTTCAGCACGTAATTGTGCGGCTGCGGCAGGCTCTCCATCCAGTCCGCCGGCCCCTGCGCGAAGCAGGCTGGCGCAGCACACACGATTGCCGCAATCGCAAGTGCCAGCTCAAACGCGATATACGCCGTTCGCCTCACTGCACTTCCTCCCACGAAACCATCGTCACCACCCGCCCGCGCGTGTCATCCTGAACCCGGTCCCGCGCGTTTGGCGGGAACGGCGGTGAGGGATCCGCTTTTTCGTTTCGATTCAGCGTTACTATGCGAATTCCACCGTCACTTCGGCGCCGCGCGCCACGCCCAGCGCCCGCGCCGCGTTCGCTTTGTTCATCGCGATTTCGACGTATCCGCTCGACCCGATCACGGCGATGGCTTCTCCCGTGGCGCCCTGCGCGAATGTGGGCGACAGCTTGGTGATCTGCACGTTCCCGATGCGAATCGCAAATTTCCCGTCCGCGGCAGCCAGCGCGGGAACGTCTTCCGGCTTGAAATTCGTCATCAGGTTGCCGAACCCATCGATGCGCAGCACCACGCCCTTCATGGTCTTCTCGCCCGCAGGTTTCGGTTTGGGGATCGTGAAGCGAACGAAGTCCGTGATGGGCTCGCCGAAGCTCGCGGTCTGCCACGATTTCGAGAGCCACGCCGCCACCGGAGCGAAAATGTCGCGCCCGTGAAACGTGCTGCTCACCGGATTGCGGAAGTAATGTTCGGCGGTGATGTGCCAGGCGTGCAGCGCTTCGCTTTGGTCGTAGGCCAGCGAGAGCACGCCGTTGTCCGGCGCCACGAAATAATGCTGGTCCGCGGCAACCAGGATCGGGCGCCGCGCCGTTCCCACGCCGGGATCGACCACCACCGCATGAATCGTTTTCGACGGGAAATATTTGAAGGAGTGCGCCACCGTCAGCGCGCCGTCCAGCAAGTCGAAGGGCATCACCCCGTGCGTGATGTCCACGATTTGCACTTCGGGATTGATCGCGAGGATCACGCCCTTCATGGCGCCGACGAGGTGGTCGTTCGTGCCGTAGTCGGTCGTGAGTGTGACGATGGGCCGTGCCAATGTTCGCTCCCTTGTCGCGAAGTTGCTGCGAAAAGTCCGTTCGCGTCGCTTTGCCGTTTTGACGCTATCCAACGCGGCCACCCGTGTCAAGACAAGCCGCGCAGCACTGTCGGTAGCACATGATATGTCCGGTTGAGATAGCGAGTGAAATGTCCGCTTTTCGGCCTGTGAGGATAGGAGACCATGCGGGGCATGGACTCCTACACACAAGCCGCC
>Ga0075272_1000085_pt1 | contig 23807 bp, 15 predicted proteins | sample SF_Rice_5C_0N_40_FD_69776 | JGI IMG/M metagenome (GOLD analysis project Ga0075272, IMG submission 69776) | Rice paddy soil microbial communities from Twitchell Island, California, USA - SF_Rice_5C_0N_404 | ecosystem: Environmental > Terrestrial > Soil > Paddy field/soil | place: USA: Twitchell... | reverse complement strand
GGCGCCAGGCAGTTGGTGGTGCAGGACGCGTTCGAGACCACATTGTGTTTGGCGGGATCGTAGATTTTGTCGTTCACGCCGAGCACGATGGTGGCGTCGACCTCGGTGGCCGGCGCGGAAATCAAAACTTTCTTTACCGGGCCGCGAAGGTGTTTGCGCGCGTCCGGTCCTTTGGTGAACAGACCGGTGGATTCCACCACGATCGAAGCGCCCACCGAGGCCCAATCCAATTCGGCCGGGTCCTTCACCTTGAATACCTTGAAACTCTTGCCGTCGACGGAAATGGTGTTTTCCGTGTGGGTGATCTCATTCGTCAGATTGCCCAGAATCGAGTCGTACTTCAGCAGATGGGCGAGAGTTTTTGCGTCTGTAATGTCGTTTACGGCGACGATTTCGACTCCCGGATCGCCCAGGGCTGCGCGGTAAATGTTGCGTCCGATTCTTCCGAAGCCGTTGATTCCGACCTTGATGGCCATTCTTCCTCCGTAAATTTGGTGTGAATTGGTAATGGTTATGCGATTTCGAACTGCGAGGCCGAGAATCGCTCGGCACAAGCCGCCCGCGTGATACCGCCGTTAACGCTCACGGGCAACGAGTGCGAAAAGACTGAGAACGCTTATCCTGCCGTGGTTCTGTTTCGGAAGCCGTGATAGCGCCCACGGCCAATTGTGATCGACGTCACAAAAGTTGCTAAGGCCTTCGCGCGAAGGATGTTAGCGCATCTTGTTGTGAACAAAAAATGCTAGGGCACGGGAACGGAAAAGTCAAATCAGCGTCGCATCATCAAGAAGAAGGCCCCGAGTCCTTGGGCGAGAGGATTCGCCAGGCCCCGCTGCTTTCTGGCTGGGCGGAAGCACGGGGTCAATTTGGATTCGAGGATGGCTGGGCGCTGGCGGAATTCGGCGAGTTGGGGTCGTTATAGACCTGGACCTTGGTCACTTTTTCGTGCATGAAGATGACGAAAACGGTCTTGGCCGGCGGCGTGCCGTAAATCCACGTCGTGGTGTTCTGGCCCTGAGCATTTTGCTCACGCACTTTATGGTCGGCTCGGCCCAGAGCAGCAATCACCATCTCCTCGTCCATGCCTACTATCGCGCGATGCTCGCGAATGGCCTGCTGAACCTTTGGGGGCAGGGTATCGAACCAGTTGACCGCGGCCGAGTGCTTGGAAAAATCCAGAAACTGAGACAACTGCTCCTTCAACTGGTCCGGCGTCAGGTCGGGCACCGCGCGTCCATAGTCCAAGATGATCGTGGTGCCGCGCCCCTCGTTGGGATGATCCGCAACCGGCGGCGCCGACATGCCACCGCCCATGCTGACTTGTAGATGCTCACGCAGATGGAATTTCTTTCTGCCGCCGCCATTGATCTGCACGGCGATGTCTTTGGCGTGGAATTCGAGCTTGGTGATCTGCACCGTGTCGCCGGGATTCGCGATCGCGCCATTGTGGCGCAATTCGTACTGCAGGTCTTTCACGTTGAGCGGCTTGCCCACCGCGACCTTGAAACCGCGCTTTTCATGCGGAAGGGGAACAAGGACCTTTGCGTATTCGCCGTCAACGTAACGAACCAGGTCAAGCTTGCCCTGCTCGCTTAAGCGACCGTTTGACTCTTTAGGGGAATGGACTTGCAACTGAGGGGATGCGGGCGTGCCCAAAACGCCGGGCGACCACAGCGCGAACGCTGCTGCCATCAGAAGAATCGAACGGAAACCCATTGCCGACCCGCCTGAGGATATTCTAGGCTCTTTCCCGGGTCGAAGCCAATGCGATTTGCTAACGCGATTTGCTGACGCGCCGATCGGAGTGCATCCCGGACACCTTGGGTGGACGGTAATCCGGTCGCGCGCCTTGCTTCCCAGACACTCAGCCGCTACACTCGCTGATTCCGGGTCATGTAGAGGAGGCGCAAGTGCGCAGGCCGGTCATAGCAGGCAACTGGAAGATGTACAAGACGCGCGAGGAGACGCGTGGGTTTTTCGAGGCGTTCAAGCCTTTGGTTGCGGGCACGACCCACTGCGAAATCATTGTGGCGCCTCCGTTTACGGCCCTGCAGGCGGCGGTCGAGGCGGCCCAAGACAGCCGCATCGCCATCGCGGCGCAGAATCTGCACTGGGAGAGGGAAGGCGCGTTCACGGGCGAGATTTCGGCGCGCATGTTGGTGGAGACAGGCTGCGAGGACGTCATCGTCGGGCACTCGGAGCGCAGGCAATATTTTGGCGAGACCGACGAGTCGGTAAATCGCAAGACGCGCGCGGCGCTGGGAGCAGGCCTAACGCCGATCGTGTGCGTCGGAGAAACCCTCGCCCAGCGGGAAGGGAATCAGACCCGAAATGTGCTGAAGCGCCAGTTCGAGGGTGGCATGGCCGCGTTGACCCCGGAAGAGTTCTCGCGTATCCTAATCGCTTACGAGCCGGTCTGGGCCATTGGCACCGGGCGCACGGCAACCCCCGAAATCGCTGCGGAAGCGCACGTGTACATTCGGGAGTTGGCGGTCGCGCGGTTCGGGCCCGAACAGGCCTCTGCAGTGCGAATCCTCTACGGCGGCAGCGTCAAGCCCGACAATATAAAGGGGTTGATGGCGCAGGTGGAGATCGACGGCGCGCTGGTGGGCGGCGCGAGCCTGGACGCGAAGTCGTTCGCAGCCATCGTGAATTATTAGGCGGCTGGTTTTCAGTCGGTTGGCCAGCAGGCCGGGATCAGCTCGGAAACGAAAGGAATTGAGGGACTCGAAATGCCAGCATGGGGAAAATGGGGAGTGGCGATCGCTGCGGCGTGCGCCTTGGTGTATTTGGGTTGGCACGTGAGCGTCATTCTGGTCACGCTGCACATTCTGGTGTCCTTCGTGCTGATCGTCGTCATCATGCTGCAAAGCGGCAGTGCCGCCGACCTGGCCGGGGCCTTTGGAGGCGCCGGCAGCCAGACCGCTTTCGGGCCGCGCAGCGCAACCACGTTCCTCTCGCGCGCGACGACGTGGTGCGCGATCGTCTTCATGATGAGTTCGCTGGCCCTGTCGCTGAAGCGTGCGCCCGCCGGAGCGCTGGCGGAAGGCTCCATTCTGGAGCAGACGCAGCAGAAGTCCGCGCCTGCGCCGGCTAAGCCCAAGACGCAATTGCCGCTCCAGAAACCTGCACCGCCGCCGGTGCAGCCGCAACCTCCTAAGAAGTAGCGGCTGCTTGAACGCGGGATCCCCGCGAGACGCACTGGCTCTCACTCCATTGATCGTTACTTCTTCGCTGCTTTCGCACGGGGGCTGGCGGGTGTGTCGAGCTTGGCCTGGTTTGCAGACGCAGGTTTGGGCCGCAGGACGGTTAGAATTTCCGCAAGAGGCAGCGTGTTGATCACGTCTTTCTTTTCAAGCCAGCCGCGGCGCGCGGTGATCGCGCCGTATTTCATGAAGGGCAGGTGGGTGGTGGAATGCGAGTCGGTGGAAATGACGATTTTCACGCCGCGCTGCTTGGCCATGCGCAGATGGACGTCGTTCAGGTCGAGGCGATCGGGATAGGCGTTGCACTCCATCACCACGTTGTTGCGCTTTGCGGCGTCGAGAATTTTCTCCATGTCGTACTCGTAGGGTTCGCGGCGCATGATGAGACGTCCGGTGGGATGGGCGATGATCTGGACGTAGGGATTCTCGATCGCAGCGAGCAGCCGGTCGGTCATCTCCGCCCGCGTCAGGTTCATGTAGGAGTGGATGGAAGCGACGACGACGTCCAGTTGGGCCAGAACTTCATCCGGCAGATCGAGCCTGCCATCTTTCAGAATATCGACTTCGATTCCAGCGAGCAGCCGGATTGCTTCAACTTGCTTCTGCGCGGCGCGGATCTTCTTGATCTGCGCGAGCGTCCGCTTTTCATCCATGCCGTTAGCCACGGTGACGGCTTTCGAATGGTCGGTGAGCGCGATGTACTCGTAGCCGAGCACGCGCGCCGCTTCGCCCATTTCCTCGATCGAGTTGCGGCCGTCCGACGCGGTGGTGTGCATCTGCAGATCGCCGCGAATGTCTTCGAGGCGCAGCAGGGCGGGCAGGGCGCCTTTTTCGGCGGCGTCGATTTCGCCCGCGTTTTCGCGGAGTTCGGGCTCGATGTAAGCGAGCTTCAGCTTCGAGTAGATTTCCTCTTCGCTTTTGCAGGCCACCGTGCGCCCGCCCTTTAGTGTGGTGAGCGCGTACTCGTTCAGAGTCCAGCCCATATCGTTCGCGCGGCCGCGAAGAACGATGTTGTGCTCGCGCGAGCCCGTGAAATACATCAGGGCGGCGCCGAAGTTCTCTTTCTTCAGCAAGCGCACGTCCACCTGCAATCCGCTTCCCAGCCGCACGCTGACTTTGTTTTCGCCGCGCGCGAGATGCGTGTCGATGCCGGGATATTTCTGGATGAAGTCGGCCACATTGTCGACGTCGGCCTGCTTGTCACGGCCCGGCTTCATGGTCACGAGCAGGTCCACATCGCCAATGGTTTCGCGGCCGCGGCGAAGGGAACCGGCCGCGGTGATGGACTCGACGGTTTCGCAGTTGCGAATGTAGGCGGAAAGCTTTTCGGCTTCGTCGGTGGCGCGATCGAGCAGGAAACGGCCCGTGGACTTCTTGAAGAATTCGCAGGCTTTGAGGATGTTTTGCTCGCTCTTTTCGCCGAAGCCGGGCAAGTCGCGCAATTTCTCTTCGCGCGCAAGCTTTTCGACGTCGTCGACGGTGGCGATATGGAACGCGCTGCGCAGGAACGCGACCTTCTTTGGCCCGAGCGATTGGAGCTGCAAGACGTCGAGCAGCGTGGGCGGATATTTCTTCAGCAGCTTGCGGCGAAGGGAGTAATCGCCCGTCTCCAGAATTTCGTGAATGTGCTCGGCCATTCCTTCGCCGATGCCGGGAAGTTCGCGGAGCTTCTTTTCATCCTTGGCCAGGTCTTCGATGCGCTCGTGGATGTTGTAGAGGAGTTCGGCGGCCTTCTCATAGCTGCGATAGCGCCCAATGATGGCGCCGTCGATTTCAAGCAGCTGCGCCGTTTCGCGCAGGATTCTCGCTACTTCTCTGTTTTCCATAATGTCCCACCGATTCCGGGAGGCAGATCGCCCTCACAGACAATACCAGCCGTTGGCCGGGCAGCGCTAGGGTCTGCGGGACCCGGGCCCAACCCATCTGCTACATCAGGGGTTTGAGAATCTGGCGAACAGCAACAATTACAGGGTGTCCTGTACGGATGTAATGATCGTGCGCTTTGTGAAAGGCGCGAGCAAAAGCGGGGCACCGGGGATGATCGAAGGAGGAAACGAAACTGTCGCCAAACGGAAACTGTTTGGGAGCCCCCTGGGCTCCGCTTTCCTCTTCGAGCCACCGCCCGATTCCGTCTTCCTCTACAAGCCACCTCTGAACGGTATCCGGATTGGCGCGCATTTCATCCATAAGCTTTTCGACTTCGCCGGCAGCATCCCTCAACTCGCCAATGATTCTCTGGCATTCAGCGCAATCACTTACGTTAGTCATTGCTATCGCCCTCGGCAGACTTGTACGCGACGCGGGTCACCGGCAAATCGGTTCCAAATTACTTCCTGACAGCGCAAGCGTCAACCGTGCGACCAGCTATACCCATCATTTCCCCGAAGCTCGACAATCATTGGCAAAGGAACGAGCACTGCAAGCGTAGAATACGCTGCTATGAAGCCCGGTATTATGTGCCTGTTGTGTTTGCTGGGTTGCGGCATGCTGCGCGCGCGGGCCCAGGAGCCCCTATCGTACCCTTCGTTCGACTATGAGGTTGCGCGAAGTCATGAGATCAAGCCCCATCGGCGCACGATTCCACTTCGGGGAGTGCAACCGGGTGAGAACCAACTTCACTTAACACTGACAGTGTCGCCCTCAGGACAGGTAATGGACGCGACGGCTGCCAGCGGCACCGGGAGCATGCGGTATTGGCCCGAGGTAAAGTCGGAAGTGCTCCGGTGGAAGTTCACGCCTTTTGAGGTGAAGGGCAAGCCGGTCATGGCGCGAGTTGAGGAATATGTTGACCTCGTGCCGCCAGAAAAGCTACCCACAATCCATGTGCCGCCGCCGGCCGTGCGGCCAGAGTCGAAGGTGAAAATCGTGCTGGAGCGATCGGGATGCTACGGTACGTGCCCGTCCTACACTGTTGCCGTCAGCACGGATGGTCGCATCGTGTTCGACGGCTACGGGTATGTCGTGGCTTCAGGAAGGTACACGGATGCTGTGGCCCCCGGAGCGGTCCGGGACCTCGCAAGAAAGTTTGTCGCTGCCGATTTCTATTCGATGGACGCGGAGTACCGAGCCCTCGTGACCGATAATCCGACATACGTACTGTGCATCACAATCGACGGCCATCAGAAAAAGGTAGTGGACTACGTAGGCGACTGGGTTGGGATGCCTGCTGCGATAACCGACCTTGAGGATGAAGTTGATGCATTTGCACGAACTCAGCGTTGGATCACCGGCAGCGAAGGACTCGTGCAGTCCTTGAGCGCAGAGCACTTCAATTTCCAGAGTTTCGAAGCGCAGGTGATCCTGAAAGGAGCCGCTACGCGCGGCCAGACTGCGACGGTGCGCGAGCTTCTGAAAGCGGGCGTGCCTCTTAGACCCATACCTGGACCGAAACCGAAAGAACCGTACATGATGGTTCCGTTCCAATACACCGGTTGGCTTGCGGCTGCAAGTAGACATCTGGAGGCATTGCGGGTTCTCCTCGATGCTGGAGCGAGCAGGACTGATCAGGTGGATAAGGACGAGGCACTGGCTGAAGCCGCCAGTTCAGGAAATGTGGACGCGGCAAAGGCCTTGATCGCCTACGGCGCGAATCCAAACGCCGACCTGAGTAAGACTGTGATCCCCGAACCCGGCGGGGGTGCTGGAACGATCTACGGTGAAGGGGCGGGAAGCATACTAATCTATGCGGCACAGTCGGGCAATCCGAACGTGGTACGTTTGATTCTTCGATACCATCCGAATTTGGAGGCACGGGATAGGGAGGGGAAAACCGCCGTTTTTGCGGCAGGAGAGTATCGCGGCGAGGACGACGAGACTGGTCGTGTGGAATGCGTGCGTTTGCTCGCGCTAGCAGGTGCAAACGTGAACGCGCGCGACAAAGGCGGCGACACGCCGTTGCACGAGATTTTTCTGACCTCCGTAGAAGCGGAATTGTTAAAGCTTGGTGCGAATGTGAATGCCCGCAACAATGACGGCGAAACGCCGATTTTCACCAACGTGGATGATGATTCGATCCCGCTATTTCTCGCACACGGGGCTGACCTGAGCATTCGCGACAAGGCAGGCGAGACCGTAATGGAAGCCGCGAAGAGACAAGGACCGGCCCGAGAAGAGGCACTCCGCAAGGCAATCGATAATTTCGAGAAACGCTAGGCGTCGCCTGAACAGGCCCCGGCTCGATTCCAGTCCGAGCTAACCCTCGCGGTGGAATTTGACGTCGACGGGCTGATACATGTGCGGGGTGCGCAAGCCCTCCTTCTCGAACGCGGCGATTTCGGATTCGTGTTGCAGCGTGAGGCCGATGTCGTCGAGGCCCTTCAGCAGGCATTCGCGGCGGAAGGGATCGATGCTGAAGGAATAGCGCAGGCCGCGATCGTCCGCGACGACCTGCTGCTCGAGATCGACGGTGAGCTTGTACCCCTGATTCGTTTCGGTGCGCGCGAAAAGCTCGTCCATCTGTTCGTTCGTCAAGGTGACGGGCAGGATCCCGTTCTTGAAGCAGTTGTTGTAGAAAATATCGGCGTAGCTGGGCGCGAGGATGGCGCGGAAGCCGTAGTCGAGGATGGCCCAGGGAGCGTGCTCGCGGCTGGAACCGCAGCCGAAATTCGCGCGCGCGAGAATGATGCTGGCGCCTTTGTAGCGCGGAGCATTCAGCACGAAATCGGGATTGGGCCTCTCGCCGGGCAGATAGCGCCAATCGTAGAAGAGGACGCGGCCATAGCCCTCGCGCGTCAGCAATTTCAGGAATTGCTTAGGCACCATCTGGTCGGTGTCCACGTTGACGCGATCCAGCGGCGCTACCAGCCCGGTGTGCTTGATGAATGGTTCCATGAGTTGTCCTCAGCTACCGATACATGCGTGCACGGCATGCCGTGCCCCTGCGGAGAAAAGCAACAGCGTCACATTGCCTACTCGGAGCCATTGGTGTTCCACTTGCGAATGTCCACGAAATGGCCTTCGATGGCTGCAGCGGCGGCCATCATCGGGCTGACCAGGTGCGTGCGGCTGCCTTTGCCCTGACGCCCTTCGAAATTGCGATTCGACGTGCTCGCCGAGCGCTCGCCGGCCGGCAAGACGTCATCGTTCATTCCGATGCACATGCTGCAGCCGGCATCGCGCCACTCGAAACCCGCATCGCGGAAAATCTTGTCGAGGCCTTCCTTTTCGGCGGCCGCTTTCACGCGCCGCGAACCCGGAACGACCAGCGCTTGCTTCAGCGACTTGGCGACATGCTTGCCGGCAACGATTTGCGCTGCCGCGCGCAGGTCTTCGATCCTCGAATTTGTGCACGAGCCGATAAAGACGCGGTCGACGGGAATGTCCTCGATGGGTGTGCCGGGCTTCAGCGCCATATATTCGAGCGCGCGTTCGGCAGCCTGGCGGTCAACGGAATCCTTAAAGGAATCAGGCGACGGCACACGTGAATTCACCTGCGTAACCATGCCGGGATTGGTGCCCCACGTGACCATAGGCGCAAGCTCTTCCGCGCGCAGAGCGATCGTCTTGTCGTACTTCGCGCCGGGATCGCTGCACAGCGACTTCCAGTAATCGACCGCCACCTGAAAATCCTCGCCGCGCGGGACGAACGGGCGCCCTTCCATGTACGCGAACGTGGTTTCGTCCGGCGCGACCATGCCCGCGCGGGCCCCGCCTTCGATGGACATGTTGCACATAGTCATGCGGCCTTCCATGGAAAGTCCACGAACCGCTTCGCCCGTGTATTCGAACACGTGCCCATTGCCGCCGGCGATGCCGATTTTCCCGATGACGGCGAGAATCAGGTCCTTTGCCGTGACGCCCTTCGGGCGCTTGCCGCTGATTTCGACTTTGGCCGTCTTGGACTTGAATTGCGAGAGGCACTGAGTGGCGAGAACGTGCTCGATTTCGCTGGTGCCGATGCCGAAGGCGAGAGCTCCGAACGCGCCGTGAGTCGATGTATGGCTGTCGCCGCAGACGATGGTGAATCCCGGCTGCGTGATGCCCAGTTCCGGCCCGATGATGTGCACGATGCCCTGATTCTGGCTGTGCATGTCGAAGAGATTAACGCCAAATTCCTGGCAATTGTTCGCGAGGGTTGCAAACTGCCCGGCCGCATCCGGGTCGAGCACGGGCAACTCGCGATTCTTGGTGGAAACGGAATGATCCATGACCGCGAAGGTCAACTCGGGCCGGCGGACTTTGCGTCCCGCGGCTTTGATGCCCGCAAAGGCCTGCGGGGAAGTGCCTTCATGGATCAAGTGCCGGTCGATATAGATCAGCGACGGCTGGCCCGCTTCTTCATGAACGAGGTGGGCGTCCCAAATCTTTTCGTACAGTGTGCGAGGAGGCATGCGCTCGTTTCACCTGCGATGATGGCGTGCACAGGAGGCCAAAATGCCGCCCGCGCCATCGGCCATTGTAACAATTCGCGGGATGCCGCGCCATTCGAGCCCATTCAGAAATTTGAGTTGAGATGCCTCCGCGAGCTGCGGCCCGAGAATCACTCCTCGCGCAGGGCGACGAGGGGATCGACGCGCATGGCGCGGCGCGCGGGAATGTACGCAGCGGCGATAGCGACGAAAACCAGAACAGCGCCGACGCCGAGAAAGGTGAACGGATCGGAGGGGCGCACGGCAAACAGAAGGTTGGCGAGCAGGCGCGTCAGTCCGAGCGCTGCGGCCACGCCCAAGGCCAAGCCAATCAGGATTACCCTTGCCGACTCGCCCAGAATCATGCGCATGACGTTGCCGCCACTCGCGCCCAGGGCCATGCGAATGCCGATTTCGTGCGTCCGCCGGGACACGGAATAGGAGATCACGCCGAAGATTCCGGCGGCAGCGAGCAGCAGGGCCATGGCGCCGAAGAGGCCGACGAGCGAGGCGCGAAAACGCGGCTGGACTACCGTCGCGGCAATCGCGGTGTTCATGGTTTCGACGGCCGTGATGGGCAAATTCTTGTCGATCTGCGCCGCTTGTGCGCGGATGGCTTTGGTAATCGCGGCTACGCTCAGATTGCTGCGGATCACAACTTCCGTTCCCCAGAAGGGCGCCTGCGCGAACGGGACGTACATCATGGGAGGAGGCTGCTGGCCGAGCGAAGCATCACGAACATCGCCCACAATGCCCACGATTTTGCGCGGCGCGGGAGCGTTGGGCGGAAACGAAAAACTCAATTCCCGGCCCACGGGATTTTCATTGGCGAAATAGCGATGCGCGAGCGCCTCGCTGATCACGCAGACAAGCGGGGCGGATGGCTGATCTCGCGGATCGAACCAGCGGCCGCGCAGCAGCGGAATTTCCATCACGCGCAGATACCGCGGACTCGCCGCGACGTAGTCGGCAGTGCGCCCGGTGCCCGCGGGCGGAGGCGGCGCCCCCGGAATGTCGAACGGGAGATCGACGCCCTGCGGATTCGCCAGCGGAAGAGGAATCCCCTCGGCGGTGTCACTCATTCCGGGCTGCGCTTGCAGGCGGCGCAGAAGATCGTTGCCAAACGCCGTCCATTGCGCGGGCGTCGAGTACTGGAAGCGGGGCAAGTCGATTTCGGCCTTCACTACGTGATTTGGATTGAAACCCGGATTGACCGAGGTGAGGGTAAGGAAACTGCGGCCCAGCAGACCGGCTGCAACGAGCACGACCGTCGCCAGGGCAATTTCTGCGATGGCCAGGGCGTTGCGCGTCCATCGGCGGCCGCCGCCTTGGCCGGCGCGCGAAGTGTTTTCTTTCAGGCTGGCCGTCAGGCTCGAGTCGGCCGCGAACAATGCGGGCGCGAGGCCAAAGATCAGGCTGGCAAGCAGGGAAAGCGCCAGCGCGAACGCCAGCACCCAGGCGTCCACCCGAATGGCGTGCAGCCGGGTCAAGTCTTGCGGCACGAGAGAGGCGAGCGCGTGGACTCCCCAGTACGCCAGCAGGATGCCGGCAATTGCGCCCAGCAAGCCCAGGATGGCGCTCTCCGCAAACAACTGCCGCACGATGCGCAATCGCCCGGCGCCCAGCGCCGTGCGCACCGCCATTTCGCGGGCGCGCGCCGTGGCTCGCGCGAGAAGCAGGTTCGATATGTTGGCGCAGGCAATCAGCAGGACCAGGCCCACGCAGCCCAGCAGCACCAGCAGGGCCTTTCCTTTGCCGCCGACCAGGTCCTTCTGCAGCGGAACCACGCGGAATACGAAGTCCTTGTCCTCGGCCGGGAACTGCTTGGCCAGGTGCGCGGCGATGGCGTCCAATTCGGCTTGCGCCTTGGGAATGGAAACGCCGGGCTTGAGCCGCGCGGTGACACCCATGAAGTGCAGCTTCGGATTGTTCATCCATGGGGCGAACAGCGGGTCCTGTTGCAGCGGAATCCAGATCTCTTCGGCGGAGAAGAATGGGTAACGAAAACTCGAGGGCATGATCCCGATGATGGTGAACGCGCGCATGTCAAGATTCACGGTAGCGCCGATCGCGCGCGGATCGGCCCCGAAGCGGTCCCGCCAGAGATTCTCGCTCAGGATGACGACGGGAGCCGCTCCGCGCTCGCCGTCTTCGGGCGTGAACGTGCGGCCCGCCAGCGGTTTCACCTCCATCGCGGCGAGCATGCCGGGCGTGCTGTCCGAGGTGTCCACTTGAAATGGTTCGCCGTGGCCGGTGAGCGTCAGATCGTGGCCGGCAATTCCTCCGATGGCGCTGAAGGCCCGATTCTCGTCGCGGACTTCGCGAAAATCCTGGTAGGAGACGCCCGATTCCCGGATTCCTTTCTGCGGATTCGTCTCGGATATGGCGACGAGTTGACCAGGGTGCGGATACGGGAGGGGCTTCAGCAGCACGGCGTAAACGACGCTGAAGATGGCGGTGTTGGCGCCAACGCCGAGCGCGAGAGTGAGCACGGCGACGGTGGTGAATCCGGGAGATTTGCGGAGCATGCGCAGGCCGTAGCGGACGTCCTGGAGAAAATCCTGCATCCAACTCACACGCCGCGTGTCGGCGCACTCCTCGCGGATTTGGTCCATGCCGCCGAATTCGCGCAGGGCCGCGCGCCGAGCGTCGGCAGGCGACATGCCAGATGCGATGTTCGCCGCGATTTGCTTTTCGACATGAAAGCGCAGTTCCTCGCCGAGCTCTCGGTCGACACGTTCGCGGCCGGCGAGCGACCGAAGCCGAAGCCACATTTTAGTCAGCGAACGAAGCATCCACGGCACCTTACCAACGATCCATCCCAAATCGCCGGCGAAACGCTGGCGCTGGAGCCTCTTGCGCCCGCACGATGTCTGCGCCGCCAAGCGCGACGCGCGGGCGCCACGGTTTACGCCGTGTTCATCACCAGCCCGATCGCCTCGGAGAGGCGCTCCCAGTTGGCGTGCTCGCTTTCCAGGTATTTGCGGCCCGCGCGCGTCAGCGAATAGTATTTGGCGCGCCGGTTGTTCTCCGATTCGCCCCATTCGGCCTTGATCCAGCCCTGCTGCTCCAGGCGGTGCAGGGCGGGGTAGAGCGCGCCTTGCCGGACCTGCAGGACATCCTTCGAGATTTGGCGGATGCGCTGGGCGATGGCCCAGCCGTGGGCCGGCTCGAGCGCGACCGTTTTCAGGATCAGCATGTCCAAGGTACCCTGCACGAGATCAACCGGTTTGCTCATGGCCTGCTCCCGGCACCTCCGAGATCACCCGATCAGCCGGGTTCTCCTGTTGATAACTGACAGGACTCTACGCCTGCTTATGTCAATAATCAAGGGGAATGTGCATCCTTCCTTTTTCGGAAGGCCTGCGCCTCGTGAGAACCCGGAAATGGATTAAACTAGCGCGAGCCCTCCGGGGGTGCCGCTTGCACAGGCTGGTTCAGGACATTCGCTACACCCTTCGCGTTCTGCGCAAGAGCCCAGGATTTGCCGCGATTGCCGTCATTACGCTGGCGCTCGGAATCGGAGCCAACAGCGCGATCTTCAGCCTGGTCGATGCGGTGCTGCTGCGCCCGCTGCCGTATCCGCATCCGGAGCAGTTGATCGGGCTGGGGCAGTGGCGGAATCAGAAGGGCGAAGGCTACGTGCAGACGGGCGTATCGGCGCCGAACATCGTCAACATCGCGCGCACCGGTTTATTTCAGGAAGTAGCGTATTACCGCTGGTCGCCGTTCAACATTACGGGGAGCGATCGGCCCGAGAGTGTGCTGGGCATCAAAGCGTCGCCCGAACTTCTGCCCATGTTCGGAATCCAGCCGGCGATGGGCCGCTTCTTTTCGGCTGCTGAGACGCAAGACGGGCGCGGCCAGGTAGCCGTCATCGGCCATCGTTTATGGGCAACACGTTTCGCATCCGATCCCGCCATTCTCGGCAAAACCGTCGACCTGAACGAGCGCCGCTACACCATCATTGGCGTCATGCCGGCGTCGTTCCGCTTTACGTGGGACGAGGACATCGACGTCTTCGTTCCGCTGGTGCTTACGCCGGAAGAGAAGAGCGAGGCGGGGCGCAGCACCACGCGGGATTTGCAGACGCAGGCGCGCCTGAATTCCGGCGTTTCGATCCCGCAAGCGCAGGCCGCCATGGACGCCCTGGCTATGAATCTGGCCAAGGAGTATCCGGACGCGGACCGCGGCTGGGGAATCAAGGTCGAACCGCTGCACGCTGCGTATTACCGGCACATGCGCACGCCGCTCTTGATCATGCTGGGCGCCGTTCTTTTCGTGCTGCTGATTGCCTGCGCCAATGTGGCCAATCTGCTGCTGGCGCGAGCCACGCGCCGCAAGCGCGAAGTAGCCATCCGCATCGCCATTGGCGCAACGCGCAGAAGGCTGGTAACGCAGCTTCTTACCGAAAGCGCCGTTCTGGCCGTTTTCGGCGGCGCGCTGGGACTCTTCGTGGCCTATACGGCAGACCGGCTGCTCACACTGGCGATGAGTCGCTACCAGTTCTCGATACCCAACGCGCGGGTCGTCAACATCGACTGGCGCGTCCTTGTGTTTTGCGTTGTGGTTACGTTCGGCACCGCGCTGATCTTTGGTCTGGCGCCGTCCCTGGCGGCGACGAAGACCGATCTGAACGAATCGCTCAAAGAAGGAGGAGTCAGCACGACGGCCGAGCCCAGCCGGCGGCGCTTGCGCAACGCGCTGGTCGTTTGCGAAGTGTCGCTCGCCCTGGTCCTTCTCGCCGGGGCGGGCCTGCTCATCCGCACGTTCATCAACCTGTCGAATGTGAATCTCGGGTTCAATCCGGCGAACGCGGTGCGCATGAGCATTTCATTGCCGCCCTACCGCTACGCGTCGACAACACAACAACGATTGTTCTATCAGAACCTGCTGCAACGCCTCGAACGCGTTCCGGGAGTGACCTCGGCCGGGGTTCTGAGCAATACCCGCGTCTTCTTCCTGCCGCAGGGAATGGCGCCGCCCGCTCCAGGGCAGGAACCGACATCCGATTTCGACTATGTCAGCCCGGGCTATTTTCAGGCGATGGGGATTCCGCTGGTCCAGGGACGCGAATTTTCGGCCAGCGATTCCAGCAGCGCGGCTCCTGTGGCAATCATCAGCGAGACGGTGGCGCGACGCTACTGGCCGCACTCCAATCCCATCGGCAGCCACCTGACCATCCTGTCCCGGGAGTACTCCGGCGAGTCGGCGGGAGATTCATCGTCGGCGGGCGCTGCGCAGGCTCTGCAAATCGTGGGCGTCGTGAAAGACATTCGAGGATACGACCTATGGCTGCCCAATGCGGATATTTATGTGCCGTTCACGCAGCATCCCGCGCCCTCGGTGTTTCTGGTGGCGCGCACCGCCGTTCGGCCGCTGGATGTGGTCCCCGCGATTCGCAGCGCGGTATCCACGCTTGACCCCGAACAGCCGGTCAATCGTATCGAGACTCTGGACAAGATGGTATCCGACACGTATGGCACCATCCGTTTTCCGATGGTACTCGTATGGATTTTCGCGGCGCTGGCTTTGTTGCTGTCCGCGATCGGGATTTTCGGCGTGATGTCGTACAGCGTGAGCCGCCGGACACAGGAGATGGCCATTCGCATGGCCCTCGGCGCGGACCGCCGCGAAGTGCTGCGGCTCATCCTAAGGGAGGGTCTGGACCTCGCGCTCATCGGGATTGCCATCGGCGCGGTGGCCGCCTTCGCCCTCAGCCGGTTGATGACGGATTACGTCTACGGCGTGAAGGCCAGCGATCCGCTCACGTTTGCGAGCGCAGCAGTCGTGCTGGTGGGTGCAGCGCTGCTGGCCAGCTACGTCCCGGCGCATCGCGCAACGCGGGTCGACCCCATTGTCGCTTTGCGGCACGAATAAGCGGAAGGGCTTTTCTGTTTTCGGGGCGAGCTACTCGCCGGCGAAGGCGCGAGAATCGAGGTCCGCCTTCAATTCGCGGGCGGCTTGTTCCGGAGTCAAGTCGTCCGGCACGCGCTGAAAATTCGAGTAGCTCTCCTGTTGATGGACGGAGATGGTCTTGAAGAACAGAGCCTTGCCGCTCATGTTCACGTGAAGATAGACCATGTCCCAGTGGCCGTCTCCGACGTTGCGCTGCACGACTTTGAAGGTGCCTCCTGCATCGAGATGCCCCAGGAGGCCGCCCCAAAACTGCACCGGGCTGGTCAGCCGGCCGTCAATTTGCAAGAGCCGTTTCATCTGGCCGTCCACCAGCAGGGTGCCTTCCATGTGGTGAAAGACCTGGTCCTCGCGCGTCGCGGGGTGGAATGTCGGATCCGGGGTAAAAGCGAGTTTCACGACATTTCCGTCCTGACCCACGCGGCGAAAGATGAATGCGTTTGGGAGCATCTCAAGCATCTTGCGCTCCTGCCGGGCATCCGCATCGCGCCTTTTCTGCGCCGCCCGGATCTCATCCGGATCCGTGGACAGCTGTTGGATGTGGGAGTTCTCGGCTTGCAGCGCTGTCCCTTCGAGAGGCTTTCCGTCAATGGCCAGAAGGCGGTGAAGCGCTCCATATTTCGTCTCAATGACATCGTAGAGTTTGCGCCCCGCCCTTTTCCACTGTGTCTCGTGAAAACGCCAGTGGGTTGTGTCATGGGTCTGCGCCTGGACTTCATTCCAGACGACGTCGCGCACCAATTGTTGGGCGCTTTCCTCTTGCGCTCTGGCGGGGCGAGCGGCGGCGGACGTCTTGGCCGGGATGGCCAGGGCGCAAGACAGCGCAAGAGAAATGGAAAGAACCATTGCCAGCGGTTGAAACCGCAGCGGACGGGCGCCGGCACAATGCGCACGAAGATCGCGCGGCGTCCGATTCCGGCGGAACTGGTCGCGCCGGCGCTGATCCCAGAACGGAAAGGTCATGGCTGCTCCTGACGATCTGGCACTTCACGAAGCAATGCTAAGGCACCCAGCGGCAGACGGCCGAACTCTGTTCCTACTCGCTAGAATATGGCGACAGAGCTCCCGAATTCAATACGCAGGTCTTTGTACGACCCTGCGCTGCGCTTTAACCCCAAACAACAATCGGCAACTACGGGCTCCCGCCGCGCACGGGTATATACTCAACCGGCCAATTTCGCTGTTCTGTAGCCGGTGCCGCGTTCGATTGTGAACAAGGCGCAAAACAGGAGGATGTGAATGAGCTGGTCATACGCTCTTCGAGCCCGCCAGTTGCCCGCGCGATTCCTCGTTTTGCCGTTTCTTTGGATGATGATTCCGGGTCTAATGTTTGCTCAAGGCCCCTGCCCGCCACACGTCGTTTCGCCGGAAGTAGGCCCCGATCACCGCGTGACCATCCGCTTTTTGGCTCCGGGCGCCAAGCAGGTCTCCGTGGCCATGGAGGGATTCCTGCAGCCATTGCCGATGACCGAGGGCCCGGACGGCGTTTGGAGCGTCACAACCGACCCGCTCGCGCCGGAGTATTACGGCTATTCCATCCTGCTCGACGGTGTGCCGCGCTCCGACCCGGAGAACCCGCTGGTCAAGCCGAATCTGCTGACCGCCGGGAGCATGGTTCACGTGCCCGGTCCGCCGTCCACACCCTGGGAAATGAATGACGTGCCGCACGGCGTGGTGCATCACGAGTACTATCATTCGAAAATTGTGGGCGATAATCGCGATTTCTACGTGTACACGCCGCCCGGCTACAATCCCGCTGCCAAAAAGCTCTATCCCGTGCTCTACCTGCTGCATGGGTACAGCGATGGGGCCGATGCCTGGACCGCCGTGGGGCGCGCCAACGTGATCTTGGACAACCTGATCGATCAGGGCAAAGCGAAACCGATGATCGTCGTCATGCCGCTGGGTTACGGCGCGCCCGCGGTGCTTGCGGGCGGATGGGCGCACGTGGGAAACCCCGCGCTGTTTCAGGAAAATTACGAAAAATTTGGCGATACGCTCCTCGCCGAAGTGATTCCTCGTGTCCAAAGGGAGTACCGGGTGAAGACGGACCGCGGCTCGCGAGCGATTGCGGGTCTCTCCATGGGCGGCGCGGAGACGCTCTATGTCGGGCTGAACCATCTGGATCAGTTCGCTTACGTTGGCGCATTCAGCAGCGGTGGCCTGAATTCAGATTACGCGAAGACGTTCCCGAAACTGGACGCCAGCGCGAATTCGAAGCTGCGTGTTTTGTGGATGTCGGTTGGCAAGGATGACCGCCTGCTTGGGCCAAACCAAAGATTCCGCGACTGGCTGCAAGGGAAGGGAATTCACGTCGAATGGGTGGAAACGCCGGGGGCGCACTGGTGGCCGGTGTGGAGGGGGAATCTGGTCAGCCTCTTGCCGCAGCTGTTTCGCGGAAACTAATCAGGAAGCCTGCAACGCGCCTTTGTGGGCCGCAGAGGCCAGTTCGTCGATCGCGGGCAGCGAGTTCGGAGTGGTCAGCAGGAGTTCGGTGGGCTGCCTTCCGCTCTGAAGGCCTTCGACCAGCATCTCGATCGCCGGGCTCGTATTCGGCGGGATCACGACTGTGGCAGCCAGCAATCCGCTGCGCACGTAAGCCTGCCCGGTGTTCGGCAAGCCGTCGCATCCGGTGAACGGAACCTTCAGCCACTTATCGCGCACCGAGGTGTCCGCGTGCTCCTGAAACGCGCGCCGCGAGCCCATCGCCATGTCGTCGTTCTGCGCGCAGACCATATCGATGGGCGTTTTCTTCGAGGTCGAAAGCTGCATCCACGAGGAGATCGCCTTGTAGGCGCTTTCCGATGTCCAGTTTCCCTTAAACTGGATCAGTTTCACGTTGGCCGGCTTGGTCTGCTCGATGCCCAACGACCGGTAACGGGCTGCCGCAGTTGTGGAGGGTCCCTGAATATGCAGCACCGTGCCGCCGCGCGGCACGAGCGCGCCAATTTGGCGGCCTTGAATCCGGCCGACCTCCAGGTGATTTGAGCTGACCCCAAATACCGGCACTCGCGCGGTCCGGCGCAACTCGCCGACATAATCCGCCTCGCGGTTCAGCACCGCCCAGCCGATCCCGGCCGCGGCCGCAGCGCGCGCCACGTGCGGAAAGGCGGTTCCTCCCGCGGGTTCGACAACAATGCCGTCCGGGTGATTACTCGCAGATTGGATTACAGCAAGCAGTTGTTGGCTTTGGCTAATGGGATCGTTACCCGCGTACATGATCTGCACGGTTGCGCCGACCCGCTGCGCAGCTTCTTCGGCGGCTTTGGCCTGTTCGACCTGGTAATCATTATCGCTGGTAATGAGAGAGACGAGAAAATTGAGTTTTTTCGCCATATCAGCTGGAACTCAGCACCTGATGTTTCGCTGATCTACTCCAAACCCCGGGAAGCACGCCAGTTCTGACGGTGCCGCCCAAGAACTGCTCGCGGCCACTGGCAAACGCTCAGTTTCGTGAGCGCTGTGATAGGAGCAGGTTACAGCGGGAGAGACGCGGGAGAGACAGAATCTTGGATTTGCTGTGTCTATTTGAGACACGCATCTAACAAGACAACGATTATTAATCGGCCGGTAATCAGAAAACGTTTTCTCCACGCCTTGCCGCTGGCGCCTCCAATGACCAACCCTATTCTTCGCGCAGCGCGATGACCGGGTCGACTCGCATAGCCCTCCGCGCCGGCACGTAACAGGCCGCCGCAGCGACGAGAGCGAAAAGAATGGCAACACCGCCCAGCGACAACGGATCGGTTGGGCTGACGCCGTAGAGGAAGCTTTGCAGCAGGCGCGTCAGAGCTAGCGCGGCGAGGAATCCGGCCACCATGCCCGCGAGAGTCAAGAAGAGGCCCTCGCGCAACACGACGCGCAGCACGTCCGCCTTCTGTGCGCCCAGGGCCATGCGGATGCCAATCTCGCGGGTCCGCTGGCCCACGAAGAATGAAACGACGCCGTAAATCCCCACTGCGCCCAGCAGGAAAGCGATTCCGGCAAACAGGACGAAAAGAAAGGTGACCGACCGCGGCGCCGAAGTTTCGTCCGACAGAACCGTCGTCATCGTTTTGATTTCGCTGACCGGGGTGTCCTCGTTGAGGCTGCCGACGATTCTGCGAATGGCGGGAGCAAGCCCATGCGCGTCTAGGTCCGTGCGAACCGCAAGAGTCATCGCGGCGGGTATACGCTTGTTTTCCATCGTAGCTTGCCGACCGTACGGGACGTAGATCGCCCCGTCCATGTAGCTGGGGATGGTCTGCTGCAGGCTGAATCCGCGGATATCGCCGACCACTCCCACGACGGTGATCCACTCGGCGCGATCGGCGAACCGGATGTGCTTGCCCACCGCATCCTGGCTGGGCCAGAAACGCTGGGCGGTGGAGGCGCTTAAGACCGCTACCGGCGGATTGCCGGTAGAATCCGCCTGCGTGAATTCTCTGCCGCGCAGGAGCGGAATTTTCATCAACCGGAAGTAGCCGGCAGAGATGATGTTCTGCCACACAAGAGGCGAGTCTTGCGGCACTTGCCTCTTTCCCTCCAGGTACAGCGACCGCTTGTTCACCCGCCCGCCGAGCGGAAGCGTATTGATCACAGCGGCGCCGCTTACCCCGGGAAGCGCGTCTACGCGGCCCAGCACTTGCCGATAGAACTCCACACAGCGGCCGGCGTCGTTGCAGAACGACTCGTTCGGCGTGATGCGCGCGGTCAGCAAATGTGTCGCGGAAAATCCAGGATTCACATGCGAGAGCGTCCACAAACTGCGAATCAACAGGCCAGCGGCGCTCACCAAAAGTACCGCGAGGCCAATTTCCCCGATCACTAGCACTCGCCTGGCCCGCCGGCTGGCGGAAGATACGAGGCCACGTCCGCTCGATTTCAGGGAAACGTTCAGGTCGGTGCGCGAGGACTGCACGGCGGGCACCGCACCGGAAACAATTCCTGCGAGGACGGAAATCGCCGCGGTAAAGGCCAGGACGCGCCAATCGATTGCGATATTGCCGAGCCCCGGCGTATCTCCTGGCAGAAACGTCTTCAGCAGGGACAGTGCGCTGCCTGCCAGGAGAACGCCCAGCGTTCCTCCCGCAAGCGCCATCACCACGCTTTCTGTGATTAGCTGCCGCACGATCCTGGGACGGCCGGCGCCCAGCGAACTGCGGATTGCGATTTCCTTTGTGCGTATCGAGGCTCGCGAAAGCGTCAGACTGGCGACGTTCGCGCACGCCACCAGTAACACAAGCCCAACAGCGCCCAGCAGGATGAGCAGCCACGGTCGAACGTTGCCGGCCAGCACGGACTGAAGCGGCTGGACGGAAAGTCCAGCGTTCCAATTCTTCGGCATGGGCCAGGGAAACATCGTCCTCACGTGGGATTGAAAGAGCCGCAATTCCGCTTGCGCTCGTGCCATCGTCACGCCCGGCTTCAGACGTCCGATCGCGGGCATGTAATCCTGCGCCCAATAGTCGGTGGCATTGCGTGGATCGATGCCCAGCGGGATCCAAACCTCGGTCGCCGGTGAAGGGAAACGGAAGCCTACGGGCATAACGCCCAGAATCTGCCGTGGAACCCCATCCAGGTCGATCACGAGCCCAATCGCGGAGGGATTCCCGCGAAAGATTTTCTCCCAGACCGCGTGGCTGAGAACCACGTAAGCGTCGCGGCCTGCCTCATCCTGTCCGGGAGAGAACGTGCTGCCCAATTGCGGTTTCGCGCCGAGCACGGAAAAGAAGTTCGCGGAAACCAGTGTGCCGTTCAGGCGGACGGGTTCCCCAAAGCCTGTGAGATTGAATTGATGGCCGTCGTCGTACGCGACCACATTCATCGTGTGGACCTGCCGCCGCATGGCTGCGAAGCCGCCCTTCGGATAGGTGGCGTTTTGTACGCCGATCAGGCGGGCAGGATCGCGAAAGGGCAGCGGGCGGAGCAAGACGGCATCAACCAGGCTGAAAATCGCTGTATTGGCGCCGATCCCGAGCGCCAGCGTAAGCACAGCAATCGCGGTGAAGCTGGCGTCTTTGCGCAACATGCGCAGGCCGTAACGAACGTCCTGCAGCAACGTTTCCAGCAGATAGCCGCGCTCGGCTTCGTGAACTTCTTCCTTCACCTGGTCGAGCCCGCCAAATTCAAGCCGCGCGCGCCTCCGCGCTTCCTCGGGCGACATCCCCGCCACAATGTAATCCGCGATCTGTTGCTCGACGTGAAAGCGCAGCTCGGAATCCAGCTGCCGCTCCGCTCTTGCATGATGCAGCAAACGCTGGAGCCATCTCATCGTATTGCTCCTTCGATCTATTCGTGCCGCAGCGCGACCATGGGGTCGACGCGCATAGCGCGACGCGCAGGCACGTAACAAGCCGCCAGGGCGATGATAGCGAGCAGGAGCGAAGCGGCGATATAAGTCGCGGGATCGAGCGACCCCACTCCGATCAGGAAGGTGCCCACCATTTTCGCCATGCCCGCTGCCGCCGCGATTCCAGCAAGCAGGCCAAACAACACAATCGCCAGCCCTTGCCGGAAAATCATCGCCAGCACATCGGCACGCTGGGCGCCGAGCGCCATGCGCACTCCAATCTCATGCGTCCGCTGGCTGGCCGCATAGGAGATGACCCCGTACACGCCGACGACGGCGAGCGCGAGTCCCAGCAAGCCCAGGCAAATTGCGATCGCGGCGGCGAATTGGAAAATCAGGAAGCCGTTCAGCGTTTCCAGTGCCGCCGTCATGGTCTGCACGTCGAAGACGGGAATGGCGGGCTCCAGCGAATGGATCATTCCGGTCACCGCTCGCGCCATTGTTTCCGGCGGCGCGCTCGTGCGGATCTGAAGCGTCGCTACAGGTTCATCATCGTGCTGCGCCAGCGGCATGTAGAAGAACGGAGTGTCCGCCGCTTCCAGGCTATCCGGACGTATGTTCCCTACCACGCCGACGATCGCGAAGGGATGCCCCGGATCGCCAAAGGTGCTGAAATGCCGGCCGATGGGGTCCTGTCCGTGCCAATACCTCTCGGCCATACCCTCGCTGATGATCGCAACGCGCAACGAATCTCGTGCGTCCGAGTCGAGGAAGTCGCGACCACGCAGCAGCGGAATGCGCATGGTCGCGAAATAGCCCGGTGATATGGCGTTGTCAAAGGCGTAAGGACGTGGCGCGTTGCCCGGCTGCTGGTATCCGTCGATAACGACCGCCGTGGCATCATTGTAGTAACCCATGGGAACCGAGGAGGCAAGACTCGCCGACTCCACGCCGGGCAGATGTCGCGCCTGTTGCAGCACGTTGCGAAGAAACGCCTGCTTTTGCGCCGCATCGTACCCGGCCTCGTGCGGATCAAGCGTCGCGTTCAAAACGCCGTTCGGATCGAATCCCAGATCCATGTGCTCGACGTGTTCCAGGCTCCGCACGAAAAGCCCCGCCACAATCAGCAGCATCAGCGAGCCGCCAACCTGCGCGGCCACCAGCGCACGCCTCACGCGGTTCCGGCCCGGAGTCGCGGTGCGCCCTCCCTCGTGCAGCACTTCGCTCACGTTGCATCGCGCCGCGCGCAACGCAGGCGTGATGCCGACCAGAATGCCCGTCAGGAGCGCCGCCGCAAACGCGTAACTGAACACCCGCCAGTCGAACCGAAAGTCGAAAACGATGGGCAACGGCGAATGCAGGGGTATCGAGGTGATCGCTCCGCTTGCGGCGAGGCCCAGAAGCACTCCCGCGGCGCCGCCCAGCAGCGACACCAGGATACTTTCCGTCAGAAGATGTCGAATGAGGCGAGCGCGCGTCGCCCCCAGCGCGGTACGCATGGCCATCTCCCGCTGCCGCGAGTCCGATCGCACGAGCAGAAGAACCGCTATGTTCATGCAGGCCAGCAGCAGCACCGCTGCCGCCAGAGCGAGAAACAACGCACTGACTAGGGTCAACGTCTCCGGATGTCCTGGATTGATCGCAAGCCCGGCCGGTCCAAGATGCAAGGCGCGATAAGTCAGCAGGCCGGCGAGATCCGGGTGCTGCCGCGCCTGGCGTTGCGCCACCACTTGCAGTGCCGACTGCGCCTGCTCCAGGGTCACTCCGCGGCGCAGCCGCGCTACTACGGCGAGGCTTCCGTCGCGGCGATTCGTGAAGAAATCCGCCGGCGCATCGTTCATTGTCACGGCCATTCCAAGCGGGAGATAACCCTGTGTATCGATCAGCGCTGTGAGACCGTGGAAGCCTTCCGGAGCGACGCCGACAATCGTCATCGGATGCCCGTTCACCCTCACTCTTTCTCCGACGATGTTCGGGTTGCCGTTGAAACGCGACTGCCAATACGCATAGCTGATCACCAGAACCGGATCGGCCCCTTCCGCGCCCCCCTCCGACGGAAGAATGAAT
>Ga0075272_1000084_pt1 | contig 23872 bp, 26 predicted proteins | sample SF_Rice_5C_0N_40_FD_69776 | JGI IMG/M metagenome (GOLD analysis project Ga0075272, IMG submission 69776) | Rice paddy soil microbial communities from Twitchell Island, California, USA - SF_Rice_5C_0N_404 | ecosystem: Environmental > Terrestrial > Soil > Paddy field/soil | place: USA: Twitchell... | reverse complement strand
CCCGCTCCATGGCGGCTTGTGTGTAGGAGTCCATGCCAGGCATGGTCTCCTATCCCCGCAGGCCGAAAAGCGGACATTTCACTCGCTATCTCAACCGGACATATCATGTGCTACCGACACACGTCTGCGGCGAACTTGCCACCGCTGACGAGAGGTGCTACCTTGCCCCGCCTACCTGAGGAGCTATTCGGCCGGGGCGAAGGCGGAACGCTAAAGCCGCACGGCTTGGGCCGCGGCTGAGGCTCCCACACGGCTCAAGTGGGACGGGGATTCGGGGTCAGCACACGTCACGCTCGCCGGCTTCGGTGCAAGCGGCGGGTCGCAGACAGGGCGGAATGCGAGGCAGGTGAACCATGGCGACAACGAAAGTTTGGAGTTCGACTGCGCCGACACGCGAGTTCAAGCCGTATGTAGGGCCCGAAGAGACCGTCGCCGAATTTAGTTTGCGCGCCATCGTGCTGGGGGCGCTCTTTGGGGTTTTGTTTGGCGCCGTTTCGGTGTACGTGGGGCTGCGCGCGGGCTTGACGGTTTCCGCGTCGATTCCCATCGCCGTGCTGTCCATCAGCATCCTGCGGGCGTTTGGCCGCTCGACCATCCTCGAAAACAACATCGTGCAGACCACCGGCTCGGCCGGCGAATCCGCCGCGGCGGGCGTGATTTTCACCATGCCCGCGCTGATTTTCCTGGGCTTTTCGCTCAACACGGAGTACTGGCGGATCTTTTTTCTCGCGCTGCTGGGCGGCTGGCTCGGCGTGCTGTTCATGATTCCGTTGCGGCGGCAACTGATCGTGAAGGAGCACGGAAACCTGACGTTTCCCGAGGGCACCGCCTGCGCCGACGTGCTGGTGGCCGGCGAGCGTGGAGGATCGTTTGCGGGGCGCGTGTTTTGGGGATTGGGGCTGGGCGGCGTCTATACGTTCTGCATGAACACCATGCAATGGTGGACCGGCCAGCCGGATTATCAGCCCAATTGGCTGCCGGGCGCGTCGTTTCGCGCGGCGATCACCTCCGAATACCTGGGTGTGGGCTACATCATCGGGCCGCGCGTGGCTGGCACTCTGTTTGCGGGCGGCGTGATTTCCTGGCTGGTGTTGATGCCCGCCATCAAGTTCTTCGGCTCGCTGACTCCGCACACAGCGCTGTATCCCTCGACCGTGCCGATTCCCCAGATGTCGCCGGACGACTTGTGGGCCGCCTACATACGGCCGATGGGCGCGGGAGCGGTGGCCGCTTCGGGGCTGATCACGCTGATCAAAACCATGCCCACCATTTTTTCGGCGTTGAGCGCGGGATTGAAGGACGTGCGCGCGAAACAGGCGGCGCTGGATGAGGCCGGACGCACCGAGCGCGACCTCTCGATGAAGCTGGTGCTGATCGGGTCGGCCGTGATCGTGGCCATGATGTGGGCCTTCCTGAAATTCAAGCCCATTCCGGGCGCGCAGACGGGCATTCTGTCGAACTTGATTGCGGCGATTTTCGTGGTGGTGTTCGGGTTCTTGTTCGTGACGGTGGCCTCGCGCATCAGCGGGCTGATCGGGAACTCTTCCAACCCGGTGAGCGGAATGACCATTGCCACCCTGATGGCGACGTGCGCCATGTTTCTGGTGATGCATTGGACGGCAAATCCGTACGCGGTACTGGCGTTGACCATTGGCGGCGTGGTCTGCATCGCCTCGGCCATTGCGGGCGCGACGTCGCAGGACTTGAAAACGGGATTCCTGGTGGGCGCAACACCGCGCAAGCAGCAGCTTGCATTGCTGATTGGCGTAGCGGTTTCCTCTCTCGCGGTGGGCGGAACGCTGCTCCTGATGAATATCGGCTTGGCCCAATACAAGCCCGTGCACATGGCGCTGGACATCAACCAGCTGCCGGCAGGCGTGACCATCCAGCAGAAGAGTTACGCATACGAGGGCAAGACCTACGAACTGGTGAACGCGCTGGGTTCAAGCGTGATTCCCGACGGGAAATATTTGTACGACACCGGGACAAAACAGATCGACGTGCAATGGATCCAGGGCATCGGGAGCGAGCAGGCCGCGGCGCCGCAAGCGCGCTTGATGGCCACCGTCATCAGCGGCATTTTGAATCAGCGCCTGCCCTGGAAGCTGGTGTTTCTGGGCGTGTTTCTGGTGCTTGCCGTCGAGTTGCTGGGAATCCGCTCGCTGCCCTTCGCCGTGGGATCGTACCTGTCGATCGCAACGACGATGGCGATGTTTGCCGGCGGCGTGGTGCGCTGGGCGGCGGAACGCGGGCTGAAAAAAGAGGGCGAGGCGGAGAGCGAAGTCAGCCCCGGATCGCTCTACGCGAGCGGTTTGATTGCGGCGGGAGGCGTATTTGGCTTGCTGGCGATCGTCTTCAACCTGGCGCAAGATCCTGAACTGAGCAAGCATGTGCCGCACTGGCTGATCAGCATCTTGGGACTGCCGTGGCGCGCCAACCTGTTCAGTGGTTGGGGTGAACGGCACATGGCGTACTTGCGGCAAGCGCCCTGGTTCGGTGTGCTGCTGTTCGCGGCGCTAGCGGTAAGCCTGTTCGTATCGGCGCGGAAGAAGCTGGGGAATGACCACAGTTGACGATTAAGAGATGCGAACCAGGGCAGTTGAAAGTTGAACCGGGGATCTAACTTCGGGCTTCTCTTTTTCTAGAGTCTCCAGCCGCAATGCTCGCACTTGAACTGGTCGGCGGGACTTGTCTTTTTTGCCGTGCTTCCGCATTTCGGACACTTCATCGTACAGAGCTGAGTCATATCAATGCCTCCTGCCGGCGACGTGGTGTGCGCGCCTGGCGTCACCCTCTATGAATGCCCTGTTAGAGTGAGAGCAAGCCGCATTCCACAAAGGGAAATTTTTTGTTTCTGCCGCAGAATCAGGGAGTTGCAGCCGCCCAAGTGAGGCGGTGTTGCTCGCCGAAAGGGGACTCTAGTAACTTTTTCCTCTATCGAATTTCCATGTGCGGGTACCATAACCGTCCGAATGGTCAGTTACATTCTGAACCGGTGGTTTTAGGGACGACTCTTCACCTCCGGGCTGCTTGAAAGCGGTACACTCGCGCTCCGGAACTCACTCGAGGAGCGTGAAAACCAGGAGAAGACGATGAGAAGCAGAATCCTTCTTGCGGCATTCTTAATGGCACTATTGGCTGGACCGGCGATGGCAGGTCCGACCCAGACAGCGGCGCTGGGAAGCTCGTCCGTGTACCCGGTGAACCAGGGATACGTGGACGCCCACGGGGTGATGATTTACTACATGAGCGTCGGGCGCGGAGCGCCGCTGATGATCGTCCACGGAGGGCCCGGCGCCGACCACACCTATTTTCTGCCGTACCTGCTGCCGCTCGCGCGGCACAACCGCCTGGTGTTCATCGACGAGCGCGGTTCCGGGCAATCGCAAAAACTGGAGAATGCCGCCGACTACACCGTGGAAAACATGGTCGAGGACGTGGAAGCGGTGCGCGAGGCGCTGGGGCTGGGACGGATGTCGCTGCTGGGACATTCCTATGGCGGGGTGCTGGCGCAGGCGTACGCGTTGAAATATCAGCAGCACCTGACGCATTTGATTTTGTGCGACACCTTTCCGAGCACCAAGCAAATGAATGAAGTTCTGGCCAAAGAACTGGCGGACGCTCCGGCGGCGGTTCGCGCCAAGATCGAGAAGATGCAGAAGGCGGGCCTGTTCGGCAAGGGACTGCCCTACCAGAGGAACCGCTACCCGGACGCCTACATGATCGCGGCGTGGGGCGAGGTCTATTTTCCGTACCTGTATCAGAACCGGCCGGACCCGAATTACGACCCGATCGCGAACGGAATCATGGGGTGGGACTTGTACCGCGAAATGTGGGGCTCGGATGGCGAATTCGTGATCGATGGAAACTTGAAATCCGTCGAGTACGTGGACAAGCTGCACACCATCCATGTTCCCACGCTGATCATCGCGGGGGATCACGACGAGTGCGCGCCGTGGCTATCGAAGGAAATGCATGAGAAGATTGCGGGGTCGAAGCTGGTGATTCTGCCAAAGAGCGGGCACATGACGTTCGTGGATCAACCAAACATGTTCATCGGCGATGTGGACGGATTCCTGCACCCGGGACCCCGCTCCATATCTGAGCATTGATTGATTCCGGTCCAGGAACTATCATAGACACCCTGCAACGGTTGTAGCAGTCGGCGGTCAGGAGCTGCAGCTGTGAAATTGCGCCTTCCTTGTTTGTCTTCTTTCCGGAGGAACCTTCCATGAGCGATAAGAATTCAGTTCCGCCTGGCGCAGGGCGAGAGGATGACGCCCGCGAACGCCAGAATGAAGACGAGCGGCGCAAGCGGGCGGTGCCGGATGAGCCCGGCGGAGTTTCACGTCGCGCGTTCATCAAAGGCACGGGCCTGGCCAGCGTGGCCGTTTCCGCCTCGGTACTGCTGGGCGACGAAGTGGCCAAGGCCGCAGGCAAGGCGCAGGGCGGCGGAGGGAAATGGGCCGGGCCGGGCCCGGTGCCGGTCACGCTACGGATCAACGGGAAAACGCACACGCTGCAGATCGAGCCGCGGGTCACGCTGCTCGACGCGCTGCGCGATCACCTGGACTTGACCGGTGCAAAGAAGGTCTGCGACCGGGCGACCTGCGGGGCCTGCACGGTGGTCATCGACGGCAAGGCGCATTATTCGTGCACCACGCTGGCGGTTGACGTGCAAGGCCGCAACATCGAGACGATCGAAGGGCTCGCGCCCGGCGATAAGCTGCATCCGGTGTCGCAGGCCTTCGTGGACAACGACGCGCAGCAGTGCGGCTTCTGCACGCCGGGATTCGTGATGGCATCGAAAGCGTACCTCGATCACGAGCCGAACCCGACCTATGAAGGAGTGCAAAAGGCGCTGGGCGGGAACTTGTGCCGCTGCGGAACCTACATGGGCATACGGCACGCCGTACTCGAAGCGGCAAAGAAGGGAGGTCGCGCATAAATGGATTACAAATGGCCGGCAGCAAATAAGCGCGAACTGATCGGAAAGCGGATTTCCCGGCTCGACGGCCCGTGGAAGGCATCGGGGCGAGCCCGATACACCTATGACGTGAACCTGCCCGGGATACTGTACGGGCGCATGGTCCTTTGTCCCCATGCGCACGCCAAGGTGGTGAAGATCGACACGGCGGAAGCCGAGTCGATGCCGGGCGTGAAAGCGGTGCAGATCATTTTCGGGGAAGGCAAGGAAGTTCTGTGGGCCGGGCAGGAAATCGTCGCTCTGGCAGCGGAAAGCGATCAGCAGGCAGCTGATGCGGTGAAGAAAGTGCGCGTCGAATATGAACAACTGCCCTACCTGGTGATGGACACGACGCCCGAGAAGGCTGGAGCGCAGTACACCAAAGAGCTGTCCGAGCGAACCAGAGGCAATCCGGATACGGGCTTCCAGGAAGCGGAAGCGACGAGCGAGGGAGACTACGGCGTCCCCGTCATTACGCACTGCTGCCTGGAATCGCACGGCTCGGTAATGGACTGGCAGGGCGACTCGCTGAAATTTTATGCGACTACGCAGTACGTGAGCGGTGTGAGCGGCGAAGTAGCCGACGCGACGGGCACTCCGGCCAGCAAGATTGAGGTCATCACGCCGGTGATGGGCGGCGGTTTTGGCAGCAAGTTTTCGGCCGACGCCTGGGGCGTGGCCTGCGCGCAACTGGCGAAGAAGGCCGGGCGTCCGGTCAAGATGATGCTGGAGCGCGATCACGAATTGATGGTGGCGGGTGCGCGTCCTTCGATGTACGCGCACGTGAAAGTGGGGGCGAAGAAGGATGGCACGCTGGTCGCGTGGGACTCGCAATCGTGGGGCACGGGAGGGCCGGGCGCCGGCGCGGCCCCGCCGCTTCCCTATGTCTGGCAATTCCCGAACAGCCGTGTGAAGCATACGGCCGTGCTGACCAATATCGGGCCGGAACGAGCCTGGCGCGCGCCCAATCATCCCCAAATGTGCGCGATCACCATGTGCGCGGTGGATGACCTCGCGGCGAAGCTCGAAATGGATCCGTACGATCTGTTCATGAAGAACATCGCGCTGGCCGGACGCTCGACTCCGAGCTTCCAACCTCCCAAGATTTATGCGGATGAACTGCAAAAGGCGGCCGAACTCTTCGACTGGAAGAAGAAGTGGCATCCGCGGGGACAGTCGGGGCCGGGCCCGGTGAAAACCGGCGTGGGGCTCTCGATCCACACCTGGGGCGGCGCGCCGAATCAGAGCAACTGTTCCGTGACGATTCGGCCCGACGGCTCAGCCGAAGTTGCCATGGGCACGCAGGATTTGGGCGTGGGCTGCCGGACGGTTGTGGGCATCGTGCTGGCCGAAACGTTTGGCCTGCCGCTTGATGCGGTCACCGTGAACATCGGCGATAGCAAGTATCCTCCGGCGGGAGCGTCGGGCGGTTCGACCACCACAGGAGGAGTCAGCTCATCCACGCGGTACGGTGCGGTCCAGGCGCTGAACGAGCTGTTTGCGAAAGTGGCGCCTTCCCTGGGCGCGCAGCCGGATCAACTCGAGGCGTTCGAGGGAAAAATCCGCGTGATTGGAAATCCATCGAAGAGCCTGACCTGGAAACAGGCCTGCGCGAAACTGGGCGGCACGCCGATCACGGCCATGGGCAGAACCTACCGGCCGCTGACGTCGGCGGGAGTTGGCGGCGCGCAGATGGCGGAAGTCAGCGTCGATACCGAAACGGGCGTGGTGCACGTGGACAAGATCGTGGCCGTGCAGGATTGCGGGCTCGTCATCGACAAGAAAACGGCGGAGAGCCAGGTGTACGGCGCGCTGATCATGGGCGTCACCTACTCGCTGCACGAAGAGAAGATCATGGACCAGCAGACCGGGCGTTGCCTGAACCCGAATATGGAGTTCTACAAGCTGGCAGGGATCGGCGATGTCGGAGAGCTGGTGGTGCATATGATGACCGGGCCGGGGTACGACGATCGCGGGGTGATCGGCTTGGGCGAGCCGCCGGTGATTTCGCCGGGAGCGTCCATTTCGAACGCGGTGGCGAATGCGATCGGCGTTCGCGTTCCACAGCTTCCCATTACGCCGCAGCGCGTGCTCGCGGCACTCGGGAAAGGAGGTGTAGCCTAAATGGAAGCCTTCGCGTACGCATCGCCTGCGTCGTTGAATGAAGCCGTTGGCTTGCTGGAGGCGCAATGGGGCCGGACGGCGGTTCTGGCCGGCGGCACGGATTTGCTCAGCCTGATGAAGGACGGAGCCGGCCAGCCATCGCGCCTGGTAAACATCAAGAACATTGCCGAGCTGCGGCGGATTCATGAAGAGAGTGGCGGATACCGGATCGGCGCCATCGTCACGTTTGATGAATTGCTGACGCACAGCGCGCTCCCCAAACAATTCCCTTCCCTTGCGACGGCCGCGGAAGGCGTGTCCAGCCCGCAGATCCGCAACATGGGGACGGCAGGCGGCGATTTGCTGCAACGCCCGCGCTGCTGGTATTACCGCGGCGGCTACGGACTGCTGGCCATGGACAACGGCAAGTCGCTGGTTCCCGGCGGCGACAACCGCTACCACGCCATTTTCGGGAATGCGGGCCCGGCGTACTTCGTCAGCCCATCATCTCTGGCGCCCGCTCTGATTGCCCTGCAGGCAAAAGTGACGCTGCACGGGCCGTCGGGGAATCGCGAAGTTCCGGTCGAGGAGCTTTTCGTAATTCCGAAAGCGGAAAGCGAGCGCGAGCACTCCATTCGGCCGAACGAAATCCTCACGGAAATTTCCCTTCCGGCGGGCGCGCACGAGTGGCGCAACGCGACGTATGAGGTGCGGGAAAAGCAAGCTCTCGACTGGCCGCTAGCGACGGCTTCGGTGGCGCTGAAAACCGAAGGCGGAAGGATCCGCGAGGCGCGTGTGGTGCTCGGCCACGTGGCTCCGGTCCCGTGGCGGTCTCACGCAGCCGAACAGGCGCTCGAAGGCAAGTCGCTCAGCGAATCCACGGCTGCAGCCGCGGGCGAAGCCGCGACAGAAGGCGCCAAGCCCCTCAGCGACAATGGCTACAAGGTCCAGCTTGTGCGCGTGGCCGTCAAACGCGCTGTGCTGCAAGCGAAGGAGGCATGAGATGGCGGAAATGTCCAAAGCTCTCGCAAGCCGCGGCTTGAACGAACTGATCCGCGCGGGCGAAATCTGCAGCAAGCTGCGCTCGAAGAAGATGTTCTATCAGATAGACGAAGATGCCTCGCCGGTCGAGAGTTCCGGCCCCTTTTGGTGCGCGCGCACGCAGTCGCTCATCGGCTACGACGGCAAAATTGCGGGGCATGAGGAGTGCCGGCCTGGACGCTCCTGCTGCGAAACGGCCTGAAATACGGTTGAGCGGGCGCCGGCCGCCTTCGCGTTCGGACCCAGACTCTGTTCGGATGGAAGAGTCCCTGGGGACGCGGGCGGGTCAAAAACACCGAAACGTTATACCCGGTTCAGCATCTGAACCTAAGGAGCTTTTGCTTCCCCGTGCCAGCGCGGGATGCGAGAATAAGGAATCGCCTGAGGAGGTGCCAAATGCGAACCAAAGCAATCATCCTGACAGCCGCCGCCCTTCTGTTCCTGCCGAGCGTGGCGAAGGCGGCTCACCGCACGTCCACTGGAATATCCGGCGATTACGCCGAATTTCGTAACGCGGATGTGTATACGGGGCCCTGCTTCGCAAACTCCGAGATGAATCTTGCCGGCGAAAATGCGGTGCTGGCCTGGCACGTGCGCAACGGCGAATGGTCCGGCGTACCGCTGTCCAATTTGAGCGTCGTTGCGGTGGTCCGCGCGAGCGGCACACTCGGCGACCCCTACGCCAATCCGCTTCCTGCCAAGACCGTGTTCATGGTGGACGCCCGGGCAAACCAGGCGCAACGCGCCGCTCTGGTGCGCTTCGCGCAGGCACAAGCCGGCGCCTTGCTCAAGCAGGTGGTGGCCGTTCAACTCGAGCCGATCTCCTTTAACATCGTGCAGCACGGCGACACCGTCGTTCAGGTGGGCAATCGCGTCCGGCTCGCCACCCGCATGCTGCGTCCGACGGATACCATTTGCCACAACGAAGAAGTGTACTATCCGCCGCTGGCTGCGCACCTCGAGCATTCCATGCCCGTGGTGGCCACTATGAGCAGCTATACCGGGAATCGCCTTGGCGTAACCTGGCAGGACTCGAACCGGCGCAGCTCTTTCGTCGGCGCGTTCGCCGAGTAGGCTGCGGCACGACTTTCAGTCTGGACGCCATGCTTGCGGGGAAGTTCGCGCCGCAGAACGCATGGGAATAACGGACGCGATCGGCGACCGCCTGTAAGCCGCCTCATCCAAGAACCGCTCTGGTCATCCAGGAACGACTCGGACGAGCCGTTGGGCAATCCGATCAAAGATTCGCAGGGATGGGAGAAATGATGAGAAAGTCATTTTCCGCTTGGAAATCTCTGGTGGTCTTTGTCGTGGCGGCTGCTTTTGCCACGGCGGCATCGGCTCAGTACAAACTGGCACCGTCAACGGCGCCACCGCCGCAGGAGTTGGCCGCGCCAATTCAGAGCGCCCTTTCTTCCAACGCGATTCAGGTGACTGGCGCCAGCGGCCCGTACTGCGAAATCTGGCTGGCCAAATCGATTACCGCCGCGCCGACGCCCGATACCAGCCTGGGCGTCAACTTCGGGCAAATTCCTCAAGGAGCGCTGGTAGGCGCGATCAAATTCGACGCGCCGGGCGCCGACTACCGCAACCAGCCGATCAAGCCCGGCGTCTACACCATGCGTTTCGCGCTGCAGCCGGTCAATGGCGACCACCAGGGCGTCTCGCCTTATCGCGATTTCCTGCTGGCGGTGCCCGCAGCGCTCGACACTTCCACAGCCGCAATCGCGCCGAAAACGCTCGATGATCTGAGCAAGAAGGCGGCAGGATCCGGACATCCATCGGTGTGGAGCCTGGTCCCCGCGGACAGTGCGCCCGCCACGCTTCCGGCCATTGCCCACCAGCAGGAGGATACGGACCAATGGGTTGTTTTCTTCCAGGCACCATTGGCGACGCCGATCAAGATGGGGCTGGTCGTCGTCGGACACGCAGCCGAATCGGAGTAAGTAACACCCCCACTGCGAGAATCAGTTCACAGCGTCCTTACAGCTCATCCGCGCCGCGCCCCAGTTCGAGGCACTAGCCTTTGCCGATCCGCTGCGATTACTTTGCGAGCGCCGCGCGATTCTCTTTTGCCCAGGCGCTATTGGACGGCACCGCTTTCATGGGCGGCCCTCCTTCCGTTCCACACGCACACGGGCCCTTCATCTTCGCTTCTGTCATGCAGGAGCAGGACTTCGTTTTCAGGCAGGCGCAGACGTAAACGACGCTGGCCTTCTTTTTCTGGTTGTGAGTCCCGCCCATCGCGGGGATCAGGGCCAGCGAAAACAAAGCCAAGATCACGGCGGCCAGGATCACCTTCGTTTTCGTCATCTTCTTCATAAGTTCGTCCTCACCGGTCAAGTGCGGAATTTCGCGCTGCGCGGACTCGCTCCGGAGGGATTCCGCGCGGGTCCACGCTGCGAGGTTCGCACCTGAAGTGGCTGCGATCAATAGCCACTTGAACGTCGGCTGATATAGCCATTATTATTCCAGGGAAATGAAGAAAGCGCCCTCCGGCATTACACCGGTCATTGCAGTCAGCAAGAAACTTTCAAAGTCGCTTTATCGGCAGGTCTACGAGGGCTACCGCCAAGCCATTGTCGACGGGAGTGTGCGCGCGGGGCAGCGCGTGCCCTCGACGCGAGTGCTGGCCGCAGAACTGGGCATTTCGCGCATTCCGGTGATGAGCGCCTACGCGCAACTGCTGGCGGAAGGTTACTTCGAGAGCCGCGTCGGTTCCGGTACAATCGTCTCCAAATCCCTGCCGGCGCGCGGTATTGCTTCTCCGGCGAAGAGCGGCTCATCGACGGCGCTTGATCCCAGCCAGCGCAAGCTTTCAAAGCGCTGCGCGACTCTCCCCAGCGCGGAAGGTTTTTATCGCCGCCGGGCACTGCTGCCGTTCAGCGTCAGTCAAATCGCTTTCGAGCACTTTCCGCTGCAGGTTTGGAACAGTTTGGTCACGCGCCACTGCCGGAGCGCCAGCGCCCGCTCTCTGGACTACGGCGATCCTCTGGGATTGCGCGATCTCCGGGAAGTGATCGCCGCTTATCTGCGAACCGCGCGAGGGGTGCGCTGCGAGGCGGAACAGATCGTGATTGTGAGCGGGTCGCAGCAGGGTCTGGAGATTGCGACGCGTGTGCTGCTCGATCCCGGAGACCGCATCTGGATGGAGGAGCCGGGATACAACTTTGCGCGAAGCCTCTTTGCGATCCATGGCTGCCAGACCGCGCCGGTTCCGGTCGATGCTGAAGGCCTGGACGTAAGCGCAGGGATCAAGATCTGCGGCGATGCGCGCGCCGTTTTGGTGACGCCCTCTCATCAATATCCTCTAGGCGTAACCATGAGCGCGTCGCGGCGCCTGCAGCTCCTGGATTGGGCGGAAAGGCAGCGATCCTGGATCATCGAGGATGATTACGACAGTGAGTATCGCTACGAAGGGATGCCCATCACTTCGCTGCAGGGGCTGGACCGTAACAATCGCGTCATCTACATTGGCACATTCAGCAAGGTGTTGTATCCGTCGCTGCGCCTGGGCTACGTCGTTCTTCCTGCGGATTTGGTCGAGCGTTTCCTTTCTGTGCGGTTTGCCCTGGATATCAGTCCTCCGACATTCCTCCAGTTGGTGCTTGCGGATTTCATTCGCGAAGGCCATTTCTCGCGGCATATCCGCCGCATGCGTCTGATCTATGGCGAGCGCCGGAGCGCGCTAATGCGCTGTCTTGACGATGGATTCGGGACGGCGGCTCAGGTGCCGGGAGGACAGACCGGGCTGCATCTTTCCGTCATCTTGGACGGCATCCCCGATGGCGACATCGCCGCCCGCGCTTTGCGACAGAACCTTAGCTTGACGCCGCTCTCTCCTTTCTATGCGGGCAAAGCCGCGCGCCAGGGCTTTGTTCTGGGATTTGGCAGCACGTCCGTCGACGCAATCCCCGCCGCTGTGCGCCGTCTGTGCGCTCTGGTGAAGGGTGGCCTCGTAGAAAGAGCGCGCAATTTGGCGCGAGCCCGGAACTGATCCTTGCATCGCTATCTTGCGTGCCGTTGTTCTTGGGATTGCGTGTTTTTGCCGAGAAATGCGGCCAATCGCGAGGCGCAGCACGGCCCAAACCGTGCTACTCTTCTGGGAGCAAACGCGGAGAGGTGGCCGAGAGGCTTAAGGCGGCGGTTTGCTAAACCGTTGTACTGGCTAAAACCGGTACCGGGGGTTCGAATCCCCCCCTCTCCGCCATGTCAACTAAAATCTTCCATCATTATTGGAAAATCTTGAATCTTCAGATGCTTAGCTGTTTTGATTTCTTGCCCTGTAGTCTCCACAGTCTCCCCATTTCCCTCCAATCGCCACTTTTTTCGAGCTAAATTCGAGCTAAATTTCGCAGCCATCGGACGCGGCGCAGCGCGATCCAATGCTGCCGAGCATATAATTCGCTCGACGTGATCAGTTCATTCGAGGAAACCCTCATCGAAGTCTGGCGTCAGACCCTCGTCGAGAACGCCACCGTCGTCAAACTGGACGGCAACCTCTACCCTGTCCGGCGCACGCCCAAGCGCCGCCTGCGGCAGGTGGACTTCGTTTTCGAGGGCAAAGAGATTCGCGGATTGGAGCAGAACCCGGACACGAAATCTGAGTGGGCGAAGCTGGCGCGGTCGGGAAAACGGGTGATGCAGTTCCTCAGCGCCGGGCGGTACGTCGCGGTCGTTGTGGACGCGAAAGTGAAACTGTACGGGAGATGAGAATGCAAACGGAGGGGAGCGGCACGGAGTTCTTCTGCCTCGTCTGCGAGCACGATCTGGAGTGAATCGTCGCCAAGCGCAAACGCGAGCCGTGCTTCGCGGGCCGCAAGGTGGCTCAAGATTAAGAACCGGGCGTACACGCAGGCAGAGGGACGACGGGAACCATTCGAGCCGCGCAGGTGCGGGCACCCTCCATCGCGATTGAGGAGAACTAGACCGACCTAATGGCACGTCGGCTAGGTACCGCCGCTCCTTCGACTACGACCAGTCATGTACGTCGCTATCGCGAGCAGGAGCTTGCGCTGCTGATCGTTCATCCGCGACAGCGCCTTCGCAAATCGGACTAGCTCGCGCCGCTCGTTTTCCTTTGCGCCCCACGTCGGCTCGGCAGACTCGGTCAGCGGCACCATCGGCTTCCTCGGCACCTCGCCGTTTTCGATGAAGAGCTTGTACATCGGGACTTGGAGCGCCCGAGCGTACTTTTCCAGAGTCTCTATGGAGGGCACCGTATGCCCGTTCTCGACGCGAGAGGTGTAACAGCGGAGACAGCCCGTGCGTTTCTCGATGTCGCCCTGACTGAGCTTCTTGGATTCGCGGAGTTCTCGCAGGCGCTCGCCGATGACCATGGCTGGCGAGAGTACACCAATCGTTACGCTCAATCAAACGGTCTAGTCCCAACGGCCTATGGACACATGTATGCCTGCGTGATACCTTATGGTCATGAAGCGGACAGCCCTCTTCTTGGAAGAGAAACAACTCAAGAAGCTGCGAAAGCTGTCCGAAAAGACTGGCGCTCCGGTCGCAGAACTCGTCCGGCGTTCGGTCGATGAGTACCTTAAAAAACGAGCCAAGGAATTGAAGTAAGCGGGACGCCTCGGTGTTATCAGCACCGGGACGCCCCTGACCAAGCAACCTGTTAGGAGGCTGCAATGGCTGCACGCAAGCTATCACTCCCGCTATTCAGCGCAAAGACCGGACTCTCGCGACCCCATTCCCTGCCGTCATTTCACTGCTGCCGGGAGGCAGCGAACTCACCAGTATGCCCTCGTCTGGGCAGTTCTAAGGTCGCCCGAAGGGATCGGGTCTACCGGAGACTAAAGCGTCGCCCAGAACGCCTCGCACACCATTTCTAAACGGGTTTTGGAAGCAGGTTGGGAACGAAAGGAGTTCTGATGGCATTGCAAGTCGTTCGTAATTGCAGCCCTACGAAGGTGATGGCAGCGGTCTATTCGAGGGTCTCGACCGTGGGACACGGGCAAGACCCAGCAATGCAGACGCGAGAACTGCGCGAATACTGTGAGCGTCGCGGCTGGGAGATTTTTGATTGCTATGTGGACGAAGGCGTCTCGGGCAAGAAAGATTCCCGACCCGAACTCAATCGCTTGATGGCAGACGCGCACGCCCGGAGATTCGACGTGGTTGTCGTCTGGCGGTTCGACCGCTTTTCACGGTCGGTTTCGCATCTCTGCCGAGCATTAGAGACGTTCCACGCTCTGAAGATCGACTTTATATCCATGATCGAGCAAATCGACACCACCACTCCGGCAGGCACGTTTGTATTCCATGTTCTTGCAGCAGTGGCTCAGAGCGAGCGGGCAACGACAGCGGAGCGCGTTCGGGCCGGGCTGCGAAACGCCAAAGCCAAAGGCAAGCGCCTCGGGCGTCCCACGAAAGCTGTCGATGTCACTCGAATCAATTCACTCCGAGCCGCAGGGAATTCGTGGCGCAAAATCGCGGCCGCGATGCAGTTGTCTGTCGGGACGGTCTACGCTGCGGCTCGCGCACAAGGGACTGAGCACGCAAAGGCTGCGTGCGCCTGACAGCCTCCGACCTTGTTTCTCATCGCGAAGAGAGGAGAAAACTATGTGCGACATAGGCAAGCCAGTCGAAATGATAGACGTCGAACCGCTCAGCCTTCCCGCGCCTCCGCGCAAGGAAAAGGAAGTCCCGGTCGAGCAGCCCGCCAGCGTGGAAGTCCCAGTGTCGGAGGCGACCGTTGAGCCTGTCACTCTCACCGTCGAGAAGTCCTAGCTTGGCGCGTCGGCGCACAATTCGGTGCGGCATGCCGCATGCACGGTACGGCGTCGATCTGGCGAGGGTGCCAGACACGTACATCGAGCCGTTCACGGCTTACCGTGTTTGGAACTGGACGGAGCACGGCGTCACTTCCCTCAACAGCGAAATCTGGACACCGAAGGTCGCGTTCGAAGCGCGGTGCCGCCAAGCCGATGACCTGCGCTCCATGCAAGCCGCAGCGCCCACGATGGCTGCAAAGGAATTTTGGAGCAGGCACACCCACAATGTCCCCGATCCCGGCTGCACCTGCGGCATGTATGCCGGGATAAACATGCAGCATCTCATCGACATCAACTACATCCAGCGCGGAATCCACGGCGAGGTCAGCCTGTGGGGACGACTCTATCGCCACACGCTCGGCTGGCGTGCGCAGTTCGCCTACCCGAAGCGTTTCATCGTCCCGGCGAACATGGTTCCCATCAAGGTCGAGGAAGCGCAGAAGCGGCTCGCCATGCTGGTCGAATTCGGTGTCGATATTTACCTCCAGACGGAGCGCGAGGCTCGGGTCGGGCAGCAGGCGATTCCGCTGTGGGTGCGAGACTACGGGTACAGCAACCAAGGCATCTCGTTCCTCGTCGAGCGCTGGAAGAAGTGGAACTCCACGAAGGTCGTCCACGCGCCCATCGCGGTCGGCGACCGCATAGCGGTGTTCAGCCACGGGAAGAGCGGCATCGGCGTGGTCAAAGAGATCGTCGGCGACGAAATGTACTACACGCTCTTCGCGCCCGACATCGTCTACCACAAGAAGATCAAGGACGTGCGGTGGAACGAGCAAAACTGGCGCTGGGAGACGAGCGGGTACGGCTCCATGCGCAGGCTCTCGCCGGGAGGCGACCGATGCCGTTCGTGATCATTCTCTTGGTTCTGGTCTACAAGCTCGGGTACCGCGCCGGACGGAGGAGCGTGCTGCGATGATCCGCTGCTGAAGGAAATGCTGCTCATCAATCTACTGGTTGTGTCGTAAGAAAGGAAACCCTGTGCTGAAATGGCTTCTGAAATCCCTGCTGATCCTGATCGCGCTGGTCGTCACCTCGGCGTTCCTCCCGTTAGCCTCGTTCTGGCTGGTGCGCGACCCCGTGGGCAGACAGCTTTTCTTCTGGCTGGCACCTTGGACATGCGCCGTGTGGACGGTGCTTGTCTCGGTGCTTGTCGGCTCGCGCTTCTGGCTGGGTAGGGAGCACGTTCTCGCGTGGCGTGCCGCCCGAGGCGGCTTCCTGATTTCGAGCCTCAAGTCCACAGCGCTGATGTTCCTCGCCTTGCTCGCGAGCTACGTGTTCGAGTTCGCCGTCATCCTCCTGCTGCCCCGTTCCCCGACCTCGCTGCGCCTGCTGCCGCTTGCCGCCTACGCGCCCGTGCTGCTCGCCCTCGCATGGTGCAGCCGTGGGTGACGAGGCCGTCCCCGTCACCGAACGTCGCGGAAAAGGCCGTCGGAATCCGAGGCGCATGACGCCCGAGCTTCTAGCCGAGCTTGTAGCCATCCATTCGCAGTGCGTCCTCGACCAGCAGGGCAAGTGCCCGTTGACCGTGTTCGTGAAGCCCCTATGTTGGGAAATCAACAAGGCGATGGGCGTGGCGAACGAGGAGGACAGAGGGTTCCGACGCTGCGACGAGATGTGCTCGGCGAAACCGCTGACTGTCCGTTTCAAAAGCGAGGAGGAGGGACTATGACGGATGACGACAAGCTGATCGAGTCGATGTTCGACGAAGTGATCGAGACGAACATCAAGCCGGACGGCGAGGTCGAAGTCAAGCTCGTCAGCCCTAGCGCCGAGGAGATGGAGGAGGCGCAAGCCGACTTCATCCAAGCCGAGAAGCGGTTCCGCGAGATCAACGCGACCCCGGACGCTGTGACGGACGCGAGGCTGAACGTCAGGTGGTGGAACTGCTTGGAGAAATTGTGCGAGTCCGAGAAGGAACTCTTGCGGCTCTTCTGCGGCCCCGACCGCAGCCTGCGGAGCATCGCGCAGTACAACTCCTACCGCGAGCGGCTAGTTCGCCGCAAAAGACTTTACAGGACGGACGCCTAAAGGCGCTACGGTGACCATCAGACTCAGCAAATCGAGATTCGTCGCGGGCCGCCAGTGCCCCAAGCGACTCTACTTGCAGGTACACGAGCCGGAACTCGCCGCCGAGCCGGATGATGCCGCGAGCGCGATCATCGAGCAGGGGCGGCAGGTCGGTCTGCTGGCTCGCAAGATGTTTCCGGGGGGCATCGCCGTTGAGTGCCGAAACGGAGAACAGGCGATCCGAGCGACTCGGGAGTTGATTTGCAACCCGCATGTGCCCGCGATCTTCGAAGCTGCCTTCGAGTACCGGAACGTTTTCGTCCGAGTGGACGTGCTTGAGCGCCGCCGAGATCAGCGCTGGCGCTTGATTGAGGTCAAGTCCTCAACCGACGTGAGGGATCACCATCTGGAGGATGTCGCGATCCAGTATCGGGTCGCGAGCGGAGCCGGACTCGATCTGGCAGCGTGCTCTCTGGCGCATGTGAATCGGGATTACGTGTACGACGGCGGTTCCGTTGACCCAAAGGGTTTCTTCAAAGTTGTGAAGCTGACGGGGCAAATAGTGAAATCTCAACCCGACGTTGCTCGGCAAATCGGCTCCGACTTTCGCATGCTCTCAAAACCCTCCGCGCCCCAGATCGCGCCCGGACGACAGTGCAGCCGCCCGATCACCTGCGAATTTTTCGACCGCTGCAATCCGCCGCGCCCGAATGACCATATCGGATTCCTGCCGCGCATCAACGCCAATGCGGTCGGTGCGCTTGAGAAGATGGGCGTCGAATCCATCCGCGACATTCCTCACGACTTCGAGTTGACCGAGATTCAACGCCGGGCTGCGACGTGCGTGCAGACTGGCGAGCCGTGGTACAGTCCCGAACTTCGTGATGCGTTGCACGCGTTGGTTTACCCGTTGTACTTCTGCGATTTCGAAACCGTGAATCCCTGCATTCCGCGTTTTCCGGGGATGCGTGCTTACGACCACCTGCCCTTCGAGTGGTCGGTGCATGTGCAGCGAGAACCCGGCGCGGAGCCTGAGCACTACGAATTTCTCGCCACAGATGCCAGCGATCCCCGGCGCGAGTTCATTACTTCGCTATGCGCCACGCTCGGCGAACGCGGCAGCATCGTCGTGTATTCCTCGTTCGAATCCCAGCGCCTTTCGGAACTGGGCAGTTCGCTTCCCGAGTTCGCGGATCGGATCAACGCAATCCAATGCCGCCTCTTCGATCTGCTGCCCATCGTGCGGGAGTATGTCTACCACCCAGCGTTCGCCGGATCGTACAGCCTGAAATCAGTGCTTCCGGCGCTGGTGCCCAAAATGACTTATGATGGCATGGAAGTCGCGGACGGACAGGACGCCGGGCTGGCGTGGGAATCGCTGGTGCACGGGGGCTTTGAGGACGGCGAGCGCGAGAGGATCGAAGAGGCACTGCGGGCGTACTGCGGACAGGATACACTGGCACTTTTGAAGCTACTTGATGCACTTCAAAATGGCTGTTAGACAAAGTCATCCTCGATGAGATACCGGAGAAGTTTTCGGCATTCGAAAGCAATTTCTGCCTCTCACCAACCGGAACGCGAATTCCGAGGCTTGTCTCATCCACGCCTACGCAACTCAGTTCGTGGAGCAGCCGATTCGTAAACAGATTCAAGCGCGAAGTAAGTGCAATGCCATCAGGGGAAGTCGTTGAAATTTCAACGGCTTCCCTTTTGGTGTTTTACGGTCGCTTAGGCTCGCTTTGGGCTGGTCGATTGAAGTTCGATTGAAGTTGCTCAGTTGGGCTTTTTGCAAGGCTCTTCGTCGAATCGCTTGAGACCGTCCCGAAGAGCCTCTTCTTCCGTTCCTCCGTACTTTCGGACAAGTTCGGTTCCCGAAGAGTCGATCTCTTCCCCGTTGCGCTTGAGTTCCCACGTCCATCCGTTGGCGCTTGCCGCCACTTCGTTTTTATTGTCCCACCCGAGAAGGTCGAGACAGCAATCGACACAGAAATAATTGAACTGCCTTCCAGCGTGGCAGTTGTGATCGACTCGCCGCCTATTGTGTGCCATCCAGTTACCTCCGCCCCGAGTATACTACCCGCCAAGCAGCACACCGAACGTAAGAAGGGAGATCACATATGAGTCAGGGAGAAAAGCGTGCCCACGCCTCGACTCAACACGAAAACGCCCCGTGCCATCGCTGTAGAGGACTAGCTACAACGGCTTGCACGAGATCGTGTCACCTCATTAGCTAATCTCACAACGATCTCCGTGCGCGTGCTACGGCACACGCGCTATGCTGCTTGCGCGAATGAATGCGAAGGAGTTGTCCAAAGCAATCAAGGCAGGGAAACTGGAGGATATTCTCGCGGAGCTATTCTCCGGGGCACCTGTTGCGTTCAACGATGCGCCAGCCGAATACCCCAAGTTCCAGAGTCAGGTGGCGGCAGCTCTGGCATGCAACGCCGCAGATGTAGCTGTTGTGGGCAGCGGGCGATTTGGATTCAGTCTTGCGCCCCACAAGTTTGGACGACCGTATCGCGACCGCTCGGACATTGATGTTGTTATAGTCGCCCAAACTTTCTTTGATACCGCGTGGCTGGAACTCATCCGCTACGACTTCAAGTCGCTGACCTTTGATGCAGATGTCGCGCAATCGCTGCGCGACCATCGCTTCAACCATGTTTTCTGGGGATACATTGAACCTTACTCTTTGAAGACGGCGCTCGCGACATACAGGAAGACTTGGTTCCCGCTGTTCGCCTCGTTCGGATTCTTCCGCGCAACAGCGGGTAGAACCATTAAAGCGCGTGTGTATCGCACGTGGGAACACGCGAAGAATTACCACCGATACGGTATCCGGCTGCTTGCGGCTAAAAAGACGGGAGACGAATGATGGAATTCGACGTGACATCGTACGCAGTCAGTTGGTTCAAGGATCGCTACAATGAGGAAACGCTGACCATCCAACCGCCGTATCAGCGCCGCCCGGTTTGGGGGCTACGGCAAAAGGTCAAACTTATCGAGTCTGTCCTTCTCCGGTTACCGATACCGGAGTTGTTTATTGATGAGAGCACGGATGATGAAGGCAAAACCAGCTTCGCCATTATCGACGGTCAGCAGCGCACTCGCGCTGTCTTGCAGTTCATGGGGTTAGACCGCGATCCTCTAGAACAAGACTACAACGACTTCGCTCTCGATACGCTGGATAGCGATTCCCCGTTCAAGGACAAAACGTTTAAGGAACTGAGCAGTACCGAACGTAAGGCGTTCTTCAGTTATAAATTCAGCATACGCACGCTCTATAATCCGAGCGACCTTGAAGTACGGGACACGTTCAAGCGCATCAATCAATACCTGACTAAGTTGAATGATCAGGAGCTTCGGAACGCCACATATACTGGCCCCTTCGTTGCTTTGGTTGAACGACTAGCGAACAACAGCTTCTGGACAGAGCAGGGATTCTTCCGCACATCACACGTGCGTAGAATGAAAGACCTCCAGTATGTCAGCGAGCTACTCATCGGGGTGATTACGGGACCGCAGGGCGGTTCAACTAAGGTCATAGATGAGTACTACAGCAACTTTGAAGACTACAAGGATGAGATTCCGAACGAAGAGGATGTGGAGGAGCAATACGAGACCGCACTAGAGGCGATTGAGGCGGTTTTCCCAGACTTGAAAAAAGCAGGTCGCTTCAAGAATCTTGCCGATTTCTATTCTTTGTTCGTCGCGATAGTGGCAATGCAGCGGGATGACGTGGAGTTCCCAGACAAAGGGAAGGCGTTGACCGAATTTCGAGAGGCACTGCTGAAGTTCTCTAAGGACGTGGACGACCGACTAAGTGATCCGAAAGCCCGCGTCGGTGACGCTGCCGTCAAATACGCTCGAAACATTGAGAAGGGAGTGAACGATAAGAGCCGAAGATCGGCTCGCCATAAAGCCATGATCGAGGTTTTAGAAGACCACGGCACTTCCTCCTCGTGACGCAGATCGTGATTGTTCTTCTATGACCGTCGTTCTCCAACTGCCCTCTTTTGTCGCCGCGATTTTCCCGCTATACTTCCGCCAGATGCAGCACATCGAAAAGCTTGGTTTCGATTACTCTCACGAGCGAATCGGCTCCAAATCCCTCATTGTCCACGCCGATTGTTTCGAGTGGATGGGCAGGATTCCCGAGAACACCGTCCACGGCATCGTCACCGATCCTCCTTACGGCGTGAAGGAATACGAGTTCGACCAGCTTGAGAAACGCGCTAATGGCAATGGCGGAATCTGGCGCATCCCCCCATCGTTCGACGGATCGACGCGACAACCGCTTCCGCGCTTTACTGCTCTCAATCCCAAGGAGCGCGAGCAGCTAGTCCGCTTCTTCACTGAGTGGGCGAAAGTCGCCGTTCATGCCCTGCGACCGGGCGGTCATGTGTTCATCGCCTGCAATTCCTTCATGTGTCAGATGGTCTACGGAGCACTCGTTGCCGGAGGGCTGGAGTTCCGGGGGCAACTGATCCGCATCGTCAGGACGCTGCGCGGAGGGGACAGACCGAAGAACGCCGAGGAGGAATTTCCGCACGTGTGCTCGATGCCTCGGGGAGCCTACGAGCCGTGGGGCATACTCCGCAAGCCGATCCCCGATAAGATGAAGGTAAGCGAATGCCTTCGCGAGTTCGAGACGGGCGGTCTGAGGAGGCTCTCCGACGAAAGCCCGTTCACCGATCTGATCGAAGTCGGGCGCACGTCGAAGCAGGAACGCGCCCTAGCCGACCATCCAAGCCTGAAGCCGCAGGCGTTGATGCGGGAGCTTGTCAGCGCGGTGCTGCCGTTGGGCAAAGGGATCATCCTCGACCCGTTCATGGGGTGTGGAACGACCGTGGCGGCTGCCGAAGCAATGAAGTTGCATTGCGTAGGGATTGAGAAGAACGCCGGGTACTACGAGGAAGCCAAGAAGTCCATACCGAAGCTCAGCCAGATCGTGGTCGCGAAAGACCAACTTCCGCTCGTGATGACCGCCTCAGCGTAGCTCCTTGCACTTGTAAATCCAGTTCGCCATCATCTTATCCGCCCCGCTCCTCGTCACGCTCGCAGTGATGGTGCGCCTGCTCGTTTCCGACCGTCCTGAAAACTGCCAGTCACTTTTCCTGAGCATCGCGCCCACCACGAGCAGGAATTTGAACGCCGAGGTGCCCTTGACCTCCGGCCCCTCACGTCCACTCTGGAACACGAACACCATCAACCATGCGTCCTCTGCGTTGTGCCCCTGCCATCCTTGCAGGTAGCGCGACGCCTTGATCTCGATGCCATCCGTCCCGGCGTGCTGCGCCTCGTCGTTCGGATACTTCCCGGCAGGCAGCATGTCGGGGTGCCCGTTGTGATAGCGGTTCTTCACGATGGTCTTGCAGTACTGGGGAATCCGGGTAGCCATGAGTTCGCTGACCATGCCGCTGAAAGCCGCCTGCTGGAGGATGTTCTCGAAGCGCTCCATATCCTTTTCTTGAAGCTGCCTGTCGATGACTGTCAGGAAGTCGATGAAGTCGCGCATCGCGGCACGGATGTGCGCGGGCGTGACACCGAAAGGAAGCACAGCCTTAGGATTGAAGCCGTCTTGCTCGACGGGTTCTGGAAGGATGATTTTGCCAGCCACGCAAGAACAATGGACTGCCGCCTGCGATAGGGCCAGCGCTTTTGGAATCAGTATTTCTGAGAAGTAAACAGCTTATTGCAACGGCACGATCTCGCCGTCCTGCAAGACGTGCGTCGGCGTCAACTGCCGCTCCCTGCTCGCGGGCGAGTGGGACTGCAAGTCGAGGAAAGTGTTCTGCATCCTGATCCACGTCGGGTCGTCCTCGCGTTCCTTGGGGGAATGGCGCTGCGTGCGGCTGATCCGCGACTTCCATAGCATAGGCGCAAATTTTTCTCGCTGTTCCAAGTCCAGTGCAAAACCCCGCGCCAGATCGAGCTTGCGAACGCGTTCTGCCGTTATCTGGAAATGGCTCGCCCAGTCTAACCTTGTACTTTGGCAGATCACAGTTGCGGTGCCGCTACGCGCCCAAGCATTTCGGTAAGGGCAGTCTCGAAATCACGCGACACGTCGCTATAGCCCGTTTTTGCATGCGCGATTTCGTGCAGGAGCGTACCTGCGAACTGCTCGACGTTGGCAAGTTGCTTTCGAAGAATGATGATGCTGTTGGTCGATTCATCCCAAAGCCCCTGCGGCGTATACCCGGACATAATATCGGGTCGCATCGTCTCCGAAACCTTAACGTGCTTTACCTTCTTTGGAATTCCTCCGACCAGACTGCCGATTTTCTCTCGGAGCGCAAATATCTTCTGCTCCGATATGCTCAGTTTGTCGGGGCTGACAAACTTGAATTCGAAGCTCTCTGCATATTCCGCTTGGAACACACCGAGGTCTCTGACCGGGTTCCCTTTCAAATCGGTAATGCCGCGCAGCGCATTCCTGATGTTATCTGGCACGGGGACGATCTTGAATCCGTCGTTTTGAGCGTGGTCAATGGCATCCCTGAACATCGTGAGGTCGCCTGCGGTAACGAAAACGACCCGCTTCGAGGCATTAAGAATCTGGCAAGCATGGACGGCGACATCCGTCCATTCCACTTCATCTCGGTTGGTTCCTTGCTCGATCTTCTCTAGGTCTTCAGCCAGTGTTTCCGCTACTGCGTCCGCTTTGGACGCTAGCAGCATTTGCTTGACCCGCTCGCTGTACGCCGTCCTGCCGACGTTTGTCCTTTCCCGGTTCAACGCCTTTCGCATCGCTCCTGTAAGCAAGGTGATGTTGTATGAAAAGGCGAAATTTTCTTCTTCAGCGACCAGCATTCCCGTAACGTAAATGCGCGGCTTTTGCCCTTTCGTCGTTTCCAGAATTTGACCGTAGCTGGTTTCGTCCAGTACCGCTTGGTTCGAGAACTTGAGAAAAAAGTTTTTGGCGGCTGCAATATCGGCGTCCGAAACGCCACCGAGGGCGATCTCC